>Ga0172369_10000886_pt1 | contig 44588 bp, 36 predicted proteins | sample LakKiv25m_FD_114539 | JGI IMG/M metagenome (GOLD analysis project Ga0172369, IMG submission 114539) | Freshwater microbial communities from Kabuno Bay, South-Kivu, Congo - kab_022012_11.25m | ecosystem: Environmental > Aquatic > Freshwater > Lake | place: Democratic Republic of the Congo...
CATTAAGTAACCTCTTGATGATGATTAATAGCTATATAAAGCTTACTATTAATATAATATATTCAAGAGGTTACAGCAAATATTTTAAGCATAAATATAAAATTAAATGCAAGATTTAAGTTATAACTTTACTTGAATTGGCATATATCGCATAGCTGGGGGTATCGATAACACAATAGCTGAACCAACAGGTATCGGCATAATACAGATAAATCTTTTCATTAGTCGTATCGCTGCAGCCCGTCCACAGAAAATAAATGCTGTCGGTTTCTGTGCCGATAGCCGTCAATTTACCGTAGATATTGAAATTTTGATAGGCGGTAAAATGCATCTCCACCCCCGGCAGTATCTGCAATTCCTGCCCCGCCGGAATCGTTACGCTGGAATCCGCGATATAGGGATTCCCTTCCGGCCCCCAAATCCCGGAGACATTGCCGGAGATATGGGTTTCCGCAAGGCAAATTACCGGCAGTGCGGCGATAAATGCGGCTATTCTTCTTATCATTTATTGCTCTTAGTTATGATTTTAGTTTCAATCACTTTACTATTACCGCCTTCCTTAACTGTGTAAAGTTTTCTGAAGGGCATTCCATTTTAACGAAATAGATACCGCTGGAAAAATTTTCCGCGTGGAAAAGAATACTGTGATTTCCGGGTGATAAAATCCCGTCCTGCAATACTTGAACCTGTTCTCCTAAGATATTATAGACTAAAATTTTGACTCTTGAATCTTTGGCAATGGTGTAATTTATCCTCGCCGCTTGATTGAACGGATTGGGATAACAAGGTTCCAGGCTAAATGCTAAAGGCAAAATACTAAAGGCATCATCCACCCCCGAATAATTGCTTTCCAAAGCCCCTATATCCGGCGCATTGCTATAATAAGGAAATCCGACATCCGCTCCTGCATCAATGCAAGGGGAACCTAGGGCCAGATTATAATCGAACGGTTCGCCTCCGATAAATTGAGGGTCGAGTGATATATTGTTGTATATATCGCAGCTGTCGCCGTTGGTGTTGGTAGTGATTAATACTCCCAATTCCTCCGGGGCATTATAATAATTAGATATTAAATTGTTGAAAACATTATTATTCCTGACATTGACATTACCTGCAGTAAAAAATTCTATCCCATAATAAAAACCTGTGACAATATTATTTATTATACTCGCTGTATCAGCTCCGGCGTATGTAATACCGTAAGGCGAATTTACCGAAATTCCCACCAATGAGTTATTATAAATGTCTGCGCTAGCCCCATTTGCAATCCATATTGCTTGAAAACAATCGATAATAGTATTACGCGCAGCTATTGCTTCAGAATAATAATCAATGTCTATGCCTGACCAACCGTTATTAATGTAATTATCCGTTATCAACGCATTAGCATGGTGAACTTCGACACCATTATATTCATTCAAATCGAAAAAATCATTTCCCTGAACTAACAATGAATCAGAATAGTAGGCCAGTATTCCCATAGTCTGACTAAATATACTATGGTTTATCTCCCCTGAACTATAATACAGAAATACACTTGTTTGATTTAATTCAAACCGGCAATGATCTAAAGAAATGAATTTTATAGAATCGCAATAAATTCCATCATGTGCATTGTTAATCATACAGTAAGATAATTTTACTGTATCCTCTGATTGGTACCTAAAATTTAATCCTATCCAATCACTTTCACTGGGAATGGAATCTTCCGAGACGAAAAATATACTATCGGTTTCAGTTCCCTGCGCATATAATACTCCATAAATATAAAGCACTGGTTTCATAAAATTAAAAGGATAATGTCGAAAATAAATTTCCACTCCCGGTTCTATGGTCAAAGTATCGCTTTCAGGCACTTCGATGTCGGCAATGCAAAGATAGGGCGAATCTTCCAGCGAAAGGATCCCGGATATTTCCCCAGCCAATATATGATAACCGGTTACCTCCACCTGCACTCTTTGCGTATCGATCTGACCAATAGCATCTTCCGCGGTGATTAAAAAGCTGAAATCGTCCTGATCTTCGGGAACTATCCCGGAAACAACCACTGTATCCGACACCCAATCGATTTGTTCTTCCGTCAACCATAAGGGCAGTTCGGTCAACACTAACGACGCCAAGCCATTGTCATCTGTCGCCGTTGCCACATAAACGAATTCCGTTCCGATGGTAGCGTAACAGCTGGTCGGCGATGATATGACTGGCGGATTGTCTGCATTATGGTCATAATAGAAAGCGCCGATGTCGCACCTGGAGGAATCCGGGTCCAAAGGCGATGCCGGATCGCCGGTGTCTATGCAAGGCGAATTCGCTTGTAGATAATATTCATAAGGATCGCCGCCATACAGTTGTGGATTTTCGATAATATTGTTACTTGCGCTTTGAATGTTTACCATAGAACTAGCAAATCCATAAATACAGTTATAAGCAATATTGCCGCTGCCCGCGCCGTCTATCCCCACACCGGTATTGTTAGAACCTAATATAACATTGTTACGCACTTCTCCCAAAGAACCAATTTGCGAACTAGATGCAGCATCAATGCCCATGTTGGTTTCATATAACACAATCGTATTATTGATAAAATCGGCCGATGCCCCCCAGCATAGAACAATTCCTTCTATAATAAGATTATCATTGAATATAGCATGACTTGAATCATCCTGTATCTTGACTCCTTCTGAAATGGTATTGTTTTCAAAATTATATACACATTCTAATTCACTGATAATATTAAGAAAAGTAAAAGAATTGTTTTTTAAAAAAATATTATCACAATTGTTTAAAGATACTTTACCTGAATTGTAAGTACCATTATAAAAGATTTCATTGTTTTCTACCATCATCGTATTAATATTATTACCTGCTGTAAAGGAACCCATTCTATTATCGATAACATTACCAATATGATTTCCTCCTACGCCAATGCCATTAACACAATTATTATTTGTAATATCTCCTATACAATAAAAAGAATATCCTATGTCGAGAATGCCAGATTGTGGAATAGTATTAAAATAATTGTAGCTTATTTCAATAGTGCAATAGATAGTATTATCAATATGTGTTTGTAAATAACAATTGGATATTATTCCACCAGAATTAGTATTTACTAAACTAAAATAATCGGAAATATTTGAGTATTCCAGAATAATTTTACTGAAAATGCTATAAAAAGACTGATGCGGCTTATTAATGACGCAATAGCTGAACCTACAGGTATCCGCATAATACAAATAAATCCTTTCAAAGGTCGTATCATTACACCCGCTCCACAGAAAATAAATGCTGTCCGTTTCCATACCGATAGCTGTCACCTTGCCGTAGATATTGAAATTCTGATAGGCGGTGAAATACATTTCCACTCCCGGCATTATCTGCAATTCCTGCCCTGCCGGAACTACCACGGTCGAATCCGCGATATAGGGGTTGCCTTCCGGCCCCCAAACTCCGGAGACATTGCCGGAGATGTGAGTTTCTGCAAAGCAGAGAGACTCCAACAATGAAATCGACAAAAATATTAGTATTGTTTTCTTCACGCCACACTCTCCTTTAGCTGCTTGATGTTTGCTTCTCGCTTTTCTCTGTAAGCCGTGAGCTGTGAGCTGTGAGCTTTTTCAAATCCCAAACTTCTCCATCCTTCTATATAGCGCCGCCCGCGTCAATCCCAACTCCTCCGCCGTATGTGAAATATTGCCGTTATGCTTCTTCAAAGCCTTGCGAATGATGCTCTTTTCCAAATCCTCCAAATTCAGACTGTCCAGCATTACTTCGATATTCTCCGCTTCCGCCGGCCGGAAAAAGAAATCCTGCGCTTCCAGACTGTCGCTTTCCGACAAAATCACCGCCCTTTCGATAGAATGCGACATTTCCCGGATATTCCCCGGCCAGGCATAATTCTGCAGTTTCTTCAAAGCGGTCGGACTGATTTCCCGGATTTGCTTCTTATACTTCGCCGAATAGGCCGACAGGAAATGATGCGCCAGCAGTGAAATATCTTCCCGCCTTTCCCGCAGCGGCGGCAGCTTGATTTCCACTGTATTGATGCGATACAGTAAATCCTGCCGGAATAATCTCTGCGCTGTCATTTCGTGAATATCGACATTGGTGGCGCAAATCAGCCGGATATCGATTTCGATGGGATGGTTCGATCCCAGACGGTTGATCTGCCGCGTTTCCAAAGCCCTGAGCAGCTTCGCTTGCAGGTGCAATGGGATATTCCCGATCTCATCAAGGAACAATGTCCCGCCTGACGCTACTTCAAACCGCCCCAGCCGCTTTTCCTTTGCGTCGGTGAAAGCCCCTTTTTCATGCCCGAACAATTCGCTTTCGAACAGTGTTTCCGCCATCGCTCCCATATCGGCGCAGATGAATACCTCATTTGCCCGTTGAGAATTTCTATGCAAAGCTCTTGCCGCTAATTCTTTCCCGGTACCGTTTTCCCCCATTATCAAGACATTAGCGTCGGTTCGCGCCACCTTGTCGATCGTGGCGAATACTTCCTGCATCGCCCCGCACATTCCGATTATCTCTTGAAAACGCTGATCTAAATCCGCCGATAATTGCTTCTGCCGGCTGCGTAACCGGTCGATTTCCAAATGCGACTGCCGCAGCCTCATCGCCGAAGATATGGTCGCCAGCAGTTTTTCGTTCTGCCACGGTTTCAACACAAAATCGTTGGCTCCGGCTTTAATCGCCTTCACCGCCAATTCCACATCGCCGTAAGCTGTGATCATAATTACTACCGCCGCCGGATCCAGTTCTAAAATCTTCCCCAGCCATTTCATCCCTTCCGCTCCAGTCGTGACCTCCTGATGATAGTTCATATCCAATAGTATCACATCGTAATTCTCATTTTTCAACAGCGCCGGAATTCGCTTGGGTTCCACTTCCGTATCCACTAACGCGAAATGCTGCTTTAAGAACAGCTTCGCCGCCAGTAGGATATCCTCATTATCATCGATTACTAAGATTTTTCCGGTTTTTGCGCTCATATATGATCCGAATTTTTACCATTAATCTTTTAATATGTGGTTTCAGGCCTCATTGCCTGACACATGTCTCCTGTTTTCATGCTTTTGCTTTCCCTATATCCCAAATCCTAAACAACTGTCCGAAATCGAACACTTAGTGTTCTTTTTCGCACAGAATTCGTCAATTCATTGATTCTATGTCAAATATATACAATATATTATAAACAGGCATTGCTTTTGCAAAAATAAAAATGGAAATCGTATATTTCTGATTTTACTTGCAAATTAAATATCTTGACAACTAAAATGCAAAGTCTTGGGAAAAAAAGCAAAAAACTGCCGAAGATAATTCTTGTTTCCGTCATAATTTCCCTGGCCGTCGCCTCCATTATGTATTCCGTGATTAGCGGCAGCCGAGAACCTCTGACGAATATGATGGAAATTTCCCTTAGCCGGGAAGCTGCGCTAGATTCTCATCAGGTTATCCGTTCCGATAGCGCCGCCAAAAAATCCAACGACTTCAGCGTAATTCTGGATAATTGAAATTAATCGACATTTAAGATTCGTGCATCAATGGATCGTATAATCCCTCAAAAGAAGTGGACTCTTAAAAAAGTTTCCTGGATTATCCTCTCTTTGCTGATAATCCTGATAGCTATTATCGCTATCCGTGCCGGCCGCGGCGGCGTCAAACTGAATATTAAAACCGAAAGGATCACCCTTTCCACCGTCAGAGAAGGCATTTTTCAGGAATTCATCCCTGTCACCGGCAGTATTGTCCCCATCAAGACTTTCTATTTGGACGCGGTCGAAGGCGGCCGGGTCGAAGAAATTTATCTTGAAGCCGGCAGCTTTGTTAAAAAAGGTGATAAAATCATCAAACTCGGCAATACCAACCTCCTGCTGGATATTATGTACCGCGAAGCCGAATTGTTCCAGCAAAGCAATAATTTGCGCAATACCAGACTGGCGATGGAACAAAACCGTTTGACTTTGCAAAATCAATTATTGGATTTGGATAACAGTATCAGAAATCAGAAAAGGATTTTTGAAGAATATTCCGAACTTATCACGCAATATTTGATTTCCCGCAGACAATTTGAGGAAAGTAAAGATCAATTCGAATACTTGGTGAATAAAAGACAGCTTACCCTGCAGTCGCATTACCAGGATTCCGTTTTCCGCAAAACTCAAATCGAACAGCTGGAATCTTCCCTGCAGAGAATGGAAGACAACCTCGTCATCGTCAAAGAAAAACTGGAAAACCTCACCCTTAAAGCCCCGGTCTCCGGTCAGCTTACTTCTTTAAACGCCGAAATCGGTCAATCCAAAATTCAGGGCGAAAGATTGGGGCAAATCGATGTCCTCGATGGATTTAAAGTCCGGGTCGATATCGATGAATATTACATCTCCCGCATCGGTTTGGAACAGGAAGGTCGATTCACCTTGGCCGATTCCACTCATAAGCTGATTATAAGGAAAATCTATCCCGAAGTCGCTTCCGGTAAATTCCAAGTGGATATGGAATTTGTCGGCAAAGAACCTTCCGGTATCCGCCGCGGTCAGACTGTCCATATCAAACTCGAATTAGGCGACCTGTCGCAAGGCATCTTGCTGGACAAGGGCGGTTTCTACCAAAAAACCGGCGGCAGGTGGGTATATCTGCTTACTCCCGGCAAAAAAACCGCCGTCAAACGCGATATCTCCATCGGCCGGCAAAACCCCGAAGTCTATGAAATCCTCGACGGACTCATCCCCGGCGACATCGTCATCACTTCCTCCTACGACACCTATGGCGACGCCGATATCCTGATCTTGAAAGACTGAATTCAGGCATTAGGCATTAGGAAAAATCAGCCGGGATAATGATTTGCCTGCGTAAACAATCCCGTTCTTGTTTTAACTTGAACACTTGTTTACCTGTAAACTTGCTAAACTTGCCAGCTTCTCAAAGATAATACATTTACAAATACTATTTTACTGGAGCATAAAATGATTAAAACCAAAGAATTGAAAAAAGTCTATCGTACTGAAGAAGTCGAAACTACCGCCTTGAACAATGTCAACCTTGAAGTCAAGGAAGGCGAATTTATGGCCATTATGGGCCCTTCCGGCTGCGGTAAGTCCACACTGCTCAATCTCATCGGCTTGCTGGATAATCCCACTCAGGGCGAATACTATTTTATGGAAACCGAAGTATCCAAATATTCGGAACGGCAAAGAGCCAATATGCGCAAGAAAAACATCGGTTTCGTTTTCCAAAGTTTCAATCTAATCGATGAACTGACTGTCTATGAAAATGTCGAACTGCCCCTGCTCTATCTGAAAGTTTCTTCCGCCGAACGCAAGCAGTTAGTGGAAAAAGTGCTGACTCAAATGGAAATCATCCACCGCCGCAAACATTTCCCCCAGCAGCTTTCCGGCGGTCAGCAGCAACGAGTCGCGGTCGCCCGCGCCGTGGTCGCCAATCCCAAACTGATACTAGCCGACGAACCCACTGGTAACCTCGATTCCGCCCACGGCGAAGAAGTGATGAAACTGTTGACCGGACTCAACGAATCCGGCGCCACTATCGTGATGGTCACCCACTCCCCGGCCTATGCCGATTATGCCCACCGGGTTGTCCATTTGTTCGACGGACACATCGTTTCGGAGAATTTCAATGGCGCATTTAAGATCTAGCCAAAGAAATTGGGCTCTGGGTTCAGGGCTCAAGGCTTAAGGCTCGGGAAAAAATGTAATGTTATCCAAGGTTATGACACAGACAAGAATGTCATTGCGAATCAGTCGTACCAGGGTGTCAAAGAATAGAAAAATTATAAAATATTCGGAAAAGTGAATACTTTAACTTGCACTATTCATAAATTAATCAGTTACTATAAAGTTCTCTGATCAAATATGTAATGTCGGGATTGAGACAATCCCGACTCCAACAGCCTGTCCCACAATGTGCCCCAGACTTGTCATTCCGGCGAAAGCCGGAATCAAGTCATTTGTAATTATAAGACTTAGAGATTCCCGCTTGCGCGGGAATGACGGATTTCGGCGCATATTTTCGATTTTAGGACAGGCTCCAAGCCCCTACCCTATGGAGGCGGGGTTGTCTCAATCCCGCCATAAGAATAACTTTCATTAATTTGATCAAAATACTTTGTAGATACGCTAAAATGTAACAATTCAATATATCTTGAACCGATATACCGGTTCTAAAAATTCTTTTCGCGTGTTTTAAAAAGGAAATCTAATAAAAGCAATGGATTCTGGCTTTCGCCAGAATGACACATCGGAAAAGATTTTCCGGAAATGGTACAATTTATCCAATGGAGCATATATGCGCGAAGTAGTCATTCTCCTGCCGGCTCTGGAAGCGGAGCAAAATGTGGAAATCGAAGTCCGCGTCAATGGCCGGAAAAAAACCATCAAATACCGGGTGGAAATAGTCAATTGGGAAACGCCGGAATCCTCCTCCGAAGAGAAAGTCGAGGTAATTAAGAGAGTCATCAAAGAAAAAACCGACGACTGGGAACTGATCCAAATCGGCGCTCCTCAAAAAGACAACATCCCCATCCTTTTTCGTAAAAAAGGCGAATCTTATGTATTAGAATCACGCGACAAGTGACAAATTGTTCTCGTAACTCGCATCTCGCATCTCGCAACTCGCACCCCGCCACTAATTTCAGGTGAAAAATGATTAAAAACTACCTCATCATCGGATTGCGGAATATTTTCCGTCAAAAAGCCTATTCCCTCATCAATATCGCCGGACTGGCTATTGGCGTTACCGCTTGTATGTTGATATTGTTATATATACAGTACGAAACCTCCTTTGAAACTATCTTTTCCCAGGCGCAGCGCACCTATCGCGTACTAACTATCGACAAAGCTTTGGGCACTAACAACCAGCGCGTCGGCATCACTATGCCTCCGGTTGGGCCTAATGCTCCCGCCGCCATCCCCGAAGTGGAATCAACTCTGCGCATTTCCAGCGCTAACCGCACCTTGCTGATATACGGAGATAAACCGGGTATCTACGCGGAAAAAATGTGCAATACCGATACTAATTTCTTCGATTTCTTCGATTTTAAACTGCTCAAAGGCGATCCCCAAACCGCGCTGTCGGAACCCTACACCATTATCCTGACGGAATCGCTGGCGAAAGCTATCTTCGGTGACGATGAACCGATGGGTAATGTCTTACGCACTGCCAGTGGTAAAACTTTAAAAGTCACCGGCATTATGACGGATTTACCGAAAAACACTCACCTCGATTTCGACGCTTTAGGCTCTCTTTTGACTGCCGCCGCCAACGCGCGGGAAAACCGTCCGCCGAATTCCACCAGACCCATCTGGCTGGAAAACTGGAACATGGTGGCGATGCCGACTTACGCCCGATTGCATAGCAATGTCAATCTTGATAGTATGGATGCCAAATTTACCGATTTTATCCGCAAAAACGGCGTGGCGGAAAATTTTGTCATTACTCTGCAGCCGCTTCTCGATGTGCATCTTAAATCGACCGATGTTATCTTTGACGATATTAAAAACAAAGGCGACATAAATAATGTCTACACCTTCGCCGTTATCGCCCTGCTCATATTGGTCATCGCTTCCGTAAATTATATGAACCTATCCACCGCCCGCAGCGCTCAGCGCGCGCGCGAAGTCGGTATCCGTAAAGTCGCAGGTTCGAGCAAAACTCAGCTGATTGGAAAATTCTTAGGTGAATCGCTCTTGTTGACCTTGATTGCTCTCATCATCGCCCTTCCCCTGGCCGCTGAAACCCTCCCCTGGCTGAATAGCCTGAACAATTCCGATATTACCTTCGATTTACTACATAATTCCCTGCTGGTGATCTTCTCACTGGGAATGCTGCTTATAGTTGGCCTCCTCGCCGGGCTCTATCCCGCGCTGGTGTTGACCAGTTTTAAACCGGTTATCGTGCTGAAAGGAAGTTTCAGATCGGGGAAAAAAGGCGCCGTTTTGCGTAAAGCGCTGGTGGTTTTTCAATATACCCTGTCGATCGCCCTTATCAGTATGGCGATTTTAGTGCAGAAACAGATGTATTACATCCACCACAAAGATTTAGGTTATGATCGCGAACAAGTGTTGATATTGGATATGCTCGATCCTGCGATGGGAGCAAACATTACCACTCTGAAAAACGAATTATCGAAACACAGCGCTTTTACTACCGTCGGACTCAGCGGCGATGTCCCCGGCCGGACTTTCGGCCGAACCCGCGTGCGTCCGGAAGGCGCTTCCGAAAAAGATATTTGGATTTGGAGTTATTTGGGAGTAACACCGGAAACTTTCCCCACATTAGGGATGGAAATAGTACAAGGACGCAATTTCAGCCGGGAAATCGCTTCCGACACCAGCGACGCCGTGATAGTCAATCAAACCGCTGTGGCAAAAGTGGGCTGGAAAAATCCTTTGGATATGAGGGTGTATTTCGGGCCGCAAGATTCGGTGGGAGTTAAGGTTATCGGCGTGGTCAAAGATTTTCACTTCATCAGTCTGCAGCAAGTCATCGAGCCGGTACTGATTTTACAGCAGCCGGATGAACAAATGGGGCTGGTCGCCGCCCGCATCGAAAAAGGCCGCATTCCCGAAGCGATGAAATACGCCGAACAAAAATGGCGGGAAATCTTTCCTTCGCATCCATTCAAATACAGCTTCCTCGACGATGAATTCGATCATTTATACCGCCGGGATATTAATTCCGGCAAAATCATCTACCTATTTTCCGGCTTAGCCATCTTCATCGCCTGCTTAGGTTTATTCGGCTTAGCCAGCCATTCCATCACGCAAAGGACTAAAGAAATCGGCGTCCGTAAAGTGCTGGGCGCTTCCGCCGCCAAAATCGTGGGGCTGCTGGTATTGGATTTCATCAAATGGGTGGTATTAGCCAATATTTTTGCCTGGCCCCTCGCCTATTTCGCGATGAAAAAATGGCTGCAAAACTACGCTTACGCCACCGATATCGGAATTGAAATTTTTATTATCTCCGCCCTTATGGCTATTACCATCGCCGTTTTGACTGTCAGTCTGCAGTCAGTTAAAGCCGCCCTTTCCGATCCAGCAAAATCGCTTCGCTGCGAATGACCATCTTCTTAAATTTTATTTCATCGAAATGTTGTAGAATCACAGCTATTTCAAGTTTAGGGCTTTACTTTAATCTTGAACACTTGTTCACTTGTACACTTGAACACTTTTTCTGATCGCCAGTCTCCTGATTACCTCGCTAATTTCCGGAGCAAATAATGATATTGAGTTACTTAAAAATCACCCTGCGTAATTTTGCCAAGTACGGAAGTTACTCCCTTGTCAATATTTTAAGTATGAGCGTAGGGATTGCCGTTTGCGCGCTGATTCTCATCTGGGCGCGGGACGAATTGAGTTTCGATAAATTTCACCGTAACGCGGAAAATATTTACCGCATCGGCACCGATATAAATTTCGGCGGTTCGCAAAAAGTATCTATCGCCAGCGCGCCGTTAGCGCCGGCAATCATCGAATTAATGCCGGAAGCGATCGACGCCTGCCGCATGAGCTATGCTTCCGGCCTCCCCATCAAACATCAGGACAAATTATTCAAAGAAGAAGCGGTCAGATATGCCGATAATCATTTCCTGCAAATGTTCAATTTCCCTTTGATTTACGGCGATCCCAAAACCGCGCTGGAAAAACCGCTCAACATTGTCCTCACTGAATCCACTGCGAAAAAATACTTCGGCGATGAAAATCCCCTGGGTAAAACTTTATTTCTGGAAAATCTGGAAGATTATACTGTTACCGGAGTCGCCGCCGATTTACCTGCCAATACTGTCTTCAACTTCAATATCCTCCGTTCGATGGAAACTCTCTGTTCCGGCCCGGCGAAAGAGCAAATGCAAATGTGGAACAATATTCAATACTATAATTTTGTCTCTTTGAAGGAAGGAACTTCCCCGGAAGCTTTCAATGTTAAAATCGACACATTGCTGGGTGAAAAGATGGGGGAAATGATGAAAAGCGCCGGCGGCAGTATTACTGCTTTTCTGGAAGTAGTACCCTCCCTGCATCTAAAATCGACCATGGCTTCGGATATGGGCGCACCGGGAAGTATCTCTACTGTCTATGTTTTTCTGGCGATTGCCGGAGTCATTCTGCTTATCGCCTGCGCCAATTACATCAACTTATCGGTCGCCCGCGCCAGCGCTCGGTTCAAGGAAATCGGCATCAGAAAAGTTTTAGGCGCTAATAGAAATAAACTAATTTGTCAGTTCTTATTCGAATCCATTATAGTCAGCCTTTGCGCTGGAATCCTGGCTATTATCCTGATTGAAATCGCCTCACCCTTATTGTTTTCCTTGGCAGCAAAAAAAATTCAGTTTTCTCTGTTAAGTTTTTCCCCGGATACCCTAATATTTTTTTGCTTCACTCTTACCTTAGGAATTATTGCCGGTATGTATCCAGCGTTTTATTTGTCAGCTTTCCGTCCGGTGGTTTTTCTGAAAGGTACCTTTTCCACCAATGAGTCTAAAAGAACTTTCCAATCTGTCATAACTTCAATGCAATTTATCATCTCTATTGCTTTAATCATCGGCGTATTCGTCATCTATTATCAATTACACTATATCAGGAATAAGGATTTGGGGCTTGATCCGCACCAGGTGATGGTAGTTCCGATGATTTTTTCCGGCGAAAAAACTTTCGGTTCCAGCTTGATCGAAGAATTTAAAAACATCGATGGCGTCCTTTCCATCGGCGTTTCCAATTTAGCCCCCAGTAAAGCGATGCAGCTTGCGGTTGTTTCGCCGGAAGGTTTCTCCCAAGACCAAACCGTGATGATGAATGTAATCGATGTGGACCATAATTATATCCCAACCCTTAAAATTCAAATAGTTTCCGGCCGGAATTTCTATCTGGAAAATTCCACCGATCTCTATAATTCCATCCTGATTAATGAAACCGCCGTCAGGCAGTTAGGCTGGGACGATCCTCTCGGCAAAACTATCGCCTGCGCTGTTGCTGTCGACACCGGTTTCGCTTTTTTAGAACGGAAAGTCATTGGTGTGGTCAGAGATTTCCACAGTACCACATTGTATCGGAAAATCGAACCGCTGCTCATCGGCAATGTGCCTGATAAAGGCAAATTCTTAGTTATTCGGCTTTCCCCGGAAAAAATCAGCCATTCGGTTGCAGCGCTGGAAAAACAATGGGAAAAAGTCTTCCCGCACCTCACCTTCGATTATTTCTTTCTAGATGAATCTTATCAGCTAAGATACCGCCCGGACTACCGGCTGGCGGGTACCGTGCTGTTTTTCAGCATTCTGGCTGTTTTCCTCAGTTGTTTCGGACTCTTCAGTATGTCCACTTATCTGGCGGAAAGAAGAACAAAGGAAATCGGTATCCGCAAAGTCCACGGCGCTTCGGTAAACAGCGTTCTGACTTTGTTGTTAAAGGATTTCTTTTTGATTATTGCCATTTCCAATTTTTTCGCCTGGCCGCTGGCTTATTACTTCACATTGAAATGGCTGCAAAACTTTGCCTACCGTGTCGATATCCATAACCTGTTATGGACCTTCCCGGCGGCAGGAATTATCGCGGTGCTAATAGCTCTTTTAACCATAAGCTTCCAATCTTACCGCGCTGCTACTATCAATCCGGTAGAATTACTAAGGTATGAATGATGCCGGAATCCTTTTATGGCGCAATGAACCGCTCAAATAAATTTAAAAAGTGTGACAGGTGAGGACACCTGACACCGCTTTTAATATTTTCCGATTGTAGGGACAGAACACTGTTCTGTCCCTACCAAAACATACGAAAAACTTTTTCGAACTGTATTATAAAAATTCCCGCCTAAATTTCCCCTTATTCCACCTCTCTTGCTTCACCCAAAAAGTTTTCAATTGAAAATATTTCTCTTGAAAAAATTTGAACTGAAATCAGGCAAATTTAGTCAAATAATTTGACTATTTCCTTCTAATAATTAAATTGTAAGATTAGCTCATAGCTCATAGCTCATAGCTCACAGCTCACAGCTCACAGCTCACAGCTCATAGCTCATTGTGTCGGCAGTATGCTGTGAGCTGTAAGCTGTAAGCTGTGAGCTGTAAGCTGTGAGCTGTAAGCTGTGAGCTGTAAGCTGTATGCTGTAAGCTTTCCACTTGCAAACTAATAATCAATTAAATTCAACACTTTATCTTTAATCCGAAAAATATGCCTTACAAACTCGGTATCGATGTCGGCGGCACATTCACCGATTACATCCTCATTTCCGATTTCGGTGAAACTACTATCCATAAAACATTGTCCACTCCCGCCGATCCTTCCATCGGCGTCATCACCGGTATTAAGGACTTAGCAAAGATGGTCGATTTGGAGTTATCCGCTTTCGTTAAAAGCATTGATACCATCGTGCACGGCACCACCGTCGCTACCAATGCCCTGCTCACTCTCCGAGGCGCGAAAACCGCCCTTATCACCACTAAAGGTTTCCGCGACGCTTTGGAAATGCGCCGCGGCATCCGGGAAGAACAATACAACAATCATTTCCGCAATGTGCCGCCTTTGATTCCCCGCTGGCTGCGGCTGACCGTGAACGAGCGCATCGATTCCGCCGGGAATATACTAACTCCGTTGACCGATTATGAATTAACCTCTTTGATCGATTTTTTACGCAAGGAAAAAGTCGAAGCGGTGGCGGTCTGTTTGATGAACGCTTATATGAACAGCGTCCATGAAGAGAAAATTGTCCAATTCCTTAAAAGACGCCTTTCCGGTTGTTTTATCACCTCTTCCACCGAAGTCCTCCCTTCCATCCGCTTTTACGAACGAGTCAGCACCACCGCGGTCAACGCCTACATCGGCCCCGTAGTGGCGAATTATCTGGATAAATTAACGGAAAAATTAAGCGGCATCGATTTCACCGGGACTTTGCTGATTATGCAGTCCAACGGCGGAGTGGTGACGCCGGAAATCGTGAAAAAGTCCCCGGCGGTGACTGTTTTATCGGGGCCAGCTGCGGGGCCTACCGCCGGAGCTTATTACGCTGAACTGATGGGCTATAAAGACTGCATCACCATCGATATGGGCGGCACCAGTTTCGACGCCAGCTTGGTGATAAACGGACAATGCGTGACCAGCACCGATGGAGCGATCAACCGCTACAGGATTGCGCTGCCCTCGCTGGACATCATCACCATCGGCGCGGGCGGGGGCAGTATCGGCTGGCTCGATGAAGGCGGATTATTGCAGATGGGCCCGCAAAGCGCCGGAGCTTCCCCCGGCCCTATCTGTTACGATATGGGGGGAGAACTCCCCGCCTGCACCGACGCTAATGTGATTTTAGGATACCTCAATCCTGAATTTTTCGCCGGAGGAGCTATCAAACTGAATGTGGAAAAGACCAAAGCGCTGACGCAGAAAAACCTGGCGGATAAATTGGAACTGCCGCTTTTGGAAACCGCGGTGGGAATGTACCGGGTCATCAACAACAATATGGCGCAGGGCGTGCGGGCGGTTTCGGTGGAACGCGGCTACGATCCCCGGGAATTTCTCTTCATCGTCGCCGGAGGGGCGGGGCCTATCCATTCCGGGGAAATCTGCAAAGAATTGGAAATACCGATGTTCGTAGTTCCCAGCGTGTCTTCGATTTTCTGCGCGGCGGGGATGCTGCTGGGTGATTTGAAACATGATTACATCAAATCATATATCTCGTCTATCAAAGACATCGATAAAATTAGCTTCCTCAATATTTATAAATCACTGCAGAAAACCGGGGTTGAAACATTGAAGAAGGAAGGCGTGAAAGAAACCGATATCGAGTTTCACCCGGTTTTGGATTTGCGCTACATTGGGCAGTATCACGAAGCGCCTTTAGCGGTCGGATGGAAAGATATTTTAGGCTTCAATCTTGAGGCAATCAAGTCAGCTTTCCACAAAGAACATAACCGTTTGTACGGTTATTCTCTGGAAGAAGAAGGGACGGAAATCGAACTGATCAATGTTCGTCTGCGGGTGATTGGCAAAGGCGCGAAGCCGCAATTTTTGTCCACTTCGGTGAAACCGGTGGCGTTGGAAAAAGCTTTGAAAGAACGCCGTTCGGTCTATATCCCGGAAACTAACCGGATGGAAGAAATCCCGGTCTATGACGGAGATTTGCCTTTGAACGGGCATCTGATTAAAGGTCCCTGCATCATCGAAAAAGTCAATACCTCGATCTTTGTCAGCGCGATGTATGACTGCAAAGTGGATGAATGGGGGAGTTTTGTGGTGTATGATCGAGGGAAGTTAAAATCTCCAATATCCAATATTCAATACTCAATATCCAATAATCAATGATCAATGTCAAAGGAAGATAAAATAATAGCCCGACGATTTATCGCTGGGAACAGTGAATCCTAATAAATCCGAATATTTGTAATACTGAAGACAGCTATCAACTACTAAAGATCTACGGAACTTTTACAGAACTTTAGTTGAATTATAAGGCAGCTTAATCATTAATTGTCCAATACTAAAAGGAGCTATTATGCGACAAATCAATACTGAGACTGCAATCAGACAGATTGTCAGGAGTTCAGTTCAAGCCTATGCAGGAGCCTTTGAAACAAGGCATATTAAAGAATACGATGATCCGGATGGTACAATTAATATGAAAATCCATAACATTTTCATTACAGCATTAGGTGAAGAAATACAATATTTTACAGCACTTGTGCGCTCTCTTGATAGCACTCTTGGGATAATGCTTGAAGGTATGGCGATAAATATTGCTAAATTGTTCTATGAAGTCAGAGATAGTGTTGAAGGCCCTTTATTTCCTGAACAAACTGCGATAATTGCAGAGCTACTTGAAGCTTATAAAAATATTAATAATCCACTTAAACCAGATATAACCCACTACCAAAAAATCATTAAAGCCAAAACCTCGAAAAATGCTCCAACAAAAACACATATCAGTGATTATTATTTGATCGATAAGAAACAAAATAAACATTATCTTATTGAACTTAAGATTGGTGGTGATTTAGATAATAAAAAGGCTCGATCTGAGAAAGAAGCGATTTTCGAACAATTTGCCATACTTTCAAATATTTTAGGGTCTAATGCGAAAATCAAATGTTATTTTGCTACCGCTTATAATCGATTTGGTGAAAATAGAGAGTGGAAGCAGGCTAATGTTTTAAGCTTTTTTTCAAAAGATGAGCTGTTAATAGGAAAAGATTTTTGGGATTTTGTATGTTGCAGTAATGAAGGTTATAAAATAGTAATTGATGAATACAAAAAATCATCGTATTTAATTATGAAAACCTTACAAAATATTAAGGAGAAATATTTATATGCATAATAAATATAATATTATTTGCGCCGATAGTGAGAAATATTTGAAGACAATACCTTCTCATTCTATTGACTTTATCTTGACTGATCCGCCATATAATTTGAGTCAATATTCGACTGGCAACATGAAATTTGAGTGGCGCTCTGATATTAACAATGATCTTGCAGAATGGGATAAAGATTTTTCTCCATCAAAAATGAAGAACGACTTTCTACGAATTATAAAACCTTCAGGAAATATATTTGCATTTTGTTCTTATAATTTGATAGGTAAATGGCATGAAGTTTTTGATCCAGTTTTTGATACATTTCAGTATTTTATATGGCATAAAACTAATCCAGTACCGAAATTTAGAAAAGCCGGATTTTTAAACAGTTGTGAACTTATTGTATGTATGTGGAACAAGGGTCATACTTGGAATTTTGGAAAGCAGAATGAAATGCATAATTTTTTTGAGAGTCCTATATGTATGGGGCCTGAGAGATTAAAGAATCCTAAACACCCTACACAGAAACCATTAAAATTACTCAAACATTTAATTAATATTGCTTCAAATGAAGGTGATTTAATATTAGATCCCTTTATGGGAGTTGGGTCAACAGGAGTTGCTGCTTTAGAATTAAATCGCAAATTTCTTGGAATAGAAATAGATGAAGAATACTTTAATGCTGCAGAAAACAGACTCCAGCAAGCTCAAGGCAGCTTGTTTTCATCTAATACAACCAAAAGAGACACTGTTCTTAACATTTTACAGTATTAATTATTTATTCCCATCGGGTCTTAAACGAAGTGTAACCTGAAGGGATTTTGGAGACCTATGCTCGATAAAATCCTCCTCTCCATCTTTCAGCGCTCTTTCAAAGCTATCACCGATGAAATGAGCATCTCCCTCACCAAGACCACCCGTTCGCCGATATTGTGTGAAGCCAAAGATTTTGTCACCGGTTTATACGATGCGGAAGGGCAGATGCTAGAACAGACGGAAAATCTCCCCATCTTGTCATTTTCGCTGGGACCGGTATGTAAAGAACTTATCAAATTCTACGGCGAAGACATTTTCCCCGGCGATGTGATTATACACAACGATGTCTTTTCTATGGGCAATCAAAACAACGATGTGGCGATTTTTAAACCGATTTTCCTGCAGGATAAGCTCATCGGCTGGGCGGCGGCGAAAGGTCATCAAGCCGACATCGGCGGCGCGGTGCAAGGCGGCTATAATCCCGCCGCCACCGAAGTCTGGCAGGAAGCTTTGCGCATCCCCGCAGTGAAAGTATTCGAGAAGGGAAAACTGCGCAAAGATGTGTGGAATCTGATTTTCGCCAATATCCGGCTGCAAATGGTGGAGGAAGACTTGAAAGCGCAAATCGGCGCCTGCACTTTGGGGGAAAGACGCCTGCAAGCGCTGGTCGGCAAATACGGGATCGAATGCTTTGAAGAGCACAAGACCGAACTGTTCAACGCCACCGAAGCGATGATGAAGAAGGAAATTCGTTCCATCCCCAACGGCGTTTATCAAGGCGAAAGTAAAGTCTATTACGACGGCAAACACCTCGGTTCGGAATTTATAGTCAAAGTTAAAATCACAGTCGAAGACGAGGAAATTACCTTCGATTTTTCGCAGTCTTCCCCGCAGACCAACGGCTTTGTCAACGGGACTTACACTTCGACTTGTTCCGCTATCACCTTGACTTTCCTGCAGATGGTCAATCCTCACCTCCCTCACAACGAAGGGATGATCAAACCGTTGAGATATATTGTGCCGGTGGGGACGATTTTGCATGCGGCTTATCCTAAAGCCACTACTTTCGGCAATCATCTTTGCCCTCAGGTTGCCGATGCCATCTTCAAAGCCCTTGCCCCCGCTATCCCCGACCGGGTGACCGCCGGTTGGAATCATTTGCTGTGTTCGCTGTTCACCGGGATTCATCCCCGCACCGGGCGGAAATATGTGGATATATGTTTTATGGGATTGAAAGGCGGTTCCGGCGGATTGCAGGGCGATGACGGTTACGACCATATCGGGATGATCGATGCGTCCGGCGGGGTGCTCGACCAAGATTACGAAATGTACGAACTGCAGACTCCGCATCGGATAATCAAGCACGAATATCTATGCGACTCGGCGGGAGCAGGCCGGTGGCGCGGAGGGCTGGGTGTGGAAACACAAATCCTGATCGGCGCCGACCATACCACGATGGTGGTATTCGGCGATGGCGATAAATCCGCGCCTTTCGGTTTATTCGGCGGTAAATCCAGCATCCGTAATTTGATAAATTTGACCTATCCCGACGGTAAAGAAAAAATCCCCCTCAGCAAAGACCTGATTAGCGACATTCCTGCGGGGACGGTTTACCGCCAAATCGCTTCCGGCGGCGGCGGCTACGGCGATCCCAAATTGCGTAAACGGGAAAGTCTGGAAAAGGATGTGAAAAATGAAGTGGTTTCTCCGGATGCGGCGAAAAAAGATTATGGGATATAAATTCGAAATCCGAAATCCGAAATTCGAAACAAAAACAAAGCTCGAGACACGAGACTCGAGACACGAGACCTGAGACTTGAGACTCGCATCTCGCATCTAAAATGACAAACGCCCAAATCCAAACCGCCTTCGCGGAACTATCGACTCCCCTCATCGCCGACGCCTGCGTCCGGTTGAAAGTGGAATTTTCCGCCGCGCCGAAGGGGATACAGCCGGTAGTTTACGGCAGCCATATTGCCGGGCGGGCTTTACCGGTTCAACATTTCGGCAGCGTGGATATATTCTTAGAAGCGATGTTGCAAGCTGAGCCCGGGGATATATTGGTCATCGACAACGGTAACCGCCGGGATGAAGGCAGTATCGGCGATTTGACCGTTTTGGAAGCCCGCGCCTCCGGCTTAGCCGGGATTATCGTTTGGGGCTGCAGCCGGGATACAGCAGAACTGCGCAAAATCGGCTTCCCGGTGTTCACTTACGGAATATATCCGGCAGGCCCTTTGCGGGCGGATAAAAGAACGCCGGACGCTTTGACCGCCGCTTATTTTGCGGGATTCAAGGTGGAACGGAAGCATATAGTGTTCGCCGATGCTGATGGAGTTCTGTTTGTCCCGGATGATAACATTGATAAGGCGCTGGAAACGGCGGAAGGAATATTTAACACTGAACGCAAACAAGCGGAAAAGGTCATAGACGGTGTGACGCTGAAAGAACAATTCCGGTTCTCGGAATATCTTACTATGAGGGAAAAGAATAAGGAATATAGTTTTAGGGAACATTTAAGGAAGCTGGGGGGAGCGATTGAGGAATGAAATTCTAAATCCGAAACAAAAGCAAATTCGAAACACGAAATTCGAAATTCGAAATAAATGCACGCATACAAACTTTTTAGAGAGGATGATTTATGCCAAACGAAGAACTACTAAAAAGAATCTCAATCGATCCCCAGGTATGTTTCGGGAAACCTTGCATTAAAGGGACGCGTATCTGGGTATCATTGATAGATGACCATTGAACAGATATTGACCGAATATTCCGGCTTGGAGAAAAATGATATTCTTGCTTGCATAGCTTACGGGGCGGAAATGTCAGGATGAGCAAATACACGTTAAGAAAAATAATTATGAAATCAAGAATGTTCAAAATTTGGTTGATAAATGATAAAAATAACTATTTATCATACAATCCAAATAGATGATCTGAATAATATTATATTTCATAAATTCGCATAAATTATTATTTGCTCAATTATCAATTACACAGTATCATCTAATTAAAATTAAAGAAAAGAGGCTTTTATGGATCCACAAGTACTTGCTGCTATAATAACTGCTTTGACAGTTATATTTGGATGGTTCGCAATATTTCTTTTAAAGTCGTGGGCTGATCTTGCGAATAAAAAGAGAGAGATTCGTATAGATTATTTGTTAAAAGCATACCGTTGTATTTCTTCATCGGCAGTCCGTAAAACGACTCCTGAACAACAATATTTATTGGAATCTGCTATAGAAGATGTGCAATTACTTGGAAATAAAGGATCAATAGAGGTCATATCCAGATTAGAGAAAGCTGATTTTAGACAACTCTTGGAGCTAATTCGAACTGACTTGCGAAAGGAATTAAACTTAAGAAAAGTCGTTATTCCGATTCGTCATTTTAGACATGAATGATAAATAATACATATAATAATATAAAATACATTATATTTGAATTAGAATCTAAACAATATGAATTTTTCACTTACCGACACCCAGCAATCCGTCCGTGATACTTTCCGTAAATTCACGGATGAAAAAGTCAAACCGGTCGCCGCGGACCTTGACGCTAAGAAAGAATTCCCCCGCGAATTGTTTATGGAAGTGGGCCGACTCGGCTTTTTCGGGATGCGTTACCCGGAATCGGTGGGCGGCAGCGGGATGGATATCATTTCCTACTGCCTGGCTGTGATCGAACTGGCGCGGGGCTCGATGTCCTTAGCCGCCGCTTGCTCGATGCAGTCGCTGATGGCTACTTTCTTCCTCTACCGCTACGGCGATGAAGAAGTCAAGCGGGATTATTTCACTCCCGCTTTGGACGGAACAAAACTCGGCTCTATCTGTATGACCGAACCCGACGCCGGCAGCGATTTGAACAATATCAAAACTACCGCCAAAGTCCACGATGACCATTTCATCTTAAACGGGCAAAAAACCTGGATCACCCAAGCTCCGGCGGCGGATTTTTTCTCCGTCCTGTCGAAAACCGACAACAGCGACAAGCATTCCTTTTTCCTCGTTCCCGCGCATTTTCCCGGAGTCCGCGTCGGTAAGAACATCGAAAAACTGGGCGTGCGCGCTTCCATCACCAGTGAAGTGTTTTTCGATGAGGTGCGATTGCCCCGGAATTATTTACTTGGTGAAATCGGCGGCGGCAGCCGCGGGCTGCTGGAAATCTTAGCCGAGATACGGATAATGACCGCGGCGCTGGCGGTCGGAGTGGCCACCGCCGCTTTTGAAGACGCTGTCGAATACGCTAAAGTCCGCGTGCAATTCGGTCAGCCCATCGGTAAATTCCAAGCCATTAAAATCAAAGTGGCGGATATGGCCGTGCAATTGGAAACCGCCAAACATATGCTGTTTTACGCCGCATGGCTCGCCGACAACGACAAACCTCGTTCCAAAGAATCGGCAATAGCTAAACTATACGCTTCCGAATGCGCCAATGATATTTGCGACCAAGCTTCCCGCATCCTCGCTTCCTATAGTTTTGCGATGGAGTATCCGATGCAAAGATACTTCAGGGACGCAAGATTTACTTTATTCGGTGGGGGGACGAGTGAAATATTGAAGATAAATATTGCTAGGGAGTATGGATTATAAATTCGAAATTCGAAATGCGAAATTCGAAACAAAAGCAAATCCGAAATCCGAAATTTGAAGCTCTAAATCTGAAACAAACAACAAACTTATTATAATGGTTAGACCTTATGGAAGGAAGACCTGCAAATGAGAAATACGATTTGGAGGAACGCACAAAAAATTTTGCTAAGAATGTCCGAATGCTTATTAAAAATTCCCCAGAACAATCATTACAATTGAGGATGCTAAACAACTAATTCGTGCTTCCGGTTCAGTGGGAGCGAATTATATTGAAGCTAACGAGTCTTTAAGCAAAAAAGATTTTATTTACAGACTTAGAGTCTGCAAGAAAGAATCGAAGGAATGTTTGTATTGGTTAGATCCACTTGAAATACACAATATAGAAGCATTGGAAAAAGACCGGCTTGACTTACTTAGAGAAAGCCGCGAATTAATGAATATTTTCGGTTCCATGATCCGAAAACTTGAATAATAATTAATGTTTTCGAATTTCGAGTTTCGATTTTCGAGTTTGCTTTTGTTTCGGATTTCGAATTTCGAGTTTCGGATTTCGGATTTCGAGTTTCGGATTTCGGATTTCGAGTTTCGGATTTCGGATTTCGGATTTCGGATTTTATTATAAGGATTACTTCAATGAAAAAAATACTATTATGTAAGCCCGGCTTGGACGGCCACGATGTCGGCGTCAAAGTTTTGGGACATGCTTTGACCGAAGCCGGTTACCAAGTCAAATATACCGGCCTGCGCAAATCCATCCCGGAAATTGCCGCTATTGCGCAAAAGGAAAAACCTGCGGTCATCGGTCTTTCCATTTTATCCGGCACGCATTTGGAATTATGCCGGCAAATGGCGGAGGAAATGCGGAGAGCTAACTTGAATATCCCTTGGATCGTCGGCGGCAACATCCCCGACGAAGACATTTCCGCGGTCATCGCCGCCGGAGCGACCGCCGCTTTTCCCACCGGAACTACTATCGAAGAGGTAGTGGAATATCTGCGCCGGACGATCTGACTATCAATTCATTAATATATGTATATGTAGGGACAGAACAATGTTCTGTCCCTACACTGGCGTCATTCAATAACGCTCCTTTCGACTTGCAAACTTGTAAACTTGTAAACTTGCTAACTTTTCGGAACGAAAATGGACAAACCTAAAAATAAAGAAATCACCAAAATTATCCTTGAATCAGGGATTGAAGTCGCTCCTTTATACACTCAGGAAGACCTCGACCGCACCGGAAGCATAGAAAATATCGGCAAACCCGGTCAATACCCTTTCACCCGCGGCATCCACCCCCTGATGTACCGCAAACAGCCCTTCACTATACGGCAATACGCCGGTTTCGGCACTCCGGCGGAAACTCACGAACGCTTCCTTTATCTGATTGCTAATGGTCAGACCGGTCTGAATGTGGCTTTCGACCTGCCTACGCAAACCGGGCTCGATTCCGATGACCCTCGCGCTGCCGGTGAAGTCGGCCGGGTGGGGATGTCGGTTGATACTTTAGCCGACTTCGAAGAAGTTTTCCGCAACATCGATTTGGACAAAATCACCGTCTCCCTGACCATCAACGGGTCGGCGATTGTGCTGGTGGCGATGTATTTGGCAATGGCGCAGAAATACGGTTTCGATATTAAAAATCTGCGCGGCACCGCGCAAAACGATATATTGAAGGAATTCATCGGGCGCGGCACTTGGATTTTCCCGGTGGAACCGTCGGTGAAAATGGTGGTCGATGTGATGGATTACTGCGCTAAGGAAGTCCCCAAATACAGCCCGGTCAGCGTGTGTGGGTATCATATTCGGGAGTCCGGGGCTAACCCGGTGCAGGAAATGGCTTATGGTTTCTGCATCGCCAAAACCTACATCGACGAAATGTTGAAACGCGGTTTCGCCATCGACGATTTCGCTTCCCGGCTGTCCTTCAACTTCGATATCCACGGTAACTTTTTTGAACAAATCGGAAAGTTCCGGGGCGGGCGCAGGTTATGGGCGAAAATCATCCGTGAACAATACGGCGCGAAAGATGACGCTTCCTGCTGGCTGAGGATGATTGCTGGAGGGGGCGGCGGCGGTTTGACCAAAGAACAGCCGGAAAACAACATCATTCGCAGCGCTTACTACGCGTTGATAAGCGCTTTGTCCGGGACGCAGACGATGGCGCTGTGTTCCTACGATGAAGCTTACACCATCCCCACGGAAAAAGCTGCGGAAATCTCGCTGCGCACAATGCAGATACTCATCCACGAAATGGGCGTCTGCGATACCGTCGATCCGCTGGGCGGTTCCTACTATGTTGAAACCTTGTCAAATCAAATGGAACAAGCCATTGTCCAAGAAATGGCGGCGGTGGATGCGAAAGGCGGCATCCAACAAGGCATCGCTTCCGGCGACATCCAAAAAGCTATATCCCGGCAAGCGTATCTGCGCGAACTCGCCATACAAAAAGGCGAAATCAAGAAGGTTGGTTTGAATATTTTCCGCAAAGAGGAGGAAAAGCGTTCCGTGGAATTCCATCCCTATAACGAAGCCAACGCGGTCAAACAAGTGGAAAATCTGCATAAAGTCAAATCCGAACGCAACAACGAACTGGTGATGAATTGCCTGAAACAGGTCAAATCCGCCGCTCAGCAGAACTTGAACCTGATGCCTTCGGTGATTGAAGCGGTCAAAGCGTATGCTACGGTCGGGGAAATTACTCAGGCGTTGAAGGAAGTGTACGGGGAATATCAGGAGCCGGAGTATTTTTAACACGGGATTTAGGGGTTGGGATTTAGGGATTAGAGAAAAGCAAACATGGGGCAACTTGTAAGGAATCCTTAATAGTCCAAAATGAAACTTTCCCACAGGTAAATCTGTGGGCTATTAAAGCAATGACGAGGGGATTAGTAATAGCCCGGCGATTTATCGCTAGGGAAAAGTGCTTTTAACTTTTTACTTAAGTCAAAACAATTCATAGAGAGAGTATAGCATTGTAATGCGACGGTTTTACCTGTTTTGAATCATAAGTAAGAATTACTATAGATTGGAAATCATCATAAGCATTATTTCCAAATATGATTAGAGTATTCCTAATTTATCTTAATAGATCTAAAATTTTTATTGGAGTAGATATGGCAAGGACTATAATTACGGAGGAAGATCTTTATCCTGTAAAAAAAAGTAGAGATTACATCCCATTAATTGAGACTGTAATATTTATTGTTGCAGTAATAATCGGATTATATACTCTACACTTGTTCACATTCTTAATTGGGGCAATGCTAATTAGATACTTTCTCGAATTAGCAAATTTTTTAAACTATCCATCTGAAAACAGAAAACATTTGGATACAATCGCAAAATGGAAGAGACCATCATTAAAAGACTGGGAAGACCATACATGGCATTGTCATCACACATATTATGAAATGTATGATATTCCTAGAAAAATGCAAAGTCGCCGTAGCAGAGGACACAGATTTCAATTTGGCTATCGTCATCTTGTACACTGGACCATCGTCATGATTTTAATATTATTTGCTATTATTTTTGAATGATTTCCTTAATACAGTAAATATGACAAACATTAGTTACTTTTTTCCCAGAGAACTCAAATACCCCCACATTTTCAGCCCCATCCAAATCGGTAAATTGTGGGTGACAATGTAGTGACAGAACATTGTTCTATCACGATAAAATATTCCCATCCGTCATCGGGACAGAACGATGTTCTGTCCCTACAAAAACATTTTCGGTGAACAATGATTGACCGGCAACGCAAATTGAACCGATGGAAAGACTATGATTATTCGCAGGATGGCGGTTATTTTATTATCATTTGCATAAAGGATAAAATGTGTTTATTGGGAGAGGTTGAAAACCATAAAATGATCTTTAATCAATACGGAGAAATTATCAAAGAAATTTGGAATAATATCCCCTATCACTATGAAAACATTATTCTGGATGAATATGTCATAATGCCCAATCATATTCACGGAATTATTATTATTATAGAAAACAATCCTGTAGGGACAGAACATCGTTCTGTCCAAATATCGGGACAATCCATTGTAGGGACAGAACATCGTTCTGTCCCCCATTGTTCTGTCCCAAATGAAGCAAATCCAAGGAATTACGGATTGGTCTCTAAAATTGTAAAATCCTTCAAAGAAACTTGCGTGAAAACAATCCGTTCACGATTTGACGATTTTACCTTTGCCTTTCAACGCTCTTTCTACGACCATATAATCCACAATGAAAAATCGCTTAATGCAATACGACAATATATCGTCGAAAATCCTCTTAAATGGGACATTAACGAAGATAATCCAATCAATTGGATATCTAAAACACCCCAGATGTAGGGACAGAACATCGTTCTGTCCCAAAATTGGAATATCCTGCAATATGAATATAATGATGTTTAGGAATAATTATAATATCTTTCATGATGCTCTTTAATATCATAAAATGCAGTAGCGGTGACATAACATTGTTCTGTCACCTTAAAATATTCCCATCCGTCATCGGGACAGAACGATGTTCTGTCCCTACAAAAACGCATATAATAATATCAACATTAATATAAATCAACAACAAGGTACTTTATGCTTCCCGGAGAACTCAAATACCCCCACATCTTCAGCCCCATTCGAATCGGGCAGGTGTGGGTGAAAAATCGCATTAAATACGCTTCCACCGAAACCAATTACAACTACAGCGACGGTTTCGTGTCCGAAAAGGAATTAGCTTACATCGAAGCTCACGCCCGCGGCGGTTCCGGCATCGTCACCACTCAAGGCGCCTACACCGACCCCCGCGGCGAAGGTCAAGGCTATGTCGGGATGATGGGCATCTGGGACGATAAATATCTACCCGGATTGAAAAAAATGGCCGACATCATCCATCAGGGCGATGCGGTGGCCTGTTTGCAGCTGATGCACTGCGGACGGGTCGGCGGCATCAATTTATCCTACACCGTAGGGCCTTCCGCTGTCCCCCAAAGATTACGCCGCTTCCGCCCGCAAAGGGAAATGACGGTGGAAGACATCGAAACCTGTATCCAAGAGCACATCGACGGCGCCCGCCGCGCGGTGGAAGCAGGTTACGAAATCATCGAAGTGTCCGGCATCGTCGGCTACCTCATTTCCAACTATGTTTCCAGCTACACCAATAAGCGCACCGATGATTACGGCGGCGACATTTTCGGCCGCAGTACCTTTATGCGCAAAATTGTGGAAGGCATCCGTAAGCAAGTCGGCTCCGGCATCGCGGTCGGCATCCGGCTGTGCGGCTGGGAAATGCTGGACGACCGCGGCGGTAACAAGCAAGAGGAAAGCCTCGAATCCATCAAGATCGCCGAAGCCGCCGGGTGCGATTATTTAAGCGTCACGGTCGGCTGGCAGGAATCGCTGGGCTCCGTGATTTCCCGCGACATTCCTATGGGCAACTGGCTCTATATCGCCGAACGGATGAAAAAAGCTTTGAAAATCCCGGTCAGCATGGCTTACCGCTTGTTCACCCCGGAATTGCCGGAAAAAGCCATCGCCGAAGGCCGTTTGGACATCTGGGAAATGTGCCGCCCGCAAATCGCCGACCCCGCTTTGCCCAATAAAATTATGTGGGACAAACAGGAAGATATCATCCCTTGCATCGCCTGCCAAGTCTGCTTAGCCCGGCTGTTCCGCGATGCGCCGGTGACCTGCACCGTCCGTCCTTCCTGCAGCCACGAAGGCGAACGGGAATGGGGCTATTACGGCTTCCCTAAGACGGAAAAGAAGCGCAAGATCATCGTTGCCGGAGCGGGTATCGCCGGACTGCAAGCCGCCGCTATCGCCGGGCAGAAAGGGCACGAAGTCATCGTCTATGAAAAGACCGAACACATCGGCGGGCAATGGTATTACGCTTCCCGCAATCCCTGGGGGGAAAATTCCGGCAAATACTGGGACGATCAGGAATTTATGCGCTGGATCGACCATATGAAAGCCCAATGTGATAAAAACGGCGTCAAATTCGTCTTCAATACTCTGGTCACCAAAGAACTGTTACAGCAGGAAAATCCCGATTCGCTGGTCATCGCTACCGGCGCAGTGCCGGAAGTCCCCGATATTCCCGGCGCGGATAAACCTAATGTGGTCAAGATGTTCGATGTATTCGCCGGGAAAGTCAAATTGGGTAAAAATGTGGTCATCATCGGCGGTTCCGGCGCGGCGATTTCGCTGGCGTTGTATGTCATCGAAGCTTTGAAACGCGACGGGGTGGAAAATCCGTCGATCGCGATGATCGATTCCACTTCCCGCTTCGGACTGGATGTCAATCCTTCCTACATCTGGAGATACCGCCTGCGTTTGAAACAAGCCAAAGTCAAAGAACTGACCTATGGCGCAGTCAAAGAAATCCGCGGCGACAGCATCATCGCCAGTTGGACTATGGTCGATCCCAAGACCAAAGAAAAGACCAAATTTGAAGACCAATCCGTCCCCGCTGATACCATCATTTTAGCCAAATTAGTCCCCAACAAAGAACTGGCGTACGGCGCCTGCAAAGGCGATGTTTCCGTCATCGGCGACAGTTTGTGGGTTAGAAGGGGCATCGATGCTATTCAGGATGGGTATAGGTTGGGGATGAGATTCTAAATTCGAAATTCTAAACTCGAAATTCGAAATTCGAAATTCGAAACTCGAAACTCGAAATTCGAAACCTGAAACTTGAGACACGAGACTCGAGACTCGAGACTCGAGACACGAGACTCGAGACTCGAGACTCGCAACTAATAAAGGAACATAAATGATTCTATCCGAAATTTCCAGCGCTATCCCGCAAATTCCGGGGACGCAAATGAGCGTTTACCCCCATTCCGGCTCCAGCTATATGGGGCTGTATCCCTGGATCGACGCTTACCGGTGCAATGGCTGTAAAGCCTGCGCTAAAGCCTGTCCTTCCAACATCATCGGTTTCCACCAAGGCAAAGCCGTCATCATCCTCGACCTCTGCCTGCAATGCGGCGAATGCTTCGACGCCTGCCCGGTGGAGGGCGCAATCTTGTTCAAACTGCCTCCCGGCGCCCCGGTTACCGGCAATGTGCCGTATCTCTCAAGGTATTAGGGGCTGGTGGCTGGTGGCTGGGTGCTGGGTGCTGGGTGCTGGTAAAAGCGGGCGGGTTTAAAATCCGCCCCTACATTTGTAAAACCAGAAATTCTAAACTCGAAATCCGAAACAATAATAACACTTGAGACTTGAGACTCGAGACACGAGACACGAGACTTGAGACACGAGACTCGAGACTCGAGACTTGAGACTTGAGACTCGAGACTTGAGACTCGAGACTTGAGACTCGAGACTTGAGACTCGAGACACGAGACTCGAGACTTGAGACTCGAGACACGAGACTTGAGACTCGAGACTTGAGACTCGAGACTTGTGACTCGAGACTTGAGACTTGAGACTCGAGACTTGAGACTTGAGACTCGAGACTTGAGACATAGGAGATTTTATGCCGGAAAAAATAAAAACTAATTTCGTCGATCATATCTGCATCGCCGTAAAAGATGTCAAGCAAGCCGAACAGGACTATATCAACGCTTTCGGCTGGGAAGTAGCTTACCGCTATGTCGATGAACCGGAAAAGATCAAAGTCACCGGTTTTATGGTCGGCCCTACCGCCATCGAAGTGATGGAGGATTTGGACGGCAGCGGCGAAGTGGCTAAATTCATCGCCCGCGCCGGAGAAGGTGTGATGCTCATCAGCTACAATGTGGACAACTGCAGCGCCGCGCTAAACAAACTGAAAGCCAACGGGGTGCGCCTCATCGACCAGCAGCCCCGCTATTTCGCCGAACACGACCGCAATTTCGCCTTCATCCATCCTAAAGCCACGCATGGGATATTGACGGAGGTGATAGATGGGAAATACAGACTGTAAATGCAATGTTAACATAGTCGTAGGGACAGAACACTGTTCTGTCCCTACAAAAAAGCATCATTAATATAAATGCAAAAAACTATTCTTTCCCTCGAACAAGCCCTCGCCCTGCCCTACGCCACTCAACGGTTTGCGCAACTGGGCTGGCGGGTGATACGCATCGAATCGCCGCCGGATAAAAATTCCGGGCGGGGCGGCGATCCCAACCGCTATATCGGCGAAGACACCGGCAATGACGACCTTCACGCCTACTACATCGCTCCCAATATCGGCAAGGAAGCGATTACATTGAACCTGAAAGACCCGCGCGGACGGGCACTGCTTAAGCGCTTAATCAAAGAACTCCCCGCCGATGTTTTTATGTGCAATACTTTGCCCAAACGGTATAAGGAACTGGAAATCGACTTCGCTTCTTTAAGTCAAGCTAATCCTTGCTTGATTTGGTGCGGAATATCGGCGATGGGGCCGAAACACCCCGGTTATGCGGGATACGACCCGGCTTTGCAGGCGTTGACCGGGTATATGTATATCACCGGCGAACCGGACCGAGACCCGATGTTATGCGGATTGCCTTTGATCGATTTGAAAGCCGGGGATGAAGCTTTCGCGCAGGTGATTTTAGCGATGCTGGAGCAGAAGGATTCCGGGAAACAAATTCCTTCCGGTAAGGAAATCTTCATCTCGATGGCGCAATGCGCGGCGTCGTGGTTGATTACCGCTTTGCCGCAACTAGAGTTTGTCGAAGATGAAAGCAAGCTTTTCACCCGCAGCGGCAACGAACACCGCAGTTTCATCCCCTGCAATTGTTACCCTACCAAAGACGGCTATGTCTATCTGGCAATAGGCAACGATTTACAGTGGGATAAATTGACTAAAATCAAGGGATTCGAACATTGCGCCAGCCCCTCCAGAACGAAAAATGCCGGCCGTCTGTTGGAAAAAGACACTATCTATGCCGATATCCGTCCGGGCTTGAAAAACTACACTACGGCGGAATTTTTACAAATCTGTCAGGATTTGAATTTAGCCGCAGCCCCGGTGAATTCGATTAAACAGGTGTCTCAGCTCGATTTTGCCAAGGATAATATGCTGAAAACCGTGCTCCCCAACGGGTGGGAAGCCGCCCTTTTCCCCTGCGCCTCCCCTACGCAATTCCTGCAGGAACAAGGCAACACCCTGAAATGCGCGCCGAGGCTGGGGGAAGATAATGTGAAGGTGTATGGGGAGATTGGATTAGGGGAGGGGGAGGTGGAGAAATTGCGGAATGACGGAATTATGTAATTATAATAACATCAGGATTGTAGGGACAGAACATTGTTCTGTCCCTACCACTACGGTAGTCTAATATTTGTGATTTTTCCGAAATGCGCGCCGAGGCTGGGGGAAGATAATGTGAAGGTGTATGGGGAGATTGGATTAGGGGAGGGGGAGGTGGAAAGGATGAGGGGGGAGGGGGTGGTGTAAGCTGCATGTTCTCTTTAGGTTTCAGAATTAATTTAGTAATCTGACGATCTTACTAAATTAAATGTACTTATACATGCAATAAAATCAATAAAATGGATATATGAGAATGTTCAACAAAGGTATTACTCGAGCCTATGGTTCTTTTGATTATCATCTAGAGCAAGTCAAAGGAATACTGAAATTAGGTAATATTGGTATCAAAGTTGATGATGATAAAAGACGCCAATTTATCAAAAAACACTTTGATATAAAAGGAACTCCGGGACCGAAACCCAAATCTTATATAGACGATTGGGAAAGAACTGAAAATGCTGATGGAAGTGTTACAATCACTATGGATAACAGAATTGCATATGAAATGAAAACTATGCTTGAAGATGCAGGAAAATTCAATAGTGATTTAAAATATATTTTAAACTCTGTTCTGGCTGTTAGCATTTGGGGATCCTTTGAAACTTATAATCAATTGCTTTTTGAAGAATTATTCCGGTCAAATCCTAATATGATGAAATGTAAAGAAACAATTTCTTTAGAGAATATTATTGACAATAAAGACAGTATATTAGAATTCGTCATTGAGAAACAAATTGAAAAAATAGGACATTTCAATATTGCAGAATTAATAAAATATTTGTCGGATAAATTGGACTACTCATTGAATAATGCAAATACAGAGAAGTTGTCTAAGTATTATTTTGTCAGGAACATTTTGACCCATAAATCTGGAATAATTAGACCACTGCAAAAGGATAAAATCTCATCAAATGTAAGAATTAAAGATGGGAGAATACTAATTTCTAAAACTTATCTAATGAATATGGTTAAAGACATTGATAGAATCGTCCTTGATATTGAAAAGCATATTAAAAATAAATTTCCCCGCTATTCCCACCATTCCCTTTAAGCTAGTCCTGTATCTGGCTGGGAAAATCCCCTTTTCGGGAAAAATCCCCCCTTCCCCTCTTTAAATAAAGGGGGGAAAAGCAAACACTCGTTCTTCCCAATTTCCCCCCTTATTTAAGGGGGGATTAAGGGGGGTTATTGCCGGGGGAAAAGCAAACATTACACCGCATTGTTTTCCCCCCTTTTCAAGGGGGGAACCAAAGTGGGGTTATCATCAAGGGAAAAGCAAACACTCGTTCTTCCCAATTTCCCCCCTTTTTTAAGGGGGGATTAAGGGGGGTTGTCACGGAAGGGGGGGAAAAGCAAACATCACCCCTCCCTGCTTCCCCCCTTATTTAAGGGGGGATTAAGGGGGGTTGTCACAATAATTAACCAATAATAAAAAATGTTACCCTACAATAAAAACCTTAAACCATTTTCCCTTGACCTGCGGAATAACCTGACTGAAGCCGAAAACCTACTTTGGTCGAAAATCCGCCTCAGGCAATTGAATGGTCTTAGGTTCAACCGTCAGAAAATCATCGGTGAATATATCGTCGATTTCTACTGTCACCAGGTAAAACTGGTCATCGAATTGGATGGTATTCAACATTATTCCGAAGTTGGCAAAGAATGGGATGAGGTCAGGGATGATTTCCTGAAATCTTTGAATTTGAAAGTGTTGCGTTTTTCCAACGAACAAGTACTAAATCATATCGATTTTGTAATTAAGAAAATCCACGAAAACCTATGATTCATGTTTGCTTTATTCCCCCCTTATTTAAGGGGGGATTAAGGGGGGTTTGAAACTCTTCCCAACAATAAATCGCCGGGCTATTATTCCCCAGATGAACATTGATTTACTAGCCCACAGATTTATCTGTGGGAATGTAAAACACAAAACAAGCGGATAACAGATTTATGCCTTCGGAGATAATTTGGAAATTAATCAGCTTAAACACTATGTGGAAAACCTAATTGCTTCCTCAGACGCGGATTTTTTTCGGAACCTTGAAGAAAGGAAAAAAGAGGAAGTCGTTTTTCACAATCTTTCCCGAAGTTCTACATCCGAGGAGAACACGGATAATGCCGATGAAAACCGCTATGGTGATTCCGGTTTCTACTCCGTGACCAAACACAAACAGCAGTATTTGCTTGAACAAATCCGTCGGTTCTGTCACAATAAGGTAGTTCTGGATTTCGCCTGCGGAAACGGCAACCAAGTGTTGATGATCGCCGATGCCGGAAGCGCTCTGACCATCGGCATAGATATTTCCGATGTCTCGATTCGTAATGCCAGAAACAACGCCGAACTTAATCATCGTCAGGAAACCTGCCTTTTCCTGCAAGCCGACTGCGAAAATACCGGTCTGCCGGATAATTCCATCGATGTCATCTTTGCCAATGCCGTGTTTCACCATCTTAATCTGGAAAACGCCTATAAAGAAATTTACCGCCTCCTGAAAAAAGGCGGCGCGGTTATCGCAGCTGAGCCTTTAAATTATAATCCCTTTTTCAACCTGTATCGCAGGATGACTCCGTCAAAACGCACCAAATGGGAAATCGATCACTTTCTGAAAATGAAAGACCTTAATTCCGCAAAAAAATACTTTCAAATTCACCAACTCCGTTTCTGGCATTTCACTGTAATGCTTGCGTCAGTGCTGCCTAAAAACGCTATTTTCCGCTTTACCGAAAAGATCCTGCACAAAATTGACAATGTCTTATTGAAAATCCCCGGTATAAGATTGATGGCTTGGCAATTCACCTTTATTTTGCTTAAAGAATAAAATCTGCTAAGCCATGTTTGCTTCGTTCTACAGTCTACATTCTATATTCGATATTCAGATGTTTGCTTTTCATTGGACATCGATTATTGGATATTGAATATTGATTATTGGATATTTGATTTTTTGCTTTTAGCTGTGAGCTGTGAGCTATGAGCTGTAAGCTTTGAGCTTTCATTCATCACTCATCATTCATCATTAAAAATATGCCTTCATTCCCCGACATCATCTATGCTCCTCCCGGCAGTAAATTTGTCCTGCAGGGCAACGCCTGTTTCGCCCTCGGCGTAATCCACGCCGGCTACCGCGCCGCCACCGGCTATCCCGGCACTCCCAGCACTGAAGTCATCGACAAATCGCTGGCCTACGCGCAGGATAAAATCAAAGTCGGCTGGTCGGTCAATGAAGCCGTCGCCGTATCCACCGCTTTAGGTCACGCCATCGCCGGCGACGATACAGTGGTCACGATGAAAATCCCCGGCGTTTTCCAAGCCGCCGACGCTATTACCACTACCGCTTTCTTCACCGGAGACTGCGGCGCGCTGGTGATTTACGCGGCCACCGATTACATCCCCACCAGCACTCAGCATGTCATCGATGCCCGCTATTTCTTCGCTTCGTCAGGATTGCCGGTGTTGGAACCGCGCAATCATCAGGAAATGTATGAAATCGCTTGGACCGCCGCCGATTTAAGCCGCCGGTTCAAGACGCCGGTAATCGTATTAGCCTCCGGCATTTTAGCGCATTCGGAAGCGTTAATCCAAACTCGTGAACCGCGGACGATTACTCCTAAAACTTTGCCTTCCAGCTTGCAGCCTTGGATGAACCTCCCTTCCATCGCCCGCGCCAATTATAATTACACCGTCACGGAACGGATTCCCGGTGTCAAGCAGTGGAGCGAGTCCAGCAGTTTAGTCACCGAATACTATGGCAAAGACCCTTGGGGCATCGTAGTAAACGGCGAAGCCGGCATCATCGTCCGCGAAGCCCTGCACACTGCCGGGCTCGATCCCTCCATCCTGTCCCTCGGTATCGCCCACCCCCTGCCGGAAAGCCGCATTAAAGCTTTCGCCAAAAAGGTCAAAGGCAAACTCTTCATCATCGAAGACGGCCATCGTTTCCTCGAAGAGAAAATCCGCCTGCTGGGCATCGGCCTTATCGGCAAAGACGATTTATCCGTCATCACCAACTGGTCGCCGGAAGAAGTTTTGGAGTTCTTATCCCGTAACTCCGTCATAAAATATAAACCTCCTCTTCAGACGGTTCCAGCAAAACCCCTGCCCCGCCCGCCCTCGATTTGCCCAGGCTGCGCCTACAAAGCTTTCACCCTCGCCGCCGCTCGTTTGAAACGCAAGAAAAAACTCTACGGCGTCTTCGGCGATATCGGCTGTTCCACTTTGCTCTACTTCTACCAAGCACTGGACACGGTGTCCTGTATGGGCGCGTCCGATTCCATCCGGCAAGGACTGGTCATCTCCCGCCCGGAAATGGCGAACCGCGTCATCAGCGTCATCGGCGATTCCACCGAATGCCATTCCGGACTGGATTCCACCCGTAATGCGGTTTTCCGCAATGTCCCCGGCGTGAAAATCATCTTGGACAATTACACTACCGCGATGACCGGCGGCCAGCCGGCCCCCAGTTCGCCGGTCAATTTGGCAGGGATGCCCCATCGTTTCGACCTGAAACGCGCCGTCGAAGCCGAAGGCGGCAGAACCGTGGTTCTGGATTCCTTTAACCTGGAAGCGGTGGAAAAAGAGCTGAAAAATTCCCTCGATTTAGCGGAAAAGGGGACATTCTCCACTTTGATATTGGAAGGAACTTGCATCCACGAAACTCCCAGCGTTAAACTTATCCGCAGCATCGAATTCGATTACGAAAAATGTAAAAACTGCGACCTGTGCAGCATCTGCCCCGGCATCGAAACTGATGAAAACAAAAGACCTTATTTCACTATACTGTGCACCAACTGCGGCGGCAATACTCCCGTCTGTGTGCAAAGATGCCCCTTCGAGGCTATTGTCCCCATCGATAAATCCGCTATAGCGCGGGAAGTTTTGCCGAAACTGCCCCAAATCACTGCAATCCCAAATGTTACAATAAACAAATCACATTTGCCGCCCTCATTGCGCGTTGCCATCAGGGGTATCGGCGGGCAAGGCAATTTGTTCTTCGGACGCGTGCTGTCGGAAGTGGCTTTGCGCACTCCCTACGCGGACACTCACATCGTCAAAGGTGAAACGCACGGTATGGCGCAGCTGGGCGGACCGGTGATTTCCACTTTTTCCTGCGGGGAAGCGTATTCTCCCATCCTATCACCGGGCAGCGCCGATGTTTTAGTAGCGATGGAAAAATCGGAAATCCTGCGCCCCGGTTTCCTGGAAACGCTGAAACCGGGCGGAACAGTGATCTTGAACAATTTCCAAGCTTTACCTCTCGGCGCTAAAAAAGCAGATTACCCGGCGGACGAAGATCTTGACAATATCCTGAAAAATTACCAAGTTATAAAGATCGACGCTAATCAAATCGCCGCTTCCTGCGGCGACACGGCCGGCAAAACCGCCAATGTGGTGGTGATTGGGCTGCTGTCCACCATTCCGCCGTTCAATGCCATCCCGGAAGAAATCTGGCTGTCCGCGATAATCGATTTATCGCCGAATGAATTTATGAAGGCGGGGAATGTTACCGCTTTTTCTCAGGGAAAAGCGATATATGATATATGATAAATGATATATGATATGAGATTTGTTTTGAGTTTTGAGTTAAAAAGCGGAAGATGCGATATTGGGAAAGGGTGGAAGCCTGAAAGCAATCTCCTGTTATTTATAATATATCAGAAAGGGAATCGCAATGAAAGAAGAAAAATGTTTCAGTGAAGCAGACCTCGAAGCTATCGCAAAAGTATTAGGCGATACTCAAACAGGATTGACGGGTTCAGAGATTGCTAATATGCTTACGAGAAGTGAAATACCGGATGTTGATCCTTTAAATACAAAATGGAAACGATTATATAATGCTTTCGTTGAAGAGCAAAACAAGAGAAAATATGGTAATCATATTATAGCTTTTATTCATAAATCTATGAATCCATCATTATATGTGAGTACCCCTGAATATTATGAGCAAAAACGAACTGAAGTAAATAAAGTATTAGCATTTTCAGGATTAACGCTAGGAGATGATGGAAAAGTCAGACGAATCACTAAAGTTTCCACAATTCAAGAAGCAGAAGAAAGAGCAGACAAGTTAAAACGCATTTTAAAAGGAAGAGGTGTTCATGATGATGTATTAAAGTACTGCAAATCCGAGCTACTTGTAAGTAATTATTTTCATACAGTTTTAGAAGCATCTAAAAGTGTTGCCCAGAAAATCAGAGACCTTTCTGGTCTAGCATCCGATGGCGCAGAATTAGCTACTCAAGCATTTTCATTCGGAAAAAGTGGAAAACCTGTTATCGCAATTAATTCACTATCTAATGATTCTGAAATTAGTGAGCAAAAAGGATTTTTAAATTTATTAATTGGGATATTTGGGACTTTTAGAAATCCCACCGCTCATGCTGTAAAAATCTATTGGCCTATAAATGAAGAAGATGCTCTTGATATCTTGAGTATTATTTCCTATATTCACAGAAAATTAGACAAAGCTAAAATCTTATGATTTAAATGTTGATTACAGAACAATGGTGACAGAACGATGTTCTGTTACTACAATGCGAAATTTTAATAGCCCACAGATTTATCTGTGGGTAATGCAATTGTAGGGGCGGCGTCTCGCCGCCCTGCCACCGGGCGCGGAAACCGCGCCCCTACAAACGGCTGTGCAGACGCAAATCCCCCTGTCCGACCGCATCTATTCCCCAGCGATAAATCGCTGGGCTATTATTCCCAGTGGGGATGGCATTTTAATAGCCCACAGATTTATCTGTGGGATACTTGGAAATTGAGAATTGTTCATTGATTATTGGATATTGATTATTTGCTTTTATCCGCTTTTATCCCCTTTATCCCTGTGAATAAGTTTTTTCTTTGCTTTTATCTGTCATATCAGGGCAGACACGCAGGTCTGCCCCTACACCTCCCTTGTAGGGGCGAACCTATGTGTTCGCCCTCTAAATGTGTCCGCCCCCATCCCCTCCGCCGCCCATAATGCTGCGGATCGGAGTGCGGGCAATGTAAAATCCCCCCTTATTTAAGGGGGGAATTAAAGGGGGTTGTCAAATTGGAAATTGGATATTGTTTATTGATTATTGAATATTTGCTTTTATCCGTTTTTATCCCTTTTATCCCTGTGAATAAGCTTTTTATTTGCTTTTATCTGTTAAAACCGGGCAGACACGCCGGTCTGCCCCTACGCATCCCTTGTAGGGGCGAACCTATGTGTTCGCCCCCATTCGTGTGTTCGCCCCCAGCCGTGTGTTCGCCCCCATCCCCTCCACCACCCACAATGCTGCGGATCGGAGATGCGGGCAATGTAAAATCCCCCCCGGCCCCCCTTTAAATAAAGGGGGGAGACAAGTAAACATTTGTGTCGCAGAGTCCCCGCACTCTGCGGAATTTCCCCCTTTTTAAGGGGGGATTAAAGGGGGGTTTTTAAATATAACCGGAACAACTGATGCACTCCCAAACCTTTTTCCAAAAAGTCACCAACGGCAAAATCGACCTCGTGCAATTGCTGTTGGACCTCCTTGCCGAAACCGGCGCGGATTACTGCCTCATCGGCGGGCTGGCGGTCAACGCTTATGCTGAACCGGTGGTCAGCCTCGATCTTGACATTGTCGTTACTATTGACAATATTGATAGATTATGCGCCGCAGCAATAAACCAGGGATTGGAAGTCGTAACATTCGAGCATAGCGTCAATCTTAACAGTCCTAAGTCCGATCTACGCATTCAACTGCAAACAGATCTAAGATACCAGAATTTTATCGCTCGTTCTATCGCGAAGGAAGTCCTCGGCTATCGGATGAAAGTGGCTTCGGTAAGCGATGTCTTACAGGGCAAAGTCTGGGCTTATCAAGATACTGCCCGCCGTAAAAGCAAACGGCAGAAAGATTTGGCCGATATTATGCGTTTAGTCGAAACTAATCCGGGATTAATCGAAACGCTTCCGGCTGGTATTAAAGAGGAATTGGAAAAATAAATTAATTACCCAATGCGCATCGAAAAAAATATCAATAGTATCCTGCACCTTGCCAAACAAAAAGCAGACGAAAACTGGCAATTCCGCGCTTTTCTCAAAGGATGTGAACAGTCCGATGAAGAAATCGATGCTATGGTCCACAGACTCTACAATGAAGTGTCCAAGCAAATCGACTGCCTCGAATGCGGCAATTGCTGCCGCAAACAATCGCCGGTTTTATCGGAAAAAGAAATAGTGCGATTGGCTGAATACTTAAAAAAGACTAAAGAGGATTTTACCGCTGAATACCTGAAATATGACGAATCTGAACGAGGTTATACTTTTAGTAACAAACCCTGCCTCTTTCTGAAAGGTAATGCCTGCACCTTGTATGATATACGCCCGGATGATTGCCGCTCTTATCCGCACTTGCATAAAGCAAATTTCACAAGCAGGCTTATGAATGTAGTCTTCAATTATGAATATTGCCCTATTGTTTTTAATGTATATGAAGAATTGAAGATAGAATTATGGAAATGGCCGCGACACTTCTCCCGGCGATAAATCACTGAATTATTATTGGCTTTTGTTTCGAGTTTTGGATTTCGAATTTCGAGTTTTACAATAGGATATATATGCCTAACCTCCACACCATCACCTTTACCCTCAACGGCCGGAAGTTGCAAAAAACCATCCCCGCTTCCACTATGCTGCTGAACTTCATCCGGGACGAACTTAACCTGAAAGGCGCTAAACCCGGCTGCGAAGAAGGCGAATGCGGCGCCTGCACCGTCTTAATCGACGGCGAACCGGTCAATTCTTGCCTCTATCTGGCAGTCAACATCGATGGTAAAGAAGTTACCACCATCGAAGGCTTATCCCTGACCGGAGACCTCGACCCGGTGCAAAACGCCCTGGTTCAACACGGCGGCATCCAATGCGGCTTCTGCACTCCGGGGATGGTAATGACCATCAAAGCTTTCCACACCGAATGCCGATCCCAAAACCTCATCCCCGGCCGGGAACAGATTAAAAAAGCGCTGGAAGGCAACCTTTGCCGCTGCACCGGCTATACCAAGATTGTGGAAGCGGTGGAAGCGTTGTTTGAACGATAAAATGTTTGTAGGGACAGAACACTGTTCTGTTCCTACAAAGCACAATATTTCAGGAGAAATATGCACGATATTCTGCAAATCATCGGCCGCCCCACTCCCAAAATCGACGGTAAAATCCGCGCTTCCGGCAAAGCCGTCTATGGTCATGATATTGTCCTGCCGAATATGCTTTACGGAGCTATCCTACGCGCGAAATATCCCGTTGCCGATATCATAAGTATCGATATTACAAAAGCGCTTGCGCTTCCCGGCGTCATCAGCGTCATCACCGCCGGCGATGTCGATGTCCACAACATCAGCTACAAACGCGACCATCCCATCCTCAAAAAAGGTGAAGTCAACTGCATCCGCGATGAAATCGCTGCAGTGGCTGCGGTTTCCAAAGAGACTGCTCGGAAAGCATTGAACCTTATAAAAGTGGAATACCGGGTCAAATCCGGCATCTTCGATCCCTTAGAAGCCTTAAAAGTCGATGCGCCGCAAATCAATAAATTCTTCAAAGGTGAAACTAATAAAAACATCGCCCACGCTTTCCATTATGAACATGGCAATCTGCAGGAATGGAAAGACAAAAGTTTCTGCATCGTTTCCCGCCGCTACAACCTTCCCCGCGTCACTCATTGCTGCCTCGGAACTTGCGCTATCACCGCCGATTATTCCACTTTGGATAAACGGCTGACTCTTTACAGTGTCACTCAAGTGCCTTTCCTCTATCAGCGCGATATCGCTCATGCCCTGAAAATGGAACCCTCCGACATCCGCATCATTCAGCCGGTCATCGGCGGCGGCTTCGGCAGTAAACTGGATATGTACCCTTACGAACCCATCTGCGCCCTGCTTTCGATGAAAACCGGTCAGCCGGTGCAAATCGTTTTCGACCGGGAAGAAGAATTCCTCGCTTCCCCCACCCGCCAAACGATGGTGATCGATTTGTCTACCGGCGCGGATAAAACCGGCCGCTTCACCTTCAGGGAAGTGCAAATCATCAAAGACAACGGCGCTTATACATCATGGGGCGCCACCACTCCTTTTGTGATGATGCAGACTTTTTCTTCGCTTTACCAAATCCCCGCCTGCCTCTTCGATTCCTACGCCGTCTATACCAACAATGTCTATGCCGGTTCTTTCCGAGGTTACGGCAATCCCCAAGCTACCTTTGCTTTGGAACGCAATATCGATTTGATGGCGCAGGAATTAGGAATGGACCGCGCGGAAATCCGCCTGCTCAACGCCAATTTCCCCGGTGAAACCACAGGACAAGGATTGACCTACCACACTTGCGGGCATAAGCAGGCTCTGGAAACTGTCATCGAAAAAAGCGGTTATATTCAAAAAAAATCCGTAAAATCTCCCGGACGGTATAAACGCGGTATTGGCTTCGGTTCGATGCTGCATGTCGGCGGAGGGGCGAAAATCTACCGTTCCGATGGCTGCGGCACCACCGTCAAATTCGATGCTTACGGCTATCTCACTATCATCACCGGTTCCACCGAAATCGGGCAAGGATCGGAAACGGTGCTGGCGATGATTGCCGCCGAAGAACTGGGTATCCCCCTTGACAAAATCAAAGTCATCAATACCGACACCGATGTCAAACCTTGGGATGTCGGAGTCCACGCTTCCCGCACCAGCTTCGTCGCCGGAAATTCCCTGCTTGGTGCGGTCGCGCAGCTGAAAAAGAAAATCTCGCCCAAAGCCGCGCAGATGCTTAAAACCGTTGAAAGCGGCCTCGATTACCGCAGCGGTTTAATCACTGCCCGCCAAACCGGCGCTTCGATAAAAATCGACAAAGTCATCCGCGAAATCCATTTCAACGCGCCTAATGAATTATGTGTGGCCAATTATTATTACGAACCCGGCAGCCAGTTCCAGGACAAAAACTATATGGGCAATGTGTCCGGAGCTTACGCCTTCGCCGCCCAAGCGGTCGAAGTCGAAGTCGATACCTACACCGGTAATGTGAAAGTCCTCGATGTCTATGTCGCTCAGGATGTCGGCAAAGTACTGAATCCCTTGGGGCTTTCCGGGCAAATCGAAGGCGGAGTAGTGATGGGAATGGGCTACGCGCTTACCGAAGAACTGCTGATGGAAGAAGGCCGGATTCTCAATCCCAACTTCCACAATTATAAATTACCGACAGCCGGGGATATTCCCAATATTCACTTTTTCCCCATCGAAACTCAGGATTCCGCCGGACCTTACGGCGCTAAAGGGGTAGGTGAAGCGCCGTTAATCCCCACTCCCGCCGCTATCGCCAATGCGGTGGCCAACGCTCTGGGCGTGGAAATCGATTCACTGCCGATGACGCCGGAAAAAGTGTTGAAGGCGTGGAAAAAAACGATATAATTACCTATATGTCGATTGTAGGGACAGAACACTGTTCTGTCCCTACGAATACAAATTGGATTAATACTATGGACTTCAATATAATCTCTCCCCAGTCGCAGGAAGATCTGCTTTCCGCCATCGCCGAATATCAGGATAAGAATTTTCGCTTCGGCGCCGGTTATACTGACCTCCTCCTCGAACTGAAAAAATCCACTCCGCCGGATTTAACCGTTATCAACTTAGCCAAGCTGCAGGATGATAGATTTACCGGTCTTTTACCAACAGAAAACGGTTTGAAAATCGGCGCTTTGGTTACTGCTAATTCGATCGTAAATAACATGGCAATCCGGGAAAGATTCCCCGTCCTTCATCGAGCGGCCCTTTCGCATGGTTCCCGGCAAGTCCGTCAAACCGCCACCGTCGGCGGCAACCTCTGCACCGCTTCCCCCGCCGGAGATATGGCCTGCGCCATGACCGCTTTGCAGGCACAGTGCGAAATTCTTTCCTGTGAGGGGATAGCCAGAATAATACCCTTAGAAAAATATTTTACCGGAGTCCGCAAAACCGATTTGCATAAAAGCGAAATTCTTCGTAGTATATTGATTGCTCAAAATAATCAAGCTGGAAAAGTCTATTCGGATTTCCTTAAAATCGGTACCCGCAGATCGATGGAATGTTCAGTGGTGTCGCTGGCTTATCATATCAGCGTCGATGACAATGATCGGATAATCGGAAGTGGCATTGCAATCGGTTCCGCCGCCCCTACGATTAAATTTTGTCATTCAGCCTGTGCATATCTTACCGGCAAAGTATTTGGCAAAATCTCGGAAAAGGAAGCCGAGGAATTCGCTTCGCTGATCGTGGAATACGCTAATCCCATTTCCGACATCCGCGCTTCCGCCTGGTACCGTAAAGAAGTCCTCTTCAATATTGCAAAAAGTATCTTTGAAACAATGTGAAAGGAGGCCGATTGCCGCGATTCAAGATCCTTTTGCGGATTCGTCAAGCTTTTTCTTATCCCTAATCGCTCTTCGCTAATCGCTTATTTTTTTCTTTTCCCAAAGCCTAACCTGATTAATTCATAAATTAGACAGGATTTACATGATTTACAGGATTTCTATTTTGAAAATTTATCTCACTTTGCCTTTTATAATAAACGAATACGGTTATGCACTAAGTTCAGCAACACTACACTAATAGTGAAAAAACTAACCCTGTCATTCCCGCGAAAGCGGGAATCCAGTGTTTTCAAATAGTTAAAACTTGATTCCGGGTCAAGCCCGTTTCCGCGTACGGCGGGAAGAGGGTACGGGGCTGTTTTTATACCAATGCTAAAAA
>Ga0172369_10000887_pt1 | contig 44561 bp, 35 predicted proteins | sample LakKiv25m_FD_114539 | JGI IMG/M metagenome (GOLD analysis project Ga0172369, IMG submission 114539) | Freshwater microbial communities from Kabuno Bay, South-Kivu, Congo - kab_022012_11.25m | ecosystem: Environmental > Aquatic > Freshwater > Lake | place: Democratic Republic of the Congo...
CATGCCCAGGAACTCGGACTCACATTGTACAAGGCTAAAAATAGCCAATGGGATGACTATCTCACGGAACAACTACGCCAACCGGGCATCCCAGCGGTTGGCTGTTGAGCGAAAGTCCTGATTGAAAAGATGGACTATTATTAAAATTCCAATAACAGTTCGTGTATATTATGCAATCATCATTATAGTATTCATTAACAAATTGAGATGCATATCGATAAGCTTTTTCCCGAGGCATTATCTCTCCGTCGTAGGCTAATTCATACTGAAACACATGCTATAATATCTTCACTGCGTCTTCAGGACTAATATCTTTGATTAACTTATCAACATTATTCGAAAACAATCCAATAAGATTGAGAATACCTACAAGGAAAAATCATCATAATGAACAAATACAATTTTTATGTTACCGGCATAACGATCTAAAAGCAATTGTTTAATATCCATATCCTTTCCTCCAGACATAGGAAAGCTTCCCTACCTAATCCAAAATCCAAAATCCAAAATTTAAAATCCAAAATTGCGATCACTCGAATTCCACCATCACCGGAATCTCCGCCCCGCGCTCAAGGGTGTTGTGCACTTTGCAAGAACTGACGATGCGGGTCAGGGTAGAGCGTTCGGCGTCGGACAGGTCTGCCGGCAAGGTAACTTTCATGCGGATGATGCCGACGCGGGAGGGTTTGTCGGGGGCATTTTCCCAGGTGAGGTCGATGCGAACCTGCGACAGATCGATCCCATGGCGCTCGCAATAGTAGGACAGGTCGATGCCGGTGCACAGGCCCATGGAAGCGACCATCAACTCGACCGGCGTCATGCCGCGATCCTCGCCGCCTTCCTCTTTGCGCGAATCGCCGATCACTTCCAACCCGCGCGAAGAAGCACGCCAAGCGCGGCCCTGAATCCAGGAGAGCAAAATTTCCTTCGGCATAGCACCTCTTTTCTGAAGGCGTGGCGCAAATCTTTATCATCTTTTCAATCTTTTTTCCCTGCGCCCAGCCAATATATTATGATACCGCCGTTCGTTGCGTCTTCGTTGCCTGCTGCCGCTTGTGTCGTGCTTCTCGCCGTTTGCTCCACAGCACTAGTTGCTGACGGAGACGGATGCCGATCGGGGGAATCCAGCGGAAGGGCGGGAAGGTTTTCGGCGCGTAATGCTTCCAGTAGAAAAGGCGCATGCTGTGATGATGGGCGCGCACCATTTTCTCGACGGCAAGGTCGGAGCTGCGCCCGATGATGTGGGTGATAACGGCATCCGGGAAATACACCACTTTCCATCCGGCCAGGCCGGCGGTGTAGCACCAGTCCACGTCTTCGCAATACATGAAATACCGCTCGTCCAGCAGGCCGATCTGTTCCAGCGTGGCGCGGCGGATGCAGAGCGCGGCGCCGGACACCCAGTCCACCGCCAGGCGGCTCGCGTGGTCGAAATCGGTCATCAGGTAATCGCTCACCTTCTTATTGCGCGAGAACAACTGGCCGAAGGCGGTGTTGCGGAAAATGCCCGCGGTGAAGGTGGGAAAGCGACGGCAGGAATACTGCAGACTGCCGTCCGCGTTGAGCAGTTTCGGCCCGCCGATGCCCGTCCGCGGATCGGCCTCCATGCCGGCAATCAGCGCCGCCAGCGCGTCCGGAGCAACGATGGTGTCGGAGTTGAGCAGCAGCAGGTAATCGCCGCTGCTCGCGCGGATGGCCTGGTTGTTGGCATGGGCGAAACCCGTGTTGCCGGCATTCCTGATCAACCGCACTTGCGGAAAGTCGCGCTCCACCATTTCCGGGCTGCCGTCGATGGAGGCATTATCCACGACGATCGTCTCGATCTCGAGCGCCCCGGCCCCGTCAACGAGCGAATCGAGGCAGCGCCGCAGGTCTTCGCGTGTATTCCAGTTGACGATGCAGATCGTTAAAATCATGCTTGCCTGTTCTGTTTATATTCAGTGGCGAGTGACGAGTAGCGAGCGGCGAGTGTCCTTCATTTGATAATCTTGCCCTTTATCAGAAAACTTCTCGCTAATAAGAAACACTGGCCACTCGTCACTCGCCACTCGCCACTTCTTCCGGCACCATATCCGGAATTCCGTCCACAATCGGATAGCGGCGGCCGCAGCGCGGGCACGCCAGCGCGTCTTCGCTCTCCTCGAGCGGACTGTGATCTACCGGGCATACCAGCAACGCCCGCCATTCCAGATCGGTCATAGCAACCTCCGCCGGCTCGCGGCCGGTATGCATGCCGGCCTAGCCTTTCGTCAAATTTATCATAACACATCATCGCCGCGCGGAATAGCGCCGGTCGGTCGCTGACCAGGTTCTTCCCTGATCCGGCGGAGCCGGAACCCCGGTGTTCCTAACTTGCCGGGAATGGTATAATGTTTGGTAGATAATATTGACCGGGAACATCTCTCGGGAGTCGAGTGTATTTGATGCCTATTGTTGTAGGAGTTAGCCTCCGCACCGCGGGGAAGATATATTTTTTCGATCCGGTAAACGAAGAATTCGAACGCGGCGAGCGAGTATTGGTGGAGACGGCGCGCGGAATGGAGTTGGGCGATGTGAAGCTCCCCCCGCACGAAGTCGATGATGAGCTGATTGTTCCGCCGTTGAAGCATGTCGTCCGCCGCGCCACCCCGGACGATCTGGCCCGCGATGCGTTCAACCGGATGCAGGAAGCCGATGCGCTGGAAATCTGCAAGCGCCTGGTGGGCAAGCTGAACCTGCCCATGCGGCTCATCGACGCGCAGTATACCTTTGACGGAAGCCACGTCCTCGTTCATTTTCTCGCCGACAACCGCGTAGATTTTCGCGAACTGGTCCGCGAATTAGCCCACGAGCTGCGCACGCGCATCGAATTGCGCCAGGTGGGCGTTCGCGATGAGGCAAAGCTGCTGGGTGGTTACGGGGTATGCGGCCGCCAGCTTTGTTGCAATGCCTTCCTGACGAATTTCACTCCGGTAGCCATCACGACCGCCAAGGAACAGGGTCTGGCGCTGAACCCGCAAAAAATTTCCGGCATGTGCGGGCGGTTGATGTGCTGTCTGGCGTTTGAGCACGAATGCTACCGGGAGGTTGGTAAGAGCCTGCCGCGTATGAACAGCACGGTGTCAACCCCGCGCGGCGATGGGAAGGTAACGAAATTGAACGTGCTGGCGCGACAGGTAGAAGTAGCTATCCCCGAAGTGCCCGGACCACTGTGGTTCGCGATAGACGATCTCGCGGCGTCATCACCCGCCGAGCAGGCCGCCGTTGAGTCATGCTGCGGCGGCTGCCGAGCACACGCGGAGGATAACCTCGACGATGAGCTGCCGCTGTCAGCATCGAATTGCGAAGCAGCAATAACCTCCGAGGAGGAAAACGAGCAGCCCGCGCCCGCGGGACAGCCCCGCCGCCGGCGACCCCATCGCCGGCATAAAAAAGTGGAAGCTTCCGCGCTGTCCGCGGGCGCCGAACCGGCCAATGTGCCGGTTCGCGCACAACAGCAATCGTCCCGCCCGCGCCGCCGGCCAGGCAAGAACAAAGCCGCTGTACCCATGCAAGCCGCCGCCCCGGCATCGCCGGAGACCGCCGCTTCCCCGACCGCCGTCTCCGGACAGCGGAGGAGAAGACGAAGGAGAAGATAGTTATATAGTGATGAGTGATAGCAGGACGCAAGGGAAAAATGATTGAAAAGACCTTTATTTATCTTTTTTGTCATTTTTCCCTTGCGTCCTGCTATCACTCATCACTTTTTTTCAGTCCCCCCGGGAATTTTTTTCAGTCGGGAACAAAATAGGAGCTGATGGAGCCGAAGTATGAAATCCACGGCCTGAAGCCCGCCGACCTGGTGCTGGATACGCCGCTGCCGGTGGACCGGGCGAAGCAGGAGGCCGAGCGCCAGCGCGCCGCGGAGATGCTCTTCGCCGCCGTGCCCGGCCAGGGTGACTATGATTTCCGCGTGAACACCTACCAGCAGCGCTGGGAGAAGCTCAAGGCCGCGGTCGTCGAGGAGATGGTAAATGCCCACCAGCGCCTCGTCAACGCGCTGGCGAAGTACCGGCAGGACACCGGCCAGCAGCTCACCGCACAGCAGAGCCTGTTCTTCCTGGCGGAAAAGGGCTACCTCACCGTCAAGGACCTGCGCGACCGCTGGGGCAACTTCTACAAGTCCGACCTGCAAGGCCAGGAAACTTACCAATACTGGTTTACGATATGCAGCGCCGGCCCTGACGGCAAATGGGGCACGGTTGATGACATCACCGGAATCAACACATATGCCGGCATACGCTTCAAAAACAGGTTCGGTTTAGGAGTTGAAGATATGGTGTTTGACGGGGTCGCCATGCCAATGGCCGCCGCTGCCGCGGGCGGCATGCCCGGTCCCGGCGGACCTACGGGAGTAGCACTCAAAATGGCTGCGCCTGAAGGCCACCGGACCTTAGCCGTCGTCAACGGCGAAACCAAGCCGCAGGAGAGCGCCACCGGGCCCGCCGTGCGGATGCGCGAATATTTCCCGGAGACGATGTACTGGAATCACCGGCGCGCGCAGCGAAGGCGCCGACCTGGAGACCACCGGCCTTGCCGCCTTCGGGCTGGCGAAGTGGGGCCGCAATTCCGGCTTCCTCAACAAGGTGCTGACCCACCTGATCCAGAGCAAGGACAGCTACGGCACGTGGAGCACCACCCAGGGCACCGTGTGGTCGCTGAAGGCGCTGCTGTATGCGAGCGGCAACGCCATGGGCGGCGCCGGCGGCAAGGTGACGGTAATCGCCAACGGCAAGACGGCGGAGACCTTCGACATCAGCGCGGCGGACAGCGACGTGATGCGCCAGGTGGACTTGAAGGACCTGGTGAAGGAAGGCGAAAACGACATCATCCTGCAATACGAAGGCGACGGATCGATGCTCTACCAGATCGTCGGTCGCTACTACCTGCCGTGGGAGGTCGCGCAGCAACTGCCCGAAGCCCAGCCGCCGATGTCCATCGATGTGAAGTATGACAAGACCACGCTGGCGCAGAACGACACGGCGGCGGTGACGGTGACCATTAAAAACCTGACCAATGCCATTGTCGAAATGCCGCTCATCGACGTGGGCCTGCCGCCCGGCTTCACGCTGGCGCCGGATGGCCTGGAGGAGGCAGTGGCGGCGAAGAAGATCAGCAAATACAAGGCTACTCGATGATGCGAAGGCTTTTTCGAGCATGAGCATGAAATGACAAACTTGGGACATGAAGCGGTAAATTATGGAAAAATATAATACGACATATCCAGTATGGAGAAGTTATTATGCGACCATTTCGCCGCCAGTCTCTTCCGCGCGCGATCCTTTCGCTGGTTTCCGCCGCGCTGCTTGCAGCGTGGGGCTTGCCGGCTTGCGCCGTCTCTATCACCACTCCGCGAGATAATTCCCGGGTGATGGGCGTCGCGCGCATCGCCGCCACCCCGGACGAGGGTGAGGAAGGATTCGCCTATGCCGTCCTACTGGTGGACAACGAGCGGTACAGCTTCGGAAACGTGCAGCCGCTGCGCTTCGATGTGGATACCGCCGGCCTTGCCAATGGCGCCCACCAGTTGCAGATTCAACTGTGCGACCTGGGCGGCTTGCTGGCTAAATCGAAGGCGGTGAGCATCATCGTGGCCAATCAGCTCCCCGACTTGATCGACAACGTTCTCGACCCCGCCGCGGCAGTCCCGTCCGCCAACCCCGAGGCGCAGCCCGCGCCGCTCGCCGCGGCGCCTCCGTCAATCCGTTGCGCAAAATTGACGGTGCTGATGAAGGGAACGCCGCTGCCCGTCGAGCCGTTTATCAAAAAAGGCCGCGCTATGGTGCTGCTGCGCCCGCTGATCGAGGCACTGGGCGGCGAGCTTGACTGGAACGCGGCGAAGAGGCAAATTATCGCCACGGTAGCGGGCCGGCGCTTTTGCTTCACCATCGGTAAAAACACGGTTATGGTGGACGGCGAAAAGACGCCCATAGGCCGCCCGTCGGCCATCGTCGCGGACCGGACTGTCGTTCCCGTCACCGTGTGGCGCGACCTCTTCGGCGGCGATGTCCAATATTACGGCGAATACCGCTGCATCGCGCTGGAGCCTCGATTACGGCAGACCATGCCGGAAGCAACCATCGCTTCGATCAAGTAATCTATCCAAACGGTTTATAGTTCAAGTTCCGTTCCAGGTTCCCGGGTTCCAGGTTCGAAGTGTGGAGTGCGACAGTTCAAACTCCGAGCTGCAAACTTGATGCTTGGAACTCACTTATTAAGACTTGATTTGTCCTTTATTGTTATCATTTATTCGCAGTCAGCAACAGCGGGCATGTTTACCGGCAATGCGGGGTGTCGAAGTTTCTGATGGACGAAGGTCCACAGATACCAAAGGAGGCAGCACATGACCCGTGAGGAGATCTACCAGGACGTAAAAGAGACGCTCGGCCTGGTACCGGAGTTCATCAAGCACGTTCCCGACGCCACCCTCGAGCACGACTGGTTGTCGTTCAAGGCGCTGCAACTCGGCGAGACGGCGATCCCGAACAAGTATAAGGAGCTGATAGGGCTGGCGGTCGCATCCGCGCTGCAGTGCCCGTATTGCGAGTATTTCCACCGGGGCGCCGCCGAGTTCTTCGGCGCCACCGAGGAGGAATTGAACGAGACCGGGCGGCTGGGCATGCAGACCGCCGGATGGAGCACGATGGTAGCATCCATCGGACAGGATGTCGAGGAATTCCAGCAGGAGTTCGACCGGATCATCGAATACATCCGGCAGCAAGGGCAGCAGAAAGCGGCGTAGTTGTAAAACTTCACCATCAGGAAGGCGCCGGACCGTGGATTTATTCAGGGTCCGGCGTTATCCTCACCACTTGTTCCCAACTCGAATTCGTCCAGGTATGGATGCCGCTTCCTGAGATGGATTTGTTCTCCCATCCTTGACCAGGCACCGTTGAGTGACAGCCTTTTTCGTGCCCAATTTTTTTTCAAACTCCTCTTGACAATTTCGGCCTATTGCCTTACTGTATTAATACAATAATACAGTTGGCAGGATTATGCGCTTTACCGTTGACACAACCAGCGCCATACCGATTTACGCGCAGCTCATCACCGGGGTGAAGCATGCGATCGCCGCGGGGGTGCTGCGGGCGGGGGATGCGCTGCCGTCGCTGCGCGAGCTGGCGGGGGAGCTGCGTGTGAATCCGCTGACGGTGGCGCGCGCCTACCGGGAGCTGGAAGCGCTGGGCATCATCATCACCGGCCACGGGCGGGGCAGTTTCATCAGCGACGGCGCGGCGGACCTGGGCGAAGCATATCGTCGCGAAGCGCTGGCGGAGGCGATTGACCATCTGCTGGTGGAGGCATACCACCTGGGCGCCTCGCCGGCGGAGATCCGGGCGCTGGTAGAGGAACGATTGCTTATTTTGCAGGGAGAGGAGCCGGTTTCCCATGGATAACGTAATTGAGACGCGCGATTTGACGAAGCGCTTCGGGCGAAAGAACCTGGCGGTGGACAGCCTGGCGCTGCGGGTGCCGCGCGGCAGCGTGTTCGCCTTCCTGGGCCGCAACGGCGCCGGCAAGACCACCACCATCCGCATGCTGCTGCACCTGCTGGACAAGACGGCGGGCACGGCGCGGGTGCTGGGGCTGGACAGCGTAAAGAACGCGCTGGAGATCAAGCGCCGGGTGGGTTTCGTGGGTGAAGGGCAAATGATGTACGACTGGATGACGGTGGGCGAGATGATCTGGTTTTGCAAGGGCTTTTACCAGGGCTGGAACGACGCCTTCGCCGCCGAGCTGAAGACGAAGCTGGAGCTGCCCGGCAAAACGAAGGTGCGCGCGCTGAGCCGCGGCCAGCAGGCCAAGCTGGCGCTGCTGCTGGCGATGGCCTACCGCCCGGAGCTGCTCATCCTCGACGAGCCGACCACCGGGCTGGACGTGGTGGTGCGCCGCAACTTTCTTGAGGGGGTAATCGAGCTGATCCAGGAGGAAGGCCGCACCGTCTTCTTCTCCTCGCACATCGTGCACGAGGTCGAGCGCGTGGCCGACTGGGTGGGCATCATCGACAACGGCCGGCTGATCCAGTGCTCGCCGCTGGAGGAGCTGAAGGCGAAGGTAAAGCGGCTGGTGATGACCTTCGAGACGGTTCCCGCCGACCTGGCCAAACGCCTGCCCGGCGCGTTGCTGGTTTCGGAAGCAGGACGCCAGGCCACCGCCATTGTCAGCGACTTCTCGGAGGACACCCTCGCCGCCGCCCGCGCGCTGGGTCCGTCGCGACTCGAGGTGGAGGACCTGAGCCTGGAGGACATTTTCGTTGCGCTGGTGGGGCACCCGGAGGAGGCGTAAGATGGAGGCCACACGTATGAGGCATCCCATTGAACAAGACCGCTTTCCCACCTACCGCCTCTGGGGCCGCCTGCTGTGGAAGGAATGGCGGGAGGGAAGGCCGATACTGGCGGTCGGGGTGGCATTGCCGCTGCTGACGCTGCCGATGAGCAAGCGAGAGGGAATGACCGGCTTCGATTACTCCGTGATGGGGCTGGTCGGCATCTTGCTGGTGCTGTGGGCAGCGGACCGCGCGCGGCGCATCGGCATGGACCGCGGACAGGTCCGGCAGGCGCTGCCCATCCCGGCGCCTGCGCGGTGGATTTTCATGCATCTCGTGCCGCTGCTCGTTCCGGCGCTGATCGGTGTTGCGGTGGGCGTCATGATGATCGCCTGGCATCCGGAGTCGGTTGCCTTCAAAGCAACATTGATGGCCGCTATCTTCTACCTGCTCTCGACGTTCCTGCTGGTTACTGCGCTGACTCCCTCGCTATCCATGATCCCGGCTGTCATCGCAGGCATCCTCTGGTTGTTTGTCGGTCTCGATCTGGTACGCTGGGAAAACGTCACGCCGCAGTTTATGAAGGTCATCCTCCTGTCGCTGGTCGCTTCGCTGCTGTGGGAAGCCTTCTCCCGCGCGGGGTGGGTGTGGACGGGACGCGCGGTGGTGATTGTGTTGCTGCTAACTGCATTCGTGACACCGGACGCAGTGCGGAGTCTGCTGCCCCATCGCGATCCATCGCAGCCCCCATCGTATAGCATAGATAGTATCAGCACCGAGGACCACCTGATCAGCGTCGAATTCTCTTCTCCGGAGAGTCTGGGGAGATCAATGTTGTCATACAACGATCGGCGCGATAATTTCGAGCACGGCAGGGAATTTCCCTACTTCACCCGGCCCCTTGGCTTCATAGCGGAAGACCGAGTGCTGCTGGGAAGGCAGGCGCCTGACAAACGAGATATTCACCTGTCGGTTTGGAATGCGCGCACGGATGAAGTCCGTGAAGAAGGTGGCCTGATGGCGATGAAGGGATTGCTAGCGGCGGCCGGCAGCTCCGAGCTCAGTCCGGATGGCCACTACCTGCTGCTGGTAAAACCTAAAAAAGAGCTGTACCCCAATTCTCCCCAGTTCTGGGGCAACCTGTGGATGGCCGACCTGAAACGAGGCCGCGCCGTGCCGGTGATGGCCAACGTGCTCCTGCTGGCATGGGAGAATCCACCCGCAGCCTGGACGCTCGATAGGTTGTATCTCTCCGGGTACGGCATCCAGGTCGATCTGCGCACCATGCGCGGGAGCTATCTGACGCCGGCCCATTTCGGGAGGACGCCATGAAACGACTGCTGTGGAAAGAATTTCGCGAGCGCGGATGGTGGGCGCTGGCCTGGGCGCTGGCGATACTCGGCATATCCCTTTTCAGTCATGGGCAGAGTTTTTATGGCGAGCAGACGATGCTCACCTCACCGTTGCAGGCGCTGCCGTTAATCCTCGGCCTGCTGGCCGGCGCCGGGGCTTACAGCAGCGAACTGGCGCGGTCGCACTCGGTCTTTTCGCGCCCCATCACCCCCCGCACGCTGCTGGCCGCCAAGTTGCTCTTCGCGGCTATTGTCTGCCTGGGTGCGCCGCTGCTGGCTGCGGTCATCACATGGTGCGTAGCGCCGGAGCCATACCGGCACCTAGCGACTCCGTCGAATATGCTGCTTGGCGCGCTGGGTGTCGCCTGGAAATACTGGCTCGTCTACCTGCTCGGCCTGAGCTGCTCCGTTGTCGTCCCCAGCCTGGCCGGCGGCATCCTCACGTTGGCCGCGGCGCTGCTCCCGCTGATTGCCGCACTGGCGCTTGTCGATCTCTACCTTTTCAGCGGCTATGTCCAGGGATCCTCGGCGTCGGTTATCACCGAGAACCTGCACCGTTATGCCGGGCGCAGTGGATGGGTCTTTGGCGCCTGGCTGGGAATCACCATCGCCGGGTTGTCCATCACCCGCTTCGCAGTGGTGTTGAGCAACGACGAGCGCATCAAGCGGTTCACCATCGTTTTTCTCCCGCTTTTCCTGATCTGCGGCATCGCAGGCATGCTTATGCCTTCTCGAGTAGCCGCGCGTTTGTTCCTGCACCGGGAAATCGGATGGACACATATCAGCCCGAAGGGACAATACGCGCTGGTAACTGAATTTCGGCGTCCTATCAATATCGTGCTCAGATCGCTAGACAACCCTGGTGCTTCATTTGGCCATGCGCGTTACCTGGTGCGCATGAATGACGGCATGCGGCTGTCCCTGCCCAATATCGATTTCGAGTGGTGGCGATGGAACCTGGATTGGAATTGGATCACCGATGAGATCGCATGCGCTTACGTTTTGAACAAAGAGCGGTTGTATTTAATTTACCCCGGAAGCGGTGAATCGCGAGAGGTTAGCCTGCCCGGCAAAGTAATCAAATTGCATACCGTCTCACCGGATGGGCGCCTGCTGCCGCTGGAGATACGTAGTGAGCGGAAAGTACCTATTCCGAAAACATCGCTTACTGCATGGAAGCCTTATCGCCAGTTGATAACGATCGATATTCCTACCGGTCAGATATTAGATGAAAGAGAAGTCAGCCCCAATTTACCTTACATCTGGTGGCATGACAACCGGACCCTCGCGTACCGCAACAGCCTCAGCAGAAAAAGCGAAACGCAGTATTGGCGCATCCGTAAAAAGTTGACGCCGATCCCGCTCGATGCTACCATGCCCATACAATGATTGCAGTTATCGATTACGGCATGGGGAACCTTCGCTCGGTGGTGAAGGGGTTCGAGAAGGTGGGGGTGAGCGCCGAAGTTACCGGCGACCCGGCGGCGGTGCGGGGGGCGGAGGGCGTGGTGCTGCCCGGCGTGGGGGCGTTCGGCATGGCGATGGAGCACCTGCGGGCGGCGGGGCTTGATGACGCCATCAAGGACGTGGTCGCCGCCGGCACGCCGTTCCTCGGCATCTGCCTGGGACTGCAGCTCCTCTTCACCGAAAGCGAGGAGTTCGGACGGGTGCGCGGGCTGGACATCCTGCCGGGCCGCGTGACGCGCTTCTTCCCGGATGGCGCGCCTGATGGGGTAAAAATCCCGCACATGGGCTGGAACGGCATCGAAAAGCGCCGGCCTGTGCCCGCGCTGGAGGACGTGCCCGACGGCAGCTACGTCTACTTCGTCCATTCCTATTATGTGGCGCCGGACGACCCGGCGGTGATCGCCACCACCACCGAGTTCGGCGGGCAGCACTTCACCTCCTCGGTCGCGACGGGCAATCTCTTCGCCAGCCAGTTCCACCCGGAGAAATCCGGCGAGTTGGGTTTGCGCATTTTACGCAGCTTCGGTCGCATCGTCGAAGGCGCGAGGGTTTGACGATGGCCTGGGCAGTGGTGGAGATTCCCGTCCCGGAAACCGCCGGCGAAGCGGTAGCCGACACGCTGAAAAGCGCCGGGGCCGACGGCGTGGCAGAGGAGTGGCGCGCCGGGCAGGACTACGCTCGCGGCTTCTGGAAGGACGTCCCCCTCGCCGATGCCGCGCATGACACGCGGGGAGTGCTGGAGCGGCTGGTCGCCGCCGGCGTCCTCGAGCGCGTCCCCGCCTTCACCGTCTCCGCCATGGAAGACCAGGACTGGCTGGAGGGCTGGAAGCAGTTCTTCTCCCCGATCGAAATCTCCCCGCGGCTGGCCATCACGCCGAGCTGGGAAGAGTTCACCCCGCGCGAAGGGCAGGCGGCGGTCATTCTCGACCCCGGCATGGCCTTCGGCACCGGCACTCACGGCACCACCTACACCTGCCTGCGGGCGCTGTCCGAATATCTGCAGCCGGGCATGCGCGTCTGCGACGTGGGCGCCGGCAGCGGCATCCTCGCCATCGCCGCCGTCAAGCTGGGCGCCGCGATCGTTACCGCCACCGACAACGACGACCTGGCCATCCGCGTGGCGCGGGAGAACGCGGAAATGAACGGCATGGGGGAGCAGATCGATTTCCGCGTAACTTCGCTGCTGGACAACGTAGATGGCCCCTTCGAGCTGGTCATCGCCAACATCCTCGCCCCGGTGATCGTTGAATTGATCCCGCGGTTATCGCGCGTTCTTATTGCAGGCGGAATCTTCATCTCCTCGGGGTATATCGTCGAGCAGGAGCCGGACATCCGCGCCGCGCTGGAAGAGGCCGGCTACAGGATCGAGCAGCGGTATGAGCGGGAGAACTGGGTGACGCTGGCTGGGAGCGCGGACCTCTGAGTCCGCGACACGCGCGCGGACTCAGAGGTCCGCGCTCCCAAGGAATTTCACCTGGTAAGTCTGGCGGCGATGGCGCCTCAAGGTGCGGAGCGGTGTCGAGCGGGTGAACTCCAGGCTGAAAGAGAACCACGGCGCGCGCCTGGTGCGCGCATATGCGGTCATCTGAGCAAAGGATCGCCTTCCGTCCGATCTTCCTGAATTGCCGGGCGGAAAAACCTTGCGCGCCACCGTAAATGTCGTCTTTTTTGCCCAACGCTAAGGCGAAATATCCGCCAAGATTATGTGGCGCCGATTCAGTCGAATAGGCAGGTGAGCAGTGCGTCAGCAACCTGGAACATGACGCATTTTGGCCCACGCTGCGGCTGACGGCGCCGAATCGACAGATACTGGAAAGGAGAAACAGCAATGGGCAGCATCATGCGCGCATTGACGGCAATGTCGTTGCTGGGATTGACGACAATTGCCCTAGCCTACCCGAATTTCAACGCAACTACCGGCATCATCGGGGTGCCCAATGGCTTGATTCAGGAGCAAGGCGCCTTGTTCGGAGCAGCCGACGTCGTCTTCCTGGATAATAGCCTGGTGAACGTTCGCGCAGTCTACGGCCTGACCGAAAACCTGGAAGTGGGCGCGGTATTGAATCTGGGCGATAACACCGCCTTCGGCGTCAGCGGAAAATATCGTCTGCCGGTTTCGCCGACTGCCGGCATGTGGGCGTTGGGATTATCATTCGCTGACACCGATGAGGGAGGCAGCGGTTTTCAGGCCTTCATTGCCGCTTCGCGCACGCTCACCGGGGACACAACCGACATGAACCTGTTGGGCACGCTGGGCGCGACGTTTACCGATTTTGAGGATACCAGCGGATTCCGGCCTTTCATCGGGGCGCAGCTGATGCTTCCCAATGATTTCGAAATCGGCGCGGAGATAGAGCTCGAGTCGGGAGACCTGGGAGATTCAATTATTTCGGTAGTATTGCGCAAACAGTTCTCCTCCACCATCGGCGGAGAAATCGGCCTGACAAATGCCAGCGCCTTCTTCGGCGGTCCGGACCACGACTTTTTCCTCGGCATCAATGTCGCACTGCCGCCGCCGGGTGGATCTATCTAGCAAGGTGTGAAAAGAAACTATTATTACGGAGCGCGGCATGGGTAGAAATCCCGTGCCGTGCTCTGTCGTGTTGTCACGACATCGATTTACATCACACGAAATTGCCGCCTCCTCTCGCTTCATAATGCCTCGCGACAGGCAACAATAAAGGAGCGGGACACGACTGAGTGCGCCCGAATTCTGACTGGCAGTAAAGGAGAGGATCATGCCACTGGAAAAACACCTGATCGTTCACCTGCAGGAGATGCTGGCCAGCGAACGGGATTATCGCGAGTACCTGGACGGTTGGTCGGATAAAGTGACGAATCCGCAGCTCAGAGCAGCGGTGCGGCACCAGATCAACGACATTCAGCAGGAGATGGATATTATCCGCCGCTGCATGTCCTCGCTGGGCACGGCGCCGAAAGAGGAGTTGAAAAGCCCGCTGGTGCAGTCCTTCCGGCAAGAAGACGAAGTGACAATGGATGAGATGCCGGACGCCACCCCGGCCGATATGGACGTGCACCTGTGCCTTTCCGATATCAAGTTCGGACATTCAGAAGTCGGCATCTATCAGGGGATGATCGACATGGCGAAGGCGCTGAACCGCTCGGACCTGGTCGATTTACTACAGGAGAATTTCCGCAGCGAGCAGCGCGACATACAGCAGATGCAGAACCTGCTGCCCACGCTGATCAACCAGGCGAGGGGATGGCGGCAGGCGGCGTGAGCCGCCTGCCAGCGGGAGGCAGCCGGCGTCGCCGGCTGCCACCGGCTTGCCCGGAAGGGAAGCGAGTGTCGCCGGCGAATTGATTGATTGAAACGGCGCGCTGTCTTCATTCGACATGCCGGATCTGCCGCCGCCGTTCAACGGCGGCGCAATACCTCGGAATTCAGTATGCCCATGCCGTTACCATACAGATCGAATCGCGCGCCTCGCCAGTTGCCCGCCGGCGCCGGCATAGTCTGGCATCGACTGCTGATTGTGTTGCTGTTCAGCATAATCGGGGCGCTGATCACCATCGGGCTTTATCTGTATAGCAAGTTGAGCGTTCCCCACTACCTGCTCTACCATTCACTGATCGAGCTGTTCAGCGTCGGCATCGGCGTGGCCATCTTCGCCATCGGTTGGAACTCTCGACGGTTTGCCGGAAGCAGTTTCCTCCTGGTCCTTGCCGTGGCGTTTCTGTTCGTCAGTCTGGTCGATACCGTGCATACCCTCGCTTTTAAAGGGATGGGGGTGTTCCCGGAGGCCGGCGCCAACCTGGCAACCCAGTATTGGATCGCCGCGCGCTATATCGAAAGCGTATCGCTGCTTTTCGCCGCGCTGATGCTGTCAACGCGATTGAAAATCGGCTCCTACCTGCTGCTTGCCGTCTATCTATTCGGCACGCTGTTGCTGTTGTATCTCATCCGGCCCGCGGGAATCTTTCCGGCTTGCTATGTCGATCTGCCAGGAGGGGATGGACATCTATCACTGTTTAAGATCATCAGTGAATACGTCATCTCTGCCTTTATCCTGACTGCGGGGGTGCTGATCTGGATCAACCGCGACCGGCTGGATCGTCGAATCCTGTGGTTTATCCTGATCGCTATCGTCATCAAAGTATTGTCGGAATTCAGCTTTACATTATACATTGATGTCTACCGTATATATAACTTCATCGGCCATATCTTCAAGCTGGCCTTCACCGTGCTCATCTACCTCGCCCTGGTGCGGGGATCGCTGTTGACGCCGTACCGGTCGATCTTCCGCGACCTTGTCTCCTCGCGGGAGCAGTTGCGAAAAGAGCTGGAGGAACGCCGGCAAGCGGAGGAGGCGCTGCGCCGCAGTCAGGAAGAGCGCGAGGATCTGATGCGCACCATCTCGCACGATCTGCGCGCTCCGCTGACCATCATTCGCGGCCATGCCGAGATTATCTCCGAGCTGCTGCAGGCGGAGCCGGGACTGACGCCGGCTGTGCGGGAAAGCATCGGCGCCATCGAGCGCAGCGTGGATGGAATGAACTCTATGATTCGCGACCTGGTGGACGCGGCTCGTTTGGAAGGCGGTCAGCTCACCCTGGAGCTGGCGCCGGTCGAACCCGCGGAGTATCTTGCCGATCTGCTGCGGCGGTCCGGTGCGGTAGTGGAGATCGGAAGGATTGTACTGGAGCTCGCTCCCGCCCTGCCGCCGGTGCGCGCGGACCGAAACCGTCTCGACCGCATCATGCTGAACCTGCTGACCAACGCGCAAAAATATTCCCCGCCGGGAAGCCCCATCGAGCTTCGCGCGGAACCCGCGGAAGAGCAAGTCGCCTTTTCCGTGCTCGACCACGGGCGGGGCATCGTCCCGGAAGACCTGCCGCATATCTTCGAACGTTTCTACCGCCCGCAAACCGGTCGCAAAGCCGAGAGCGTCGGATTGGGTCTGTATATCACCAAAGGTCTGGTCGAGGCGCACGACGGGCGGATCTCGGTCGCCAGCGAACCCGGCAAAGGTTCCACGTTCACATTTATGCTGCCGGTGGCGTAATGCCTGGGATCGCAGGCGTCCCGCGCCTGCCCTATTGCCCGGTAATGAGATGAGCACCGTTTGGAAGCATGGCGATAGCCGCGCGCACGTGACCAATATAAAGCGCCCATTCGGCTACGAAGAGGGCTGCCTCTCAGACACATCGCCTGGCGGGGCTATCGCCGACCTTCCAAACAGTGCTCGTTTTGCTCACAAGCACGTGAATGAAAACAGGCGCCGGTTACACAAACGGTTCGCTCCCAAGCAGGAAGCCCATTCCCTGAAGTGGAACAGTTAACCCGGCACTTACCTGCACATACTATAAAGGGAGCATTTCCGTGAGAATTGGCGTCAGCTCATACAGTTACGGCCGGTTGATTCATGAAGGCCGCATGACATTGCTCGATCTGCCCGGCAAGGTGAAGGAGATGGGATTCGATTGCGTCGAGTTCTCCTCGATGATCCTGCCCGGAGGCGAGACCCCGCTTAACTTTGCCCCACGGCTGCGCGAGGCGTGCGAGAAAGCCGGCCTGCCGGTGGTGAATTACACCATCGGCGCGGATTTCCTCAACGGCTCCGGCGGCGACTGGCGCGCGGAGGCGAAGCGGCTGGAAGACGAGGTGCGCGTGGCGAAGCTGCTGGGCGCCGGCGGCATGCGTCATGACGCTACCGGCGGCTTCCCCGCCGGCCACGTCGGGCCGCGCGATTTTGCCGCGGCGCTTCCCGCGCTGGCGGAGGGTTGCCGCGCGGTGACCGAATTTGCCGCGGAGCAGGGCATCCGCACCATGGTGGAAAATCACGGCTTTTTCTGCCAGGACAGCGAGCGCGTCGAGCGGCTGGTGAACGCCGTTAACCACCCTAACTTCGGGTTGCTGGTGGACGTGGGCAATTTCCTCTGCGCCGACGACAACCCCGGCATGGCGCTGGGGAGGTTGATGCCGTATGCCTTCCACATCCACTTCAAGGACTTCCACGTGAAGCCCGGGGCGCTGCCTAACCCGGGGAATGGCTGGTTCATGTCGCGCGGCGGCAATTACCTGCGCGGCGCCATCGTCGGGCACGGCGATGTCTCCGTGCCGCAATGCCTGAATATCATCAAGCGCGGCGGGTATGACGGCGTGCTTTCCATCGAGTTCGAGGGGCTGGAGGAGCCGCTCACCGGGATCGCCATGGGGCAGGAAAACCTGCGGCGGTTTGTGGAGGAAATGAAGGGATGACCGGGGCATCCGACGACCGCCGTCGCGCATTCTGGACCGCGCGGATGGAAGAGGCGTGGGCGTTCATGGAGCGCATCTTCGCATATCCGGTGGAGGAATGCGGAGAACCAATGATATCGTTGCCGGCGGCGGCGGAGGAGGCAGGCGTGGAAATCGCCTGCTGCCCGCTGCCGCACGTGGACGGCAACCCGCGGATATATTATCTGCGCCGCAGGCTGGCGCCGAATTTCCTGACCGCAGTTGGGTGCTGAAGCTGGAGGATGTCTTCCGCACCGAATCGATGCAGCGCGCCAACACCCGACGAGATGATGTCTTCCTCCGCGTGCTGGAACGGACGCAGTGGGAATGCGGCAATTCGACGCCACCGCTGTCGCTGCTCATCCGCCGTCTGGGGGCGCTGATCGCCTGCGCGCCGAAGGTGGGCACGCACATGTCCGGCAGCGCGATGGATATCTCGGTGCTCGACCGCGAAACCGGTGAAGAGATAGACCGGGGCGGGCCATATCCCGAGATTTCGGAGCTGACGCCGATGTGGTCGCCCTTCATCACGGCAAGCGCGCGGCGAAACCGTGAGGAGATTACCGCGCTGATGCGGCGGCACGGCTTCGTTACTTACCCATGGGAGTTCTGGCATTACAACGCCGGCGACGCTTACGAAGCAGTGCTCCTCGACAGCGGGCAGCCGGCGCGATATGGCGCGGTGCAATTGAACACGGCTGACGGCAGCGTGACGCCGATCGTGGAGCCGAATGCGTTGTTAAATGAACCGGGGGAGATTCGGGCGTTGATGGAGCGGGTGTTGAGCGGTCATAACTGTACCCTGGGTGGAGAAAACCGGTGATCTGCGATTTTTTATTTGTTATCCCCGTTGTTAGGTATATTTTTAGGTACATCGGGGTAAATACTTTTCGGGACATCGAGTCGTTCAAATCTCCTTTCGAAACAATACCCGGACGCCTGCACGCATCGCATACAGGCGCCCGGGTGTTGTCATTTCAATGGGCATGCCGTTCCCGGCGGCATGGGCACTTCGTCGATATCAACCGGCGCCGGCACGAAGAGCGCGGGGGCGTGGAGACTGTCCAGGATGTCCTCCAGCATGATGTCTGCGCGGCAGGTATATTGGTCGGCGGCGCCGTAGTAAATTTGCAACGTATCACCGCTGGCAGCCACCACCGCCCCGCAGGTGAAGACTACGTTGCCGTAAAAGCCCAGGCGCTCATATTCCGTCTCCGGGATGAGGAACGGCACGTTGGAGCGGGCGAGTATGCGCGACGGGTCGTGCAGGTCGAGCAGCACCGCGCCCAGGCAATATCCCTGTTCCGGATTGACCCCGTGGTAAATCTCCAGCCATCCCTGCTCGGTCTTGATCGGCACGGCGCCGGCGCCGATGCGGATGCTGTCCCACATGCCCGGACGCTTGCCCATCAGCGGTTTGTGATTGCCCCAGTGGTACATATCTTCGGAATAAGCGACCCAGATCTGCTGGCTGCCCAGGCCGGTAGTGGCCGGGCGGTGCAGCATGATATACTTCCCGTCGATCCGCTCCGGGAAAATCACCACGTTTTTATTTTCCGGCGGCAAGATCACCCCGTGCTTGCGATAGGTCTTGAAGTCGGTAGTCGAGGCTAATCCCACGCTGATGCCGTAGCGCGACACCGCGGTATAATTGATATAGACGGTTCCATCGACACAAGTCATGCGCGGGTCTTCGATGCCGTATTCCTCATACGGTTCAGTGGGGAACAGCGCCGGCTGTTTTTCGATATCGAAGTGGAAACCGTCCGCGCTGCGCGCCAGACGCAAGTGCGACAGCGAGCTCAGGTACACTTCGCTGTCCAGGATTACCGCGCGTGGGTCGGAGATATCCAGCCCCGGGGTATCTTTGCGGAACCGCTTGATATCGATGGAGACGCCGCCGTTCCGCCGGGCGACAATCGGCACCGCTACCTCGTTTTCCGGCACGTCCTTCGGCACCTCAGCCACGCGCAGCAACAAAATTGTATCGCCCTGCCAGCTCACCGCCGCCGCGTTGAAGGCACTGACCACTTTCAGGTCCGGCGCGGACGGCTGCACGTGCAGCGGCGAGATCAACGGATTCATCAGCGCTCGCTCAATGCGCATAACTATATCCTCTGCAAATCAAAGGTTGCCTTGCCGCGGGCTTTCCACCCTTTACCCGCGCGAGAACCCAGGCAACTCATTCCGAAAAAGTTATACCCGCGCGAGACGGTGTTACGCTTTATCGAGAGTACAATACCGAAGTATAGCGCAGTTCCAGGTTCCAGGTTCCTTGATGCTCAGGAACTGTCCCGCGCCCGTATGACCGCGCCTGTCCTTGAATATAAACTCGGTATTAAGACCACGGAACTGTCCCTTCGTATGTATTGGCTTGCCTCCCGCACGAGAGGGGACAGTCCCTGAACGAGCTTTGACCTGATATTACCTTACCAGGCAAGGTATTTGTGGGATTAGATTATATTAGCCATTGTACTCTTCTCACGAAAGGGGATTATCTGATATAATAGCGTGAACATGACAGGCAGCATCCGGCATTATCACTCGGACCCCCAATCGTCTCGCGATACCGGTGGGGGACTTCTTGCGCCCGCGCGGCAGCCGTTATCGCTGATGCTGCTGCTTGCCGTCTCCCTGGCGGCATGGGCGGCCCCCGGCAGCGTCACGTTGAATTACCAAAAGGTCATCGGCTTTCCAGTGAAATATGTCGCGGTGAACATGAACGACCCGGAGGTCACCGTTACCACCGCGGTTGCTACGAAGTTCCCGCGGGGATTGGAAAGCTGGAGCAGTATAATCAACCGTCTGCACCCCGACGCGGCGATCAACGGCACCTATTATTGCCAGCGTACTTACGTTCCGGTGGGCGACGTTGCCGTGGGCGGCAACCTTCTCTTCAAAGGCTCGGTGGGCACCGGTCTTTGCATTTCCGCGGACAACAAGGTGACCCTGCTGCCGGGACCGCGCCAGGGAAAACCGGACTGGACCGGCTATAACACCGTATTGTGCGCCGGACCGCGGCTGCTGACGGATGGCCAGGTGACGGTGAATGCCCGCGCCGAAGGATTCCGCGATCCTCGCGTGCTGGGATCCGCTCCGCGCAGCGCTGTGGCGCTGCGGCCCGACGGCGTGCTGCTGTTGCTTACCATCGAAAAGAACATCTCGTTGCAAAATCTGGCTTATGTCTGCCTGCACCTGGGGGCGACGGATGCAATGACGCTGGATGGAGGCAGCTCTTCCGGCCTTTACGCGGATGGGCGCACGATCACCAGACCGGCGCGCGGAATATCGACCGCGCTGGTTGTTTACGCAACCAAAGAGCGCTTTGGTCTGCTTGCCGATCGGCTGACGCCGGCCAACCTGCCGGTGCTGGCCGACCTGGGACAACGCCGGCCCCCGACGCCTTTTTCAATTCCCAATGAAAATATGCCCGTCCCGCTGACCTTGCCGGGCTTCAACATGGCGGAGCTGAACGTACCCGGCGCCGCGACGGTCAATCCGCAGGCGAAGCAGACGGTGATTCGCCTGGCCAAACCTGATACCAGCGAGCCGGTGCGGGGCACGGTGCCGATCATCATCGAGGTGCTACCGGCAGCCAGCCTGAGTTGGATATCGCTGCGCATCAACGACCGCCCGCGCGCCATGGGCAATACCTGGCCGCTTGTTTACCAGTGGGACAGCACTAAAGAGGAGGACGGCGTGTATACGCTGGAGGTGACCGCCTGGTCGGAGGACCGCACGGTGCTGGAACGCGATATCCGCCAGGTGCGCGTGCAAAACTCCCTTGAGGTTGCGGGGTCTAACTGAGGGTGACACGCATCGATCCCGCCATAACCGGCCCCCGCGGCGAGCCGGTTCTTTTCGGCTCCCCCTGCCTGCACGGAATGCTGTACCTTCCGGCCGGTAAACCGCGCGCGCGCATTCTCATCGTATCTTCCCTTTTCGAAGAAAAGCGCTGTGCTCATCGCGCGCTGGCGGCCTGCGCGCGCGCGCTGGCAGGCGCCGGCGCCGCCGCGCTGATCCCCGATCTTGCCGCCACCGGCAACAGCGGCGGCCTGCCGGCGGAGGTCTGCCTGGATCGATGGCTGGCCGACCTGCGCGCGGCGGATGACTTCCTGCGGGCGCGCGCGGATGCCCCGTTATGCGTGATCGGTTTCCGCGCCGGCGCGCTGCTGGCCGCCCGCGCCGGACTGGCGGCCGGGCGCCTGCTGCTCTGGCAGCCGGTATTGTCCGGCAGGAGCTACCTGCGGCAATTGCGCACCCGGCGCATGATTCAGGATGCCGTCACCGGCGAGGCGCCTGCCGTTGGTCCGCATGAGGTGGAGGGGCAGGAGCTGTCCGCGGCGCTCTTTGCCGAGTTGGAAGCGTTGAACATGCCGGAGACGCCGCCACCGGGTGAAATCCACTTGCTGCAGTGCTCGTTCAACACCAATCTCCTCACCGAATACGCGCGGCTGGCCGCCCGCTGGGGCGAGATCCACCTTCGCTGCATCATTGCCGAGCCGTGCTGGAATCCGCATACTCCCGGCGATTATACCGAACTCATCCCGGTGGTGGTGGAGGAGGCGTTATGCTGACCGAAACTCCGCTGATCATCCCGTGCGGAGAAGACCGCCTGGTTGCCGACCTGCACAAGGGCGGTGCGGAGGGCGTGCTGTTGCTGCCCGGGTGGGGCGGCACGCGCTACGGGCCCCAGCGCATCCTGTGGCAGGCGGCCGCCGCGCTGGCAGAGCGGGGGTTCACCACGTTGCGCTTCGACTTCCGCGGGCGCGGCGATTCCACCGGCGATGCGACGGCTCTCTCCCTGGACGGCATGATTGCCGACACGGTGGCGGCGGCGCAATGGCTGCGTGACGAGCATGGAGTGACAAAAATTCATCTAGTCGGGCTCTGCTCCGGCGGCAACGTCGCGCTGGGCGCCGCCTCGCAAATTCCGCGGACCGGCGACCTGGTGTGCTGGTCGCTCCTTCCGCTGATGGAGCACAAGGCGCAAGCAACCCGCCAGGGCACGCCGCGGGGCGCGCTGCTCAAGGGATATATCCACAAAGCACTCCGTCCGGAAACATGGGCGAAGCTGCTGCGCGGCGAGGCGAACGTGAAGGGCGCGATGAAGACACTGGCGAAAGACAAGGAGGGCGACGCGGACGAAAAGCGCCGCAAGACCTCCACCCGCGACATTCTCGCCGATCTGGCCGACTTCAAAGGCAATCTCCATCTCATCTTCGGCAGCGCCGATCCCGAAGCCGCCGGCTCGCAAGCCTTCTTCGAAGCCTGGCGCGCGAAGCAGGGCATCTCCGGTCATATCCGCATCATCTCCGGCGCGCCGCATAATTACTATACCGCGCGCTGGTCGGCGGAGGTGATTGAGCAGACGGTGGAGTGGCTGGGTAAAAAGTAATTCTCAGGATGGATAGGATGGTAAGGATAAACAGGATGTTAAAAAGAATAGCATGGTTTTTACCTTCTCGTCACCGCTTCGTCATAGTTTTGTAACCACCTTGCGCTATACTCCTCTCCAGAGGTAACTACTATGAGGAAGGTCTTCATCATTACCGCGTTTTCCATGCTGTTCGGCCTGGCGATGATGATGTCGCTATCCGCACGGGGGAGAATGGGACAACCGGAACTGCCGCAGACAAATACCACGCGACCATCCAATCCGTTGACCAGCAATTTTGCCGTCCCGGTGCTGATGTACCACCGCATCTGCGACCTTACCCCGCGCGAAGCGCGCAGCCCGCTGCTGCGCGATTTGACTGTGTCGCCGGTGGATTTCGAGTCGCAGGTGCGCTACCTGGTGGAAAATGAGTTCACCATCCTCTCGGTAAAAGAAGTGGAATCCGCGCTGCGCGAGGGGCGGCCGCTGCCGGAGAAGGCGGTGGCGCTGACCATGGACGACGGCTACCGCGACAACTTCACCCGCGCCTTCCCCATCCTGCGGAAATACGGCGTGCCGGCGACTATCTTCCTGGTCACCTCGGTGGTGGGCGACGAGCGGCATCTGTCCTGGGAGAACGCCCGCGCCATGCAGGCGAAGGCGTGCGGCTTCGAATCGCACACCATGCACCACTACGACCTGGCGATGCTGCCGGATGAGCAGTTAGATGCCGAATTGCGTGAATCAAAGCAGGTTATAGAATCACAATTGAAGTCACCGGTGAGCCAGTTGGCCTATCTATCCGGCAGTTACAACGTGCGGGTGACCGAACAGGTCCGGCTCGCTGGTTACCACATCGGCTGGAAGAAGGGCGGTGGCCCGGTCACTCCCGGCGACTATCCGTATATGCTCCCCCGCATCCGCGTGCACGGGCGGACGGAGATGAAGGATTTCGAGCAGAAGGTGTGGAGCGGGATGGACGCTATCCAGGAGCAGAAAGGCAGCGTTGGTAATGAGGCATGTCTGCCGGGAATGGGATCAGGCGGTTAACGTTTCCCGTTACCATGACGATGCCTTGGGGTATTGAATTAACAGTTGGATGGTATACTATCAGCAAGGTTTAATCAAAAGATGTCCACAATCACTATCCGAGGGATTGCCCAGGAAATATATGACCAGTTTTGTCAACTCGCTGAAGTAGAAGGGGTGAGCCTTAACGCGGAAGCACTGGTAATCTTCGAAGAAGGTGTCAAGCTGCGTATACGCCGGAACCGTAAGGAAGCATTACGGATGGCCGATGAGTCGCGAGTTCTTGTTGGTGTCGATAGTTTGGAATTGCTGCATGAAGGAAGGGAAGAGCGCTTAAATTCTCTCCTTGACATCCATTCCGACGCTTCCTAACTTGATAGAGTTGCTTTTGCTGCCATCTCCGCCACCGCGCTACCTCGTTCGAAGGCTTTGCGCAGGAAGACAGCCTCTTCCATCTCCCCATATGAAGCCATGGTGGATTCCATGCTGATGCATTTCCGGTAAGACGAAGCTGCCAGGATGCCGGCCAGGCGCGGCCAGTCCACCACGCCGTCGAGCGGCATCAGGTGCTGGTCGCCGCTGCCGTCGTTGTCATGCAGGTGGATGCTTAGCAGGCGGTCCTTCACTGTTTCAAGATAAGATAAGCCATCACCGCCGATGTTGCCGTGGCCGGAATCATAACAGAGGCCCAGATAGTCCGGACCATAATAACCGAACAGCCGGTAGATACCCGCGAAATCGTCGCCGGGCATATTCTCGATGGCCAGGCGGACGCCGTGACGGCGAGCAAAGGGCTCCAGCGCGGCCAGCGAGCGCAGCAACTGCGGCCAGCGCTCCGGGTTGCCTTCTGTTTCCGGCTGCCAGCGCAAGGCATGCATGATTATCACGTCGCTGCCTAGCCGGGCGGCCATCGCGATGCGGTTCCGCACCAGTTCCACCCCCGCCCGGCACTCGTGCTCGAGGGGTGAAAACCAGCACTTCTCCGGCCCCACCGACCCATGCAGATCGAGCAACGCCAGTCCGTAATTTTTCAGCCACCTGCCAATCTGCCGGATCTCGGACGGTGTGTAGAGGAAGTCGGTGTTCCACTGGTGGCACCAGTGCACGTGTGTGAAACCCGCGCCGGCGATGTCTCGCAGGTATGGCTCGGGGTTGCCGGCGCCGGTGCGGTAGTCGGAGGTGAGGGAAAGCATGCCTTTATATTTCACAGCGGGATGCGGGTTTCCTTTGATGGGAATTATGGGAGTTATGGGAAGAATGGGAAGTATGAACCGGGCATAACTCCCAACCTGCTCTCGGTCATCCCCTCGAAACTGATTTACGATGCCGTGCTGCAGGGGCGAGCGGAGGATGTGGAATCGTTCCGGCGGTTGATGGAAGAATCAGGTATAGCCTGGCATTGATTTTGGTCGGGTTCGAAAAAATAATCGGACCGATGATTTTTTCGAGCATTGGCCAAAAAATACTCCGAGCCGTATAAATCGAAAACTTTCCAATATCAACCAAATAAAAAACCGCCCCGGATTCCTCCGGGGCGATCGTTCGTTGTGGTTCAGATCTCCGCGTCATCCGACAAATGCGGCTCGTCATCGATGCTGAAGTCCTGCATGTCGCCGCCGTCGCCGAAGCCGGCGAATTCTTCTTCGTCATCTCCTTCGCCGCCTTCGCCGATGATGCTGAAGGCCTGGGCCATCTCCTCCACCTGCTCTTCCGCCTGGCGGAGGTCGAGATCGGATTCCTCCAGCAGGCGCTCGACGAAGTCCTGCTCGGAAGCGGCGATCTCCGGCTCAAGCAATCTGATTTCGCCGCCAGGCGACACCAGCTTCAGACTCCGGTAGCGGTCCATGCCGGTGCCGGCGGGGATCAGCCGCCCGATGATGACGTTCTCCTTCAGGCCGACCAGGCGGTCCACCTTGCCCTTGATAGCGGCGTCGGTGAGCACGCGGGTGGTCTTCTGGAAGGACGCCGCGGACAGGAAGGAATCCGTGGCCAGCGACGCCTCGGTGATACCGAGCAGCACCCAGTCGGCCGAGGATTCCTGGCCGCCGGCTTCGCGGATGCGGCGGTTTTCGTCCTCGAACTCGAAGCGGTCTATCACCTGACCGGGCAGGAATTCGGTGTCGCCCGGCTCGGTGATTTTACGGCGCCGCAGCATCTGGCGGACGATGATCTCGACGTGCTTGTCGTTGATATCGACGCCCTGGCTGCGATATACGCGCTGGATTTCCTGCACCAGGTATTCCTGCACGTCGCGCGGGCCGCGCATGCGCAGCAATTCCTGCGGATCGAGCGGGCCTTCGGTGAGCGGGTTACCCGCCTTCAGCACGTCGGCGACATCCACGCGCAGCGCGCCGCGGTATGGCACCATGATGCGTTCCTCCAGCACCACGCCGCCCACGCCGGCCTGCCGCAGTTTGGCGATGGTCGGCGGGGTCAGCTCCTTGCCGGCCTCCACCAGCACTTCGCCGGTATTCGGATCGAGCACCTTCTCGCCAAGCAGCTTCCCGACGATGGCGTCCTCCGGCTGCAGCGGCATCTCCGAATGGATAACCACGCTCTTGCCGCCGCCGCGGGTGTCGATGCTCGCCACCGTGCCGTCCATGTCGGCCACGATAGCCTGTCCCTTGGGTTTGCGCGCTTCGAAGAGCTCGACCACGCGCAACAGACCGGAGACCTGCTGCTCCATCACCTTCACCATCTTCTGAATCTGCTTCACGCGCTCGCGCTCGCTCACTTCGGTGCCGAGCTGCACGCGGCCGCGGTTGACGTCATCGAGAATCTGCTGCAGGGTGCGCACGCGCTGTTCCTTCACATTGGCAACGCCGGTAAGGTACTGGCCGGCCACGCCTCCGGTATGGAACGTGCGCATGGTGAGCTGGGTGCCCGGCTCACCGATGGACTGCGCGGCGATGATGCCCGTCGCCTCGCCTACCTCAACCTCGCGGCCCGTCGCCAGGTCGCGCCCATAACACGCGGCACAGATGCCTTGTCGCAGCTCACAGGTGAGCGATGAACGGATGGGAACCTTACCGCTCGCCAGCGAGCCGGCGCCGCGCAACTTGCGCGAGATATCCTGCAAGGCCTGCAATTGCGCCTGCGTTGCGCGCTTGCCTTCGCCGACCACTGTTTTTCCCGTGACGGGATCCACGATGGGCTCGAGAACCGGCAGGTTCGCCCGCGCGCGGCGCGCCAGCTCGTGGAATTTCTCGCTCTCCGCCACCACGCGGCGGATATGGGTAAGCGGCGACTCCAGCTCGCTGCGAATATAACGGGTTCCGCAGTCCTCGCAGAGGGCTACTTCCACCAGTTGTGTGCCGCAATGCGGGCAGATTTCATTCGCCACCGCCTGCTCGATCTCCAGCGCCCAGGCATCCTTTTCCGCTTCTTCCGCCCGCTCGTCGGCTTCTATTTCCGCCCGCGAATCAACCGACCGCAGTTCGGGTGGAAACAGCTCCTCATCCAGCGCCTGCTCCAAATCCGCGACCGGCCCCGGTTCGCCGCCGACTTCGGCCAGACCGCCGGTGGGCAATTCGGCTGCCGGCGGCATCTCCCCCGGCGCCTCCTCGGCTTCCCCTTCCGGCGTCTCCGCGGCGGTTTCTTCATCCAGCATGCCGAAATTCTCGATGGCCGCGGCCATATCGGCGGTGAAGTCCTCGGACATAAGGTGTTCGAGCGGATGCAGCGTGGCGCGCTGCTCGGCCTCCTCCACGGTGGCGGCAAAGCGCGTGGAGCGCGTCAACTGGGTGACGGCTTCCCGCAGGTCGATTTCGGTGATCGTGGTGTCGCAGCCCGGGCAGTGCCAGGCTCGATGCAGGATGCCTTCGTCCTTCGGGCACGCCGGGTAGCTGCGGTGGCTGATCTCCTGGTTGCGCCGGAGGATCAGTTTGCCGGTGAACGGATCATAGATATCCTGCACCGCGGTGCGGCCTTCGATGCGCCGTTCAAGCGACTCAATCTCCTCCTGGCGGTCGCGGATGGCGCCCACTTCGATGCCGGCGTGAGTGCCGCAATCGTAATCGCGCACGATAACGTCCTGCGCCACGTCCACCATGCGGCGGGTCAGGTAACCGGCGTCGGCCGTGCGCAGCGCGGTGTCCGCCAGACCCTTGCGCGCGCCGTGGGTGGATACGAAGTATTCCAGCACGTTCAGGCCTTCGTGGAAGTTCGACTTGATGGGCAGGTCCTCAATGAAGCGGCCGAACGGATCGGCCATCAGGCCGCGCATACCCGCGAGCTGCTGCAACTGGCGGGTGGTGCCGCGGGCGCCGGATTTGGACATCATGAACAGCGGATTGAACGGGTCAATGCCGGTAAGCATCGCCTGGCCGACCGCTTCCGCGGCGCGCATCCACAGCTCGCAAACGGTTTGCGAGCGCTCGCCTTCGGAGATGACGCCGTTGGCGAAGCGCTGGTTGGTCTCCATTACCGATTTTTCCGTCTGCGCGATGATCTTCTCGCGGTCCATATGCGGCACGTCCATGTCGGTCATGGCGATGGTGATGCCGGCGATGGTGGCGTATTTGAAGCCGAGCTCCTTAAGGTCGTCCAGGAGCTGCACGGTGCGGTCATGCCCGTAGGATTCATAACAGTTGCGAACCAGGCCGGCCATTTCCGTACTGTCCACCACGCGGTCGAGGAACCGCAGCTTGGGCGGCAGCACCTGATTGAAGATTACGCGTCCGACGGTGGTGTTGACCATGGTGCCGTTGAGGCGTACGTTCACTTCCGCGTGCAGGTCGATAATCCCGGCGTAATGCGCCAGGATAGCCTCCTGCGAGCTCGGGAAGGACTTGCCCCATCCCTTGGCATTTTTCGCTGCCTTCTGGGTGAGGTAGTAGCTGCCCAGCACCATGTCGCGGGTAGGCGTCATGGTCGGCTTGCCGTGCGCTGGCGAGAACAGGTTTTCGGAGGACATCATCAGGATGCGCGCCTCCGACTGCGCGGTGGTGGACAGCGGCACGTGCACCGCCATCTGGTCGCCATCGAAGTCGGCGTTGAAGGCCGGGCAGACCAGCGGGTGGAGCTGAATAGCCTTGCCATCGACCAGCACCGGCTCGAAGGCCTGAATGCCCAGGCGGTGCAGCGTCGGGGCGCGGTTGAGCAGCACCGGGTGGTTGGCGATCACTTCTTCCAGGGCGTCCCACACCTCGGCGCGCATGCGCTCGACCATCTTTTTCGCGGTCTTGACGTTATTGGTAAGGCCTTTCTGCACCAGCCGCTTCATGACGAACGGCTTGAAGAGCTCGAGGGCCATCTCCTTGGGCAGGCCGCACTGGTTAAGCTTCAGGTGCGGGCCGACCACAATGACCGAGCGTCCCGAATAGTCAACGCGTTTACCGAGCAAGTTTTTGCGGAAGCGGCCGTCCTTACCCTTGAGCATATCGGACAGCGACTTCAGCGGACGGTTGTTGCTGCCCGTGACCGGGCGGCTGCGGCGGCCATTATCGATGAGCGCGTCTACTGCCTCCTGCAGCAGGCGTTTTTCATGGTTGATGATCGACTCCGGCGCGCGCAGGTCCTTGATCTTCTTCAACCGGTTGTTGCGGTTGATGATGCGCCGATACAGGTCGTTCAGGTCGGAGGTGGCGAAACGGCCTCCGTCGAGCTGCACCATCGGTCGCAATTCCGGTGGAATGACCGGCACCGCGTCGAGGATCATCCACTCGGGACGGTTCTTCGATTTGCGGAACGCCTCGATGACTTCGAGCTGCTTGACGGCGCGCACGCGCTTGGGCCCGGTGGTTTCGCGAATGATGGTGCGCAACCGCCGGCCTTCCTCTTCGAGGTCGATCTGCTTGAGCAGAGTTTTAACGGCGTCGGCGCCTGTTTGCGAGATGAAAAGCGTGCGTCCGGGCAAGTGGCGCAGCATCACGCGGATGCCGCTGGTCAGCCGCACCTCTTCCTCCCCCTCGAAGCCGTATTCGCTCTCCTCGCCTTCACGCTGGGCGACGAAAAGGTCCACTTCGTCCGCCAGATTGCCGAGCATGCGGTGCTCCGGCTCGGTGAGGAGCTGCTTCTGGGTGATGCCGGGCTGCATGTCCAGGTTTTGGCCGAGCAGCAGGCGCATGGCATTGTCCAGATCGGTCTTCCGCTCTTCGGAGACGCGGCGCTCGTAGGCGATGCGCTCGTCGCGCTGGGCGATGATTTTATTCCGGTCCGCCGGCGTCAGCTCTTCGCCCGCCTCCAGCTCCTCGCGATATTGCTCTTCGAGCATCTCGATCTGTTCGGTAAGCTGCTCATCGAGCTGGTGCTTGCGCTCCTCCACCGCGTTGTGGATGAGCTCGATGTTCTCCGCCAGCAGCTCCAGGTCCACGCGGGTGACGATGTAGGAGGCGAAATACAGCACCTTTTCCAGCGGGCGCGGCGACAGGTCGAGCAGCAGCGACATCGGGCTGGGCACGTTCTTCAAGTACCAGATATGCGCCACCGGGGCAGCCAGCTCGATGTGGCCCATGCGCTCGCGGCGCACCTTGGCGCGCGTGACTTCCACTCCGCAGCGATCGCAGGTGATGCCGCGGAATTTAATTTTGCGGTATTTTCCGCAGTGGCACTCCCAATCGCGGGTAGGCCCGAAGATCTTTTCGCAGAAAAGACCGTCCGGTTCCGGTTTGAAAGTGCGATAATTAATCGTCTCGGGCTTTTTAACCTCTCCGCGCGACCACTTGCGAATTTCCTCGGGAGAGGCCAGTCCGATGCGAATTTGATCAAAGTTCGTCGTGTCAACCACTACAACACCTCACATTTCCTTCTTATCACAAACCACAACTATAATCATTCAGTGCTGCCCCGGCGCCCTTACCCCGGATACCGGTTGCCCAGGCGGATAGATTCCTCGTCTTCCAGCTCGAGATCGATTTTTTCCGCTTCGGCGTTCTCCACCTGGACCTGCAATCCGAGAGATTGCAGCTCCTTGATGAGGATCTTGAAGGACTCCGGAATGCCCGGCTCGTTGATATTGGCGCCTTTGACGATGGATTCGTATGTTTTCACCCGTCCCATCACGTCGTCCGACTTGATGGTGAGGATTTCCTGCAGGGTGTGCGCCGCGCCGTATGCTTCCAGCGCCCACACCTCCATCTCGCCGAAACGCTGACCGCCGAATTGCGCCTTGCCGCCCAGCGGCTGCTGGGTGACCAGGCTGTAGGGGCCGGTCGAGCGGGCGTGAATTTTATCGTCCACCAGGTGCACCAGCTTCATCATATAGGTATAACCGATGGTAACCGGCTGGCTGAATATGTCGCCGGTGCGGCCATCATACACGGTACACTTGCCGGTCTGCTCATCGAAGCCGATGCGCGAATCAACCCGCTTTCCGAGCTCTTCGACGATCCAGACGAGACGCTGCTCGTTGCCGGCTTTCGTCCACTCTTCGAGGGAGACATCGCGCACGGTGATGAGCGAGAACGGCATATCGTCCATCATTTGCTCGAGCAACTGGCGCGCGGCCTCTTCGAGCAGGCCCCGGTATTCTTCATTCAGCTCGTTCGAGCGATCCTGCACGCCGCGCAGGTTGCGGCCCAGGATTTCGCGCACCAGGCGGTCCGCCCCCATGTTCTCCGTGATCTCGGGCATCTCCAGGCCCAGGTCTTCTTCCAGGTAGTTGGCGAGCACATTGCGGCGCACCCGCTGCATGGTCAGCGTAAGGTAGGCGAGAATTTCCTCTTCCGTCGCGCCTTCGAAAATCGGGTTCTCGAAGCTGCATCCCAGCTCGGCGGCCACCACGCCAAGGTGCGTTTCCATGATCTGCCCGATATTCATGCGCGAGGGCACCCCCAGCGGATTGAGGATGATGTCAACCGGCGTGCCGTCCGGCAGGTGCGGCATGTCTTCGGCCGGCAGGATCTTGGCCACCACGCCTTTATTGCCGTGGCGTCCGGCCATCTTGTCGCCTTCCATCACCTTCCGCCGCTGCGCGACGAAAACGCGCACGAGCTGGTTCACTCCCGGCGACAGCTCGTCGCCCGGAACGCGGCGCACCTCGCCTCCGCAGCGATCGCAGTAGTTGCGCGTCTCCGCCTTGCCGAGCTGATATTCCGCGTGGCAGCGTTCGCACACGGACTTGACGCGGGAGAACCGCTTCACGTCCACCACCTTGCCCTTTTCGCCGTGCGGCACGCGCAGCGAGGTGTCGCGCATTTCGGCGGCCTTTTCGCCGAAGATGGCGCGCACCAGCTTCTCTTCCGACGTCAGCTCTTCCTGGCCCTTGGGCGCCACCTTGCCTACCAGGATGTCCTCCGCGTGCACTTCCGCGCCGACGCGGATCACGCCGTCCTCGTCCAGGTCTTTCAACGCCTCGTCGCCCACGTTGGGAATGTCGCGGGTAATCTCTTCCGGCCCGACCTTGGTCTCGCGCGCCTCGATCTCATACTTCTCGACGTGCACCGAAGAATAGACATCGTCGCGCACCATTCGCTCGCTCAGAATGATCGCGTCTTCATAGTTGAAGCCCTCCCACGGCATGAACGCCACCAGCACATTGCGGCCCAGCGCCAGGTGCCCTTCGCTGGTGCACGGTCCGTCCGCCAGCGGCTCGCCTTTGCGGATGTACTGGCCGGGTTGCACCAGCGGCTTCTGGGTGATGGCGGTGGCCTGGTTCGAGCGCAGGAAGTTCACCAGATTGTAGCCGTCCACTTCGCCGGTGATGCGCGTCACTTCGACGCGCTGCGCGTCGGCGCGGGTAACCTTACCCGCCGCGCGCGCCACGGTGACGGCGCCGGAATCCTGCGCCGCGCGGTCTTCCAGTCCGGTCATCACGAAGGGCGCCTCCGTGGTGATAAGCGGCACCGACTGGCGCTGCATGTTGGAACCCATCAGCGCGCGGTTGGCGTCGTCGTTCTCGAGGAACGGAATGAGACAGGTCGCCACCGATACCGTCTGCTTGGGCGACATGTCCATATAGTCGATCTCGATCGGCGACACGCGCGGGTAGGAGGAGCGGTAACGGCAGATAACCTTGCCGTCCTTGTCCGGGATCAGATTGCCTTCCGCGTCGGACTGCGTGGTCGCCGGCACGATGTGATGCCCTTCCTCTTCATCCGCGGTCAGGTAGGAAATGTCGCCGGTTGCGCAGCCGTTCACCACTTTACGGTATGGCGTCTCCAGGAAACCGTAGGTGTTCAGGCGGCCATACACCGCCATCGAGCCGATGAGGCCGATGTTCGGGCCTTCCGGCGTCTCGATGGGACAGATGCGGCCGTAGTGCGAGTGGTGCACGTCGCGCACTTCCAGCTTGGCGCTCTGCCGGCTCAATCCGCCGGGACCCAGCGCGGACAGGCGTCGCTTGTGCGTCAGCTCGGCCAGCGGGTTGGTCTGGTCCATGAACTGCGAAAGCTGCGAGGAGCCGAAGAACGACTTGATCGCCGCGGAGATCGGCTTGGTGCTGATCACCGCCTGCGGGGTCACGCTCTCCGGGTCCAGGCTGGTCATGCGCTCGCGAATGATGCGCTCCATGCGCAGCAGTCCGAGGCGGAACTGGTTCTGCAGCAATTCGCCCACGCTGCGCACGCGCTTGTTCATCAGGTGGTCGATTTCGTCCACCGTGGCCACCGGATCGTTCCCATCCAATCGGGTGAGGTAGGTCAGGATGGCGATCACGTCGTCCTTCGTCAGCGTGGTGAGCGTCTCCGGCACCGACAGGCCCAGCTTTTTGTTGACCATATAGCGGCCCACGCGCGCCAGGTCATAACGGCGGGGGTCGCAGAAGATGCCAGCCAGCCGCTGGCGCGCCAGCTCCGGGGTCACCGGGTCGCCGGGCCGGTCGCGGCGGTAAATGTCGATCAGCGCCTGATCCTCGTTGCGGGTCGGGTCCTTCTCCAGCGTTGCCTCGATGAGCGGGCTGATTCCGGTGATGACCACGCGCGGCAGCGACAGCGCGCCGATTTTACGCGCCAGGTCGCGCTCGATGCGCATACCGGCGGCCGCCAGCAGCTCGCCCGTCTCCGGGTCAACGATATCCTCCCAGGCGCGTTTGCCGAGAAGCTGGTCGCTGGTGGGTTGCGCCAGCTCGCTGGGCGCGCCGAAGAGCGCGAGAATATCGCTGTCGGCGCCGGTGGGAATCTGCTCGCGTCCCGGGATGGTGTTGATGCTGTTCATGGCGCGCAGCAGCGTGGTCGCCGGGAAGCGGTGCGTCTGCCCTACCTTCACGGAAATCACCCCGTTGGCGTCGGTATCGAAGTCGAGCCATGCCCCTCCGCTGGGGATCACCTGCGCGCTGTAGAGAATACGGCCCGAATAGTCGATGGTGTCCTTGAAATAAACACCGGGCGAGCGCGCGAGCTGGCTCACCACGGCGCGCTCGGCGCCGTTGATGACGAAGGTGCCGGTTTCGGTCATGATGGGCAGGTCGCCGAGATACACCTCCGACTCCTTCAATTCGCCGGTGGTGGTATTCAGCAGTTGCACCTGCACCTTCAACGACGCTTCATACGTCGCGTCGCGGTCCCGGCACTCCTCGATCGAATATTTGAACTCCCCCAGCGAATACTCGCCGAAGGACAGGCGCAGCGTGCCGGTGAAGTCCTCGATGGGGGAGAAGTTATCGAACAAATCCCGCAAGCCCTCGCGTAAGAACCAATCGTAAGAATTGCGTTGGATCTCGATAAGGTTGGGAATCTGTTCGGCGCGGTACTGTCGGGTGCGTCCTTTGACGCGGATCACTGGTCTCATTGATACCTCCGCTTGTTATCCGCAACCCGGTGTTGACGCGGATCGTTCGCCGTTCAACCCCTGGCTGACGCAACCGGGACGCCTCGATATTCTGTGGAGCGATCGAACCCGACGCGGCGCCGGGACGTGTCGGTCCCCCTCCCCACGGCCCACGGCGCAATTTCCGCCGCGGCCGGTGGTTGGCCATTAGACGCGCAAAAGTGAAGCAAGAGCCCCATGCCTTCCACGCATGCGGTCAGCTCGCTTCACTATTTCGTCTACCTTATATTTATACGACCGGAGGACGCCGTCAACAAAACTCCACAGAATGCACACTGTCCCGGGAAACTTCGCACGAAATGTCATCTTAACACCCACGGGCAAGAGTGTCAACAGGTTGCGATTCTTTTTCATATACCAACATACCCGGATGGCGGGAAATTCATACATTCATTTAATCTTCCATTTCTTAGCAGGAGATTGGCGGAGGTGGTCGAATAGTATTCAGGGAGGGGAAATTCTCCACACTGTTCCGGGCGGAAAGCTATCCGCAAGCCGAATTTCCCCATCGGTCGTTCCGTGAACCACGGAACCGTCGTCTATATGGAATGAACTGTTGTTCCGGCTTGCCGGATTGGGATACTCCTCAGGCACGAAGGGGACGCCGGCGGGCGGGTATCGCCGTTCCGGGAGTTGCCGGGAACCGGCTTCGTGTGCTATAATAAGCGAAGAGGTACCGCGTCGATGGCTGTAGCGCAAGGTGTGAAACTAAAGGATCATGTTGTCCTCGCCCTCGATATCGGAACGCGCTTCATCAAGGTGGCGGAGATGCGCCTTGCGCGCGGGACGATTTCGCTGGTGAACATCGCGGTCAGTCCCACGCCGCCAGGCGTGGTGGACAGCAACCAGGTGCTCGACCCGGTCGGCCTGGGGCGCGCCGTGAAAGGCATGCTGGCCGCCAATAAAATCCGCACCCGCAAGGCGGTGATTTCCGTCAGCGGCCAGTCGTCGGTGGTGGTCCGTCCCATCGACTTGCCGAAAATGAGCGTGAAAGAGCTGACCGATACCATGCGCTTCGAGGTGGAGCGGCATATTCCGTTCACCGCCGACGAAGTGGTGATGGACTACGCGCCGGTCATCGACCCCGACGACCTGCCCGAAGAAGAAACCAACATGAAGGTATTGCTGGCGGTGGCGCAGGAGGAATTGATCAAGTCCTACCTGAAGGTCCTCTCCGCCGCCGGCCTGCAGCCCGTCGCCCTCGATGTCGAAATCCTTTCCGCCATGCGCGCGCTCATCGACATCCATCAGCGCACCGGACAGCTCGACAATACGCTGGCGCTGGTCAGCATCGGGGCGGTCAGCACGGATATCAGCATCATCAACCAGGGAAACCTGATTTTCACCCGCTCGGTGCCCATCGCCGGCGATGCCCTTACCGAGGCCATCGCCGACCAGTTGGGCCGCACTCCCGAAGAAGCAGAGGAGATGAAAAAGGAATACGGGCGCATCTTCATGGAGACCGAGGAGCCGGGAGTCTACGCCCCGGGTGAAGAGAAGGCAGCGGATGCCGAGGAAGAGGCGGCGCCGGCCAACGGGCTGTTCGACGCCTTCGGCGCCGCCGCGCCCGGCGAGGCGAGCGCGCCGCCGCTTTTCTCCCTCGACGATCAATCCGCCCCCGCGGCTCCCGCCGCGCAACAAACCGCGGACGCCGCCGTCCCCGATACTGATGACGGGGTGGATGACGAGGTTCCCGTTTTCCGCTTCGGCATGGACGCGGAGGAAGAGGAAAAACCCGCGGCGCCGATCTTCTCGCTGGACGATGACAACGTGGACGACGAGGTGCCCCTCCCCTCCGGCGCCACGCAACCTTCGCCGGCGCAGCCCGCGCCGGCCGCGGGGGCAGTTTTCGATTTGAGCTCCGAGCTGGAGCGCCAACTGCCCAGCTATAACCGCCCGGCCGCGCGGGAGGAGCAATACGGTCCGGCGCAGGAGCAGACCCCCACCTCGCTGCCCAATATGCTGAATCTCGGCGACCGGACGGCGCAGATGCAGGTGCCGCTGACCGAGGAGAGCGGCGAAATAGAGCAAACCGCCGCCCCCTTCTCCAACGAGGAGCTGTTCGGCCCGACGGGTCCGGGCGACGCGGCGCAGACCGACGCCTTCCAGCACCGCCTTTTCGACGCGATGATGCCCACCCTGGTCGAGCTGGTGACGGAAATCCGCCGCTCGTTCGAATACTTCACCAGCCGCGAACCGGATACCCCCATCGACCGCGTGCTCATCTACGGCGGCACCAGCCGGTTGCCCTATATCATCGATTTCATCCAGCAGGAGCTGGACCTGGACGTTCAGCAGGCCGACCCCCTGGCGGCGCTGGACCTGTCTCAGTTCCGCCAGCCTGCCGATTATCTGAAAGATGTCGCGCCCGCGCTGCCGATCTGCATCGGCCTGGGCCTGCGCGATATGCTCGCGTAAGGAGTGCAAGGTGATAAAGCTCAACCTGCTGCCGCGGTATGTGATCGAAGTCCGGCGAATTCGCATCGTCATCATCCTCTTCGTGGCGCTGCTGGCCCTCGAAGGCGGCGTCGTCTATCAGGCGTATGCGGACATGCAAAAGCAGATCGACTGGTATACCAAGGATAAAGATTACTTCACCCAGCGCGCCACCATGGTCAAGGGAGAGAAAGATAAACGGACTAAACTCGAAGGCGATTCGAAGGTTTATGAACCCTGGATTAAGTTTTTCCGCCGCGACGCGATTATCAAGTATAACGACCAGGTCGCGACCGCTATCGAGAAGACGGCAAATACGGTTAGCGGCGGCCCGGAGGCGCGCCCCTGGTTCGATGGCCTGACCGTCAAGAGTAGCGGCGATGTTTCCGCCAACGGGCGCATCAAGGGCATGATCAATTTCCTTGATTACTATTGGAAGATGAAGGAAGCCAACTTGACGCTGACGCCGCAGGCCCGCCCCGCGCCCTCGCCCGCGCAACCGACGCTGAATGACGAATTGTCCGTCGCCATCAGTGGAAAGATAGCGGACGCCGCCTTCCCGACGGCGCCGGAAGGAATCCCGAGTGAAAAGCCGAAACTGCCGGGCGAGTTGTTTAATCCGTTCACCAGTGGCAGCGGCGCCCCTCGCGCCGGCGGTCCGGCGGTGCCGCGATAAAATCTTTTGTCGCGCGGTGTTCTGCCCCGTCCGCGGGGCGCGTGATGCGCGTGAACGGTGTTCACGCTGTTGGAGGAGAGATTGATGCGTCGTATCAAGGCCATCTACTTGATCCCGGTCTGTCTGGTGCTGTTGATCGGTGGGGCGGTTGCATCGTATTATCTGCTGTTCAAGCCGCGGCTCGAGCTGGTGGATAAGGCGCGCGCGGACTGGGATACGGCGCGGCAGGCCTGTATTACGGTAGCCGGAGCAGGCGATTCGGAATATAAAAAAGCACTCGATCAACAGGAAGAATTCGCCATTAAAATATTCGAGGGTTATCACATGTTCCGGCAGATTCAAAACACCATGCCGGAAGTGTATAACATGAAAACCCGTTTTGCGGGGAAAGAAAAGGAAGGGGTTTACGAGTGGTACCGCATCATGGGCTCCGGCAGCATGATTCGCGAGTTGAACCGCTGGGCCAAATCCTTCCATCTGCCCAACGCGCCGACTGTTTCCTATTCCGGCACCATGGGTTACGATCTCCCTCAAGATGCTAAAATGGTGAGCATTGACTTCGGCAGCATGAATTTCAAAGTCCGCGGTCTTAGCAATCTGACCAATTCCCTGCGCCGCGTAACCGGCTATAATTATTTCCCCATGATCGTCAGCCTGCCCGGCGACACCGCCACTATTAAGCTGAACCCGGACCTGCCGCGCACCAGTCCCTATTTCGATCCGAACAATCCCTCGCTGACCATGTCTTATTCGGCAAAGGCATTTTTTCTCACCCGTGATTGGGACCCGGGAAGCTATTCGGAGGCCGATATAGCGGCGCTGGAAAAACTCGCGCTGGACCATCCCCGCAAGACATACAAGCCACAGCGGACCGGTTGGGTCATGGCGCCGGGAGAGACAAGTGAATGCCCGCCCGTGCTGTTCTTAATTAAACAACCGGGCATGTCCGAAGCGGAAGGCAAATACAAATATTAAATTTTGAATGGTTTGGTTTCGATAAGCGTCTATATTTATTATCGAGTGGTATAATGAGTGAGAAGCGGGTAACTTAACTTTATCACTTATCACTTATCACTGACAGCATGAAGGGGAGGTTGAACACCGAATGGGAACCGATACGCCAATCAGTCCCGATTCCGAAGCGGCCCCGGAGATTGCTCCGCGGGACGAGACGGAGACCGGCGCGGCCGCGCCGGCGGTCGATTCCACCCCGGAAACCGCGCCGGCGATGGCCGAGGAGGCCGCCGCCGCCGATTTCCCGCTGGAGGAGACCGCGCCGGATGAACTGCCGCCGATCGAAGATGAGCGGATGACGCCGCCCGCCAGAAAGTCCAGCAAGATGATTATCCTGCTGGCAGCCGTCTTCGTGCTGGCCATCGCCGTGTTTGCCGTGGTCTTTTTCGTCTTCGGCAGCAGCGAGCCGTCCAACGAAACAGCGAATATTCCACCGCCAATTAAACCGAGAACGCCGCCGACGACAACCACCACGACCACCACGCCCACGCCGGTGACGACCACGATCCCGCCCGCGGCGACGACCACACCGACGATTCCGCCGGCAGCGGCGACAACTATGCCGACGACTCCGCCGGCCCCGACACTTCCCATTCCGGCCGCGCCGGCTTATGCCACGCCGATTCAATCGACGTCCTCGGTGGCGGACATCTTCGCCGGAGGCCCGCCGCCGCCGAAAATCGCGAAGATGCGGTTGAAAAACATCAGAATGCCGGCGCTGATCGAAGCGCTGGGCGCGGCGGAAGTAGACGTGAGCGTGAACCACGGAATCGGCGAGGATGAGGTGCTCTTCATCGGCGAGCAGAAGGATATCAATCGAGCGAAAAACATCCTGGCGCGGCTCGATGTGGAACCCCCGCCCGTCATCGTAGCGAGCGCGTTGCCGTTTCCGATTCCGACATCGACACCGGGAGACGTCCCGCCGCCGGTTATGACTGCTATTCCACTCGCTCCGCCGGTGGGCCGGCATGCCGGCTGGATTTACAACAACGTCAACGGCCAGATTTTCGCCATCTTCGAGAACCAGCGCGGCATGGCGTATCAGGTAAAGGTGGGCAGTGAGGTGGACGGCATGAAAGTCATCTCCATCTCGCCGGATATACTGGTCTTGCGCGATATGCGCGATCCGCGGGAGCCGGAATATCGCTTGAAAATGCAGGGGGCGGATTCTTTCCAGACGGGGACGGGCCGTTCCGTTACCGCCACCCCCGCCGCGGGGGCGCCCGCCATGCCGCCATGGCGTTGACGCGGGCGGCTGTCTCGCCGCGGGACATACCGCGGCCTGACGAATCGATTGCGAATTTGTCCCGCCTGTGCTATCATTGACGGGCGGGATTATAAGGAGAACGATTATGCGTCGAGTGATTATGCTGGTCAGTATTTGCGCGCTCCTCATCGGGTGCCTGTTCACCGCGGCCGGCGCGCAATCACAGGTTGCGATTGCCAATAACCAGAACATGCTGGACCTCAGCCTGCGCGACGCCGATTTGCCCACGGTTTTGACGGCGCTGTTCAACACCATGGGTTCCAAATACAAGTTGGAATTCGGCCAGGGCGTTTATGGACGGGTCCCCATTCTGCAGCTCTCGGGGGTGAGCTTCGAACAGGCGCTCGACGCCATCCTCGGAACCGACTTCAGCTATACCAAAAAGCAGCAGAATGACGGCGTAACCTTGTATAGAATTGTCGGACGTGGTACCGCCGGCACCGGCTCTACGCGCATGCCGGCGGTATTCCAGGCGCCGGCCATCGGAATGCCGAGCTTCGGAGATTCGGATGTTCCGGCCTCCGCCTTCTCTCCGGCGGCGGCGTCCTCGTATGGGTCAGCCTCCGCCACTCCGCCGCTGTTGACGCTGGGGCTCGGCGGCGCGACTCCCACCGCTGCCGCTGCCGCCGATACCGCGGCCTCCGAATCTACCCGCGTCCGGCTGGTGCGCGTCAATTACCTGGATGTCGGCATTCTTGCCGAGTATCTGGGCGGCACCTCCATCGATCTGTTCAATCTGCTGTTAGGCGACCAGGAGGGCGGCTACGGTGGTGGTTACGGCGGCGGTTACGGCAACAATAACAATAACAGATACGGCAATAACAATAACAATAACAGATACGGCAATAACAATAACAATAACAGATACGGTAATAACAATAACAATAACAGATACGGCAATAACAATAACTATAACAACCGCAACAACAACAACAACCGCAACAACAACAACAACCGCAACAACAACAACAACAGATATAACTATAATTACTGACCGCTTGCCGGTGTGAAGTTCGAGTTCAAGGTTCAAAGTTCGGAGTTTCCGGAAACCTCCGAACTTTGAACCTGGAACTCTGAACTTCAAACTTTGAACTTTTACCTACCCCCAAATTTCTTGCCGGTTCGGCAGGAGATTGCTTGCTGCTTGACGAATAGCTTGAGAGTAACCCTTAGAAAGACGGGGAGGACTTCACATGCGTAAGGCCAATCGCGCCGAGAACCGGGGCTTGTTATTCGCCCTGCTCTTCGCGCTCGTTATCCCGCTCGCATCCTCGCGAGCGGCGGGCGCGGAAGACAGCGGCCTCACGGCAACAATCACCAACAGGCCGTTTACGGAAATAGTGCAGACGCTGGCCCGCGAGAGTGGGATGAAACTGATCATGCTGGATACCGTAGAGGATATCATCGGCAAGATTGAAATCACCAACACACCCGCGAAAGAATTCATCTCGAATCTCGCCAGGCAATATGGACTGGCCTTCTGGCAGGACGGCGATTTCTACTATATCGGCAAACAGCGGGCAACCGCGCCGGCGCCCATCGATAAATTGCCGACCCTCGCGCCGCCGGCCGGCGGGCATACGGTAATCGAGGCGACGCCCGCCGCAACACTGGTCGATGTGCCCGCTCCCCTGCCGGCGCTCAAAACCCCCGCGGCGAATCCCGGTGATTTTGACGACGTGACCGATGTCACCGCGCGGGAAACGCCCAAGCCGGTCATCAGAAGAGTCTCGCTCGACTATTTCCCCGTCGTCGAGCTGATGTGGGCGCTGGGCAAACCGGGCTACACTCTGGGCGGCTACCAGGAGGAAAAGCGGGTTCGCGACCGCATCCGCTCGATTTACAATCCGAAGAAATTCGATATCAACGCAACAAATAGCGCGAGCTCTCCCATATCCAACAGCGCGCCCTGGCTCAATCCGGTGGTCTCCGGCGCCGCGGCCCGCAACAGCCTTACCGACGGCAATCAGATTCGCACCCCGCGGACGCCGGCGGCGGGCGCGACGGGCTACCCCGCCGCGCCGCCCATACCCGGCGCGACCGGCGCGACCGGCGCGGCCGGCGCCGCCAACGCCCGGACGTTGACCGCCGCCGAGTTGACCCCGTTCATTCCCCAGGGAGTACGGGACATCGTCGGGCTGGTCGGTCTGAACGCGCTGCTGGTGCGCGCCGACACCGAGGACGATATCGACCAGTTGGAATTGCTGATTAAACTACTCGACCAGCCGGTAAAGCAGGTGATCGTCGAGTGCATGATCGTGAAGATGTCGGTGCAGGATGCCATGGCCATAGGCGTCAGTTGGACCTATGCCGGCATGCCGCTGTCCGTTATCTCCAATAACGGCGGCAACCAGGGCAACTTCGCCTTATCCTATGTCAAGGGTAGTTTGAAGGTTGCGCTGGCCACCGCGATCAGCAACTCCAACAATAAAGTGGTGCAGAATCCGCGCGTGATTGTGCCGAACGGCGGCGAAGGCGGCATCAGCATCGATGAAGAAGTTCCGTTCATTATGGTGAATTCGGAAACCGATGTTTTCGGACGAACGATCACAACGGCTGAGCCTTCTTTTCAATATTTTCGCCAGGGTTTGGATGTATGGAATGTAATGATCCATCCGGACGAGACTATAAGCCTTACGGTTAGTCCGATAATTGAGATACCTACTGTCGAGGTACCCGTTCCGGGCGGCGCAGGCGGGGTCTTAGGAGTACAGACATTCGATCTGGTTTCGCAGGTCACGGTGAAGAACGGAGAAACCGTATTGCTGGGCGGCTTCAGCTCCAAGACCGAGGTTCAGGCCGGAACCCGGGCGCCGTTGTTGGGCAATCTACCCATCATCGGTCCGCTACTCTTCCGGAACAAATCGCACAGCGTCAATAACGCTGAGACCCTTGTCTTCGTCACCGCCACCATCATGAAAGACGATATCAACGTCTTCGGCGACATGGCGCCGCTGCCGCCGTTGTTCTAGACGGCAAAGACTTAGCCTTAACATAAACCGGGCGCGGAGCTTAATCCGCGTCCGGTTTCTTTTCTATGTTGTATAAATACAACATAGCCTTATTGTAATTATTCAAGTTAGCGTTTATAATAATCTAACTATAGGGAAATAATCAAAGCTAGGATAATCGCCACGCTTCACCGCAACCGTTCAGAGTTCTTCCCCAACGCTGCATACCCTCAGCTTATATAAAGCAATTTCAATAAACAATAGATATCTCGGCCAAGATAAAATTTTATAACCATTTTCTTGGCATTTCCACATAGAGTGATCCTAAAGGAGGATTGCAATGAAGTCGCTAATATTGGTTATCGCTGGTTTGCTGTTGGCAACCGCATCTCATGCCTTCTGACCAAATACGGAGATAGTATTTGATTACTGTGCCACGCCTCCGTATTACATCTATGATTCCGCGGCAAATGCACGGAAATTAATTCGAGCTACTGTTACTGTTAACAATAATGGTGGCCAGGATGGTTATATAAAAATTCAACGAATGTCAGGTTTGCAAGGTTATCCAATTGGACTTCCATTACTGCGTGAAGCTGATGGCGTGACCACATTGGAGAATCCATTTCATATGGGAGCTAACGAGAATGTTAAAACAATAATACTGGATATAAGCTCTGACCCAGTAGGTTCACGATTTTTCCGCGCTATCGAGGTGGCGTTAATCGATGATGCTTGGCAAGCGACGGGTATAAACAGCGCAACGATAGAAATGGTGATCGTTGACATTTCAATAGATTTCATAAATATTAATGATAATATATTATATAATAATTATATTGCACTTGGAACAGGTCATTTCGTAGATAATAATGAAAATAATGAATTTCCTGATAATGAATATACGGAAAATGAAGAATTGACACCAATATTTCTTCGAGCTCATCAAACGATCGGAGCAAGTATCGGATTTACTTTTGATCCAGCAATTACAGCTATGGGAATGAATATTATGGTTACCATAGAAGATGTTGGAAATACTAATTATTATATCGGAGGTAACCTGACAACTGGTGAAAATAATGTATTGACTATAGAAGGCCAACTTCCATTTACTATTGAATACAAAATTAGAAAGGGATTATATAACCTTCACGTTGATATAGCTGATCAATATGAAGCGATTGGTAGCGCTATAAATGTATTGAACGTAACAGGTGGATTATATTATATAGTTGGTCCTAATCTGTCTGCTGAAACTCCTACAATTCAACGTATAAGTTTATTAACAGAAAAATGTAATAATTTACCTTGTCGTCTAGAATTAGCTGATACAAAAGAAATAATTATACGATTATGGAAAGGTACAATTGCTGATTCAGATCCATATGTGCATCCAGTTATACATATGGGTGAAATAGATGGAAATAATAGAGATTTGAATGTATTATGGTCTATACTAGATGGTGCTGACGCGAATGCAGAAGATCTAATCCTTTGTTTTAAAAAAATACTTGATTTATCAGGAGTTTCTCAAATTGGACTAGATCAAAATACTCAATATATCTTTTTTGATGAAAATAATAATCCTGAGAAGGGCACCAATCCTGCATGGCCATCATATGACAGAGAGGTACCGTCTAGTTGTCCTGCAGAGCATATGTATTGCGCCACCTGAATATGGAGAACAACTCTCGTCTTTGATATACTACTAACCAGACAGACGGGAGATCACCATGTCCATGCAACGAAAATCACGACGC
>Ga0172369_10000890_pt1 | contig 44459 bp, 48 predicted proteins | sample LakKiv25m_FD_114539 | JGI IMG/M metagenome (GOLD analysis project Ga0172369, IMG submission 114539) | Freshwater microbial communities from Kabuno Bay, South-Kivu, Congo - kab_022012_11.25m | ecosystem: Environmental > Aquatic > Freshwater > Lake | place: Democratic Republic of the Congo...
CAGTACCCGGGTTTAAGTTCCGACTTGATGAGTCGTTTAATGGGTTTTGCGAGCGCTTACCAAGGTGGGCAAATGCCAGATTTTTCCGGCCTCGCTGATCTTTTTACCAGCAACGATTGGACGCAGGGGATGCGCGATTTTATGTCGCAATTCGAAAACTTTACCCCGCCGGATCCTACGGACTCTATCTCACCAAATGGCGGATTGCCAACGGGGATTGGCGGTATGGGTCTGTCAGGCGGAACCGGTGGGACGGGCGTCGGCCCAAGTGGGGGGAGTAGCGGGATGCGTCTAAAACGTCAAACTCCCTCAACGCCGCAGAAAGCACTGCCCGCTTTTTGCCAATAATTGTTGGGGGTGTAGTCATTAGCGGGGCGCTGTTGACGGTATTGGTAATTGTTTTAGTTCTCGTTCTTGGAAAAAAGAAAAAGACAGAAAGTAAAGCGGTCGCCGTCAGCAAAACAGCTGACGCGTCAACTCCCGCCAAAAAGTCCTCGTCCACCCCGATGATTATTGCCGGTTGTTGCGGGTGTGGTTGTCTGCTTCTCATCTTTGTTTTGGTGATCCTGCCTTTAATTATGTCCCTGGGGCTTTTCGTTCCCTTCGGCCCTCTTTCCCTTTTAAGCGGCGGTTTATAAGCATTCACAGCAACGATACGCCTGATGATTTGCTTCCGAATTTGTTACGGACGGCTGGCGGCCACTTGATTTATATTTAGTTTGCGCTTAGACTTTAGATATGCAACCGGAAAAAGCTTGTATCTTTGGTCCTATCATTATATTTTTTACAATCTTTGCCCTGCTAGTGGTTGGTTTTATAATCTTAGTGGTTAAATTAATCAATAAAGGCAGGAAGATGGCTTGGGTGGGGACGTTGGTTGATAAAATGCATAAAAGCCGCCGGGATTCAGATAGTAACCGCGAAGAACATTTTTACACTTTAGTTTTTAAAACTACAGAGGAGAAAATAGTCAAAGTGGGGACTTCCAAAGAAGTCTACGACACCTACAATATTGGTGACCAGGCCGAGAAAAAGTCCGGGGAGCTGTGGCCCAAGAAAATTACATGACACGAAAGCTACTGTTAATTATTTTTCTGGTCGTTCTTACTCCGATAATCGCTATCCGGCCATCTTTTGCCTTGTCTCTTAATGACATTATTCGTAAGCCACAAGCTTTAATTATTCAAGTTACCGAAAAATTAGAATACGTTCTGGCTTTTTCACCTGCCGCCAAAGTCCAAGTCCTCGAAAAGCAAGCCGAGCGGCGGTTGACGGAGGCTAAGGACAACGCTCAAATCGGAAATGACACCGCAGTCGAATCCTCGATTAAAGATTACGAAAACCTTAAAAATCAGCAGGCGCCAATGCTTGACGACATCGAGCCGGAGTTGGTGAATATCGTTAAGGAGAAGACGATTAATCAGCAAGGTTCCTTAAAAGGTATTGTGGATGTTTTTCCAGGAAGTGAGACCGTTGTAACCGAAACTAATAAAACGGTGGTCGAGAACGTCAAAAAAACCATTGAGTATGCAGAAGGAACTACGGCCGGGGAAGCTTTTGAGAATAAGGCTCTAATCGTCTACGCTCCAGGAACCAGTGCTGGTAGTGAGAGTGATGTGACTTACGAAGGTGGTGGGCAACAAATGTGGGCGCCGGGAACTTCCGGTGGAGGAGAAGGTAGGGTTACTTACGAGGGTGGTGAGGGTCAAGTAGTTGTTGGACAACCAGATAATTAATCTCTTTATCTATTTGCATTGTTGATTTTTTTAGTTATACTTAAATAGTTATGGACGGTCTGCCCGCTGATCCAATTGATACAGGTTCTGTTACTTCGGTGCTTAGACCGCCAGTTCCGGCTGTTCCTGAAATTCCAAAAGCTCCGACGTCAAATCTGCCTCCATCTCCTGTTATTCCGACTCCAAAAGTTGAAGTTGCTAAACCTAAACCGCAACCTCTCGTGTCCAGTCCAACGTTACCGCCGCCTCCTCCTCCGACCAAACTACAGCCTCCAAAGAAAAAACACCGTTGGTTTTTGGTTGGTTGCCTAGGGATTTTATTGTCCATAGTTATTGGAGTGGTGACGATTTTTGTGCTAGCGCTAACTTCACCAACCGGCGAGCTGGTTCTTGACTCTGCCGATTTAATGCCAATGTTGATTCGACACGCCTCACCCTCCGCTTCGCCTTCCGCCAAGGAGGCTACACCTTCAGATACAGAAGCGCCGGTAAAGGTGGCCACCCCTTCGGCTTTTGAAGGTCTTTTAGACTAGAGTAATCAGTGAGATGGGGGAAGTAAAAGAAATGTTTTCGGTAGCGGTCAAGATTGTCTGTTGTTGAGTCACAATGTTACTAATAGCTTCTTGATGAGCTTCGTCTAACTCCGAAAAAATGTCGTCCAGCAAAAGTAGTGGTCTCTCGTCCTTAACTGTCAACAAATCCAATTCCACTAACTTTAAAGCTAACACTGCGGTTCTTTGTTCCCCTCTAGATCCAAATTTAGTTAAATTATGACCATCCTCTAAAGCTTCAAAATCGTCACGATGCGGACCAATAAGGGTAATTCCGGCGGCTCGTTCGGCTTGTCGATGGCTACCAAGGCGGGTGGCAGAGATAGTGTTGGGGGAATAGTTGAGAGTTATTGGGTTTGGGGGTGTGGGAGTGCTGGAGTTGGGAAATAGGGAGGCTAAAACATGCGGAAGTTCCTGGTTAAAACGTTCTAGCAAAGCACGACGTTGCTCTTGAATTAATTCGCCGTTTTTTATTAACACCTCATCCCAAAAAGTTAAATCGCGTTCAGAGCAGGTGTCTTTTAACAATCGATTCCTTTGGAGTAGCCCCCTAGTGTAATCTCGAAGTGCTGAGGCGTACTCCTTACTAAGTTGACACAAAATCTCGTTTAAAAAGTCACGGCGGAGGCTAGGTCCGTCTGTTAAAAGATCGAGATCTTCGGGTCTAAACAAAACGATTTTTAGGTTACCGGCGAAGTGACTCTGGCTTTTGGGAACGTTGTTAATTTTAAAGAGCTTACTGGGAGAAGGACTAGAAGGATGGACGCTCGGCTTTGCCTCGCTACCAATTTTCGCCGAAGCGACAATTGTTGAAGGATTAGCGAAATTTAGCTCCAGTTGCTGGGTGTCTGTGGTTGCTACCAGGCTGGCAGAATTCTTGCCAAAAGTGAGTAATTCACTGTCCTTGCCGGTTTTAAAGGATTTTCCGGTGGCTAAAATGCAGATAGCCTCCAAAATATTGGTTTTACCACTGCCGTTGTGACCAATTATTAACGTCACCTTACCGTCAAAATTAACGTTTAGTTTTTGGTGGTTGCGAAAATTTTGGAGTTCCAGTGTTTTAAGGATCACTAGAGAATGATAACAAAAAATAAGGGTAATACGGGTAATATGGGGAGTAGCAAACAGGGTGGTATACTGGCGTATATGCCGGAGCTTCCCGAAGTGGAGACAGTTAGACAAGATCTTGATAAACATCTTAAAGGACTGGTGGTAGAAGATGTGGTGGTTAAAAAAGAAAATCTTATAAGGGGAATAGGGAATATAAGGGAAATACTAGTAAGGGGGAAATTTGTGGGGGTTCGAAGAAGAGCGAAGTTGCTTATCTTCGATTTAGAAAAAGATGGTAAAGAACTACATTTTGTCGCTCACTTAAAGATGACGGGACGCTTTCTGATAAGAAAGCGTGGTGACGCGAAAGATGAGTACCAACATATTACATTTACGCTGACCAATGGGCAAGAGTTACGATTCTGCGATCTGCGGCAATTCGGTTACTTGCAAATTGTCACCGAAGAGGAGCTTAAGGAAATACTAGCCGGGTACGGGCCGGAGCCGCTTGACGACCTTAAACTGTCTGATTTTACGTCGCGTTTGACTCGTCGCATTGCCGTCAAGAAACTTCTTCTTGATCAAGCGGTTTTTTCGGGAATTGGTAACATCTACGCTAATGAGGCTTTATTTTTGGCTAAGATTCATCCGGAACGATTAGCCAATACACTTTCGTCGACAGAAGCGGAGAAGTTATTTGAAGCCGTCAACGAGGTCTTGTCACTAGGTCTAAAGCATCGCGGGACGACAACTAGGGACGAATCTTTTCGGGACGTTTTTGGGGAACCGGGAGAGAACGCGGACAATCTTAAAGTTTACGAAAAGGCGGGGCAACAATGCTCAAACAAGTGTGGCGGAGTGGTTAAAAAGATGATGGTGGGGGGAAGGGGGACTTATTTTTGCGAAAATTGTCAGCGGTAGGGTTAAAAGGGGGATTTGGAATTTTGGGCGATTACGCCCAAAATTTTATCTTTAAAATCGCTTCCGTTAAAGGAAGTGGATCGTCTCTTACAATCTTCCGGATCGTACTTTGAGGCGTCAAATGTTCTTAAAAGCTCTGTCAAACTGTCAATTGTGGCCTCTTCGAAGAATTCTCCGGTCATTTTGGCCTCAATTATCTCGCTAGCGCCACCACCACGGAGCGCAACTACAGGCTTACCATAGCTTAAAGCCTCTACTACAACCATCCCGAAATCCTCATCCTTTGTTGGGAATAATACCGCCTGACACTTATAAGAGTAGTCTGCTAACTGACTATCGGACACCCGGCCGAGGAATTCGACCGTCGGGCCGGCTAGCTTCTTAAGATTAGCCAGTTCCGGGCCTTCTCCAATCACTTTTAATGGTAAATTTAGTTTGGAACAAGCGTCTACGGCAAGATCGAAGTTTTTGTACTTGACCAAGCGGCCAACACACAGATAAAAGGGCGCGGTGCTTTCTATAGAGGCGGTGGGTGAAGGAGTAGGAGAATTAGATGGATTAGAGGGGTTAGAGAGTACACAGGGGGGGTACAAGACGGTAGCCCCGCGGCCGTAGAATTTTTTAATACGCTCCGCAGTGTTTTTGGAGTTGGTTAATAAAATATCAGGGCGCTGGGCGGCGGCAAAGTCCCAAACCCTTAAGTAATTGTCAACTATCTTCAAAATCGGCTTCCAGAACCAGTTACTGCGTTTATTGGTCTCCGTGGCAAAGCCATACAAAAAACGAGGCGGGGTGTGAATGTAAGAAATGTGAAGTTGATTTGGTCTTGTCAAAACTCCCTTCGCAAAGCTAGCGGTATCACTAATAACAACGTCATACTCCCGAAGGTCAAGGTTTTCGAAGTAAAGTGGCCAGAGAAGGGTGAAATACTTGAAGATAAGGGAAATAAGGGGGATACGGGAAATAGGGGAGGAGATAATTTTCCATTCCGACGCCGGAAAAGACTTGGCAAGCTTTGGGTCAAGTATGGTGGTATACACAGGGGCGGCCGGGAAAATTTCGTGCAGAGCCTTTAAGACCCGCTCGGCCCCGCCGTCTTGGATTAGGAAATCGTGGATAAGAGCAACTTTCATAGGGATATTATAGAGCAAAATTCTGGGAGAGTAGGGAAAATAGGGTTAGTAGAGAGGGGAGGGATCAAAGTAGAGTGAGCTGGTTCTCATCGGCGGGAGGGGTTTTGGCTTCTTCCGGTGATAACCGTTTTACTAAAGATTTAAAGTGATGACCGGAAAAGACTTGGATGGCTTTATCTTTCCAATCACCTGCCAATTTGGCACTTTTGAGGTCGAAAGTGGTTAATGGGACTTCGCAATGAATCGTCGCTAACTCCTTACTTTTAACCGCCATCTCGGCGTTTTCAGCCAGTTTTTGTCTGACACTTTCTTTTGTCACCTTCCCTAGATTTTGATACAAATTTTCAATTGTTCCAAATTCCACTACCAACTCTTTAGCGGTTTTTTCGCCGATGCCAAAAACTCCCGGAATCCCGTCACTGGGGTCGCCGCGAAGAGCTTTGTAATCAATTATTTGTCTCGGTTCAAAGCCGTATTCAGCCCTGACGGCGGCTTCGTCGTAAAGTTTGGGGGGATTCTTGCTGTTGAGGCTAGGGGATAAAACTTGGACGTGCTGGTTAATAAGCTGGATAAAATCTCGATCATTAGAAATTATTAATACACTTTGTGATAGGGGAGGAACGCTCGGCTTTGCCTCGCTACCAATTTTCGCTGAAGCGAAAATTGTAGGGATCAAATTGACAAGGGAACCAATTATGTCGTCGGCTTCGAAGCCCGGGAAGGTCAATTGTGGAATGCCAATTGCCGTTAAAATCTCTTCAACAACCGGGATTTGAACTCGCAGGTCATTTTCCATCTCCGGCCGATGGGCTTTATAGGCCGCAAAATCAGACACTCGGAAGTTTTCTTTTTCTTTACTTTCCATGGCGGCTACGACATACGTCGGATTGTACTCCGTCAACAGCGACACTAGCATTGAGGAGACGCCGTAAACAGCATTCGTTGGTTGGCCTTTGCTATCTCGAAAAGTGGCGGGGATAGCGTGGTAGGCGCGGTGGAGAAAATTAAAAGTGTCTAAGATAAGGAACATGCGAATTAATGCTAATTACTGCGAATTATGCTATTAGTTGTTTGAATTCTTCGGATTCTAGAGTCTCTTTTTCAAGTAAGGCGGCTACAACTCTGTTTAATTTTTCGCGGTTGTCTTCAATAATCTTACGAGCACGGGCGTGACATTCGTTAATAATACGTTCCACCTCTTGATCCACTCGGCGTTTCGTTTCCTGGGAAATCGAAGTTTCCTCAAAAGGCATCTTAAAATCGTCGTTGCCGTCAAAACTGGTGGGGCCCAGTCGGCTCATTCCAAGTTCTGTAACCATCTTGCGGGCCAGCATGGTCGCCACCTCGATATCTTTGCTGGCGCCGGTTGTTATCTCCCCGACCACAATTTCCTCGCTGCTACGCCCCCCAAGAGCCGCTGTAATCATCCCTAGAAGCCGCTTCTGACTTTCGTTATGACGATCACTCAAAGGGGCATTTTCGGTGAATCCTAAAGCCATCCCTCTCGCCACTATCGAAACCCTCGTCACCGGATCTAGCCCTTCAATTTGTGAAGAGACGACGGCGTGGCCGGCTTCATGAATCGCGATCACCCGTTTATCCTCCGGCGATTGGAGACGTTTTCTTTCTGGACCCAGTTTTACTTTAAGGGCAGCCTCCGTTAAATCACTATTTTCTATTTCGGTTTTGTTTTCTCTGGCGGCTAAAATGGCCGCTTCGTTTAACATGTTTTCGATATCCGCTCCGCTAAAACCAACCGTTTGTTGGGCCAGTTTCTCGACGGAAACATCTTTATTAAAAGGCTTGTGTCGTAAATGGATTTTAATTATTTCTTCGCGTTCTTTAACATCAGGGAGTTCAAGGGCAATCGTTCGGTCAAACCGTCCCGGCCTCATCAAAGCGGCGTCAAGCAAGTCCGGCCGATTAGTAGCGCCGATGACAATCACATTGACTCGGGGGTCAAAGCCGTCCATCTCGACTAAAATTTGATTAAGGGTTTGCTCCCGTTCATCGTGTCCCCCCATTAAAGAGGTACCACGCTGTCTACCTATCGACTCAATTTCGTCAATAAATATCAAACTGGGTTGGGCTTTTTTGGCGGTATCAAAAAGATCGCGAACCCGGCTGGCGCCGACCCCAACTAACATTTCCATAAATTCGCTACCGGCCATGTTGAAAAATGGCGCCCCGGCTTCGTTGGCAACCGCTCTGGCTAGAAGAGTCTTTCCCACGCCTGGGGGCCCAACAAGTAAGACACCTTTAGGAATTCTCGCTCCCAGTTTTCGATATTTATCAGGATTTTTTAAGAAATCAACCACTTCCGAGAGCTCTCGTTTAGCTTCGACACTACCGGCGACGTCACCAAAGGTGACCCCTTTAGATTCGTCCACCCCTTTTAAAAATAACTTTGCCTTGGAACGTCCAAAAGACAGAATGTCACTCGCTCCACCCCGCGCCTGTCTAAAAAAGTAAAAAAGCAGTCCGGCCATAACGACAATTGGCAGAATGTTAACTAGAACATCCGCCCACGGAAAACCTTCGCTTATAGTGATACCTTCGGGGATGGTGCCAAGGTCTACCCCGTCTTTTTGAAGCAGTGTGGCTAGACTGTCTTGCGGCTCTTTAAGGGCGGAGTACGTCCCGCCCCCGTCTTTAATATATGCAGTAACGGTATTGCCTTCGACTTCTATTTTTTTAACTTTATTTTGTTTAACTAGACTTAGAATGTCGGAAATGGGTTTAGTGTTTGATTTATTGTCGGCGGTGACAGCGGAAACAATGGTCCAACCGATCGCAAAAATAAGAATGTAAAAGAAGATATTTTCCCAAAAGCTTTTAGGTTTAGTTTTAGGGGGGATTTCTTTGTTGTTTCTCTTTGGCATTGCGAAAACAATTATAACAGTAATGCTGAGGAATTGGTGGGTGAGCCAGGACTCGAACCTGGAACCGGATGTGTATAAGACATCTGCTCTGCCGTTGAGCTACTCACCCAAAAATTCAATCTAAAGACAACATTAACGAGGCCATTTTAGCATTTTAAACCGTAGGGGCACGATGCATCGTGCCCCTACAGAAAATTAGGTTTAGAATTTGTACGTGCCTTTACATAATCGTTGCTCAATTCGTTACAAAGAATTTGATTACGCCGAAAGCGGTGGGTATTTTATTACGATTTGCACCCACAAACGGCAATGTTTATTTGGTGAAGTCAGAAATGACGAGATAGTTTTAAACCAATTGGGAAATCTTGTAAAGAACGCTTGGTTGGAGACCGAAAAGCTACGAGATAATGTAACGTTGGATGTGTTTTCTGTTATGCCTAATCATTTTCATGCCATTATTATTCTGAACGGTAGGGGCACGATGCATCGTGCCCCTACGTCGTCAAAATTTGGCCAAGCGGTTGCAGATTCACTTTCGACGATTGTCGGTTGCTTTAAAGCGGACGTATCTAGAAATGCTCGTCGCCTAGGTATCTCAACAAATGTGCCTATTTGGCAACGCAACTTCTACGACCACATTATCCGTAACGAACGAGATCTGGTAGCGCTTCAAAACTATGTCTTCTATAATCATTTAAACTGGTATAAGGACGAACTTTATTATGAAATCTGCCATTAAACTCTTCACCACCTTCGCGCCCCTTGTCATCGGCGGGATATTTTTGTTTAACGTGGCTAAGACATCTCTTGATATCAACAAAAAGTCTAAGCGGGTTAGCACCCTCGAAAAAGAAGTGGTCAATTTAAGGCAAGAGAAACTGTCCCTGGAAGAAGATTTGTCTAAAGTGGGTGATCCGGCAACGGTAGAACGAGAGGCGAGAGATCGTTTGCAAATGATAAGACCAGGGGAGAAGATTGTGGTTTTGCCCGGGAGTACAAACGTCGAAAATTCGTCAAACAGCGAGAATGTCTTAGGGCAAGGTGTGCGTTCGGGGCCGTATTTTAAAGAGTGGTGGAAGTTGATTTTTGAATAATTCGTCAAAACATAACTGTCCGTCAGTTGACGGACACTCATAAAATCTAAGTTCACTACGTTCACTAAGATTTTATGGTGGTTGCGGGTCCAGGTAACGCTCCTGGTTAAGAAGGATTATGAGCCCTTCGAGATGTCTTCACCTCCCACCCGCGCCAAGGATTATATCACTTTATGTTAAAATCGACTGTGAGGAAGCAGGTTTACCCTGCTTGAGATGTGGCAGGGTAGCTCAGTGGTAGAGCAACGGACTCATAAGCCGTCGGTCGTGGGTTCAATCCCCACCCCTGCCACCAAATATTTTATGAAAAAACGAATCTTAACCGGTGATAGGCCGACCGGAAAACTACATTTAGGACATTACGTCGGGTCATTGTCAAATAGAGTCAAGCTTCAAGACGATTATGAGGAGTTTATTCTGCTAGCGGACGTGCAGGCTCTTACCGATAACTTTGCTACTCCCGAGATGGTCAAAGATAGTGTCTACGAAGTGGCACTCGATAATTTGGCGGTGGGGCTTGATCCCCGCAAATCAACTTTGTTTATTCAGTCCCAAGTGTCAGCGATTGCCGAGTTGACAGTTTTTTACGCCAACCTTGTTTCCGTCAATCGTCTTTCTCACAACCCTACCGTTAAAACAGAACTTAAACAAAAAGGCTTGGACAAATCCGTTCCCTTAGGCTTTTTTATGTACCCGGTTAGCCAAGCGGCTGACATTACTTGTGTTAACGCTAACTTGGTTCCGGTTGGGGTAGACCAGCTACCTCACATTGAGCAGACCAAAGAAATTGTTCGCCGGTTTAATGAATTGTACGGCCAGACTTTAAATGAGCCGGAAGCCCTACTTTCCGAAATGCCGCGTCTCCCCGGAATTGACGGTCAAAATAAAATGAGCAAGAGCCTCGGCAACGCAATATATCTAGCTGACGACGCGGAAACCATCAAACAAAAAGTAATGAAAATGTACACCGATCCCACTAGAATTCACGCCACTGACCCCGGCCATCTTGAGGGAAATACGGTATTTATTTACCTAGACACCTTTGAGAAGGACAGAGAAGGATTAGAAGGACTAAAGAAGGATTATGTAGAGGGGAAAGTAGGAGATGTAGTGGTTAAAGAAAGATTAGCTACAGTCCTAAATGAGCTTTTAGAACCAATTAGAATTCGTCGCCAAGAATTAGCCAGCCACCCGGACGAGGTCTGGTCTATCTTAAGAGAGGGGACGGCCAAAGCTAATGAGGTGTCACAAGAAGTTTTAGCTAAAGTCAAAGAGGCCATGAAAATAGACTATCCCCAGATTAGATAATTGAGGTTACTTGAGGCATTACCATTACATCTTTTTTAGCACTTCGGAGGTTACTAGCAAACGTTCTCTCTTCTGTCATTCTTGCTAGTGCAATATCTTCAGCATTTCTATCTAAAAGTCGCCTTAGTATTTCTTCAAAACTTATACCGTAAACTGTTGTTAGAAAGGTAATAGATGTGTCCCAATTAGGTGGTCCAAACATTGGGTTGTGGTTGCAGTCAATAAAACTAAATTCGTGGCAATCTAATCTAATGTCGAACTTACCGTAATCCCTCATCTTGAGTATCTCAAATGCTCTTTTGACAGCATCTGCTAAATATGAATTTTCGTATTTTTTATATACCCAAGAGTCTTCATCGAACCATTTTCCTTTAAAAGTACACACCTTATTGCCTGTTCTTTCGAGGTAATTATCACCAAAAACCTTCTCGGCCATATAGACTCGTCTTTGCGGGCCGTCTAAAACAACTGCGCACACCTCTCTATTTCCAAAAAATTCCTCTACGATTACACTTTGGTGATAGTCACTAATTAGTTTACGGAGTCGTTTCCTCAACTGGTCCTCGTTTGTGGAAACAGCCTCCTCCGACAAAGCCACACTGCCGTGGCACTCGTTGAGTTTAGAAATTACGGGAAATTTAAGATGTGGTTCTAAAGGTTCCGAGGCTTCATAGAATATTTGGTAGCGCGGTGTGGGAATATCTGCTAGCTCGAGAAGTTTTTTAGTAAGGTACTTACTGGAGCCAATAGTGAGCCCGAGGGTGCTACTTCCAGTGTAAGGTGTATTTGTTAATTCTAAAGTGGCCGGAACACAGGGGGATAGTGCGTCAATACCGCGAACAACGTCGGCCAGATTTATTAGCAAGTCCGGCTTATTTTTTTGAATGCGGCTACTTAGGCTTTCGTCTGCGTTATAGAGAGCTACTTTATACCCTAATTTTTTTATGTAGTTGGCAACATCTTTGGCTAACGGTAGGTCTTGAGCTTCCGCAATGTAAGCTTCTTCCGTGGCAAAATATTCTCGCCTAGCATCGGCGTATACAATTCCTATGGACCGGAGTTTGGCGGGAGATTTTCTAAAAATATTTTTGAACATAGCTAGAGTACTCTCTATGATTACTTATTTAGGAAAAAATTCAAGGGGGATTTTATTTGGGTTTATTCGTCTACGACACAGGGGGCAGGGAGTTAGAAATGCTGGATCCCGATTTTCATCGGGATAACATTAGGAACGAGAGAGGGTGGAGGAGACTTCGTCGGAGGTGACTTGGTAAGTGGCGTCGTTTATTGTCAATTTAGTCACCGGGCAAGCGGTTGTTGGCCAGTTTTCACGACTTCTGTCCTCGTCCGCGGAAAGCCCTAAATCCTTCGTGGCCGAGAAGAAATGTTTCGTCATACCATCATAAATCTTAATGTTAACCAGATTGCCATCACTGCTCATTGTTAGATTCGGAATACCGTCAAATTTGAGGGCGGAGGCGAAAGTTATTTCGCGTTGGCGATTCCAGTTGGCGTCGTAATTTCCAAGTCTCGTAAAGCCGTCGCCACCCAAATAAGCGATGTACCAGCGGCCGTCTAAATACATCGGCGTGGCGGTTTTTTGATTTGGAATTACTAAACCGTTTGTTAGCCACTGCGTAATTCCAATTTGATTTAGATCGGTGTCATAAGTATTCACTGAGTAGCCGCCGTTTTGATTTTTAAAGATTAGATAAATTTTGTCGTTTAAAGTGGTGAGGCGGGGTTCGCGTGCCTCCTTAACCATTACGGAAACGGGCGTGAGTGCTGGCTCGGTAACTGTAAGAGTGGTTGTAGGGGAAGAAGGGTTGGTAGGGACAGTAGGGGTAATGAGGGAGGGGGCCAGTTTGACAATTTCCGGAAAGCCCATTTGCTTGGCGACGAAGATGCCAACGAGAACTAAAATTCCAAACGTTAGAAAAAACCAGAAAGGTATTTCGGGACACTTTGGTTCATAGAATCTTCTGCGCTTCGTTACTTTTCTAACCACTGTTTTTGTGGCAACTTTTCTATTAGTTTTGGTTTGGGCAGTGCGTGGCATATTTAATTACTACTATTTTGCTCACCGGCGCGAACAATTTTCAAGAGTCCCCAGAGACTACCTTCGCAGTTAAGCTCCGGATCTGTCGCCTTTAATATATTAGCACCATTTTGCAAGAGTGTGGGATTTAATTCGCAAATCATATTTTGATTCTCGAGTCCTAGCATTTTTAAAGTATCATCGGTGACTTTGGTAATTTCAAAACCGACTTTGCAAAGACTGGGATTAGTGGTCCCTTTACCAATAACTTGGTAGGCTAGGGTCATTCCCCCACTGGCTACTTCGGCTTTGGCTGGCTGGCAGGTCTTGGCGGCTTCAAAAAAACAAGTTTGATCGAGGCCACAATCCTTAGCGGTTATCGGAATGACTGGGAGTGGGGTTACTTTAGTGGTTAGGCCAAGACTGCTCTGGATGTAACTCGTTAGTCCTGGATTTTTTAATTGATTTGTCAACACCGCGCCGACAACGGGGCCGGCAATCGTCACCACCGCGCTAAGAAGGGCGATTATCATAATCGGCGACAAACAACCGCCAACCACGCAACCAATTAAAAATGGTTTGGTCGAGGAGGACTTCTTAGTGATGATGGCTTCTTTTATTTCCGGCGATTTAGAATCTTCTTCCATGATGATTAAAGATTAAGGTCACGAAGACGGCTTGTCAAGACTGCGTGGGTATCTCGTAGGGGCTTGATTTATCAAGCCCTAAATTCGAAGATGCGGGTAGGGTTACGGATATAGGGCGTCGTAAACGTCGCCCCTACGGGTACAAAACACATCGGGTGCAGATTCGTATCAAAGAGAAATCGCGGCGGCGGGACAGGAGTCCTTGGCTTGGGTAACCGTTTCCACACTGTCCGTACTTTCTGGCTTAACGGTTGATTTACCGTCCTTTAATTCAAATGTTGCCGGAGCGAGACTAGCGCACAATCCGCAGCCGATACATTTATTGGGGTCGACTTGAGTCAAGTTTAAACACCTCCCATCTCTAACGCTTGCATATGTCTATGAGCGCTTTCGGCTGCCATGGCCCCTTCGCCAAGGGCGGTGACAATTTGCCGCATTTTTTTACTGCCAGTCGTCAAGTCCCCCGCCGCAAAAATCCCGGGAACACTCGTTGCTAGATCTTCGTCCACTTTTACAAAACCGGCTTCGTCAACTTGGAGGCCAAGCTGCTCGGTCAAACGCTGGTTAGGAGTACTCCCAATCTCCACAAACAACCCATCTACAGAGAGAAGGGGGGAATTTTGATAAGGGGTTTTTAGAGTGATATTTTGCAATTTAGTTTCGCCGTTTATACTAGTTACTTCGTTAAGGGTAAGAAGGGTGAGTTGGGGTAGTAGGGACAATTGGGAAACGTACGTCGGTTTGGCGCGGAATTCAGTTCTTCTATGGATTAAATACACTTTAGCGGCGTACTTGGCTAGGTCAATCGCTCCCACCACCGCCGAATCCCCCCCGCCAATCACGGCCACAGTCTTCCCTTTATAAAGTGGGCCGTCACAGGTCACACAGTAGCTAACACCCTTGCCCCGCAATTCTAGTTCTCCAGGGACGTCAAGACGCTTTGGTTCGGTTCCAATCGCCAGAATGACCGTTTTGGCTTCAAATTTTTGACCATTAGTCACAGTCACTTCAAACTGCTCGCCAACCTTCTTGACCTCTTCAACTTTGCCGGCAACAAATTCGGCCCCCAAATTTTTAGCTTGCTCCAGAATCTTCTCGCCTAATTCATACCCGGCCACACCCGGCAGGCCTGGGTAATTTTCAATCTTCGCCACCTCGGTGGTCTGTCCTCCAATCATTTCACCAATGATTAAAGTTTTTAAATTGTAACGGGTGGAATAAATGGCGCTTGTTAAACCGGCCGGACCGGCACCAATAATAATTACGTCGTACATTCGTTAGAGTTTACTTAAGGTTAGAGTTTGCTGTCAACAATCTTTTTGAAATCGCTGTAGGGTTGGGCGCCGACGACCATTTCGTCGTTAACAAAGAAGGTGGGAGTCCCTGTCACTCCGGCTTTTTTACCGTCTTCAGTATCCTGGTTAACGCTGGCGGTTTTAACACCGTTTTTAAGACAGTTAGAAACGTCTACTCCAATACTGTTGCCGTAGCCAACTAATTTAGCTGTGGGGTCAGCTTCGCCACTCCATTCGGCCTGATTTTTAAAGATTAGATCTCCCATTTCTAAATACTTGCCACTATCAGCAGCACATTGGGTGGCTTCAGAAGCTTTAGCGGCGGCCGGGCCGTGGACCACGAACTCTCTAAAGATCAGCTGAACTTTACCACTATTTACGTAATCTTTAATGACATTAGGAATAATTGGCTCCCAACCGGGCGACTGCGTTTTAAGACTGTCCATTACGCTTTGAAGTTGACCGGCGGCGGCGCCACAGTAAGGACAGGCGTAGTCGCTAAAAACTGTCACTTTGATAGGAGCGCTGTCGTTTCCGACTTTGCCATCAGCAGCAGTGGCTTTAATATACGCGAGATCGATCTTTGGTTGGGTATTGTCCGCAGTTGGCTCCGTGTTCGCGTCACTGGGTTTAGTTGTCTCGATGCCTTGCACGGCGCTTACTTTATTTAAACCGAGTCGACTTTGAACCTGTTCTTTAGCCACCACACCAGAAGCAATAATAATTCCGGCAACAATGATGGCGATCGGTGTTAAATAATTACTAGGGTTATTTTTCATAGGTCGTGAAAGGCACTATATGTTAAAAAGCCGTAAGTGTCAAGTATGAGAAAATAACTGTCATTAGAGCAACATAAACGTAGCTGACGTTGTTAGAAAGCGGGGCTCTAAAGATCCAAAACCAATCTTTGGCGCGTCTTTGCCACATTAAAAGCAGGCTTTGTAAAAAGATGCCAAGGGCAAAAGTCGTCCCAAGAATGGAGACACCAGAAGAGACTAAATAGAAGGTCAAGATCACTACTAACATTTGAAACAAGGCACTTCGGAGGAGCGGCTCCTGAACCTCGTTTTCCCTCTGCCTTATAACCTCCATTAACCCCGGCCAGTTTTTTCGAATAAACATTTCGCGGAAGCTCATCGCAAAGGGCGTATTACTGCCGTAGAAAAAGCTATAAAAAATAAAGTCGAGGTCGAGGAAGAAGGTGGCGAGGAGGGCTCCTGCTACGAGGGGTAAGAAGCTAATAGGGGAAAAATTGCCTTTAAGGGCAATTAGGGAGATAAGGGCAATGGAGAAGACAACTGACAGGGCGAGGTTTAATTTGTAACGGGCAAATAAACTATTTAACATCTTTAATCTTTAGTAACTTTTAAGTCTCTGGTACCCCTCAACTCCTTTAGCTTCCACATAAATAACTTTCCGGGACAGTGGGCTTTACTATCTTTAACAAACGCTAAGGCGTCTTCTAGAAGCCTTCGGTCTTCATCTTTGGCGAGTTTGATATAAAGAGTCTTATGGCTAACGTCTCCAAGCACGGTGGCTAGATAGTATCCAAAAACCTGGTACTCGTGCTTGGAATAGCGGCCCTTCTTGGGATCGCGCTGTGATAAGACGTCCTTAATCGACCGCATTCTTAAATATTAATCTTCTTCGCCAAGTCGCCAACTAGCGGCATTTCGAAACGCTCACCTTGAATAGCTTTGATAAATCCGACAATTACGGCAATAAAGATGACGATGTTGGCGAGCCAACCGATGACCGGGATCACCATACAAATAATTCCCGCGATAAATAAAACCACTCCTTGTTTGGCGTGAAATTGTACAAATTCGTCATCTTTTTTAACGAGTAACATTACTACGGATAACAGCCACAAATAGGATAAGGCCGCCATTAAGTTACTATCGCTGGCTTTGACTGTTGGAGTTTTTAATTCTTCAGACATTTTTTTCTGTCGTCACCGCCTTTCGATTCTTACCAATTAAGCTTAACAAAATTGCTAAAAACAACAAGCCCCAACCAAGGATAAACAGAGCTACAGGAATAAACTCGCTGATAAAGAGGTTTATGAGGCGTTGGGTAAAGAGGTGGGTTTCGGGGTCGGCTACCACCGTGGCGATTGTTTGGTCTCTTAAAGGAACTATTAGGTGTTTGTCGTATTCAAAGCCAAAGGCGAGAGTTAAAAAAGCCAAAAAATAAAGCACTGTTAACCGGCGCGGTTTCAAAAATATCAAGAGGAGCGACACTAGCGCCCCAAAGACGTAAATGATCAATAGGCCATTGTGGGCAAATAGCAGGTATAAGCCGGTGATTAAATTGGAAGCAATGTCGGAAGTCATGAATCAATTTTAACACTTAGGGAGAGTTGGGGGAGTAGGCTCAATGTCGGTTACTGTGTTGGCGTCTTCGGGGAGTTTTTCCCGGTAGGCCATTAGGCGGGGGAAGCGTAGGCTAATGCCACTGGTGTGCATTGGCGATTTGGTAACCTGATCACAGCGTATTGCCACCACAATCTTTGGTTCAACCCAGGTTTGGGGGCTAAGGGAAGTGGGGGTAATATAGCGGGTGGGCTTTTTGATGGTTTTCAGTTTGTCACACTTAGTTTTTAATTCCCGCCACTGCTCGTCCGTTAAGCCGGTCCCAATTTTAGCGACCGTCTTAAAGGTGTCATCTGAATTGTCGTACAGCCCCACCAAAAAAGCCCCAATCCCAAAATCATTTCGTTTACCCTCGCCAAGATAATAACCCATCACTACGCAGTCGATCGTATCCGTCAAAGATTTGCCGTCAGATGCCTCTTGATCGTCAATTCTTTTCATTTTGACCCAGGAAAAGTTACGGGCGCCAGCGGCGTAGGGACTATCCAACTTCTTGGCGACGATGCCTTCGAGACCGGAGGAAGTTTTATCTTTAAAATATGCGGAGATGTCCTTTGGGTTGGAGAGTATCTTTTGCGGTGTGACCTGTAGGGGCGCGGTTTCCGCGCCCGTTAAGGGTCGTTTTGACGGGCTGGGAGACCCAGCCCCTACGATTCTGTAATCAGAAGCGGTAGAGAGCGAAGCGAGCGTTTCAATACGGTAATCCGGATTGGTAGCAACGAAGTTACGTCCAATGCGGGTTAGTTTCTCGTATCTGGTGCTATATGGCTCTTCTGTAAGGTCGTCACCGTCTAACAAAAGCAGGTCGAAAACGAAAACCTTTAAAGGTGTAGTCTCCGCCTTTTCGGAAATGCCGTACTTACGCTTACGAGTTACTGTTTCGTCAAAAGCTAGTAACTTACCGCTTTCGTTGTCGAAAGTGATAGCCTCGCCATCCAAAATAAAAGATTTTAAGTTGTGTTTGGTGGCGAGTTGGCTGGCGGCCTCCACAATTTCGGGCATTGAGGCCGAGATGTCTTCGAGGCCGCGGGAGAAGATGCGAACAGGAGAATGACGAGAGGGATGAGAGGGACTAGAAGGATTAGATGATTCAAAAAGCGACAAGGCTTCAGGGGTAGCTTTATTTTTCTTAACTCCGTAATGAACTTGCACCCGCAGACCGTCGTACTTGGGTTGCACGGCCCACTCGGTGGCCTTCTCTAGCATCTCTTCAGGACTACTCACCAGCGAACAGCGCTCGGGGAGGACGGGGACGCCGGGGGTCAGCCTAATCTTTTTAAGACCAGTGACACCCTCGGCTTTGACGATTTTAGCGATTTTTCCAATATCCGGGTAGACGTTGTAGGCTCTTTCGATAGCCCCTCTGGCGGACTTGTCTCCGGCTTCCACAAAAGAGAGAGCGTCCAGGACTGTAATATCCGAAAAACCAAGTCTTAATTTGCCAAGCGGAATCCGCACTAAATATTTGGCGGAAATAGGGTTGAGTTGTTTTAAAAGAGTGGCGAATTTTTGGACCTTGCGATCCTGCGATCCGCTTCCGCTATCAAAAGCAATTTTGGAGAGGGTTTCGTAGACCTCATTAACGGGTAGGGGCACGATGCATCGTGCCCCTACGATTTGGTAGGCAACGTCACCAAGATCTCCGGCTTTACCAAACAACTTAGTCACCTCGTCAATTTGCTTGTTGTAGGCAACGGCCAAAATCCGAAGCATCATTTTGTCGGCAATGTTAAAGTCCTCGTTGTCAAAAAGCGGTCCCAAACGACCATTTGTCAAATAGAGAATTTTATCAATTTCGTCGGCGGAAGCGGATTTAATTAGGTCAACGAGAATGGACGTGATTTCGAGGCGTTTAGTAGTGGCTTCGAGCTTCGCAAAATAGGATGATAGGGTGGCAAAATTCATAGGGTCTAACGCAATACGTATCTAGCCCCCTTAGTACTGCCTTTCTTCTGTATTAAACCCTTCACTAAAAGATCTTTGATTTCGCGTAGTACCGTGTCTTCGCTGATATTCGGAAACAAATTCTTGAAGTCCTTGTTTTGCATAAAGCCCACGTCCTGCAACTGCTCAATAATCATTTCTTGGCGCTCCGAAAGGGCGATTTGGCCGATGGTCTTCCTTAATTTACTGTCCTTACTTAGCTTTAAAACTCGCTCTTTAATACGGTTAAGCTCAATAGCCAGCCCTTCGCTAAAATACTCGAGCCAATGTGACAACTCTCCCGGTTCGGTTGATTGCAAGGCGGCGTAATAAGCGGCGGCGTCTTGATCGTAATGCTCATCGAGGCTAAAAAATCGTCTAATGTTGTAACCGTCTAAATAAAGCGATAAAGTTGCTAAAACCCTAGCCGTTCGGCCGTTACCGTCTTCAAAGGGGTGGATGCGAACCAGTTCGTGGTGGACGAGACCGGCTTTTAGAACCGGATGGACCTCCTTGCCGTCACTTTCCACCCAGCCCACAAAATCTTTTATCAAAACTGGAATTTGGGGGGCTTCGGGGGCCACAAAACTCACTTCACCCGTCACTGAGTTGCGGATACTGGCTGTGCCGGTTCTAAAAGCTCCCTGTTTGTCTTCAGGAAGAATGCGGTTGGTTACTATCTTGTGGAGCTCGCGAATAGTGGATTCGGTGATAGTCGCTGACAATTTTTCTATGAACTTCATCGCTTCTCTATAGTTTAAAATTTCTTGTAAATCGCGCTCGCGAGCGACTACCTCGCCACCTTTGCCGGTTAAAACCTTTTTAACCTCGCTAAACTCTAAGTTATTACCCTCAATATGCGTCGAATAGTGGACACTCCGGACCTCGGCTTCGTTTTTAAACTGCCGTTCCCACTGCGGGATTAGGGGGGCGTTCTCAATTACTTCCTTGGCGGCTTCGATTTTGCCAATAATCGTCAACAGTTTTGGTGTAATAGAGTAGCGGGGTTGGTACATTAAAATTAAGTATAACGACTTTTGCGGGAATTAGGAATAGTCAAAATGTTATACTGCGCGTAGGTCAAATGGGTCAGATAGGTCAGGTAGGTCAAATATGTCCTATGAGGAGGGTGGGAGATGTTACATCTTTCGGTTGACTACGCTCGTAGAGAGCTAGTCAGACGGTGTTTGAGTGGTGACGACACCGGCTTACGAGCTCTTCGTAGCCAGCGTGTCATCGCTCGTGGTTGGGTGTCCTACATCTTCGGAAAGGTTGGGGGTTCACAGGTATGGTTAGTGGCCTCACAAGATGGTAAGAACGTCCACATTTTGAAGGGTGTGGACGAAGCGCGCTCAAGGATTGTGAGTTGCTCTGACCTGTGCAATGTCCCGAGGCACGAGTTTTGCCTAGAGTGGGCTCGAAATGACGTTCGAAAAGATGGCTCTGTGGCGGTTTACTTTCGTTGTTTTGCGCCTACGTTTGCAAGGCAGTTCGAGACCATCTTGCATCCCGACACCCTAGTGACTTGCGTAAGTTACGATCTGTAGTTGTGGCGAGTAAGGTCGTAGGGTAGAACATCAACCTATGGCCTTTTTTGTTTGGGAGAAGACTTCTAGAAATAAGTGGTCAGCTTTCAGTTTTTCTAGCTCTTCCTTAACTTGGGGAAGTTGGCTAGCGAGAAGCGTCACTTTTGCGGGACTGGGCTTTAATTCTTCTTTTCCTAGCAGGTTTTTCTTAGGTATTAGAACTTCTCCGGCGATTAGGTCCGCCCGGACTAAATCCATTATTTTGGCACTCCCGATTTTCTTAACTACTTCGACAAGATTGACAGAATTAACGTCAACTTGTTTTAGCAAGAACATTTCCAGGTTACTATCACCACCATCTTTTACTTTCTTAAGAAATGTCACCACACCATTACCTTGAATTAACAGCGCGCCTTTTTTCTTTAAAGTAAACAAGGACACTGTCGTAATTAGCGTTGCCAAATCCTTTAAGTTGATAGGGCGCGGCAAGAATTCCGTTTGGAAGGTGTGCAGATACGTAGGTAGGAGGGGGAGATAGTCCATGGGGATATTGTAGTACATAAGGGTAATAAGGGAAAGAACGCTCGCTTTGCTCGCTACCAATTTTCGCTAAATCGAAAATTGTATGGGGCAATTGGGGGAATGGGGTAAAATGCAGGGTATGCAAAACAAAAAGAAACTAAAAGTGGCGGTGGCACTTTCTGGAGGCGTGGATAGCGGCGTAGCCGCGGCTTTGCTTGTCAAAAAAGGCTACGAGGTCACTGGGGTGCATCTCAAGCTGGCCGAAAAAGACGGTAATAAATGTTGTGATGTCAGCTCTTTTAATAAAGTTGTCAAATTGTGCGAGCAGTTAAACATTCCTCTTAAAGTTTTAGATTTTTCTAAAGAATTTGCGGACGTCGTTATTCACGAATTTCTGCAGGATTACCGACGTGGCCTAACTCCAAACCCTTGTGTGACTTGTAATAAAGAGATCAAAATAGGCGGATTGCTAAAGTGGGTCGAGGTGGAGGGGTACGATTATTTAGCTACAGGTCACTATTGTAGAGCACCCGTAGGGGCGACCCGTGGGTCGCCCGAATTCGCGGGTCGGTCACGACCGACCCCTACGGATGCGAATGCCCATCTTCTCCAAGCTCTCGACAAATCCAAAGACCAAAGTTACTTTTTGTGGACACTAGACAAGTCACAAATAGCCAAGCTGTTGTTTCCTATTGGTAATATGTACAAGAAAGATGTACAAGACTTGGCTATAAATTTGGGATTACAAGTTAAAGATTCATCAGAGAGCTTCGATGTTTGTTTCATCAGTGATGAGAAGTTTGGTGTTGGAAGCGGGAAGTTAGATACTAGAAGTGGAAAACTAGAAGTTGGATTGTGGAGATTTTTGAAAATACACTTGCCGGCAAGCGCGTTTAAAGTTGGTGAAGTTGTAAATACTGTTGGGGAAGTTATTGGTGAACACTTTGGACTACCTTTGTACACAATTGGACAGCGTAAAGGCTTCCTTGTCACTTCTAAGAAATACGGAGGGCAGGCGATGTTCGTGGTGCGGAAAGATGCTATCAAGAATCAGTTGGTGGTAGGGAGTGAAGCCGAAGCGAGTACGAAAACATTTAAGATTAAAGATTATAGATTAAAGATTAAAGATTTAAATAACAAAAATCTAAAGGTCAAAATTAGGCATCGGGGGGAGCTGGTAATGTGTGTCGTTTCTGTAGGGGCGAGCCGTGGCTCGCCCGAATTCGCGGGTCGGTCACGACCGACCCCTACGATGACGGTCAATCTAGAGCAACCTTTAATCGGCGTGGCGCCCGGCCAAAGCGCGGTTTTTTACGTCGGCGAAGAATTAGTGGGTGGGGGAGTGATTTGCTAGAAACCAACCATTGACAACTGGTCTTCGTTGTTATAAAACTACTCCACACAAAAGCTAGTCACCAGTCCTCCTTGGGGAAACTATGACAGCTAAGATCGAAGCGCTTGGAAACCCAGGTGCTTTTTTAGTATGTTGGTTTGCGAATTTATGAGCTTACCAACAGACTATCCGTCGGCTGACGGATGTTTGTGTCGCACTTTGACAATTAATGAATTAACTTTTGGAAGGTGAAAAGAAACGGTATATATTTGAGAGTTTGATCCTAGCTCAGGGTAAACGCTAGCGGCGTGCTTAAGGCATGCAAGTCGAACGGCTCCGACGCAAGTCGGAGCAGTGGCAGACGGCTGAGTAACACGTAGGAATCTACCCCGAAGTTGAGAATAGCTCCTCGAAAGAGGAGGTAATACTCAATGTGTCCCGCAGCAATGCGGGGCAAAGGCGCAAGTCGCTTCGGGATGAGCCTGCGGCCTATCAGATAGTTGGTGGGGTAATGGCTTACCAAGTCTATGACGGGTAGCTGGTCTAAGAGGATGATCAGCCAGAGGGGGACTGCGACACGGCCCCCACACCTACGGGTGGCAGCAGCCGGGAATTTTGCGCAATGGACGAAAGTCTGACGCAGCGACGCCGCGTGCGGGATGAAGGCCTTCGGGTTGTAAACCGACATCAAAAAGCATTGGCTAACTACGTGCCAGCAGCAGCGGTCATACGTAGAATGCAAGCGTTACCCGGATTTATTGGGCGTAAAGAGTTTTGTAGGCGGTTTCTTAAGTCATGGGTGAAATCCTCCCGCCTAACGGGAGAACTGCTTGTGATACTAGGAGACTAGAGATACTTAGGGGGTAGCGGAACAAGCGCAGTAGCAGTAAAATGCGTTGATAGCGCTTGGAACACCAAAGGCGAAGGCAGCTACCTGGGAGTTTTCTGACGCTGAGATACGAAAGCGTGGGGAGCGAAACGGATTAGATACCCGTGTAGTCCACGCTGTAAACAATGTCGACTGGATCCCTGTCTTTTAGATGGGGGTCGAAGCTAACGCGTTAAGTCGACCGCCTGGGAAGTACGAGCGCAAGCTTAAAACTCAAAGGAATTGGCGGGGACCCGCACAAGCAGCGAAGCATGTTCTTTAATTCGATGATAACCGAAGAACCTTACCCAGATTTGACATTCTAGCGTTCTATTCCGACGAAAGCCGGGAAATCCGCAAGGAGGCTAGGACAGGTGTTGCATGGCTGTCGTCAGCTCGTATCGTGAGACGTACCCTTAAGTGGGTCAACGAGCGCAACCTCTACTGCTAGTTGTATCACTCTAGCGGAACTGCCCTCGTAAGAGGGAGGAAGGTGGAGATGACTTCAAGTCGGTATTGCCTTTATGTCTGGGGCTAGAAACATGCCACAATGGCCGCTACAAAGGGTTGCGAAACCGTAAGGCGGAGCTAATCTCAGAAAAGCGGTCTTAGTTCGGATTGAGGGCTGCAACTCGCCCTCATGAAGCTGGAGTTGCTAGTAATCGCAGGTCAGCTATACTGCGGTGAATACGTTCTCGGGTCTTGCACACACCGCCCGTCACGTCAGGAAAGTTGGGGATAGCTGAACCCCGCCATCGGCGGGGGAGGTTATGCCAAGCGATCAGGATGAAGTCGTAACAAGGTAGCCTTAGGGGAATCTGAGGCTGGATCACCTCCTTTCTAGGGAGAAAAATGGGGTTGGACCCCGTCAGCTGACGGGTAATCCAAAACCTGGCCAAAGAGTATTTGCCGTAGAGCTTTGGTTAGAAAAATTTGACTTGATTTTCTTCACGTTTATCAAGTTCGGCTAGTTCGAAGGTAAGCTTAAACCTTCAAGACAATTTAATTACCGTTTTCTTTTCACCTTTTAGAAGTTAAATTCAACGCAACAAAAAACCCCGACGAGTCGGGGTTTTTTACTAGCCGGTATCGTTTTCAACGATAGTATCCGACCACAACCAAGAATAAACTAATACTAGCAATAAATGCCATGGTTGTCAAATGTGGCGGAGGGTGGGAGAATCGAACTCCTACCGTTGTTAGACGATACCTACAATTCTTGGTTGTGGCTTCGCCCAGCGAAGATCGCCCTCCCCATCCACCACTGATAAAATTAAAGCATAAAAGCCATCAGTTTGGAATCATTTTGCTATAATGTTATTACTTTGACGGAGTCTTGCCGACCTAGCGCAAGCAACAACAAAGAGGCTCTCTAATGAGAGCTTTTTTGTTTTCCGTCTTGACGTCAGCTCCTACTTTGCTACTATTAAGTAGTAATGAAAAAGCACCTGCCCTTGATTGTCATTTCCTTCGTTGTCACGTTATCTTTTATTTCCTATTTTACGTTTTTCTCTAATGCTCAAAATTCTCTTAAAGATCTTAATTTAACAGGCGTCTACGATGTCTCAAAAACTACGGCTTTGTGGCATGGCCAAAGAATTGCAGTGCAGGGAGATATGGGAAATTTGGGGTATAAAGGCGACCCTGATACAGATGTATTGTCAGCCTCTGCCGGAGAGAAGCGGATCGAGGTTGATCTTTCCACACAGACTTTGTACGCCTACGAGGGAGATCATAAAGTCTACGAATTTTTGGTTTCGACCGGCAAGTGGGGCAGAACCCCGACCGGCGAGTTTACGATTTGGGCTAAACCCAAATACACTTTAATGGCCGGCGGCTCGCAGGCTCTAGGGACTTACTACTACCTTCCCAACGTTCCCTTTGTTCAGTTTTTCTATAACAACTCCGTTTCCAAGTGGACGGGCTACAGCATTCACGGCACGTATTGGCACGACAATTTTGGCCATCCGATGAGCCACGGTTGCATCAATATGAAGACCGAAGAAGCGGAAAAGATTTTCTACTGGACGAATCCTGTTTACAAAGAAGGCGGTTGGGCGACTTACGCTAGTGCCTCCGACCCGGGGACGAAGGTCATAATCTACGGCGAGGCCCCGAAAGATTAGTTGACTGTGCTTAATTAAACACATACAATACTTGTATGTCCACCCAAACCTTTAACATTTCACTACCAAAAGGATTAGTCCAAGAAGTGGATCACGTTGCCAAACAGGAATATTTAAACCGTAGCGAGTTAATCCGCCAAGTTCTGCGTCTATACTTGGATGAATCTTTGCCCGATATCAGGGACACGTCCGAGAACAGAAATACTGCTTGGCGACAGTCGTTTGGTTCCGTAAAACCACTTGCTAAAAAGTTGTCCTTTAAGCTTCAAAGAGAGATAGCTTGGGAAGATAAAATTAATGCCACAAATCGACGCTAATATCTTCATCCGTTTTTTAACGAACGACCAACCAACTCTGGCTAAGCGATGTTTTAAGCTTTTTGAATCCGCCAGCCGCGGTGAAATTGACTTACGAGTCTGTGAAGCGGTGGTGGCCGAAGTGGTTTATATTTTAAGTTCTAAAAGACTGTATAACCTCAAGCGTAGCGAAATTGTCCAAAAACTGTTGCCGATTTTAGCGATAAAAGGCCTGCGGATTCCGGCTAAAACGGTAGTTTTAGACGCCTTAAAAATTTATGGAACCGTTAAAATTGATTTTGAAGACGCCTTGCAGATTAGTTACCTAAAGCGTTGGCGTGAAAATAATATTTATTCTTACGACCACGATTTTGACAAGGTCGGAACAATAAAGCGGCTAGAGCCTTAATAATTCTATGAAATCAAAATCTGTATACGTGTGTCAGAGTTGTGGGGCGGCGTCGCCTAGGTGGCAGGGGCAATGTCCTGGTTGTGGGGAGTGGAATACCTTAGTTGAAGAGATTCAAGGGGGGTCAGTTAGGGGTAATAGGGGGAATAAGGGTGATGGGGGACCAAGGGGGAAGATTGACACAGTAAAGCTAAGTGAGGTTAAAGAGGCCTCGTACAATAGGGTCTCAACGGGACTGGGTGAGGTAGACCGAGTGCTTGGCGGGGGACTAGTACCCGGGCAGGTGATTCTCCTCGCCGGAGAGCCGGGGATAGGGAAATCTACACTACTGCTACAAATAGCTAACTGTTATCTCACTCCGTTCGATAGCAATTTTGCGGAGCGCAAAATTGTAGGGGCGACCCGTGGGTCGCCCGAAATCGCGGGTCGGTCACGACCGACCCCTACAATGTCGGGTCCAATACTGTACGTCGCAGGAGAAGAATCTCCGAGTCAAATTGCCTCCAGGGCGATGAGGTTAGGGGTTGATTCCTCAAACATCGCAGTATTGTCAGAGATGAATGTCGATGGGGTGATAGAGGCAGTTCGGGCTGTGCAGGCACCGCCCCTACAATTAGTAATTATTGACTCCATTCAAACTTTATACACCGAAGATTTAAATAGTAGCGCTGGGAGTGTGGCCCAAGTGCGAGAGTGTGCCTCTAGATTAACGACGTTAGCCAAGAAGATTGGAGTGCCGTTAATTATGGTGGGTCACGTCAATAAAGAAGGGGAGGTGGCCGGTCCCAAGGTTTTAGAACACATTGTGGATACAGTATTAAGTTTTGAGGGCGATCGAGAACATCTTTACCGGTTACTACGCGTCACCAAGAATCGCTTTGGTCCCGTTTTTGAGGTCGGGGTTTTTGAGATGGGGGAGCGAGGTCTCACCGAGATTACCGACCCCAGTAACCTCCTCATTAAAGAACGTCAACCAGATCAAAGTGGCTCCGTAGTCACTATTGCTTTAGAGGGGATGCGGCCACTGCCTCTTGAAATCCAGGCTCTGGCTGTCAAGTCCGCCTTTGGTTTTCCCAGGCGAGCGGCCTCCGGCTTTAACTTAAATCGTCTGTACTTACTTTTAGCGGTTCTCGAAAAACATTGTCACGTCAAATTATCCGACAAAGATGTTTACGTTAACGTGGCCGCCGGTTTTAAAGCGACCGAGCCGGCCATCGACCTCGCCGTTTGCGTCGCCCTCGCTAGCAGTGTCGCCGAAAAAACTATCGATCCTAAAACTGTTATCTTTGGCGAAGTTGGGCTCTCCGGTGAGCTTCGACAGGTTAGTGGTCTAGAAAGAAGGGTAGAGGAGTCAAAGCGCCTCGGGTTCAAGACTGTCATCGGACCTAATAATTTCAAAAACGTTTCCGCGGTTCTAAATAATTTAGGTCTAAACAAGTCCTAATGCAGGTGGTACAATTAAGTGTGTTCGCGAAGCTCCGACCAAAGCTAGCAATATTTAGACTCTTAACCGTTATCGGAGCCTTTGTCCTAGGTTATTATTTTACAGACCTAATTTATTTTAACAGCCACTCCTTACTGCCGATCTCTCACACTCACGAGCTCAACCTCTATTTTATTCTAGCTCACTTCGTCCAGATTTTAAGCGGGTTAGTTACCGCCACCATAGTTTACATCTGGTTACCCTCATTATTCTTGACCATCAAGCGGGCATTGAGTAATTTTATTACTCAAATAGTCTTTCAAACATTAACAGAGTTTTTTAAAGAGCAGGGGCGGCGACGAGAAGAGGCCTTTCGTCAAAAGAAATTGGATGACGATAAGAAACGTCTTGAGGCCTGTAACCTCAAAGTCAAGAGTGTCACGACCGCTTTCTCATCCCTTGTCGACACTTCCGTCCTAATTGACGGCCGAATCTTGCACATCGCTAAGAGTGGCTTTTGGCCGGGAACGCTCATCATTCCCCAGTTTGTTTTAGAAGAGCTCCAGAAAGTGGCGGATAGCAGCGAAAAGGGGAAGCGGGAGCGGGGGCGGTTTGGCCTGGACATCGTCAGTGAGTTAAAAAAATTAAAAAGTCCTAAAGTGGTCATTTTTACTAATGAAGAAGTTGGTAACGGTCAAAATCACAGCAACGGCAATGGGGGAGCGGTGGACGCTAAACTAATCGTCCTCGCTAAGAAACTAGCCGTCCGATTAGTTACCGTCGATTTTAATTTAAATAAACTGGCGACGGTCGACGGCGTCACCGTCCTCAACATTAACGAGTTGGCCGGCGGGCTTCGCACTATCTTACTGCCCGGGGAACAGCTGACTGTCAAAATAACCAGTGTCGGCACCGACGCCACTCAAGGGGTAGCGTATCTACCTGATGGAACAATGGTGGTGGTGGAGAGAGCCGGGGAACTGTTAGGTCAAGATGTCTCTATTGAGATCAAGCGCGTTCTCCAAACTAACGCCGGGAAGATGTTTTTTGCGAAAACTGTATAGGGGTGCAGGAGTATGGGGGTTTGGGAGTTTAGACGCGCAAGAGTTTGGGGTTGGCGGGGTTACAACTTCTTTGTGGCTTGTATCCAAAAAGGCCTCTAAATCGACGCAAATACTCCCTTGACCGCGGGGGTAGGGAAGACTAAGCTTAAATTAGATTCAGGGTCCTCTGTCCTGGACTCAAAAGTCTTTTTGCCGTTCTGCTATTGGGGTGTATGCCCCCATCCGCGGTGCGGCTTTTATTTTGTTGGGGTGTTAAGGCGTGTGGGTGTTGAGGTGTTAGAATTAGGGGGTGAAGATAGACAAGTTTGAAGACTTTGATGTTTGGAAGCTTAGTGTTTCTTTAGCCAAAGAGATTTACATCCTCACGTCAGCACCTCTATTTAAAAAGGACTTTGGTCTACGTGATCAAGTGCAACGGGCGGTAGTTTCGGTGAGTTCAAATATTGCTGAAGGTTTTGACAAGAGAAATAATGTGGAGTTTGTCCGCTTTCTAAGAATTGCTAAGGGATCACTTGGTGAAGTTAAAAGTCAGCTTTATCTTGCCCTTGAAATTGGTTACCTAGACAAAGAGACCCACGAGAGAGTGGGGCGTTTGTTAGAAGAGCTCTCCGCAAAGATTGGTGGTTTAATTTCTTATTTAGTTAGTCACAAACGTTAGCAAGTTTTCCACATTTAACTCCCTAACTCCTTAATCCCCACACTCCCAAACCCTATTTGCGGGAAATGTATGATTAACGACGTGCCTAAAAGTACACCTAATTAGATTAACGACATCGCTTCCGGAAATCCAAAATAAGCTATGGGGTTATCTTGGAAGCCTTGGAAATAAGGAGAATATGGGGGATAGAAGAGGAAAATAAGATTAATTATTTTGCGAATTTTAGCAAAAATGGGCTCCGAGAGAGGTGTCATAGTTTGTCCTGTTTCGAAGAGAGGTGCCGAATTAAATTCCCGCATGACGGTTGCAACATAAAACGGGCATCGAGAAACATCAAAACAGTTTTTATGTTGTAGTGGTAAGCAAAAGAGAGTGTCAAGACAGGGTTAATTTGGAGAACTAGAAGGATTAGAGGGGCTAGAAGGACTTGAGTAAGACCGCATTTCTCTCTGTATAAGGCCGCGCTCGAGAGAGATTGCAGATTTCGTCGGTTTTGAGGTCTTTTGGATCTATTTCCATGGGCTTTATTTTAACATTTAAAACTTAGGGCTTGATGAATCAAGCCCCTACGAGCCCACTCCTTTCATATCTTATATCCCATAGCTATTGACAAGCGATAGAGTTTATAGTATAATTAATAAAGATACGGAAAGGTATGGAAAGTCATTTCGAACCCGAAATAGATTTGGGTACTTGACATCCGTACTCTCCTATAGTATACTGACCAAAGATACAAAAGACCTTCTAGGACAGGGTCAAATCGTACCTTTCTTCCGACAGGTCAAGTCAAATTCCAGTCTAAAGTTTTATATATCCCCTTGCGCTTTGGTTAGAGCTTCTAACTGGGTTTAGAAGTTTTAACGAAAGGCGCAAATTGGTGCACCTTGAAAATCAAATTGTCAATTTTTAACACACATGAGGAGGTGTGGAATGAGTAAAAAAGTAGCGAAAATTCGGGAATTTGACGCCGAGCTAAAGCAGGTCGAGGATGCAATGCGGGAAATCTTCGCCGAAAAAGTTCGGCATGTGGAGGCCGTTGCCACGGAAGAGTCTACGTTCGCAGTCAACACGGTCCGCCTGAACGCGGATTTGTTGGCGGCTCAAAGGATTCTCGAGCGGGCGAAGGCGGCTAAGGCTCCTGCTCCTGCTCCCGCCGCGGTCGAGCCGGATTCGGACCTCGAGGTCCGTCCGATCGTCGCCCAGCCGGTTCCTGCGGCGCCCGAAAAGAAGAGGAGCAACGCCCTGCAGGAGTTTTGGGCAGGGTTCTCGGGTCGGTAGTTGGTTGTGTCAATCGTCAAAAACATATAGTAGAGCTGAAAAGCTCGGGAGGAAGAAATGAGGACGTTAGGGAAGACTTTGAGGATTTTGACCATGGCTGGTGCGTTTTTGTTGGCGTTTTTCCTCTGCCTGTCCGGCCTGATTTTTGCCGGGCAGCAGGTCGGGGGTGTCGTCAGCGGGGCGAAAGTGTTGCCGCCGCCGGCGACGCGGACCCCGCAGCCGACGTTTTCCGTGCAACTGCCGGAAACGTCAATCGCGGCTACGCCGACCCTGTTCACAGGGGTTGGTGTGGATCACATTCCCGCCTTCTTTCTGACGGACCCGGACGGCACGTACTGCGCCGCCATGGGCCGGTTGGATCGCTGGGAAGGCCCGTCACCGAGAGAATGTTTGGTGACCCAGGATCCGTTCCGCGTCATCTCGGATGACGGCGGGGTTCTGGTTCTGCGCGCGGAAGCCAACGCGGCTCCGCTCGTATGGGTCGGCTGGACGCCCGAATCGCCCGATACGGCGATCTTTTGGGCGACGACTCGCGCGTCCGCCCATTCGAAGGTTTGGGTGGACAGTGCCTACGCTCGGACGGCGGACGGCACCATTTTCGCGATCTTGGGACACAACACCAAACGGTGTGTCGGTCCCGAGCGGTGCGCGGTCGAAATCCCCCGGAACATTGCGGGGAAGTTGGTCGTCGCGATCGCTAATAGAGAGAGCGAAGTGGAACTTGTTCGGCCTGGGGGGACTCAGCCGGTCCAGGCTGACAAAGTCGTGGTAGCGGAAAAGCCTGTCATCAAGAAGGCTCCCGTCGCCGCCAAGCCGACTGCGGTGCCTGTGATCGAGCAGCCGGTCGTAGCAGTGGCTCCGCCGGCGATCAACCGCGTCCTGCACCCCGATCTCGGGTTGCTGGGTGTTGGTTACAGGGAAACCTCCTGCACGTCTGGTTTCTGTTGGCGTGTTGTCGGGATTTGGTTCTTCGACAACAACGACAACACCGACTGGAACAAGCAGAACTACGCCGCCGCGGTGGCAAACGGTCTAGCCCCCTACGAGATGAGAGGTAAGGAGCATGTCTTCGTCGACCTCGTAGATGAAGCTGGTCAGAGGTTAACGCCTCAAGGCCAGATGGTAAATTTTTTCTGGGGTTCGGGGCAGTCCAAGAATGAACATGTCCTCGTAGCTCCGGATAAGCCTGCAGGCGAGCCATGCGCGAATCTTGGTATGGTCAACGCAGGCAATGCCTACAGCGTAGAAGTGCTGGACGCTGGGGCGACTTCAGAAGTCGTCTATGGGATGGGTCTTGGCCGCGTTCGGGATCCGAACAACGGCGAGCTCTACCCGGGAAAAAGTGAGCGTGCTAAGAATTGGCATGTGAGTTATTATGTCCAATTCCAGCGCGTGCCCTGCGGTGGTCAGCCGGTCCAAATGGCGGCTACTGCGCCCGTCGCTCCGGCCTTGGTCGCCCCTGCGGCAGTGGCGCCGGTGGCAGTTGGTGGCGCAGGTCAATTCACCGCGGGCAGAGGTTTCTCCGTTTGGACGGTGGCCCGCGTCGACGACAAAGCTCGCGCGGTTACCAAAGAGCTGTGCGGCCTCCATTCCGGTGACACCGTCACTAAGATCGCTGACGGGTCGAAGGGATGGGCGCAGGTCACAGTCGTCTCGTCGGGAACCTGTCCGACCGGAACTCAAGGCTGGGTGTTGATGACAGGCAATTTTCGTTAACACTTGGCCAACTACAAATCTACCCGTCGAAGTTAGAGGCGTTCAAAGAAGAACGAAGCTCGATTTCGACGGTGCAATTACTAAGGCGTCTATAGTCTAAGAGATGAATCTATCTCAAGACTGTAGGCGCCTTTTTGTTTTCCCATAGTTTTGATACACTATATAAAGTAGTTCCAAACTCATTAAAAGAGAAAGGAGGTCTCAAAATGAGAGCTTGGAGAGTTGTGGCTGTCGGGTTGTTTGTGTTGATTCTGGTCGTCACGCCGCTACTGTCTTTTGGTTCTGCGGCCGCTTGTCCGGGAAGTTGTCAAATGGTGGCGGTTCGGGCCAACGACCTGTGGACTCTGCCCCGCTTTGATGACTCTTGGCGGGCGCAGGCTGGGCTCATCTGCCGAGTCCACGCCGGAGCCGGGGCGCAAGTGTTGCCGATTGCCGATCCGGGGTTGGCGCAGTTGGCGGCCGAGAAGGGTTGGTTACTGGTTACTGTCAACACCTGCCAATTATTCAGATCGTGTGATGGCGTCAACAAGTCAACCGGACAGTTCACATTTTGGCAGACGGGGTGGGTATTAGGTAGAACCTTTGGCTACTGACCCAACCCCAACGGGCGTTCGTTTTGAAGCTTCTAGCTTTAAACGGACGCCTAGTTTTTAGTCATTGACAAATCATTGACTTCTAAATACAATTACATTATGTCTAATACCAAACTTCAAATTACTATCACCACCAAAGAGCATGATTTGCTTCAAAAGAAGGCAACAAGGCTTGGTTTTGACGTTACCAAATACGCCAAGTTTTTACTGACTCGCGAGGCCTTCGATCAATTTGAAGAAGCAGAAGAGTGTAAGCCGATGACTGCTAAAATAGAGAAAATCGTCAATAAAGCTTTAGCGGATTTTAAAGCGGGAAAGGCGGAACAAGTTGAATCTCTTTCTCTCTCCAAAGTTTAAGCGGGATTTAAAGAAATTAACTCGTAATGATAGCCGTCTAGCTTCTAAAATTGAGACCAAGCTGGAACTTCTTATTACCAACAAAAATCATCCAAGCCTTAGACTTCATAAATTAACCGGTAAAGATACCGCGGTTTGGAGTATCTCTGTAACTAGTGATTTGCGGGTTTTGTTTACCTATATGCTTGTGGGGCTATATTTAATCGCTATTGGCGGACACGACGACGTTTATTAATTCTTTAACTTATAAACTTCCACATTCTTCGTTTCCCCTACTTTTTGATACCGATTTAAAACATCATCCGTTAACCACGGGAATGCCAAATCAAAATGATGATCCCACACGACCACCGGAACCCCAGCGTCTATAAATAGTTGCTTTAAAGCTTCCGGTTCCGGGGCTCTATATAGTTTATAAACCGTGGCCTCACCTTCGTACATCAACGGGTGCGAGAGGTTCAAAAATTGAGTGGCGTTATTATCTCCGGCCCAGTTGAGACTGCCGCCAAGGAGAACTCTGGCGCTTCCGGAACTTTCTAAGAAGGCTTGATTAACTAGGTAATTGACGTCACTCACCTCCTGACTATTAAACCCCGAACCCACCACGTCATCGAGTCTCGTCGCCCACACCGCTGGCACCAACGTCACCCACGGCAAGATGATGAGAGCCATCACAAGCGCTTTCCAGCGGGCCCAAATTTGAAATAAGCCGATGGCGGCCAGGAGTGTTAAAAACGGTAGTGACTCGCCAAAGTAAATTGGCAAAAAGCCCCGCTTAAAAATATAAATTCCGTAAAGAATCAGTGGTCCTAAAGCGAATAACTTAAGCAGCCGTTTTTCTCGGTGACCAAACTGGGCATTTCTTAGCAAACTACCGCCCAAAACCCCCATCGCTAGTGTCGTCCCCAAAATGATGTTGTTGACGGAGTTAGCTAAGCCAAGCTGTGTTTCTTTCATTAATACATTACCGGCAAAAACTTCCAGAACCGCTTTGGCAAACCCTAGATGATAACTTAAAAACGCCAACACAATTCCAAGGGGAATTAGTCCGCCAATGGCGAAGGCTACGCTCTTTAAAACACTGCCGCCCTTCCCCTTGGCTTTGTAAATTTGCCACAATAGGTAGAGTCCTAAGACTCCCAAGAACAGTAACGGAACACGTCTTATTAAAACTCCGATGGAAAGTAGCCCGGCGCTTAAGACCAACTTTAAATAAACTTTTGGCGGGTGGAGACTTTTAATAAAAAAGAAACCGGCCCAGGTTAAAATTGCCGTGTCAATTAAAACCGTCGTCGTCACCAAGTTTAAAATCCAGACGAGGGGGGTGGTCAAATACAGTCCCAGCGCTAAGGCCCCAAACTCTTTATTTTTCACAAAGCTACCAATTTTATAAATCCCTAAAGCCGTTAAACCGCAAAAAATGGCGTTGATCAGCTTCAAATTATTTAGGCTAAGGCCGATAAGCCTCGTCAAAACGTCATATAGATACAGGATTGGCAAGGCTCTCGCCGCGAAATCTTTGATGGGGGTGGCGCCATCTCTTATCAATTTTAAATCGTAGACGTATGAGCCTTCGTCGGCTCCGATATAGCTTTGGGAGAGAATTAGTTGAACTAACACGAAGGTTAAAATCGTCAGCGTCACCAGCCACGTTAATAATTTCTGGTGTTGGTGGCCAAGGCTAGCGGTTGGTAATTCGTCAACAGTGTGTTTAAAAAATAACCAGCCGGCTAGACTGGCCAGACTTATCAAAAAACCAGTCAACAAAATCTTCTGAAACAAATTTACAGCTACAAGTTGGCTTTCCAAGCTTAAATTGATTACTAAAGTTACCCAAATAATTAACAGTTGCTTGTTAGAGGTTGGCAAATGTCTATTGGTTTTTGTTCGAAGCAAGAAATTAGCTAGTCCCAAAACTCCTAGAGCCGGCAAAAATAAATACCGGCTAAAAAAGCCAGTGGTAAAAATCTCCACCACCAAGATTAGCGGGTAGAGAAGACTAGCTATTACTATTACGATGTCATCAAAATAATCTAAAAAGCGGTTCATTGGCTAATCTCCACAGTGACTTTTTTAATAGTAAATTGCCCAGAGTCGCTGTTTAAAGCGATTACAGGGTCTGTTGTTGCCAAATCGGCCAATCGGAAAATCTTCACACCCTCCGTAAAATTTAAATCGGTGCTGAAATAATAATCGGCGTTACTGATGTTACTCGTCAAAAAGAAAGCTAGCGGTTCAAAGAAAGAGCCAACTGCTAGTTCGCTAATACCTTTAGTCGTTAAAGCTACCGCTTGACCGCTATTTAACGACCAGTTAAGTAAGTTGCTGTTCCAGCGTTTGGTGGGGTCGGTAACTAGTATTTGATAGTAGCCTTTTGGTAGACCACCCTTATCGATTTTGACAATTTCGGTATCGTCATCAAAAGTCTTGGCGTAAGTCTCGTTACCGGCCTCATCAACTAAACTTATTTTGATGGTTGATCCCAAATCTTTAGTGGCTGTCAACTTGAAATCCTTATTTAGAAACGTCAGCAGCGTAACGTCTTTAACCACCGATAGCTTGGGAACGTCGGTTTGACCGGTTCCCCAAGTACTTCTAATAGAGCGGCTCCAGAAAAGTTGGTTATAAAAATTGGGGTCGTTACTGGCAATTTGAGAACCAAGTGGCAAGTTGCGGTAGATCCAATCCGTTAAACTGGCTCCACCCATCAACTGCCCAAAGTCGTGACTGCCAAGAGCGTAGATGTTGTAGCCAAAAAGCGGGCCGATTTTTTGTGAGTCGCTTAAACCCTTAATATAGATGGGCTCCCAGTTAAAGTTTTTTAGCCTGTTGTTCGTCGTTGATATATAGAGGTTTCTGTCATTTAGAAAATCGACACTGATTTTAACTTTGGCGTCAGCCGGAACTCTAAACAAGGGCTTTGGTAAATTAAAATAAATCGGACCGGTCGCTTGACCGTTTTTAATCCGATCACCGGGAAAAAAATCCTGAACTTCACTGGTAAACACAAACCCCGGAAACCACAAATTACGAATTCCGGCGAGACCTATCACCAAAATCCCGACTGTTAAAGCCAAAATAAATCTTTTAAGAGGTAATTTCCGTTTGCTGGGTTTGGGGAACATTAAGTTAATGTTACGGCTCTAGATAGAAAACCGCAACCGGCTTAGTGGGATTATATTTAGCCCCCGAAAGGATAAAATCGCCAGTCGGATTAAACGTCGTCAACTGTTTCATCTTCGGGTTCATCAAAACTTGATTGGTAAAGTCCGGGAAACGCAGTCTCGTGGCTTCGTCGATAATGGCTAGAGTATTTGGTCGAACGTCTTTTGACGGTTCACTGCCGGTGATATTTGTTGCTAGCTCGTAGGGCTCAAATCTAGCCGTCACTAAAGTTGTTGGTTTGACATCTCTACGACTCGCCAAAAAAGCTTGAATTGTTTTGGCTGAATCTTGTTCATAGTCAAGTCGGGGCAGGTCAGCTCGAACAAAGTTGACGGTCTGCCAGATTAGAAGACTGGTCAAAATTGCTCCCACAAGGACCGGCCGGATTCGTGGTCTAGAAATTAAATAACTAGCCCCGATCGTCAACGGCAGCAGTAAGTTGACCAAGTACTTCTCCAGTGTCAAGTTAAACATTAAATAAACGAGTAGCGGTCCTAAGAATAGTAGGCCAAGAAAGATTCCCAGTCGTCGCTCTTTAATCGTCAAATAGACCAACCCCGGTAGGCCAAGTAACAGCAGGACAAAATCGGTCTTAAAGTTGCTGACAATAAAGTTGTTCGTCAGTAGCGTTTGCAGGTTGGTCAACGCCACACTGCCCGTGGCGATTGATAAGGGGTTTGGTTTAATCGCTACCCAAATCGTCAAATAGGCGATTGTCACTAGCCCTAGCGTCGCCAATAAAACTTTCTTATCCTTGGTAAAAAAGACCACCGGGAAGAGCCAAATAATATCTTCCGGTTTGTTAAGCGTCGCTAACGTCAAAACGCCTCCTAAGAGGAAGGGATTCGGTTTCGTCATCGCTAAGAAAACAATTACCGCTTCCAGAAGCAGGTTTAAGGGTTCGGGGTTGATAATACTGCTCCAGTAAAGCCTGGCCCCTGACATCAGTAAAAGAAGGCTGGCTATAATCCCTAACCGCCATGATTTAAATAGCTTCGTCACAATGATCCCTGTCAAAAGGACCGCTAAAAGCCCGCTAGTCTGCGCTATTAGGTGGGCGGAGGTCATCAAATTAAGTCCGCTGACCTTCGTTAGAACTGCGATTATGGCGGGGTAGAGCCATTTGTAGAAGAGAGAGGTCTGAATCGCCTCATAAGCCGTACCCTCTATAAAAAAGCGGGCGGTCATCAAGAATTTGTAACTATCGGGGTATTGATTGAAGTTATTGACTAAATAGGTAAGAAAGTCCATACTATTGACAGAGCCTATAATAAATGTTATAATTCTCTTCAGTTAGCGAGGATAAGCCTTTTATTTAAGGCCCAAGACCAATTCTTGTCCCCGCTACCAATTCAAAGGAGACGGTATATGAATACCATCAGTAAGGTCATTTTTACTAACCTTATTCTAGCCTGTGGGCTGGTTTTTGCAACTACTTCGGTAATGGCTTCGGAGACTAGCTCTCATCCGGTGATCCGGAAGGGTGTCTCAGCGGAAATTACTAAAGATGTGCGAAAACTCCCAAATGGCAAATTCGACTGGAAAGCCAAAGATGTTAAAAAGGGCGAAAAGGTTGAGTTTCGGATCACTGTTAGAAATACCGGTGATACTGAATTACGTGATTTAAAAGTCAACGATTTGTTACCAAGTGAGTTAGTGTCAAACGACAGTTTAGCTTTTACGATTGACACACTTAAGGTTAACGAATCTAAGAAATTTTTTGTGACCGCGACTGTTAAAGATAGTGAGTTTGGTGATGGCAAAGCTGGAAAGTGCGTCATTAACCGAGCTACTCTAAAGTTCAATGACAAAGAGTTAAGCGATACGGCCGTAGTTTGCTGGGGAAATGGCGTCTTGGGTGCCACTAAACTCCCGGAAACAGGTCCTATTGAAACGTTAGTAATGACGGTAACTGGTCTTATTAGCGCGATTAGTGGCTTGGTCGTTCGTCGGAAGGCTAAATGATAGTCCTTCTGCAGAAAACCTCGGTTTAGGCCGGGGTTTTTCTGTTTCCCCACCCTCTTGTACTATATCCTGTAGTATGGTATAATTGAGGGAGTTAGGTAAGCAATCAAACTCAAAAGGAGAAAAAAGGAAAATGAAGACAATAGGGGTGATAGGGTCGGTTTTGATGTTGGTGGTGACGCTTGTCACACCAGCGTTGGCGCAAACGCCGCAGGTTGTGGCGGGCGACCAGCTGGTGGCGACGGCGGGGGGAGATGCCTGGACGTTGCCTCACGGCACGGCCGGCGCCACGTTCGTGTGTCGTTACCACGAAGGCGACAGAGGCACAGTCGATCTTGTCGGGCTTAAGGGCTGGATCAAAGTGACCTTTGGCTCCGGGACTGACTGCAGTGGCAAGGTCGGGTGGGTCCTCTCCGAGGATTTCAAGTTGGCCCCAGTCCTGTCTTTCAAGATAGGTCTCCCTGTCATCTACAAGGGTGCAGGGTTTGAAGTGAGGCAGGCCATCACCGCCGTCTCGGCCGGAGATGCTTGGGACCGGGCGCGCATTGACCCGCCATCTCAAGATGCCGCTGTCTTTGTCTGTCGTTATCACGTGAAAGACACAGGCGTGATAGCGGCGATCGGAACCAAGGGCTGGATCGAAATTAATTTCAGCTCCGGTTCCGAATGTAGTGGCAAACAGGCTTGGGTCCTCGGTGAGGATTTTAACTAGGCCTTAAAGTCAGCTAGTTCTACAAGAGGTTGGTATGTGGCTTATTAAGCACATCCCAGCCTCTTTTTGATTGGCTACTTTGCAAGCGAAGCGAGCTTAGGAGCCATCAATCCGCCTCTGGCGGATTTTTTTATTAAAAAAGAAAAAGCCCCGGTATGCTCGGAGCTTTTTCTTAGACTCTTTCGAGTGGACCTCCGCCTTTCGCGGGGTCACTTACTGCGCTTTTTTAAGGTAATGCCCACTATTCCCATAATGCTAGCTAGTACTGTCGCGATTTCGGCCTCGCCTCCGGTCTTTGGTAACGCTCCGCTAGTGGCCTGTGGCGTCACCGCTTTAACCGCGGTCTGACCTAGCGTTTCCCCGCCGACTTTAATGAATGCGGTGGCTTTATCGCCGGTGTTGCTATCAAAATAACCGGCTTCCGCAAAAATGACGGCATAATAGCCATTGTCGTTTGGCGTAAAGCTGGCTTCTAGCGTCCTCGTTACATTCGGAGCTAAAGTAACTCCTTTAAACTCTTTAGAGAAGATTGGGTAGACTTCAAGCTCAAAAACGCCCAGTTTCTTCTCAAAAACGGAGCGCAGTGTCGTTTCGTCAAAAGCCCCGCCTTTAGAGAGGTCGGCGGTTGGAGTTACAATTTTGGTGAATTTGTAGACTCGGACCTCAAGATTTCTGGTCAACGTTTCGGCGACGTTGGGGTTGGCAAAGTCAACTTTGATGGTTACCGTGTCATTTTTGGCAACATAGCTAGCCGGAGCTCCTTTATAACCGTAAGCTAAACCGGCTTTAGGGCCAGCTAAACTTGGGTTATTAACGCCTTGGATTTTATTAACGACGTCTGTTACTGCTTCGTTAGCCTTTTGGTCATCTTGAGGCTTGGGGGCGTTCCAGAGCCCAAGAGCCCAGGAGAGACCTCCGGCCAATAAAACGGCTAGGGCCACGGGGACAACGATACTAATGATCTTCGCGGTTTGAGGATTCATATTGTTCATAGTCGGCAAAATAACACACTAGAGGGTAAATGTCAAGAGAAGACTATGAGAAGGAGAGGAGCGTAATACATTGTCGAATTGTCTAATTGTTGAATTGTCATAAATAGTTATAAGTTTGTTATTTAGTATTTGGTATTTGGAATTTTGTATTTACCAATTTAAATAATTAACGTATACCAATTACAAAATACAAAATACCAAATAAGTTTCCTTGGCAGGGTCTTAATGATAAAATGGTGGGACTTTTATGACTTTCACAATAAACCCCAGCAACTTTCCAAAGCCTCTGCGCCCTTTCGTCAAAATTGCCCTAGCTATCCTCTCCGACCCGTGGCAGTTGATTCGTTACCTAGTCGGCGGGTTTAGCGCCTTCATCGTCGATTTTACTGTCTACTATCTACTAGTTACTTACCTCCACATCACGCCGGCCTTAACTGCTTGGGTAGGAATGCCGATTGTCCTAACTTACGCTTTTTCGGTCCAAAAATACTTTACTTTTAGAAGCCGGCAGTGGACCAAAGCGATGTTACTTCGCTATGTCGTCTTAATTTTGGAGAACAATCTAATTACGACGGTCGGTTTAAGTTTGATGGTCAACCTAATTGGCATTGACTTTCGTTTGGCCAAAGTCTTAATAATGTTTGTGATTGTGGCTAACAACTTCCCTCTCTTTAAATTTTGGGTTTTTAAACAACCCTCTCTTTGACATCTCCTAGTATTTTTACTATAATGCCTCCGTGCTTAACAAAACTTCGGTAATTATATTTTTGGGGACTTTTGTAGGGTTATTAGGGATTATAATGGTGGCAGGGAGGGGAGGGGTTATTTCGGCCAAGGCCGAAGTGGCAACCAGCGAGCCTAATACTGGCCTGTCCTACAGCCGCTTCCAGAAACTTAATGAGCCCAGTTTCACCGGTCTTTTAAAGCCGGTATTTCTGGCTCCCACTTCTTTACAGATCGTAAAAATAAATCTTGACAAGTCCATCGAGGAGTTGGGGGTGGTCAATAATCGCATTGGCGTTCCTAGCGATTGGCAAGGGGTTGGTTATTACGTGGGGAGTAGTCGAGCCGGTGAAGAGGGTAATATGATTATTGTTGGTCACCTTGACGACAATTCTGGTCGGCCGGCGGCTTTTTATAAGATCAGCCAATTATCCGCCGGGGATGTTATTACTGTTAGTGATGGCCACCGGGTTTTCAACTATACGGTTATTGGCAAAGTTTCCATCCTAGATGGCACTAGCGAGGCTTTGCAAGAGGACTTAGGCGGTCCCGGTCTCATTCTCGTCACTTGCGGCGGCGTTTGGAATTACACAACTCATAGCTATAGTCAGCGTTTGCTCGTCAAGGCGGTATTGTCAAAATAGGTTTAAGTGTTGGAGATTAGAAGGGGGCCATGAATTGGGCAGGTTCTTGGCTCCCTTTTAGTTTTCCTTAATTAAATTAAAAATTAAATCTGGTGGGCTCGGATAGAGTCGGACTATCCACCCCTTCTTTATCAGAGAAGTGCTCTACCGCTGAGCTACGAGCCCCCGTCAAACAAGTAGTATACATTATAACCCAATTACCTTTCTGTTCTATCTTGACAAATGTATTACATTGTTATACAATAAATTAGATCAGAAAAGTGGTAAAGTTGATTTATGGTCGAAATAGAAGTTGAAGATTTGGTTTGGGACGATGTTAACGTCCGGCATACTGCTAGGCACAGTGTGACGCCGTCAGATATTGATTTAGTTATCTCCGATCCTAATGCGCGCGAAAGAGATGCGCACACTGGTCGAATAATGGTTACGGGTAGAGCCGGTTCACGAATAATTTCGGTCGTTTTGGCAAAGGAGAAAACTGACAAATTTTATGTAGTAACTGCCAGAGATGCCGACAAACAAGAACGGCGGATTTATAGAGGTGAGAACTATGAAGAAAAAAATAGCAAAAATTCCAAAATTTAAAAATTACGCCGAAGAAGCCGAGTGGTGGGATACCCACAGCCTTGCAGATTACTGGGATAGTTGGACCCCGGTCAAATTAATTTACAAACCGAATAAAAAAGAAGACACTTTGGCGGTGCGGCTGGATACAGATCTTAAAAAACAAGTGAGTGCGCTTGCTACTAGCCAAGGTCTTTCACCTTCGACTTTGGTGAGAATGTGGATGGTGGAACATGTGCGCGCTGCGGTAAAAAAAGATTTTTCCCCTTGACAAAAAATTAAAATATGCTATAAAGGCTCCTACCGAAGAGGAGAGACAGATTGTTCCAAATCTCGGTAAGACGGTGGTTTAGTGATACGTTAGAGTACTGACCGCGAAGGAAGTTTACCATAACTCTCCTTAGAGGTGTAGTGCCACCGGCTTACCGAGACTGTTCCTTGTTTCTTGATAGCTGATGGGCGACGTGCTTCACTACGTTGCGACATCGCACAGGGAATAAGGGACAAACCACGAGGGGTCAGCTTTTTTAAGCCAACCCCTCGGTTCTTTTTTTGTTTGACAAAGGTAAGTGTCTTTTGCTACAATCTCGAAGTTAGTTAGCTAAGTAAATCTGCACTTTGAGTGGCTTTGCGGGCAAAAGTGGTGATCACCGAATTTGTGGTCGCTACCTTCGTCCGTAAAGAAGCACACGTTTTTTGTGGTGTGCGTCGTCGAAAGGTCAGTAGCAATGCGGTAAGCGGACGAGTGACTGACCTGTTCTTCCGCCGATAGAATCGGCCAAGGAGGCGCAAAGGAGGCGCAGACAACAATGAGGATTTGTAGCCAGCTCGTGGCCGGGAACGCAGAAACCGGACGAGCCGCATAACAAACCGGGGTTGATTCCACCCCGTGACCAACAGGAATCACTGTCGAGGGAGAGGCATTCGGTAAGAACGCTGGCGCGCGGTCAACAAATCGACCCGCACCGCCCGGATGAGGACGTTGCAAGAGTCAAAGGATGACTCTTACGCCACCCGCTGAACACAGGTCAAAGATCTGCAGCGGTACGTCCTTTTTGGCGTGCGGTCAAATAGACCCTCGGAGACGCCAGCGAAAATTGATCGTCAATCGTCGGAATTGTCAGAAAGGGCCCGAGGAGAGAAGGGAGGTGATCCAAACTAAAGATCATCACTTTGACCTCCGAAGGCCCACCAGTTTTGCAAAGATCCAGTAAGCCCCCACAAGTCTAGATGATTGAGGGGGCTTTTCTTTTACCTAGAATATGGTATAGTGTCACTCGGGAAGGCGCCCCGGGGCAGTGGGTGTCTTCCCTCTTGACAAACTTCCCTAGATATCATTTACTATTACCGTCAAAGATAACGTCCCCGGTAGCGATTAAAACTTTCCAAATGATTTTATGAATTCAACTCCACAGCCGTCCGTAGAAGATTTTGTTGGCTCATCCACAAACAAACGTCCTTTCATCAATCGTCAACCCGACGACCTATCGTCGGAATCCTTAACCAAGGTTAGTGGGGTTTTAGAGTTGCTACCTGATTTTGGCATTTTGCGTCAAAAGGACGGCGTTGATACTTACATCAGTCAATCTCAAATTCGTCGTTTTAGTTTACGGGTCGGTGATTTCGTGGAAGGATTAGCCCGTCCCCCCAAAGAAACCGAGCGCTATCTGTCCCTCATCAAAGTTGAAAAAGTGGAGAGTGTGGATCCCGATCAGGCCGCCAAAAGGCCGCAGTTTGACCGTCAAACTCCCGTCTTCCCCAAAGAAAAATTAAAATTAGAAACCGATAAAGAAACGCTGTCCACACGCCTGATTGACCTCATCGCTCCGATTGGTAAAGGTCAACGGGGGATGATTGTCTCTCCGCCGAAGAGCGGTAAAACGACTATCCTCAAAGATATTGCCAGCGGTATTGCCGCTAATCACCCGGAAGTAACCCTAATGGTCGCCCTGATTGGGGAGCGTCCCGAAGAAGTGACTGATATTGCGCGCAGTGTCAAAGGCGAAGTGTTTGCCAGTAACTTTGATGAAGATGCTGGCGCTCAAACTAGAGTCGCCGAGTTGTGTCTCGAGCGAGCGAAACGTCTCGCGGAGGTTGGCAAGGACGTGGTCATCCTGCTTGACTCCATTACCCGGATGGCCAGAGCTTACAATATGGTGGTCCCGCCTTCGGGGCGGACGCTTTCCGGTGGTTTTGATCCTTCCGCTCTTTACCCCAGCAAGCACTTTTTTGGAGCCGCCAGGAACTTCGAAGGTCCAGGTTCTCTCACCATCATCGCCACGGCTCTGGTTGATACCGGCTCCCGGATGGATGATTTGATCTTCGAAGAATTTAAGGGGACCGGCAATATGGAGTTGCGACTTGATCGGACTCTTTCCGAACGCCGCGTCTTCCCGGCTATCGACATTCAAGCTTCCGGCACCCGCCACGAAGAGCTACTTTTTAGCAAAAAGGAGTTAGAAAGTATCTATAAGTTACATCGGATGGTGGACCTGGTTGATGCCAGAGACGCTACCAGCCTGGTCCTCGAACGGCTCAAGAAGACCAAGAACAACGCGGAGTTTTTAGAGAC
>Ga0172369_10000891_pt1 | contig 44388 bp, 40 predicted proteins | sample LakKiv25m_FD_114539 | JGI IMG/M metagenome (GOLD analysis project Ga0172369, IMG submission 114539) | Freshwater microbial communities from Kabuno Bay, South-Kivu, Congo - kab_022012_11.25m | ecosystem: Environmental > Aquatic > Freshwater > Lake | place: Democratic Republic of the Congo...
ACCTCTGATTAGCCTAAATCAATCTACCAACCTACCAATTTCTTATGTCCCACTCTGCCAAATTTCTCATTGCCGGACTCGGTTCCATTGGCCGCCGACATTTTCGCAACCTGATCGCCCTCGACGAAAAGGATATTGTCCTCCTCCGTTCTCATCGTGCCACTTTGCCTGATGACGAACTGGCCGGTTATCCCGTCGAGACCGATTTGATGGAAGCCCTGAAGAAGCATGAACCTGATGCGGTTATCGTTGCCAATCCAACGTCTCTTCATCTTGATGTTGCCATTCCAGCCGCCGAAGCAGGTTGCCACATTTTATTGGAAAAGCCTGTTTCAAATTCTTTGGATAGACTGGATGTTTTAAAAAAATCCGCGCAAAAAAGCGGAAGCAAAATTTTGGTTGGATTTCAATTTCGTTATCATCCGACTCTCAACAAAGCCCGCGAGTTAATCCAACAAAATGCACTCGGTAAAATATTAACTGTCCATGCACATTGGGGCGAATATTTGCCCAACTGGCATCCGTGGGAGGATTATCGTCAAAGTTACGCATCCCGCGCGGATCTTGGCGGCGGTGTGATTGTCACGCTGACACATCCGCTCGATTATTTGCGTTTTATTCTCGGCGATGTTGAATCTTTGTGGTCATTCAATGGACATATTTCTCCGCTGGAAATTGATGTTGAAGATACAGCCGAGATCGGTTTGAAGTTTTCGAATGGCGCGATTGGCAGTGTGCATTTGAATTATGTTCAAAGACCGCCGGTTCATTGTTTGGAAATTGTAGGCACACAAGGCACGTTGCGTTGGGATAACGCCGATGGTGTTCTGCACTTTTTCAAGATGCCGGCGAAGTTTGGAACATGGAGTGACAATCCGCCAGCGGCTGTCGTTGAGCAGTACAAACTTCCAGATGGGTTTGAACGGAACCAGCTTTTCGTGGCGCAAACGCGTCATTTTATCGAGGTCGTTCGCGGTGAGTCCGAACCCGTTTGCGGTCTGGATGATGGGATTCAGGCCTTGCGTCTCGCGCTGGCGGCAAAAGAATCTCCCAAAAATAAAATCCTTGTAGATTTAACTTCTCAGGATACGTCATGGAAAAAGTGAAGACATTTTTTAAATCAGAACTTTTTGTTTCGATTTCCTTGCTTACGCTGATTTCAGCGTTGGCCTATTTGCCGTTCATCGGACATTTTCGTTATTTTAACGATGACTGGTATGAAATCTATTCGGCCAATGCGCGCGGGCCGATGGTTTTTCAGACGATTTATAACGTTGACCGGCCGATCCGTATGTTGGTGATGACACCGGCTTATATGCTGTTCGGCGGAAATCCGCTTTACTACAATTTGAGCGCGTATTTTTTCAGGGTTCTAAGTGCGCTTGGCCTTTTGTGGCTGGTCAGGATATTATGGCCGCGTCAGCGCGCAGCGGGGACATTGATGGCGTTGCTGTTTTTGATCTATCCGGGTTTTCTTTCGCAAGTTGAGGGGATAGATTATCAGTCGCAAATGGTCAGTCTGGCAGCCGGTATGTTTTCGATTGTGTTGCTGGTACGTGCAGCTCAGTCCACAAGGGTGGGCGCGAAGCTCGCGTTGTATGCGGTTTCCATTTTGTTGAGCTGGCTCTATTTGGGATTGGTTGAATATTTTATTGGGTTTGAGGTTGTAAAGTTTTCCTGTTTGGCGATATTCGCGTTAAGAGAACGGTCAAGTTGGCGGACAAAGTTCATGCAGGTCTTGCGTGGTTGGCTGCCTGCTTTTATTGGCTTATTTCCCTTTTTGATCTGGCGCGTTTTCTTGTTTCACAGCGAACGCAGCGCAACAGACATAGGAACACAGTTGGGCGGCCTGACTGGATCCCCGCTTTCTCTGATAGCGCATTGGGCGCTTAATCTCTCGCAGGACTCGTTGAAAGTATTTTTGATGGCATGGACGACGCCATTCGGACAATTGGTATTTCCTCTGAATTTTTGGGATTCATTACCTGTCATTGCGTTCGGATTAATTTCTGTTGCATTGGCGATTTTTGCGTTAAGGTGTATCGAATCCATTCATGGGCTGACCGAAAGTAGCGGTCCAGATTGGAGGGGCGAGGCATTCTGGCTTGGGTTGGCCGCGATTGTCTTTGGCCTTCTTCCAATAACGGTTGTTAATCGCCAGGTAATATTTCCAGATTATTCCCGCTATACGCTTGCCAGTTCCATTGGCGTAGCGATGATTTTGATCGCTCTCATATTTTCTTTTTCAAAAACGATTTTCCGTTGGGCGGGCATTTCCACCCTAATTCTGTTGGCGGTCATGACGCATGTTGCCAACGGGTTTTCTGCGGCTCGCAGTTCAGATGCCATGAGCGCGTTTTGGTGGCAGGTATCCTGGCGAGTTTCGCAGATCGAAAAAAATACCACGTTGATTGCCAATTATCCGGTTACAGCGGCGGCAGAGGATTATTTTGTGTGGGGGCCTGCGAACATAATCTATTATCCTGAAAGCCAAAATGAGCGCTATGTTCAACCGGGCCTTTTCGCTGCGGTGCTCGATCACTCGACTGTCATCAAGGTGCTGACAGGCGTGAAGCAACCGTATGTAAAACGCCGCGGTATTGTTTCATACCCTAACTATCGAAACATTTTGGTCTTAACTCAGCCTTCAGCTCAATCCTGTGTGCAGGTTATGGATGGCGCTCAACTTGAATTTTCTCCTTATGAAGACGAACGCATTATGCAGATCGCGCCGTACTCCGAAGCCGAACGTGTCCTTCCAGGGCAGGGCTTTCACGTTCCGCCGTACCCCGCTTTTGGGTCCGAGCCGATGCGGGGCTGGTGCTACTACTACGAGAAGGCTGCCTATGCTCGTCAGATTGGTAACTGGCAGGAAGTCTCGCATCTGGCAGATGAAGCGACAAAAATGGGATTTGCTCCATCTGATCCAATCGAGTGGATGCCCTTCGTGCAGGCCTATGCCTCGCTTGGCAACGAATCTCGATTGACTGAACTTGCCCCGTCCGTTGTTGCCGATCCGTTCGTCGCGCAGCAGGCTTGTCACATCCTGGGTGGAATGCCAAACCTAAGCTCTTCCGTGGCCGCGGTTTTTAATAAGTTGTATTGCGCTCCGGGCAAATAAATTAACTTCTAAAATTCAGCGATTGAATTTTGAATAAACTGCGCTATAATTGTGGCTTGCATTTGAGCAATCATTCGCAATTCTAATTTCATGGAGTAGAAATGCCGAAAGCTAAATTGATTTCCCCTTACGGCGGCAAGAGATTGGTTAACCTGGTGCTGACCGGCGCAGAGCGTGACAAACAACTTGCGCGTGCCCCCAAACTGCCTTCACTCAAGATCACGATGCGCAATTTGTGCGACTTGGAATTGATCGCCACGGGCGGATTTTCTCCGCTCGACCGCTTCATGGGCAAAGCGGACTATGAGCGGGTCCTGCACGAGATGCGACTCAGCGACGGGACACTTTTCCCGCTTCCCGTCACGCTGACGGCGGATCCGAAAGACCTGCCGACCGTTGGCGAAGACATTGTCCTGCGTAACTCGAATAATGATGTGATCGCAGTCATGACCCTTGACGAAGTTTTTCATTGGGACGCCGAGACCGAAGCCAGTCTTGCATACGGTTCGACTGATTCCAAACATCCGATGGTTTCTGAAATGGCGCGTTGGGGGAAGGTCTGTATTTCCGGCCCGATGAAAGTTATCAACCTGCCCAAGTATCATGATTTCAAAGAATTGCGCCGCACTCCAACTGAAGTACGCGAGTTGCTCGAGAAGATGGGCAATGATAACGTGGTTGCATTCCAGACACGCAATCCTCTGCACCGCATTCACGAAGAGCTGACCAAGCGCGCTGCCGAAGCGGTGGGTGGAAGCCTGCTCATTCACCCGGTGGTCGGCATGACCAAGCCAGGCGATGTGGATCACTTTACGCGTGTCCGCATTTATAAAGCATTGGTTGAAAAATATTACGATAAAAGCAAGACTGTTCTTTCCCTTCTTCCGTTGGCGATGAGAATGGCCGGGCCGAAGGAAGTGCTCCTGCACGCAATCATCCGCCGCAACCACGGTGTGAATCATTTGATCGTCGGACGCGATCACGCCGGGCCGGGAAAAGATTCGAGCGGCAAGCCGTTCTACGGTCCGTACGACGCGCAGGATAACATGCACAAGTACGAGCACGAGTTGGGCGTCAAGGCTATTCCGTTTGAAGAACTTGTTTATCTTCCCGATGAAGATCGTTATGTTGAGAACAAGGATATTCCCGCCGGCGCAAAAGTTTTGAACATTTCCGGCACGCAGGTGCGCGATGATTATTTGGCAAAAGGTAAGCTTCTGCCACCATGGTTCACGCGTCCTGAGACCGCCGAGATTCTGCGCCAGATGTATCCACCGCGTCACACGCAGGGTGTTTGTATTTGGTTCACGGGCTTGAGCGGATCAGGCAAAACCGCCACCACCGAAGTATTGACCGCGCTGATGCTCGAGCGTGGGCGCGAGATCGCCATCCTTGATGGCGATGTGGTTCGCACACATCTTTCTAAAGGCCTCGGCTTCAGCAAGGAAGACCGCGATACGAACATTATGCGTATTGGATTCGTGGCTGGTGAGATCGTTCATGCTGGCGGCGTGGTGATTTGCGCGGCCATCAGTCCCTATCGAGCTACACGTCAGGAAGCACGCAAGATGGTGGGCGAGAACTTTGTCGAAGTGTACATGGACACGCCCGTCGAAGTCTGCGAACAACGCGATGTCAAGGGCTTGTATGCGAAGGCGCGCCAGGCTATGATCGATGGACATCCGATGGGCTTCACCGGCGTTGACGATCCGTACGAGCCGCCAATCGATCCTGAGATCACTCTGCAGGGTTCAGGCATCACGCCCGAAGAGAATGCTCGCAAGGTCATTGATTATCTCGAAGCGCAAGGCTTTGTGCTTCCTCAACAATAATTGATGATAGGGGCACAGCAACGCTGTGCCCCTATCTACAATAAAATGAATCGCACAACCATTCTCCGCATTGCTTCATTTGTGACCCTCGGCCTGCTGGCTGCTCTCGGGGTTTTTCTTATTCTGAAAGCGACTCCCGAAGGCCTTGGCCTCTCGGACGATTCGATTGGATACATTGCAGGCGCGCGCAGCATTTTGGCTGGACATGGTTATCGCGAAGCATGGCTGGCAAGCAATGGGCCAGTGACACATTTTCCGCCAGTCTTTCCATCTGTATTGGCGTTTATTGGGTTATTTGGGCTTGATCCGTTGCGCGGTTCACGTTTTCTCAATGCATTATTATTTGGCCTGAACACGGGTCTGCTCGGCATCCTCGGCTGGCGCATGACCAAGTCTTTGCCGGCGGGTCTGATACTGGCCGCGTTGTTCGTTACGAATTCACAGTTATTACAAGTCCACGCTGTTGCGATGAGCGAGCCGCTCTTTATATTTTTGAGTCTGCTGGCTTTCTGGATGTTCGATTTGTATTTTGAGCGCAACCATCATTGGTTGTGGCTGGTGCTGACGGCGTTTTCTGTCGGCGCGGCATACTTGACGCGTTACGCAGGCCTGGCATTGCTTCTGACCTTTGTCGTTGCGCTTTTTGTCCTACATGATTCATGGCGTAAGCGTTTCGTCAGCGCTGGAATCTTTATCGTCAGCTTTTTGCCGTGGGCATTGATCTGGGCCATCCGCAATGAAATGGTCGGTGGAAATGTTGCTAACCGTAACCTGATCTGGCATCCCATCAGCAGCGATAACATGAGACTTGGCCTGTCCACAGTGGCGGACTTTTTTGTCCAGAACGAATCGTTGCGCCAGACTCTTGTAAAGGCCGGAGTTTTTCAAGTTGTCATCGCGTTGATCGTCGGTGCGGTTTTGGTCTGGGTCGTGTGGAAGGGTTGGAAAAAATTCTTAACGCCTCAGCAGCCAACTCGTCCAGAGATTCTTGCGTTCACGAATGGGTTGTACGTGCTCGGTTATTTATCGTCCATTTTTGCCACGATGTTATTGTTCGACGCGTCCACAAAATTTCAGGTCAGAATTCTTGCGCCGATCTATGTTTCTCTTTTTATTTTGTTGATTGCACTAGGCGTGTGGTTGTGGAGCAAGCGACGTGAAGTTGTTATTGTGCTTACGATTTTTATCCTGTCCGTTTCAATTTATTTCCAAACTTTGACCGTGCAGCAACTTGAAAAGGGCGGGACGGGCTTTGCTTCATTCGTGTGGTATCGCTCACCGGCGATGGCTTTTTTGCGAACCTTGCCTGCTAATACGATGATTTATACCAACCAGTCAGGCGTGGTGTATCTTTATACCGGGCGAGGCGCTTATGTGTTGCCCGATAGATATGATCCGGTAACTGCCGAAGTACGTCCCGGTTTTGAGCATGGTGTGGAACTGATGCAGGCCGAGATCAAATCTGGCAAGGCCGTGCTGGCATTGTTCAGCGGCGGTGATGTTTCTGGCGCCGATGCTGCGATCATGAGTCAGGGATTGTATTTGGCGCAAAAATCCGCCAGTGGCAAAGTTTACACAGCCGCACCGTGATCAATTGTTCGTGCAAGGAGCAGTATGAAGATTCAGGATAAGTTTGATTTGAAAGATCGCGTGGCGGTCGTGACTGGCGGCGTGGGTCTGCTCGGCGCTGAATTTTGCAAAACGCTGGCCGAAGCAGGCGCGTCTGTTGCGGTGGTCGATCTCAATGGCGACACAGCTAAAAAAGTTGCGGATGCTTTGACGAAGGACGGTTACCGCGCTAAAGCGATTCCGACGGACATCACGAAACCTGATTCCGTTAAAGCAATGGCCGCTTCGGTTCTCTCGGACTTTGGGCGGCTCGACGTTCTGGTAAATTCTGCCGCCCTCGATCCGAAGTTCGATCCCGATGCTGCCTCGAAGGGAATCGCTCCCGGCGCATTTGAAGATTATCCGCTGGCAGATTGGAACGCGGCGCTGAACGTAAACCTGACCGGTATGTTTTTGGTGACGCAGGCGTGCGTCAAGCCGATGATCGCGCAAGGCAAAAAGGGCAGCATCATCAACATCTGCTCGACGTATGGATTGAATGGTCCCGACCAGAGAATTTACATCAAAGATGGAAAGCGCATTGCATTCAAACCGGTTTATTACACCGTGACCAAAGCGGGCGTAATGGGCTTTACAAAATATCTGTCCGCGTATTATGCAGAAACCGAAATCCGCGTCAATGCGTTGACGCCTGGTGGTGTGTTCAACAATCACGAAGATTATTTCGTTAAAAATTATTCCGCCAAAACCATCCTTGGACGCATGGCGAAAAAAGATGAAATGAATGGCGCACTTTTATTTTTGGCATCTGATGCATCTTCGTATATGACGGGAAATAATGTCGTTGTCGATGGCGGCTGGACGGCGTGGTAAATATTTGCAGGGACACAATATATTGTGTCCCTGCGAGGAATCAATGAAACCCGAAATTTTAGCAATCATCCCCGCGCGCGGAGGCTCGAAAGGCATCCCGCACAAAAATATTCGCAACTTTGCAGGCTATCCACTGATTGCATGGAGTATTGCCGCGGCCAAGCAGTCAAAGTCGGTGACGCGTGTCATTGTCAGTACGGACGACGAAGAGATCGCGGCTGTGGCGCGCGAGTGGGGCGCGGAGACACCGTTCTTGCGTCCCGCAGAATTTGCCCAGGATAATTCCACTGACCTGCCTCTTTTTGAACACGCGTTAAGTTGGCTTGCGGAAAACGAAGGCTACAAACCTGATGTCCTGATTCAACTGCGCCCAACGTCGCCTATCCGCCCACGCGGATTAATTGATAATGCCGTAAAGATTTTGCTTGATCATCGAGATGCAGATTGTGTGCGTGGTGTTGTCCCCGCGGGACAAAATCCGCATAAGATGTGGTGCTTCGACGATGTCAATCAGCCGATGAAACCGTTACTGACTGTGGACGGAATCACCGAGCCGTACAATGCGCCGCGTCAGATTTTGCCGCCGGTCTACTGGCAGACGGGGCACATCGACGCCATTCGCGCATCGGTGATCCACAATAAACATTCACTGACGGGTGATGTCATTTATCCGCTGGTGATCGATGCGCGTTACACAGTGGACATTGACACACTGCCCGACTGGGCCAGGTACGAGGCGCTGGTTTACAGCGGACTCGAAATGGTCAGCCCAGGCAGGGCGCGTCGTCTCATGCCTGAGAAAATTAAGTTGATCGTTTGTGATTTCGACGGCGTCATCACCGACAACCGCGTCTGGACGGATGAGAACGGCCGCGAAATGGTGGCCGCTTCACGGTCCGATTCGATGCGGGTGGGAGAACTGCGTCAGCGTGGCGTCGAGGTAATGATCCTTTCGTCAGAAGTTAGTTCCGTAGTTACGGCGCGCGCTAAAAAGATGGGCGTCGAGGCGGTGCACGGAGTCGGCATTTTGAAAAAAGGCGAAGCGCTCACCCAGTTGTTGATCGAGAAAAAAGTGGACGCCTCGCAGGTGGTTTTTGTCGGCAACGATTTCAATGACCTGGCCTGCTTCGAGATCGCGGGCTGGGCTGTGGCTGTCGCCGACGCGTTTCCAGAAGTTGTACGCGCCGCAGATCATGTGTTGACGAAAGCCGGTGGGCATGGCGCGGTGCGTGAGTTATGCGACTTCGTTTTGAAAAAAAATCTCTGAGAAGGAAAAATAAAATGACTCGTGAAATTAAACTTGGAAATCGTTTAGTGGGTGATGGACATCCTGCATATATCGTTGCCGAAATTGGAATCAATCACAACGGCAACCTTGAAATTGCAAAGCAAATGATAGATGGGGCGGTTCACGCCGGTGCAGACGCGGTGAAATTCCAGAAGCGCACGCCCGAAGTGGCAACGCCGCCCGAACAACAGAAGCAGATGCGTGAGACGCCATGGGGTTATATCACGTATCTCGATTATCGCTATAAGGTTGAGTTCAATGAAGCGCAATACCGTGAGATCGAGCGTTACTGCAAAGAGAAGGGCATTGCATGGATGGTCTCGGTCTGGGATGAACCATCGGTGGACTTCATGCAGAAATTCGATACGCCCGCCTATAAAGTTCCGTCGGCTTCATTGACGGATCATAACCTGCTCAAGCACGTCCGCAAAACGGGCAAGGCGATGATCATCTCGACAGGCATGTCGACGATGGAGCAGATCCACAAAGCTGTGAAGGTAATCGGCACGGATAACCTGCTGATCATGCACTGCACCAGCACTTATCCGTGCGAACCGGAAGAGCTGAACCTGAGAATGATCGAAACCCTTCGCAAGGAATTCCCGCATAACCCGATTGGTTATTCCGGACACGAAGTGGGACTCGTGCCTTCGGCCATTGCAATTGCACTGGGTGCGTGCTTGGTCGAACGCCACTTGACGCTTGACCGAGCCATGTGGGGCAGTGACCAGGCCGCGTCGGTTGAACCCAGCGGCTTTGAACGATTGGTAAAATATATCCGCGTCAGCGAGGCTTCGGTCGGCGACGGGGTAAAGAAAGTTTATGAGTCCGAGAAATCCTCGATGAAGAAACTTCGCCGCGTCGTATCGGACGATTAATTTTTTTTCACCACAGCTGACACATTTTCCTCTGTGGTGAATTTTTTCTTAATGACTTTTGGAATTAAGAGTGCTTAAAGAATTTTTCACCCAGCGCCTCAAACGCGGACTTGTCCGCAGGCTCAATAACCTCAAGATTGCGGCGATGGCGCGGGAGATTTCCCGTAAAGAGCCGCAATCCAGCGGCGCGCCTGTTGTCTTTTTCAAGGCGTCCACGGGGATTGATGATCTTTCGTGGAACAGCGGGTTTCATCTGTTGGCTTCGTGGGGATTCCGCCTGCAGGGAATCCCGGTTGTATATTTCGCGTGTAATTCGGGTATGAGTCATTGTGTGCTGGGGACAAATCGCGGGGATGTCCATAAAGCGCCGCCGTGTAAATCGTGTGTGTATCAGTCGAAGACTCTATACACGGGCGCAAATCCGCATTGGTTTACATTTGAATGTGATAAGGAATTGGAGCGCGCGCTTCAAGACTTAAGTGTTCAAGAGTTAATTCAATTTCAATGGAAATTAAATAATCAATCTGTCATTTCGAGTGCTGGTCGAGTAGATGGCGGGTTTCGATATGCAAAGAACGCTACTCAACCACCGCCGCCTTATCGAGACCAAGCAAGGCAATCCCCGCGCAACAAAGAGGAGATTGCTTCGGGCGGGATTTCGATACGCCCGACGAACACGGGCTACTCAACCACCGCCCTCGCAATGACAATACCTCTCGGAGCGTTGTGTCTGCCTGGGCTGAGATGGATCCTGAGAGTCCATAACCTGAATGATGATGAATCGACGCGCTATCTGTTCCGAGAATATATTTCCTCGGCGTGGAATGTGGTGCAGAAGTTCTCCCGTCTTCTCGATGAGACCAAGCCGCGGGCGGTGATCGTGTTCAACGGACAGTTCTTCCCCGAAGCGACCGCGCGTTATATCGCACAAAAACGCGGCATTCGGGTGATTACACATGAAGTTGGTTTGCAACCCGCGTCCGCATTCTTCACCGATGGCGAAGCGACCGCCTATCCGATTGCGATCCCCGAATCGTTTGAGATGAGTGCTGAGCAAAACAAAAAACTTGATGTGTATCTTGCGAAGCGTTTTCAAGGCGACTTCACGATGGCGGGCATCAAGTTTTGGGCCGACATGAAAGGACTTGACGAATCGTTTTTGAAGAAAGCCGCGAGCTTCAAGCAGATCGTGCCTGTCTTTACCAATGTCATTTTTGATACCAGCCAGCCGCACGCCAACACGGTTTTTAGCGATATGTTCGCGTGGCTGGAAGTTGTTTTGGAGAGCATCAAGTCGCACCCTGAAACTTTGTTCGTGATCCGCGCACACCCGGATGAGACGCGCACGCGCAAGGAAAGCCGCGAGACCGTGCAGGGCTGGGTGGAAGAGAACGGTGTGGACAAACTGGAGAACGTTGTGTTCGTCGCGCCGAAGGAGACTTTGAGTTCGTATGAGTTGATCCAGCGCTCGAAGTTCGTGATGGTCTACAATTCGACCATCGGGCTGGAGGCTTCGCTAATGGGCAAGCCGGTGCTATGCGCGGGCAAGGCGCGCTTCACGCAATACTCGACGGTGTTCTTCCCGCAGACGGTGGTTGAGCAAAGAATCAAAATGGAAGAATTTCTTGCGGCTGAAACGATTGACGTCCCGCCTGAGTTCAAACGCAATGCGCGCAGGTTCTTGTATTATCAGTTGTTCAGAACATCCCTGCCATTTGGGGAGTTTCTTGAGCCGTCCGTCCGCACGACGCAGACGAGGTTGAAGGCGTTTGGATTGGAGGAGTTGGTGAGGTCAGAGGCGATGAAGGTGATTACGGAGGGGGTATTGGATGGTGGAGATTTTTTGTTGAAAGAAAATTAACCACAAAGGGCAAGAAGGAACGCAACGAGATTCTTTTTGATGAATAAAGGAGCGTCCCTTAATATCAACTGTCCGAAAGTTTTAGTTACTAGGTCCAGATATACTAGTGCTAGCACTTTTACCAAGATTGCATTCGGAGCATAATGTTTGGAGATTCTCGAAGATTGTTTTTCCTCCTTTTGAGAATGGAATTATATGATCAGCATGCAATACCGCATTATGCTTTAGTCTACTTCTGCCACAAAACGCACACGTATATTTATCTCGTTCGTAAACTTTGAGGCGTAGCCCTGGTGGAATATCACGTTTTGCCTCGGGAGATATGCGATGCGCTATTGTAGTACTTTGTTCAGATTCCCCTTGGTATTCTCCAGTACGATTTTCAATAAAAGCTAAACAAGCATTTTGCCAACCATCGAATCGTTGCTTATAAACATTGTAACTGTATTTTGGTGAATCCTCGTTCCATTCATCCTTTGATGGTCTATGCCCAAGCAATGACCATATTCTTTCCGTTTCGATGAACAGTTCCGCTCCTGAAATAAAAAACCTTGTACGCGGTCTTAGTTCAATCCCTTTGTTTTTAAGTTGTAGGCGCAAAGTCTCAATAGCATTACTCCAGCTTCCATCAAATGCATTTACGACGACAGAAGAACTTATGCCAACATTTGCCTGCTTCAGATCACGCTTGCCAAATTCGATATATTTGAAGTAGCGTGCTGCAATTTCAAGTTGGTCGAGTATGTATTCTTTTGAAAATTTATCGCGTCTATGTCGTTCAAATTCAAAGGTCATATTGTTTTCCAACTTTTTCAGAGTTATTTTGCTGGCCTCATTATTTCTACTTGTTGGTAGTATAGACTGAATCTTCCCCGAAATCAACAACATGTCCGCTCGACCTCACCCCCGGCCTCTCTCCCACGGGAGAGGGGTGCCTTTGGGCAGGGATAGGTCTCACCGATTCGGAGCAACCAACTATTCGGGAGGTACAATTTTTGAAAGTTCTTCAATCAAAGATGGGAGCTTATTTTGAACCGTGTCCCACACTTGATTGATGTCTACAACATCATATTCATGGATGACCAGGTTTCTCATGCTAGTCATTTCACGCCAAGGGATTTGTGGATATTCATCGCGTGTCTCTTGCGAAACTCGTCGCGCCGCTTCACCAATAATCTCAATGCGTCGGACGACAGCATCCTGACATTGGACATCTTCACTAAATTCATCCCATGATTTATTAAAGACATAGTCCAGCGCAATTTTTGCAGATTCCAGAATGTCCACCAAATAGGTATCATCGCGCGACATGAATTACCTGCGCCGACTCTAAAATGGCTTTCCGCCTGAGATAGTTTCGACTGTTTTCCACGCCGCGCTTGCTGATCAAATCTACCTCGCGACCAAAGATTTGTTTTAGCTCATCTTGCATGTAAACCATATCGAATAAAGAGACTTTAATTTGTGGGGGAAATGACACTAGCACGTCCACATCACTATCAGAACGAAAGTCAGCGCGCAAAGCCGAGCCGAAAATGGAAAACTCGGATATGTTCCAACGTTTACAAAACTCTGCAATTCTGGCTCTTGGGACTTTGATCTTCACCTTGTCCATACTTTGATTATAGCAAATTCTATTGCGCTCCGTGAATGCGGATTTCTTTTTCCCGAAATCAACAACGTGTTTGCTCGAAAATGACCTAACCCCAGCCCCTTCCTATTTGGGAAGGGGAGCGGAACGGCAGGAGACGAGTCCCACCGCGTTAGTTGCGGAATTGATATCCCAATCGCGCTCTTCTATGCGATCAAGAAACTGGGTATTATGAACTGGGGTTTTCCTATTGAAAAATTAGATTTCTTTACATGCGCTTAACGAATATGGAGGCTCATCACGCGCAAGCCATCGATTGAAATAGAATGTCCATTCTTCCCCAGTTTCACTAACAACACGTATGTGCGAGAGATGCCATCCTGGATGGCTCCCGGAATTATCATGGCGCACACATAATTTATTTAGTGAGCCTAAATCTTGAAAATCAAAAGATTTAACATCGGTCTGGCCTTGTTCAAAGGAATCGCCGGGTGGATCGATTTCAAACTCTCCGGTAGACCCGTTGGTTCCCCATATTTCCAGGTAAACATCGGCGTCGGTGCCACCGCTCTCGATGAGAGTCGTGGTTACGTAGATTGTGTAATTCATTGTGCCCTCCAAGAATTTTGATGATCTTTATAATGATTATATTCAAATCAGGTATCGGATTCAATGGGGAAATTTCCTTCAAAGACACCCATCTGCACAGCCTGAATTTGAATTCCATATGTGGTTCGAACTTGGTGGGATTGAAATCTGCCGCTTCAGATCGTTGAGATCCCATGAGTGGCTCTTCACTGTTTAGTGTTTATAATATGCTTACCAAAAACCCTGCTTGCTCGAAGTTTGACGTTACGCGTCGAATACTGAATAGATTAAGCGGGGTTATATTGTTCTAATCAACATTTGACTTTACAAGTGCCAATAACGCTTTCTCTTATTTGTCATTATTATCTGAAATCAACAACGTGTCCGCTCGGCCTCGCCTGCGTTTCCTCGCCAGCCAGAAGACACCGATCAGCGCAGCGGATCCGCAGATGGGCAGGAATGGTTTGGATGTGGGTGCAGTAGGCGTAGGTTCGCTTGGCTTGGTTTGTGGCGTTTCCGTTGATGTTGGGACAGGCGTGGCAGGCACAAGCCGTTTCATCTCGATGCCGGCTTCGCCATAAAAGGCTGGATATGTATTGGCTTGAAGCAGGTCATTACTTACGTTGAACTTGATCTCAGTTTTCTTTTGGTTTGCATCGGTTACAGCAATGCTGAGCGTGCCGTCCCCGTTATCTGTCCATGAGCCGGTTGAAATGATCGGCGAATCATTTTCGTATTTACTTTCCATCTCGGCAGAATGATTGGGGTGCAGGGTTAGAGTTAACTGTGCTTTTTTGTTGTTGGCAAGCGTGAACGTGTTGCTCTGATATATCCCGCTGACAGCTGCTGGATCGAGAACGGGAGCAATCGTCGGCGTGGGGGGAATCGGGGTTGGGGTTTGAGTCAGCCACGGGAAATCATAAACAGTTCCATTTTGTGTCATTCCATCCGGGAACATATTATGGATCATATCGGCGATTTCTACAACTTTAGAATCGTTCGGTGCCAACTGGAGAGCTGTGCGGATTTCGTCGAGTGCGCGGTAAGTGTCAGCGGTTGGGCCGCTCATCCAGCGGTCCCAATATGAACGGCTTGCGAGCAGATCAGCGAAGCCGGCGTGCCATTGCGCATCTTTGGGGTTGAGTGCAAGGCATTTCTCGTAAGCTTCGATGCTTAATTGATAAAGCTCCTCGCCGCCCGTATCGGTGCGATAGCCTTTACCCATAAAGAAGATTTCCTTATAGGCTTTGGCAAGTTGCCCCCAAGCCTCGCTGTCGTTCGGATTCTGCGTAACATTATCGCGTACTTTGATAATATTTTGCCAGTTTACAGGCGCGACCAAAGCGAATTCCATGTTTTGCAGCGGGCCGTCGGGACCGGGTTCAAAATTATCAAAATGCCAGCGCACCTCGTCCCCTTGGATCACACCACCAGATGGGGTTTCAGCCCATCCAATCTGCATGTTCATGATGACATTCTGTGGACTGGCCGGATAGGGAAGGCGCAGGATGATATCAGCACTGCCGATGGTATCCTTCCAGCCTGCGCCGGTCTCAAGGACGTAATAGAAAGCCGTGTAAGGCATGTAGCCCGACCCGTTCAGAATATATGCAACCTGGATGGGGATATCCTGCCCGGCCGGAAAAGTAATGTTAAATTCCGCCCAGGGAACATCCTTGTCCTGGTATCTAATGTCAGGGTAATTGGCGCGCTGAAAAGAGATTTGCTGTCCATTTACTTTAATGACCAGTTCTTTGATCTCAGGATAATTTCCAAACCCATCATTTGCCGTGATTGGGAATCGGACAGCCATGCTTTCGGGTACAGTCCCAAGATTGCGCATGGTGAAATCGGCGGAGACGCGGGCGATCCCCAGATTATTATCGGCATTCACATCGATTTGCACAGTCTCAGCCATCATGCGGACTTGAGTGGTCTCAGAACCTGGCTGGGGATTGGAACCGGGCGGGTTGGCCGGTGGAGCTACATCGGCGAGAACTGTTGAGGGAAAAGCAAGCAGGATCAGGATCAGAAGAGCTAAAGAAATTCGTTTCATGTTTTTCTCCTTGCTTTTTGTGTTTGGCTGGGTGCGTTGACAATTCTCAGTATAACCAATATTACAGCAAACTGCCTGACATTGTGCTGGAATACTAAGTCTTCCATAATCTTACTTGAGTTTGGAGCAGCAAAGAAACGCACAGAGAATATGCGAAACAAAAGAGGTGTCACCACACGTAAACGTGGTCAACTTGCCCATTGTTTAACCATTTGAAGCATGGCAGTCGAAGATCTACCACGCAGTTTGGGCAGTTTCCAGTGTGGGGCTGGAACTTTGAAATTGAACAATTCAGTCGGTGCCCATGGGTGATCGGTCAAGCCCGCTGCAATGGCCGGAGTTCTCTGCACCCAACGATGACCAAAAGAACCAACGGACAGTTTCAAACGCAGACTATTACCCATGATATAATTTTTCCAATCTCAAGAAACCGCACTCTTGGATGGAGGATGATCATGGAAGTTACCATCAAGGAATTTAAGCACTGCAACATGGTCTCAGTGAAGGGGCGCGTGGATAGCGCCACTGCACCACAATTTACTCAGGCGCTGGATGCTCAGATGGATAAAGGCGTCTTCAATTTGGTTGTGGATATGAGCGCTCTGGAGTATATGTCCAGCGCCGGATTCCGCGCCCTGCTTGCCGCCCAGCGCAATTGCAAACGTTATAATCGTGGTGAGGTTTTCCTGGCTGCAGTGCCTGACCGCATCCGTGAGGCGCTGGAACTGGCTGGCTTCACCGAATTATTCAAAACTTATGCCGACTCGCTTGAAGCGGTTGGTAATTTCTAACCATCATCAGTGAGTATCCATTTTATTAAGCGGAGGCCGCCTACAATTTCATATGAGGCGGCCTTTGATTGCCAATGACCGCGTTGACTTTTCCCGCCAAATTCGAGTGTCTCGACGAGATCCGTGACTTCGTCGGTGAGAAAGCGCGCACATCTGGCTTTAACGAAAAAGATATCTATTCCATCCAGTTGGCTACGGACGAGGCTGTCTCGAATACTATTAAACATGCCTATGAGGGAATTTCAAACGCCTCGTTTAAGTTATCTTGTGACTTTAAAGATGATTGTTTGGTGATTACGGTCATTGACCACGGCAAGTCGTTCGACCCGTCTAAAGTTGCCCTGCCTGATATAAAAGCCGACCTTTCTGATCGCAAGATCGGCGGCTTGGGAATTTTCCTGATGCGGAAATTGATGGATGAAGTTCGTTATGAGATCACTGCGTCAGGGAATCTGCTTACGTTGGTGAAGCGAAAGGGATAGTCATGACCTCCGCAAACCGTTCTCCAGATTCTTTGGACTGGCGCGAGATCGCCAGTTTGGGGGAACAATTAGTCAATACAAATTCCCTGATCGCACAACGCGAGCGGATTGTTTCGATGGCGACTCGCTTGCTCGACGGAAAAGTCGAGGTCTGGCTGCATGAGAATTTATTTCGCCTGCCTGATCGGTTGGAAAAGCGTTTGTTTCCTCCGCAGCCTCGATTGGAGGGAATGCGCCGCACCGTCGAAAGACGCAAGCCGTTTGTCGTCCGAGCGTCAAAGAAGAGCGCCAGCAAAAAGGTCTATGCGGCTGTGCCGATCGAAGATCAAGGATTTGTACTTGGGGCGCTGCAGGTCACGCGCTCTAAGGGCCCCAACTTTCAAAAAGAAGAACTTGAAGTTTTGGAAAGCCTCGCCAGCGTTGTAGCGGTAGGCTTGTACGCTTCGCATCGCGTTGAAGTGGAACGTTTTCGCATGGGGCAGTTGAATCTCGTGCGCGAAGTCAGCACGCAGATCGCGAGCGTTCTGCAAGTGGACGAACTCGCCCGCCGTGTTACCGAGCTCATTCAAAAAACTTTTAACTATTATTACGTCGCCATCTTTACGCTTCAACCTGGGACTTCAAGTTTACGTTTTCGATCCAGCGCGACTGCGCCGCACAAGGGGCGCAAGAAGACTGCGTTGGCTCTCGAAGTGGAAATCGGGCAGGGGCTGATCGGTGAAGCCGCGGCCTCTGGCGAACGCATCCTGGCCTCGGATGTTCGGGCGGACGCGCGTTATCGGTACCTTGCATCTCTGCCCGAGACGCGTTCTGAAGTCGTCATTCCGCTCAAGATCGAGAATCGCGTGCTCGGCGTGCTGGATGTGCAGTCCGATAGACTCGCCGCGTTCCATCCCAATGACCTGCTTTTGCTCCAGGCGCTGGCGGACAACATCTCGCGCGCCGTCGAAAGCGCGCGCCTTTATAGCGACCTCCGCCGCCGCGCCGACCAGTTGACTCTCGTGGCGGAAGTCAGCAAAAGTGTCACGTCCACTCTCGATCTCGATGAATTGATGGCTGAGACGGCCGCGCTCATCCATGATAAATTCGGCTATCCCTATGTTCACTTGTTCACGGTCCATCCGAATCGGCGGCTGATCGAATACGAAGCGGGCAGTGGCAAACGCAGTAAGGCGCTGGAAGGTTATGCTATTCCGCTGGACGATTCGCAAGGCATCATTCCGTTCGTGGCGCGTGAAGGCAAAACTGTATTGGTCAACGATGTGACACAGGAATCGCTCTATCGTCCATCGCCTTTGCCGCCCAAAAACACGCGCTCGGAATTATGCGTACCGCTTTCATTTGGCGAGCGTGTGATCGGCGTGCTTGACATTCAATCCGATAAACTGAATTCGTTCACCGAAGACGACCGCGTTATGTTTGAAGCCGTGGCCGTGACAATTGCCGCGGCCATTCGCAACGCAGACCTATATCGCTCCGAGCAATGGCGGCGGCAGGTCGCGGATAGTTTGCGTGAAGTTGCAGGTTTGCTGTCTGAAAATGTCGGTGTGGAGGATGCGCTCGAAGCGATCTTGATCGAGATCGAACGCAACCTGCCGGTGGATGTCTCTGCGATCTGGTTGTACGATGATGATTTGTATCTCGCCGCCGTGCATGGCGCGGATGGGAATGAAATTGAAAAAGCGCGGCTTGCCAACCCTGAAGTCTCCGTTGCAATGACCAGCGCCATGTTTGCCGACGAACCGCTTATTCGCAAACCATCCGATCCGCTTTGGCCTTCCGGCGAAGCCGCGGGGTTTAAAAATAATTATTCATCACTGGCCGCGCCTTTGCGAGTAGGCGACCAGCCGATGGGCGTGATCACACTGGCTCATGCCACTCCTGGACGTTACGGTCACGAAGCACAAGCCATGGTCACAACCTTCGCCAGTTATGCGGCTGTCGCCATCGAAAATGCGCGGCTGTATGATTCGGCGCAGGAACAGGCCTACGCATCCGCCGCGTTATTGCAGGTAGCTCAGGCCGTTGTCAGCCTGAGTGATCTCGATGAAATTCTTGGCACGATCATCCGTGTCATGCCGATTCTGGTTGGAGTGGAACGCTCGGCATTGTATCTATGGGATCCAGATAAAGAAGCGTTTCATCCTGTGCATACTTATGGTTTTGAAGATAAAGCTGAAGCCGTACTGGCCGGTGATGACCTTGCTCCTGGCGCATTCCCATTATTGGATGCCACGCGCGAATCGAACTGCCTGCTTGTCCAGCCGCTCAATCCAAAAGACTCGCCCGAAAATTGGATTTGTCTCGGCGAGCCGTGGCATCGCGAAAACGATGACATCCTCCGAAGCAACGACCAGCTTCTTTTCACGATCCCGCTTTCGGTCAAGGCAGATGTATTTGGCGTGATCCTTGTTCAAGAAGCACATGGCGGACGTCGATTCCGCGCGCGCCGCCTTGAGATCATCAACGGTATTGCACAGCAAGCCGCGCTTGCCATTCAAAATGACCGCCTGCAAAAAGAGATGGTCGTGCGCGAACGCCTCGAGACAGAAGTCCATCTGGCGCGGCAAATTCAGCAGACTTTCATCCCAGAAAATTTGCCGGAACATCCTGAGTGGGAGCTGGCCGCGCGTTGGAAGACGGCTCGTCAGGTTGGTGGAGATTTCTACGATGTGATCGAGTTTCCGAATCACAAGCTGGGGCTTTTCATTGCAGATGTGGCTGACAAAGGCATCCCCGCCGCGCTTTTTATGGCTCTCACGCGGACCCTCGTGCGGGCAGCCGTTATCGAGACTTCCTCTCCCGCTGAAGCCTTGCGCCGCGTCAACGATCTGCTTCTGCCCGATACGCGCCAGGGTATGTTTGTCACGGCTGTTTACGCCGTGCTCGATCAAAACACCGGCGAGTTAACATATGCCAACGCCGGGCACAACCCTCCGCTTTGGATACGCGCTGACGGACAGGTGAAGAGATTAACCCGCACCGGCATCGCACTTGGTGTAACGGATAATCGTGATATGTTCGAGAGAACAATCCAATTATCCGCGAACGATTGCGTCTTGTTTTACACCGATGGATTGACAGAGGCTTTTTCTTCCGATCATGATCTGTTCGGCGAAGCGCGCTTGCTTGAATCCATTCGGGTTGCCGCATCGTCTTCGGCTAATTCCCTGCTCGATGCGGTGGAATCTTCTGTCAATGATTTCATTGGACCTGAGCCTCTTTCTGACGATCTGACCATGTTGGCAGTCTGCCGCATAGCCCCATAGAGTTTACAAAGTTTTTACACCCTCGCCATACTCATATAACCCGCTCGATCTAAAATAACACTTATAACTCGAACAAGGAGGTTCGAATGTCAAAGATTATGATGTGGTTCAAGAAGATTTTTCTCGTGGCTATGGTGGCTGGTCTTGGTCTGTCGGCCCTGCCCGCTACGAGCGCGTTCGCCCTGGATTTGAACGATACGGCTGCGCCTTCGGCGCTGGAGCAGATTTCCAATGCCAGATTGGAGAAAATCTGGGCCAGGGAGCAGGCGCGCTATATGCGGATCGGCAGGCTGTTCGACAGGACCGATATAAGAATTGCCAGGGCGCAAAAGCTGATTGACAAAGCCAAGGCCAATGGCAAGGATGTCTCCACCGTGCAGTCCGCGCTTGACGCGTTCGCTGCCGCGGTTAAGCAGGCCAAGTCCGTTTACGATGGCGGCCAAAGCGTGATCGCCTCGCATCAAGGGTTTGACAACGCCGGCAAAGTGACCGACGCGACCCAGGCGAAAGCGACAGTCAAGAGTGTAGTGGATACGTTCAAGCAGATCAGGCAGATTGTTGAAGGGCCTCGCAAGGCCCTGCGTGAAGCGGTCAAGGCTTTCCGCGATGCCAACAAGCCCACGGGAACGTCTGTCCCCAATCAAAGCGGTGGGTAATCAATCTCCCTCTTTTTCAAACAGAGATATGGACGAAAGTCTGTGTCTCTGTTTGTGCAATGACCCAAGGCAATGCGCTATTTTGTCCTACCCGCCATTGCTTGTCCGCTCTCTCGGTTGTATACTCCTAAACTCAGAAACGAAGAGAGAAATTGAAAAATCTTCTTAATAAGGAGTCGTAATGTTCACTACTGAAGGCAAAAAAATTATTTATACCAACAAAGCCCCCAAGGCGATTGGCCCTTATTCACACGCCATTCGCACATGGGCGCTGGTCTACACTGCCGGGCAGGTTGGGATCAACCCGGCTACTGGTGAGTTGGTTGGAGGCGGCATCGAAGCGCAGACGCGCCAGGTGTTGACCAATCTCAAGAACGTGCTTGAAGAATCGGATTCGGGTTTGAGTTTTGTCGTCAAGACCACGGTCTTTTTGAAAGACATGAATGACTTCGCAAAAATGAATGCCATTTACGCCGAGTTCTTTTCCGAGAATCCACCCGCGCGCAGCACCGTCGCTGTCGCGGGTCTGCCCAAAGGCGCGTTGGTTGAGATCGAAGCCGTGGCGATGCTGCAAGACGCTCACGGCGACTGATCCCTGGACCACATGTCATCCGAACTCATCCTGCTTGTGGACGATGAGCCGCCCATCATTCAATTGGCGCGCATGTATTTGGAGCGCGAAGGTTTCCGCGTGCAGGAGGCGAATGACGGTGAAGCCGCGCTCGAAGCTGTGGCGAAATTACGCCCCGCGCTGGTAGTGCTGGATGTGATGCTTCCCAAACTCGATGGCCTTGAAGTCTGCCGTCGTTTGCGTTCGGCCGATAATTTAGTTGCGATCATCATGCTCACTGCCCGCGACGAAGATATCGACAAGATCCTCGGCCTCGAGCTGGGCGCGGATGATTATTTGACCAAGCCTTTTAACCCGCGCGAACTGGTGGCACGCGTCAAAGCGATCTTGCGCCGCAGTGACGGAAAAACGTCCGCGACGGGCAAATCCATCCATCTCGGCGACCTAACGATTGACCCTGCCAGCCGTGAAGCGTGCGTCTCTTCTCGGACCCTTGACCTGCGTACCCAGGAATTTGATTTGCTCCTCACCCTGGCCGAACATCGCGGACAGGTCCTCAGCCGCGAGCAGTTGCTGCAAAAGGCCTGGGGCTTTGATTTTTACGGACAGACTCGCACGGTGGATGTTCATATTGCGCATCTGCGCAAGAAGCTTGAAGGCGGAACCGTTAAGATCGAAACGGTGACGGGCGTCGGATACAAGCTGGTTGTTTGAATTTACGAATTTCGTAATTCTTAAACTGTAATGCAATAAAATGTTCTCATCTCTCCGTGCTCGTCTTTGGCTTAGTTATGCTTTTCTAATCGTCACGGCTCTTGCAGTTGTGGCGTTTGTTTTGATTCTCTTTCTCTTACGAAACCCGCTTCTTTATCGCCAAACACTTGATCGTGTCAAAGCCGCCGAGAGCGTGATCGTCACGCCGAACGGACAGACTGCTACCAGCCGGTTGGTCGCTGTGGCGCAAGCCTTTAATGTCCGCGTCTTGACGTTTACTGAAAACGGTTCCTTGCTCGAGGATACAGCCAGTGGAAGCCCAGTTATTTCACTTCCTGCGAGACCATTACGTGCGTTACCAACCGTGCGTGATGCGACCGGAAAAGTGTGGTTGTATTCTATTAGGTCGATGCCAGATGGCACATGGATGGTGGTCGCCGCGCCGAGACCTAAAGTGGCCACCTTGTCAATTCTTACGGATCAACTTTTCATGCCTCTTGTGGAGGGCGGTTCGATTGCGCTTTTGCTTTCGCTGGTGCTGGCTTTTGTGCTTGCACGCTGGGTGGCTGACCCCTTGCAAAATGTTGTTGCCGCGGCGCGAACGGTTCCCACAGACGCCACACAACTTGTCGAGCCGAGTGGCCCGCAAGAGGTCCAGGAATTGACGCGGGCCTTCAACGCCATGGTCGGGCGCGTGCAGTCGAGCCAAAAGTCGCAGCGCGATTTCGTCGCAAACGTCTCGCATGAACTCAAGACTCCGCTCACATCCATTCAAGGATTTTCCCAGGCGATTTTGGATGGAACAGCCGATACGCCTGAGGCTCTCCATCAGGCGGCCGAGGTGATTTACAACGAAGCCGGGCAGATGCACCGCATGGCTCTTGATCTGCTTGATCTGGCGCGTCTCGAGGCTGGGACAGCAGATTTGAAAATGTCACCGGTGGATATGAAGGCGCTCTTGAATGGCGTAATGGAAAAATTCACACCAATGGCTTCGCGCTCCGCGGTTAATTTGAAACTTGATCTGGCAAGCGATCTGCCAATTATCATGGGCGACGGCGACAGGCTGGCGCAGGTTTTTACCAATCTGGTGGACAATGCTTTGAAGTTCACACCGCGCAACGGCACGGTGGCTTTGCGTGCCATGCCGGACAAAGGTGAAGTGCAGGTTTCTGTCAGTGACACTGGCAAGGGAATTTCTGCAGGAACCATCCCGCATATTTTCGACCGTTTCTATCAGGCCGATTCATCGCGAGCATCGCGAGCGGGCGGGGAGAAACATGGCGCTGGACTAGGACTGGCGATAGTGCAGGAAATTGTGGCGGCGCACGGTGGTAGAATCAACGTCCGTAGCGCCGAAGGGCGGGGCACTGCGTTCATAGTCCATTTACCTTTGACTGTCATTCCACCTTCACGCCAAAAGTAGTGCCCAGCTAAGCTAAGTGAATCCTAAAGTTTCCATTATTGTCCCATGTTACAATGAACAGACCACGATTCGGCTTTTGCTGGATGCGGTTCTGGCTCAAACGTATCCGCGCTCACAGATGGAAATCGTGATCGCGGACGGGCTTTCACGAGATAAAACCCGCGACGTGATCGCGGCCTTCCAAAGCGAACATCCTGATCTTGCGCTTCGCATCCTGGACAATCAACGGCGCGGCATTCCCTCGGCTTTGAATTTGGCCGTTAGCATGGCGCGTGGCGAGATCATTGTCCGGCTCGACGCGCACTCAATGCCGGAACCTGATTACTTGGAACGATGTGTGCAGGTCCTCGAGGCAGGCAAGGGTGCGAACGTCGGCGGTGTGTGGATGATCCGTCCCGGCGCGAGCGGATGGATTGCAGAATCGATTGCGGCCGCGGCTGCACATCCGCTGGGTGTGGGTGATGCGATGTATCGTCTGGTGCCAAACGCCGGGCCAGTTGATACGGTTCCCTTTGGCGCGTTTCGCCGTGAGTTGATCGAAAAAATCGGTGGCTTCGACGAGACGTTGTTGTCAAACGAGGATTACGAGTTCAACACGCGCGTACGCCAATCTGGTGGCGTGGTCTGGATCGATCCACAAATCCGCTCGACGTATTTCGCCCGCGCCACTTTAGGTGCGTTGGCAGCGCAGTACTGGCGATACGGCTTCTGGAAACTCAAGATGATTCGCCGCTACCCGGATACAATCCGCTGGAGACAGGCGCTCCCGCCCGCCTTCGTGGCAAGTCTGGTCGGATTATTGATTTTATCTTTCTTCTTTCCTCTGATAAAATTTATTCTAATTCTCGAAATCTTTTGCTATCTCGCAGCGTTGACCATTGCCGGTATACATCTTGCTCTTCGTCAACGTAAACCGCTCCTTGTCCTTGGATTGCCTCTTGCCGTCATGGCAATGCATCTTTCCTGGGGGAGCGGATTTTTATGGAGTATTGTTTCTAAAACATCCAAGAATGGCTGATACCTTACGTCCTGGCCTGCGTCTGAGGCCTCATGAACATCGCGCCCTTCTGCTGATAGGCGATCTGATCGCTTCTATTTTGGCGGCTTTTCTTGCTTATTATGTCTGGCAACAATACTTCATCTTTGAATTAGTTCGATCAGGAATCAAACCTGAACGCGCGGAATCCATTATCAGAATACAGGGGTTGCATGTACCGTTCTGGTTTTATTTACTGCCGCTTGGCTGGCTTTTGCTCATGGCTGAGCTTTATGAACCGCATACTGCGGCCAATTGGCGGAAGACATTGCGCGGCATCGCTATCGCAGCTTTTCTAGGGATCGTTGTCTACTCACTGGTCTTTATTTTTAACCGGGAGCCGACATCTCTGCCGCGCATCGCGGTCGGCGCATTCATCCTTCTCGCTTCGTTTCTGACCTTGATCTGGCGCGCGGCCTATATTCGCCTCTACAGATCATCCGGGCTTCAGCGCCGCGTGCTGATTGTCGGCGCGGGCAAGGCTGGCATTACTCTGGCGCAGGTTTACCGGCTTCTAACGCCTCCGCCGTTCAATCTGGTCGGGTTTGTTGATGATGACCCTAAAAAAACTAAGCGCTCCTTTGAGGGATTCCCGGTCATTGGCACTAGTAATCAATTAATTCAATTGGTGTATGACTATCATATTTCCGACCTGGTGATGGCAATCAATGGTGAAGTGCAGGGGACTACCTTTCAGGCCATTCTCGATGTGCAGGAAGCTGGCGTGGAAGTCACACGCATGCCCATTCTCTACGAAGAAATTGCTTTGCGCGTTCCCATTCATCATCTTGAATCTGACTGGCTCATCCGCTCTTTTGTTGACCAGTTGCGGGTGAGTGTTATTTATAAATTATTGAAACGCCTGATGGACATGTTGGGTGGCCTGGCTGGATTATTGATCTTCGCTTTGATTTACCCGTTTGCAGCGATTGCAACATTAATAGACAGTGGTTTCCCGATTTTTTATTCGCAAGATCGCCTCGGCAAAGGCGGACAGATTTTCAAGATCTACAAGTTTCGTACGATGCGCCAGAACGCAGAAGCGGACGGCGAAGCCAAACTCGCCGAAGAAAACGATGCGCGCGTCACACGCATTGGCAATTTCCTGCGCCGTACACGCCTCGACGAGTTGCCGCAGTTCTGGAATGTTCTGCATGGTGAGATGAGTTTGGTCGGGCCGCGTGCTGAACGCCCCGAACTTGTGGCGCAATTTCAAAAAGAGATTCCGTTTTATCGGGCGCGCTTGCTGGTCAAACCCGGGCTGACGGGTTGGGCGCAGATCAATTATGGCTATGTTGCCTCTGTTACAGAGACGGCCGTCAAACTTGAATACGATCTTTATTACATCAAACATCGTTCATTGCCAATGGACTTCAATGTCATTTTACGAACAGTTGGCACGGTGTTGAGCCGTACAGGAAGATAAGGATGAAACGATATCTTGTCACCGGCGGCGCCGGATTTATTGGATCGCACATCGTCCGCGCCCTGCTCGAGCAGGGCGCATCTGTGCGTGTGCTGGATAATTTTTCGAGCGGCAAGCGTGAAAACCTGAAGGGTTTGGAAAACTTGAAAAACGGCGGCCGCCTCGATGTCCATGAAGGAGACGTACGCGATGCGTCGGCAGTTGTGGAGGCTGTGCGCGGTGTCGAAATTATTTTCCACGAAGCCGCGTTTGTTTCCGTCCCCGAATCAATGGAGAAGCCGCAGGATTGTTTCGACGTCAACATCACGGGCACGTCGGTTTTGTTTGAGGCCGCGCGTAAGGCCGGAGTGCGGCGTGCGGTGACCGCCTCGAGCGCAGCGGTGTACGGCGATGCGGATGCGTTGCCGCTGCTTGAAGATACGCCGCTTCAACCGACGTCGCCGTATGCGGTTTCAAAGTGCGTAGACGAAATGTATGCAGCCTTGTACACGCAGTCGTTTGGTTTTGAAGTGGCGGCGTTGAGATATTTCAATGTGTACGGCCCGCGCCAACGACCTGACTCGATGTATGCCGCCGCTGTTCCGATTTTTATTCAGCACATGATCGATAACAAACCCGTCACGGTTTTTGGCGATGGTGATCAAACGCGTGATCTTGTTTTTATCGGCGATGTAGTGCGCGCCAATTTAATCGCGTCCGAACATCCCGCCGCGGCGGGACAAATTTTCAATGTCTGCACGGGCGAAGAAACGCGCCTGCTCGATTTGCTGGATGTGATCCATAAACTTTTTCCCGACGCGCCCGATCATGTTTTTGCCGAGCCGCGTGCGGGCGATATTTATAAATCGTTGGGAAGCCCGGCGCGTGCTGAAAAAATCATCGGTTTCAAAGCGCAGACGAAATTGGCTGATGGTTTGAAGGAGACTGCGGAGTGGATGAAGTAAAACCGCGCCCTCATTTCCGCAATCGCTATTTGCTGATCGGCGACATAGCTCTCATCATCGTTTCGGTGATGGGGAGTTTCGCGTTGCGGCTCGATGTGGGACAGCTCCCGTTTTATTTTCCTGCCATCCTGTTCATGTGCGTCGTGGCGCTCATCATCAAGGTTCCCACCTTCTATTTTTTTGGTTTGTATCGCCGCCTGTGGATTTACGCCAGCACGCACGAGTTGAGACTTATCACCGCCGCGGTGACGACTGCCTCTGTCCTGACTTCGGGCGTAATGCTTCCTCTGATTATCGCCAAGTTGGTTTTGCCAGGAATGCCGCGTTCGGCTCTCGGCATTGACTGGCTGTTATCCCTCGTTTTGATCGGCGGATCGCGTTTTGCTCTTCGCATTTTGGCGGAACAATCCGCCGCTTCGCGCGGGACGAAGAGCGGACGCCGTGCCCTTATCATCGGCGCCGGGGACGCGGGCGCGCTCGTCGTGCGCGAATTGCAAAAATCGTCGCAACTTAACTTGATCCCGGTCGGCTTCCTCGACGATGATCCCACCAAACAAAAACATGATATCTACGGCGTTCCGGTCATAGGATTCATAAATGATCTCGCGGATATCCTCGATAATCGGCGCATTGACGAAGTGATCTTCGCCGTGCCATCCGCACCCGGACGCGTGGTGCGCTTCGTCAATGACGCCTGCCGCGCGCACGGGATTTCCTCGCGCACAATGCCCGGAATGTATGAACTCATCGGCGGACGCGTCAGCGTCAACCGTTTGCGCGAAGTGGACATCACCGACCTTCTGCGCCGCGAGCCTGTCACCATTGACGATAAACTGGTTGGCTCCAGTTTGAGCGGCAAGCGGATTCTCATCACGGGCGCGGGCGGCTCCATTGGATGCGAAATTTGTCGTCAGGCCGCGCGCTGGAATCCGTCCGAGTTGGTTTTGCTCGGTCACGGCGAAAACAGCATCTTCGAAATTTTGCTGGAATTGCAGGGAGATTTTCCATTGCTTTCGATTCATCCGGTCATTGCCGACGTGCGCGATGCCGAAAGAATTCACACGGTGTTCGATGCGCATCATCCTGAAGTTGTCTTCCATGCCGCCGCGCATAAACATGTTCCACTCATGGAAATCAATATCGAAGAAGCCATCACGAATAATGTACTCGGCACGCGCAATGTTGTGCAGGCCGCCATCAAATCAGACGTGCAGCGCTTGGTCTTGATCTCAACCGATAAGGCTGTGCGCCCCGTCAGCGTGATGGGCGCCACCAAACGCATGGCCGAGATGATCGTACTGGACGCCGCGCATCGCAGTGGCCGCTCATTCACAGTCGTCCGCTTTGGAAATGTGCTCGGAAGCCGCGGGTCGGTCGTGCCACTCTTCAAACAGCAGATCGCCCGCGGCGGGCCGGTCACGGTCACTCATCCGAACATGATGCGATATTTTATGACTATCCCTGAAGCCGTGCACCTCGTCATGCAAGTGTCCGCGATGGGGCAGGGCGGCGAGGTCTTTTTGCTCAACATGGGACAACAGGTAAAAATCCTTGACCTTGCCGAAGATTTGATCCGCCTCTCCGGTCTCGAACCTGGACGCGATATCGAAATCACATTTACCGGCATTCGTCCCGGCGAAAAGTTGAGCGAAGATTTGTGGGAAGATGGCATGCACTCACAACCCACCGAGCATCCCGAAATTTTCCGCGCCGCGTCGGACGAAGATGTGGACGGCAAAAAATTAGTCGAGGCAATTGACGAACTTGCGCGTCTCGCTGTGCAGGGCAAGACCGACGCGATCCTTCACATGCTTGACGAGGCAATCCCCAGCGCGTCTGTGCGCTCGTCCCCGCCGCCGGATTTGACATCCATTGTATGAAAGTCGAAAGGTTGGAAAATTTGAAAGTTCCAACCTTCCAACTTGTTAACTTGCCAACGATTCCCATGCCTCAAGTTTCCCTCTCAGACTGGAACGCTTTTCTTGCTCGACATCCCCACGCTCATCTCTTGCAAATAGGCGAATGGGGCGAGTTGAAATCTGCATTTGGCTGGGAGGCCGTGCGTTTAATCGTCGGCGATCTCGGCACGCAGATTCTTTTTCGCAGATTGTCATTTGGTTTCACGATAGGATATATTCCCAAATTAGCGATTAGCGATGGTCAAAGAACAAACCACTTTCAGCGATCAGCGATCAGCGAGAAATTCTGGAAAGAAGTTGATGAGATTTGTAAAAAGCACCGTACCATCTTTCTCAAAATTGAGCCTGATGCGTGGAGCGATCAGCCACTTGACACTTGGCACTTGAAGCTTGGCACTTCTCCCCATAATATCCAACCCCCGCGTACCATTGTTGTTGACGTTCGCGGAACGGAAGAAGAAATTTTGGCGCGTATGAAACAGAAGACACGCTACAATATTCACCTGGCCGAGAAAAAAGGCGTGACCGTCCGCGCCTGGGACGATCTCGAAGGCTTTCATCAAATGATGCAAGTCACGGGCGGGCGCGATGGCTTCGGCGTCCACTCGCTGGAATATTATCGCCGCGCCTATAAATTATTTCACCCAACCGGAACCTGCGAATTACTGGTTGCTGAATTTGAAGGCAAGCCGCTGGCCGCACTAATGGTCTTTGTACATGGACGGCGCGCTTGGTACGTTTATGGCGCGTCGAACGATCAGGAACGCAATCGCATGCCGACGTATCTTTTGCAGTGGGAAGCCATGCGTTGGGCAAAGTCACATGGATGCGAAGAATACGATCTATGGGGCGTTCCCGATGAAGACGAAGAAAAACTCGAAGCAGAATTCGAGACGCGTCACGATGGCTTGTGGGGTGTCTATCGTTTCAAGCGCGGATTTGGCGGCGAGTTGAAGCGCGCCAGTCAAGCAATGGATCGAGTCTATAATCCATTATTGTACAAACTTTATCTTTGGCGCATGGCAGGGAGAGAACCTGCCACCTTGGCTGGACGAGAGGGCGGATAATGCAGGCTTTTACCGGAACGGCCTCTGATTGGAATAATCTCCTTTCTCAATTACCCAATCCGCATTTTCTTCAAACTTGGGAATGGGCGCAGGTCAAAGGAAAATATGGCTGGATGCCGATGCCGTTTGTTTGGTACAGGCAATCGTCAACGGTCGACGGTCAACCTGAAGCCGCGGCCATTATCTTGAAGCGGACAGTTTCATTCGGTGGATTATTCCACGCGAGTGTTTTGTACGCGCCGAAAGGTCCGCTGATGGATTGGGAAAATGATTCTCTGAGAACGAGAGTCTTGAATGATTTGCAAGACTTCGCAAAGAAACAAGACGCAATCTTTTTGAAGCTCGATCCGGATGTCGTCTTGGCAACGGGCGAACCCAACAGCGCGGATGAAATCGTCCATAATGGCGGACAAGTCATGACGTCCGAGTTGAAGCGGCGCGGCTGGAAATATTCAGCGGATCAAATTCAATTCCGAAATACGGTCGTCATTGATTTGTCTGCATCTGAAGATGAAATGTTGGCGCGCATGAAACAGAAGACGCGCTACAACGTGCGGCTCGCCGAAAAGAAAGGCGTGACTGTGCGCGTGGGCACGCAAGCCGATTTGCCGATGCTTTACAAAATGTATGCAGAAACGTCAGTGCGCGATGGTTTTGTGATTCGCGATGAAGGATATTATCAGACCGTCTGGCAAACTTTTATGTCGTCGAGCGAACCAACTTGTGAACCCCTCATTGCAGAAGTCAACGGTGAAGCTGTCGCTGCGATCTTTGTTTTTTATTTTGCCGGTCGCGCATATTATGTTTATGGCATGTCGAAAAATATTCATCGTGAAAAAATGCCGACCTATCTTTTGCAATGGGAAGCGATGAAGCGCGCGAAGAATCACGGATGCAAAACTTACGATCTGTGGGGCGCGCCGGAAATTTTCGACGAGAGCGATTCGATGTGGGGCGTCTATCGTTTCAAGGAAGGACTTGGCGGGCAGGTCCTCCGTACGCTGGGGGCGTGGGATTATGCACCGAATTCTTTCTTCTATAAAATGTATGCTGAAGTCATGCCGCGCGTGCTGGATGTGATGCGTTCGCGTGGCAAGTCTCGCACCGAACAAACTTTGAGAGATTAACCGCGAAGAAGCGAAGTGCGCGAAGTTTTTTGTAGGGCGAAGGAGCAAAATGACAGAAGACATCGAAGTGATCGGACACGATATTATTGATTGTGCGATCAAAGTGCATCAAGCTTTAGGGCCGGGATTACTTGAATCTGCGTATCAATATTGTCTGGCCCATGAACTGAGAAAACGTAATCGGCGAGTTTTGACAGAAGTTACTCTGCCCATTGTTTATGATAGTCAAACGATTGATGCCGGTTATCGAATTGACATGTTGGTTGGTGAGCTTGTTATTGTTGAAAACAAAGCTGTTGAAAGTCTACTTCCAATTCATGATGCTCAACTGATCACTTACTTGAAATTAAAGAATCTTCATTTGGGATTTTTGCTCAATTGGAATGTCAAACTGATGAAGCATGGTATTAAGCGAGTCGTCTATAATCTCACCACTCCGTCACCATACCCCTCTCGAAAACTTTAATTTTTTCTTCGTGATCTTCGTTGCTTTGCGGTTCAAAAGGAGAATCAATGAAACAAATCTCTCGACTTAATTTTGCACATTTGCCGACGCCGATCGAAGAGCTGCCGCGTCTTTCTGCGATGTTAAGCGGACCCCGTTTACTGGTCAAGCGTGATGACCAGACCGGACTCGCCTTCGGCGGCAACAAGACGCGCAAGCTGGAATTTCTCGTCGCGGAAGCATGCGATCAGGGCGCAGACATGCTGATCAGCGCGGGCGCGATGCAGTCGAATCATTGCCGTCAGACTGCGGCCGCGGCGGCCAAGTTTGGATTCAAATGTATTTTGGTCTTGACGGGCCAGAAACCGGAGCAGGCCTCTGCCAACTTTTTGCTGGATGGATTGTTCGGAGCGCAGATCGTCACAGTCGCTGACCGCGCCGACCGCGACCGAATTTTGAAAGAAACTTTTGATAAGGCGGTTGCCGATGGGGACAAACCTTATCTCGTGCCGTACGGCGGGTCGAGTCCAACAGGCGCGTTGGGTTATGCGTTTGCGATGGAAGAATTCATGAAGCAAAACGTTAAAGCGGATTGGATGGTCTTTGGCACATCGTCGGGCGGGACACATGCCGGGCTGGTGCTGGGTCAGCGCGTGTTTGGATTCAAAGGCAAGGTTTTGGGAATCAGCATTGATGAATCCGAAGAATGGTTGAAAGAAAATGTTTCCAGGTTGGCGTCAGATGCCAGCGAAAAATTTGGGAAGCGGATTGAGTTCACTGCGGCGGATGTGTTGGCGAATGCCGATTATTGCCGCGCCGGTTACGGGGTCCTGACTGAGGCGGAGCGTGAAGCGGTCAAGTTGTTTGCGCGCAATGAAGGTCTACTGTTGGATCCGGTTTATACAGGTCGAGCTGCGGCGGGTCTGATCGATTTGATCCGCAAGGGATTTTTCAAAAAGAATGAAACGGTTTTATTCTGGCACACCGGCGGACAGCCTGCATTGTTCGCAGATAAATATGCCAATGTCATTGCGAGTGCCGAAGGCGCGAAGCAATCCTCACGCGGATGAGGAGATTGCTTCGCCGCACAATGCGCGGCTCGCAATGACGTTAGGTTATGGTTCAAGGCAGGTGCGCGTCAGTGACTGACCTGTGCCTGTGTCGCATCCGCTCGCATTGAATTGGTCACGCAGAACATCATCGTAAAGTTGTGAAAGTGTCACGCATTGCACGCCAACGCTGTCGAAGAAGGGGATGGCCTGTGAGGTCGTGGTCATGTCCCTGCTTTCGGCCTGACTGATGGACGGAATGGCGGGTTGTTCTCTGGTGTGGAATTGGATAATATCCCCGTATTGAAATTTGCGAATTGCGTTCATTACAAAATCTGTCGGGCCGCCGCCGCCGATGGAATATAGAGTCGCTACCAATCCGCGCTGACCACAGGCGTACATAAATGGATCGCTGATGATGTCGTACGGTGGCCGCGCAAAGTGGACGGTCGGTTGCGCACCGAGTACTTTTGTCAGCGCGTCCAGCCATTTGTCGAAATCATCAACGACTTTTTGCGGTTTGTAAAGCGCAAGGTTATCGTGATAGTAAGAGTGATACCCGAACTCGTGTCCCTTGCTGTAAAAGCGCTTCCAGAGACCGGGGTCTTTTGCGTCAACTGTAGCAAGCGCGTTGCCAACTGGAAATAACGTAGTGTGCGCGTCGGGGTGCTGGTTAAGAATATCTTCCAGCATGTGTAAGCGTGTTACGAGTTGGCAGTCGTCATAAGTTAGGGCGACGTGCGGATAGTTTCTGCTTCCGTGATGGATGATCGGCGCGGTGTTATCAGCTTGAGCCAGGTCTAAACGGCCAAAGGCTGTCGCCAGCAAAGCCGCGCCGCTTAATTTTAGAAAATCACGTCGGGAGAATAAGCTCATGGAATTAATGTGACCACAGATTTACGCAGATAAAATTATTTGCGTGAAAGCCGGGCGCGGCCTAATGCAAAAATCGAAATCCCGATCCATGCCACATTCACGCCAACCGCTGGCATGGCGCCATGAAATACTGCATTCATTGTCAGCAACACGCCGCCGAATAAATTCATGAGTTGGTAGGGAACAGAATCGCCTTCGATCTTTTTTGTCGAAATGAGATAATACGCGGTCAGATACGAAATCGTGCCGATCCAGCCGAACACGTCAATGATGGTTTGGTTCACACACAGCTCCTAAAACTTTTTATTTTACCGGAGATTGCTTCGCGAAGTGCGCTCGCGATTACATCTACAATTTGATTCTAACATCAACCGCCAGCGCGCCTTTTGACAAAGCGCGCAGCGGGTTGATTTCTATTTCAGATATTTCGGGATGTTCATAAGCCAGCCACGAAAGTTTTATCAGGATGTCTTGCACCGCGGACTTATCCGCCGCAGGGATATTTCTGAACCCGTCCAGCTTTTTCCCCGCCCAAGTCTTTCGCATCATTTCCTGCGCCTCGAGCGGATTCAACGGCCCGAGGGCGAATGTCACATCCTTGAGTCCCTCCGCTTCGACGCCGCCCGAACCAAACATGACCAGCGGGCCGAAGGTTGGGTCGCGCACTACGCCGACGATGACTTCCTGTCCGCTTTCGATTCGACGTTGAATATGCACGCCGTCAATTTTCGCGTTCGGCTTGGCAGACTTGGCTCGTTCAATCAGGAGCGTGTAGCCACTCTGGGCTTCTTCAACAGTTTTGATGTTCAATAAAACTCCGCCGATATCTGACTTATGCAAAATATCGGGCGATGCGATTTTCATTACAACGGGAAAGCCAAGTTCATTTGCAATTGTCGATGCTTCGTTTTCGTTTCGCGCAAGTTTGGTCGGCGCGGTTGGAATGCCATAGGCGGCCATCAGTTCATCAGGAAAATTCGCCACCGTGTTTACAACGAAAGGCTTTTTCCTTTGTGCCCCTTTGTGTTCTTCGTGGTTAAGAAAATATGCGCGGCGAGCAAGAATTCCCAACGCCGACGCGGCGCGTTCCGGGAATGTATACGTTGCGATCTTGGCAAGATTGAATCGTTCAAATGCGGTCGCTGTTAATTCTGAACCAAGCAATGCAACTACGATTGGCTTTTCAGAAGTTTGAATAATTGGGATGATCGCGTCGGCAACGGACTCGGTTGTGAACATCGGCGGGGGAGGCAGGATGACCATGACCGAATCAACTTGTGAATCAACCAACAATAATTTCAGGCAGTCGGCGTAATTCTGCGGCGAAGCGGATGCCAGCATGTCAACCGGATTGTTAATTCCAGCTGCGGGCGGAAGTTGTGTGGCCAAAATTTTTTCGGTGTCATCACTTAATTTTGCAAGTTGCAAGCCGTTGACTTCCAGCGCGTCGGCAGCGATGACTCCGGGACCGCCGGCATTTGTCAGCACAGCGGCGTATCGAGACCGAGGTAATGGACAAACTTCCAGCGCGCGCGCCCAGTCAAACATCTGCTCGGCGGAGTCGGCGCGAAAGATGCCAGCCTTGGCGAAGGCCGCGTCGAAGGCGGTGTTAGAGGCGGCCAAGGCTCCCGTATGCGAGGCGGCCGCTTTCTGTCCGGATTCGAAGCGTCCAACTTTGAGCGCAATGACCGGCTTGCGCCGCGTCACCTCGCGGGCCGCATCCACAAAGCGTGAGCCATCCGTAACGCCTTCCATGTACAGCACGATGACGCGCGTGTGCTCATCGTCGGCGAGCAGGGGAAGCATGTCGGTCTCGTTGACGTCGGCCTGGTTACCGAGGCTGACGATTTGCGAAAATCCGAAACCCTGACGGCGCGACCAGTCGATGATGGCGGCGCAGAACGCGCCTGAGTGCGATGCGAAGGCAATGCCGCCCGCAGCGGGCATGGGCGGCTGGAGGAAAGTCGTGTCGAGCGGAAGATGCGTGTCAATGGTGCCGATGCAGTTCGGCCCAAGCAAGCGGACTTGATTGGCCTGTGTGACTTCAAGACATTTCTTTTCGAGTGCCGCGCCTTCGGGACCTGCTTCGCGGAACCCGGCTGAAACCATGATGGCCGCGTGGACATTGCGCTTGGCACAGGCTTGGATCGCGTCGGCCATGGCCGTGGACGGAACCACCAACACAGCAAGATCAACCGGGTCGGGGACTTGGGCGAGATCGGTGTAAAGCGCGCGCCCGAAAAGTTCACCGCTCTTCTGGCTGACAAAATGGATCGCACCTTGATATTTGCTTTGAATCAAATTGCGCGCCACGCCATAGCCGAGTTTTTCTGGCGAGGTGGATGCGCCGATGATGACAACGCCGCGAGGGGAGAAGAAGGGAGTGAGGGAGGAATTCATGAGAAATATTTAACCACAGATGAACACGGATGAAAACTATAAAGAGAAGGCCTATGATGTTCACAGATCATAGGCCTCAATATGCTATTTTATTAACTTTATTTCTATAAATATTGTATCTGTTAAAGGTTCTCGGAGTTCTGCACTTGTGATTCTAACTGAAATTTCCCATACATTTGACCTTTCTGTTTCACCTAGCCAAATCCATAAGGAATCAAAACTATACTCAGGTCTATGTTGAATCAATTGATCAATTGTATAAGCAATGGTGTACACCCCATTTTTCTCTTCTATAAATGGTCCTTTTGTATTTGAATAGTCACTGCCATTAGGAATTGTGTTCGGAGAAAATGACGGCGAAATAGGAAAGTTTGCAAATGTCCCTAAGATTTAAATAAGGTTCTGGTTCAAGTGGTTTTGCAACACGATATTCTATTTGTTTTCTATGGATCGTTTTTCTGTCAGATATCTGATGTTTTTTGGGAATTCTATATTCTCATGGCATTGTTAATTCTATACTTACATTATTCGCCGGGTAATTTCATTTATTTTCTACTGCAATACTGAGTTCGAAAGCCCGATCTAGGCCACATTCGTAAATGTTGACTAAATACTCCCGGTATTCTTGTAGATATTTTTCTACTTCTTGCTTGTAGTTAGGGTTTAGCTCTGAATTTGCTAATGCGGCGATGGATCTTGCTATGCCCGTGAAAGTTGAATTAGTCGGAATTTTTTCGATTAATTCTTTTCGCTTATCGTTCACCCATCTATCAAAATCAGGTTTAGGATCTAGAGCTGTGATATTGAATTCTAAATTCTTGCTTATTCGATTTGAATTATCATTAAAACCTACGACGATATTTGGTTTCTTTTCATCGAGCTCATGAAACTTCGAATCGAGTTCATCGTACTCTTTGAGCAAACTTGCAAAAGCAGAATATCCACCGATTATCAACGCTACCCCAAAAATTATGAAGTAGACGACTCGAATATTTAATTCAGGAAAGAAAATACCTACTAGGAAGGTGATTGCGAAACCAACACTTCCTGTAACTAGAATCCATGATTGTTGAAATAATCGTGAGATATATTCTTTCAGGGGGTTCTTATGTTTCATTCGATTTGTTTGAAAGTAGACGTTTTTATTTTTGATAGTATATCATTCTTGTTTCCACTACATTTCCCAATGTGCCACTTTCTCAAGTGTTCTTCGTATGCCTTTCTGTATCGGCACGGCACTGGAATGATACAATCACGAAATCCTTATCCATAAACGACAAATGGAAGTGACCCTATGAACAATAAATCAACGCTTGCCAGTCTGCGCGCATTTCTCATCATTTGGGTGGGACAACTGGTGTCCCTGATCGGGTCACAACTGACGGGATTCGCCCTCGGCGTATGGGTCTACGACCAAACCCATTCCGTGATGTGGCTGGCGTTGACTCAGATTGCCATGCAGATTCCGTTTGTGATTCTCTCTCCGCTGGCGGGTGTGCTAGCCGATCGCTGGAATCGTCGCACCGCCATGATCGTCAGCGATTTCGGCGCGGGGCTGGCGGTTCTGGCCGCCGCGCTTCTTTACTTGACCAATCGACTCCAGCCCTGGATGGTGATTCCCATCAACTTTTGGCTGGCGGCTTTCATGACGTTGATGTGGCCCGCGTTTACTGCCTCTGTCACTCTGCTGGTTCCCAAGGAACAATACGGACGCGCCAACGGACTCGTCCAGTTGGGTGAGGCGCTTCCGCAAATTGCCGGACCCGCGCTGGCTGGCGCGTTATACGTGAGCATTCGCCTCGGCAACATGGCTTTGATCGACTTCGGCACCTATCTCTTCTCCGTGATTTTGATGCTGGCTTTTGTGCGCATTCCGAGCCCGCAGCACACGGAAGACGGTCAGCAGGCGAAAGGCTCGATCTGGCAGGAAATGAGATTTGGCTGGGGTTACATCATCGCTCGCAAAGGGTTGTTGTATCTGCTGATGTTCTTCCTGTTGATCAATTTTCTGGGCGGGGTCATGCAACCGCTTTTCATCCCTTTGATATTGGATAATTGGAAGGCGGATGTGCTGGGATATATCAGCACCGTGATGGGCGTGGGAATGTTGCTCGGGACTCTGGTCATGAGCGCCTGGGGCGGTGGCAAACGAAAAGTTTATACGCTGCTGGGAGCGGGTGTGGTCAGTTCGCTATTTTTGATGGCGATCGGACTTCGCACCTCCATTCCATTGCTTGCAGTTTGCGGCTTCGGATTTATGTTCACCATGCCTTTGATGAATGCCTCCAGTCAGGCCATCTGGCAATCGAAGGTGGCTGCCGATGTGCAGGGACGCGTGTTCGCTGTGCGGCGCACCATTGCCTGGTCGAGCGGCATCATCGCGCCCTTGTTGGCTGCGCCATTGGCTGATTATGTTTTTAAGCCCGCCATGTCAACCGGGGGCGCATTGGCGCCGACCCTTGGTCCGCTGATCGGCGTCGGCGCGAATCGCGGTGTTGGATTGTTGATCAGTCTGCTGGGCATGCTTTCAGTGTTTGTCAGCATTGCGGCATTCTTCGTTCACCAGATTCGAAACGTCGAGATCGAACTCCCGGATATCACTCCAAATGTCGCATCTGAATCATCCGAAGTTTTGAGCGATCAACTCGCGGATTAAATACTCTTTCTGTTCTGACACTGAGCGGGCCACCATTTTTCCCAGTGCGCAACTTTATCCAACGATCTCCGTCCGCCCTTCTTCGGCGGCGCGGACAACTTCTCCTCATCCGCGGGATATCCGAATGACAGCGCGATCCGCAAATGCAATTCGGGTGGGAAAGCTAAAATCTGGCGCGCCCGCTCGAAGTCATAGATGGAGGCGGGGCAGGACCCTACACCGAGTTCCCACGCCGCGAGTTGCATAAACGCCGCGGCTTGTCCCGCGTCGAACATTGTCTGGAATTTTGCCGTTGGGTCGGGAGTCAGAATAGCAACGGCCAGCGCCGCGCCTGCGAGGTGTTCTGCCCATTCGCCACACTCGGATAATTCCTTGAGAATCTTTTTATCTTGAATGGCAATGAATTGCCAGGTCTGCTCGTTCTTCGACGACTGTGAACGCCGTCCCGCGTTCAGGATGGCGGTCACGATTTCTGCTGGCAATGGTCTGTCCTGGAATTTTCGTACTGCGCGCTTGGTGCGAATGGCATCAGATACGTTCATTTCTTTCCTCTTTCCACTTTCTACAAGGGCTAAGGCAGTCGTCAAAATAATCGTCCGGAGAAAATCAGGAGCCCGAATGCAACTAAATGAAAGGTAAGCACGATCGACGCGCTTTGCCAGACGATGCGCTTGTCATTGAGCAGGCGATTGCCTTTATAGCGGCGGTCCAGCCATGTGGTGGCTGCCAATAAAACACCGTGATATAAGCCATAAACAATGTAATGTAAATCCGTGCCGTGCCAGATTCCCATGAGTCCCATCGTGATAATATAGCCAACATATGAGGCAGTGTAGCGATCTTTGAACCACTTTCCCTTTAGCGCGGCGAAGATGAATCGATTATAGATATGGTCGCGGAACCAGAAAGAGAGACTCATGTGCCAACGGTTCCAAAAGTCGCGGATATCGCGGGAAATGAACGGACGGTTGAAATTCTCCGGCGTGTGGATCCCGAAGATATAACTAAACCCGATGGCGAAAAGGCTGTAGCCTGCAAAGTCGAAGAATAGATAGAACGTATAGGCATACATATAAGAGGCGATGGCGAAGATCCCAGTTCCTTGCGATACGGGATCCAGCCAGTATTGTTTGATCAGCGCCGCCAGAATGAATTTATACAGGAAGCCGGTGAAGATCATATGGACCGCTTTATCGAGGTCTTGAAGAACGTCTTCCCGGGTTCGGTCGCGCTTCCAGTCTTCTGCAAAACGGTTATATCGGTCAATCGGGCCGGACGAGATGGTGGGGAAGAACAGCAAAAAGGTCAGATACTGAAGCGGGAAAATGGAGGCGATGAGATTGTCCTGAATCCCAATGATGACGTCCAGACTGCGAAACGTCAGGTATGAGAGTCCCAGAAAAAATAATTGGTAATCAGTACGGAATAACGGCACAAATTTGGCGGCCAGTAGAGGCAGTAAACTTAATAGGACCGCCACATAAAATATGAAACGGTTCGAGTTGCGTTTGTGGAAGAACAAAAAAACGCTGGCAATGATCCATTGTAAAACCGCGTAAACGATTACCAATATAACTTCATTGATGGCCGTTGTTTCTGTAAGTGCCCGAATGTTGTTGTATTGGATAACCAGCATGGGCAACGTTGCAAGCACGAGCCAGATTTTGGAGATCTTCCTGAAGAATCCTGCAAAGATGGCGGGGATGATAACGTATAGCGCAATGCCAAAATAGAGAAAACTTGTATATGGATTCATCTAAAGTTGCCCTCCCAATTTACGGCGATCTGTCTTGCCGTTGGCAGTCATGGGGAATTGTTGTAGAAAAATAAATTTGCGCGGGATCATGTAATCGGGCAGGCGTTCGCTGAGTTCGCGTTTCAGCATGCGCGTGATTTCAAAGTCCGTGTCTGCCGGGCGGCTTTTCAGGATAATGAACGCTGCCAGGTATTCGGCCTGGCCATTCTTGATGGCGGGGATGACCGCCGCATCCTGCACAACTGACAGCGCGTGCAAATTGTTTTCCACGTCCCCGATTTCAATACGGTATCCATGTAGTTTGATCTGAAAATCAATTCGGCCATCGAAGAATAACAGGCCGTCTTGAAAATGGCCGAGATCGCCCGTGTGATATGCGCGCATACCGTCCAGCTCAAAAAAAGCGCGCGACGTCAGGTCGGGACGGTGGATATATCCAATGCTGACGTTTTCGCCCGCGATCACGATCTCGCCTCTTTCCTGACCCTCAAGCGGGTCGCCGTTATTGAAGATTTGAATCTGGCTGTCCGGTTTTGGGCGGCCAACCGGCAGTGGGCTGTAGCGCGTCAGCGCGTCCTGGTCAATGCGGACGGATGTTGTCGCGACCGTTGCTTCGGTGGGGCCGTAGGTATTCCAGACTTCGCTGTTGGGAAAACGTTTCAACAAACCAGCCGCAACTTCCGGCGTGAGCGTTTCACCGCAAAACCAGAATTTGTGTGTACGAGGCAATAACTCTTTGTCGAAGGAAGGGTCCAGCAAACATAATTGTGCAAATGAAGGTGTAGAAACCCAGACCGTGATATTTGAATCTGCCAAAACTTTATACAATCGTTTCGCATCATCAATCACATCTTTTGTCAGGCTAAAAAGAGTCCCACCGGTGGCGAGGCTTGAATATAAATCCATCACAGACAGATCAAATGAGAATGGCGCCTGATTGAGGAAGATTTCCTTTCCCTCCGTAAAATGCTGTTCTGATAATATCCAATGTACAAAACTCTCAAGACAGCCGCGCGTGATGACAACGCCTTTGGGGTTGCCGGTACTGCCGGATGTGAAGATGACATACCACGGATCATTTAAGTCCGGGTAGCAAATCTCGAAGCCGGATGGCTCGGGACCGGATTCTGCAATTAACGCGCGCACCCGTTCCGGGGTCAAGAGCATGGACGCGTTTGCAGTCTCCATGATTGCGTCAATGCGTTGAGATGGGAAAGAGCTATCCAAAGGGATATAGGGATGTCCGGACTTGACCGCTCCCAGGAAGCCAATCAGCATTTCTGATTCCTTGTGCCCGAGCATCGCGACAGGCGAATGATCTGCCGGCAGTTTTTGCGCGAGGGAAACAGCCAGGGCGTTTGAGCGATTGTTCAATTCGGAATATGTGAGCGTCTGATCTCCGCAAATGTGAGCGATTTGCTTGGGGCTTTCTTTGCTCCAACGATCAATGCGTTGTAACAGGTTCATAAAAACTAAAACCCCTGATAAACGAACTTGACTGTGGAAAAATCACCCTTGCCATACATGATAATTAAGCCTGCGATGATTGCCAGGTAATAAAGCACGAGCAGGGTTGCTTTTATTTTGGGGTTAGTGTATGCGTCCGTGAAAAAAGTTGTCAAGCGTTTGATCCACATAGACCCATCCTTTCCGGCTCGTGTGTGAGGCCTGATCAATGCTGAAATATATATCCGTGCCGTATTCGCGGTAGTCAATCACCAGCACATTATAAGGCCCAGTGACATCATGCAGTTTTGTGTAAAAAGTATTTTGAGCTTGTTCAGAGACACCCAGCGCCTCCCACAGATGAATGTTCATGGGGCGGCTTAGGATCAAAGGTTTCGCGCCAAGTTCCTGTAGGACACTTAAAAGGATCTTCAAGTCATCCCATTCTCTAGCGCCTTGAACATAGCGAATAAACCGGTTGTCGCCCAACCCGGGGACAATGGGACTCGATAATAAATTCTCGTAATTTTTCCATTTTGTATCCTCGACGCCGTATGGATTATTAAGTGTGTGCATCTTCTGCTCTTCGAGCGCCGCCGTAAGAGTACCGGACCAGTCGATTGTGCGCGCTTCGCGTTGTATATCCGGGTTGATTGAGTGAGCTTGAAGATATGCGATCACTGCCGCGTGGTCTTGAAGGCGCATCACGATTGCTTGAAGCTCGCCAAACGGCCATGCAATATAATAGAACATCCTGGTGGGAAGTGAAGGTTTGTTTAGGGCAGCGAGAGTCAATTTCAAGAATGGGTCTGCCTGAAGCGTGGATGGAAAATCCAACATGCGTTTGGCCGCCGCGCTCTTGGTATCCAGGCTGAGATATGGACTGAAAATTATTTCGTAAGCGTGCAAGCGCGTGTAATTCCCCGCATAGTATTGTTCCGAAAGCGCGCCCATGGTGAACGGCGCAGGCGTGATCGAGATGACAACTTTCCTGCCCTTCAAGGCCGGTCCAAGCGCTGCCAGATTTTGTGCCATGGTAATGGATGACATGCCCAGGTTGGCTATATCAATAACCGCAAAGCCTGTTGGATAGCTCTGAAAGAATATATTGGCCTGATAATCGGTGGCAACCATTGTGATCTCAGAGCTTCCGTAAATTGGCAGAAGGTCCGGTTGTTGGACGGCCGCGCGTTGTAACGCGCTGCCGTTCCGGGCCTGTCGAATGTCGAGGGGGGCAAGTGCATTGATATATTTTGATTCAAGCGACTCGGCGTAAAAATTAAATCCCAGCATGGCCGCCACAAGAATGGGAACCGATATAATTCCGGCGGTTAGATGCGGCGTTCGTTTCATCATCAACTTAGTTTCTTGTCAAAATACTCGATGATTTTTTGCGGTGTTGCCCATAAGTCACGGTCGATCTGGCTGGGAGGAATCTCAATATTAAATGCATCAGAAAGTGCAACGATCAATTCTACGGTGCCGAAGGAATCCAACACCTTTTCCCCGAAAAGATCGAGGCTTAAATCTTTACGTACCTGATCTGTTCCGGTAATTTTTTCCAATTCGTTGAGGATGGTTTCTGAAATGGACATAAACTCCTTGTGAATTCTTCAATAATAAATTTTGGCTATGATACCATCTTTGAATATGTAATCGGTTTTTGGCTTTGCTTTGTACCCCCAAATACGTTTCCTTTGGGTTGCAATTGGCATGAATACTCTCGTTGAAGAATTATGCAATAACAATTTATTCGATAAGTTTAAGCATTTTATCTTTGCTTTCTGGCGTTGCCACCACTGCCAGTACATCTCCCGCCTTCAAAATTGTATCCCCACGCGGAATGAGAATCTCGCGTCCGCGCCTTAGGCTTGCAATAATACAGCCTTGCGGAAAGCCAGCTTTGGACAGCATTTTGCCATCGCATGGTGCGCCTGGCCGAATGATATATTCGTTGACGGTCATGCTGCCTGTCATAGCATCCAGCCGTGTTTCTTGTTCGTGGTGACGTTTTGCTTCCCGGCGTGTGAGGGCAGCATCATAAGCACGTACCAGATCTGTACGACGTAAGAGTCCCACCAACTTGCGTTGATGATCTCTATCTACAACGGGCAATCGTCCAATATCCCGCATTCCCATGCGCCGAAGTGCCGTGCCAATCGTTTCGTCTGGATATGTCACCAATAAATCGCGTGAGCAGATTTCGCCTACTGTTTTTATTGACCATTCTGCCGGATCAGCCTGCTCCAAATCTTGCAAGGTCAGTACTCCTGCCAGTTCTCCGGCCCCATTCACGACTGGCAAGCCATGATTACGCCGTTGCAGGAAGATGTCTGATGCTTCTGCGATACTGTTGCTTTCATTTAAGGTGGTGGGATCTATTTGCATCACTTCGCCCACGGTCATCGTTTCCAGTACTTCCACATCGCGTCCACGTTCCAGCCGGATTCCGTGTCGCGCTAACCCTCTTGCATATACTGAATCCCGCTCTAATCGGCGTGAAATTAGCATGCTGATGATCACAGCAAACATCAACGGTAATATGATGTGATAGTCCCGCGTCATTTCGAATAGCAATAAGATCGCGGTTAATGGGGCATGTACGGAACCCGCCAATACCGCTGCCATGCCCACCATTGCAAAAGCCGCAGGAGTAATTCCCAGGTTTGGAAAAA
>Ga0172369_10000894_pt1 | contig 44337 bp, 38 predicted proteins | sample LakKiv25m_FD_114539 | JGI IMG/M metagenome (GOLD analysis project Ga0172369, IMG submission 114539) | Freshwater microbial communities from Kabuno Bay, South-Kivu, Congo - kab_022012_11.25m | ecosystem: Environmental > Aquatic > Freshwater > Lake | place: Democratic Republic of the Congo...
GAGAATTTAATTTTCCCCACGCACGTGGGGATGAACCGCCTGGATTAAATTGTAATTCAATACATCGAACATTTTCCCCACGCACGTGGGGATGAACCGATTTAGCGTATTTCTGACTAGGCGAAATTTCAATTTTCCCCACGCACGTGGGGATGAACCGGCAGAGGCGTATGAGAAAATGAAAGCCCGGCTATTGTCCCCACGCACGTGGGGATGAACCGTCGAAAGCGAGCACACGGATATAGTCTGGTCCATTGTCCCCACGCACGTGGGGATGAAACAGTCCCAATCTGATTCAGACAGAATTTTTTCTCTCAGTCTTCTCTGCCCCAGTAATCGGACTGATCGACATACTGGTTTGGTATATAGGCTAAAGTATCTTCTGTCCGGGGGTCATCAATCTGATGCACCGTTTCGGGGGTTGCATAAATAGCAATCATCTGCTTATAATACCTGTAACCCGCATTCAGATTTTTCGATTCGCTGCCTTTATCCACAAGCATGGCAATCTCCTGGTTGAACAGTTCCACAGGTTCCCATAATAAACACTCATATGATTTTAACTTTTCGGGAATATATTTCCTGAAAAGCGGATAGACTACTTCGAACCAGGGACCCAGAAGTCTATATTGCCCGCTTCCTCTTTCCGATGAATACAATTCGTTCAGCAAAGAATTCAGTTTTTTCGTAATATCCATGTTAAGCATCTTTATATATTTGAGGATATTTTCTATTCAAAAATCATAAAGCCTAAAATATAAATCAATTTGAAGTGAAAAGAAAAACTGCTCCATTCTTCAATAAGCCGTTCATATTCCTCTGCCGCTAATTTATAACTGACATTACTTTTAAGAATGTTATCCCGCCGCAAAATAATATCATTTGATGATACTTATCGCACAGGTAACTTTTTTAATATTGCATTCGGTGGCTGCCCGGTATTGAAAAAATCACGGGTGAGCAAAAAAATGATTGATAAATTACTGAAGGTGATAATATGACTGAAAAAATGACGGCGGTATTTTCAGGGCTTTCGGAGGAATCCGGTTTACCGGTGGAAGTTTTGGTAAAACTTGCTGAAAGAGGCTGTATGATTGCATTTAAGGATGATATGAATTCGAGGATCAAAGCATTCGGCGGTGAGGATTGTTTTACTGGTGATGCATTGGAAGATTTTATCATGACCCTGATTTATGGCGGAACAATATCCTTTGCCGTGGAAAATTCTTCAGATTGAACCATTGAATATGACAGAATCCATTCATTGTCAGCCTCAAATATCCTGACTTTGTGCTTGAAAGATTACAGTTAAATTTTCACTTTGTTAAAAGCTAATTCGGCTGCAAGGGAGAGGGACGGCGGTAAAAACATTACAGATTCAATCTGAAAGTAAAAGCGGGAAAATTATATTCATTGTTATAAGAGAGCCCGATCTCTTTTCTCCTCTCAGGGTCCAAACCATATTTGAAATAAATATAATTTCTGTCTGACTCAAAAATAATGGCACCGGCAGCCCAGTCATAAAAAAGCCCGGCGATATTCAGAAAAGCGCCTGCAGTAAAAATAATAGCGTTATTATTCTGCCTCTGCTGCTTATCCGCTGCATTAATAAAATCCTGAGGAACATTATTAAGCAAATCGTACTGATCGACGATTGCGTAGGTCATCAAACCATAACCAATAACTCTTGCGCCTAAAATTGCCCAGGCGGTTTTAGGATGATCGAGATAAAAATGAATATAACCGGGAACAACAGAAGCAATAAATAATTTTGACCAGTCAAGATTTCTCTGAATTTTTAAAAATTCATCATAAGTCATTCCCTCAGGAATGCTCTGAATTTCCCTGAGCGCATTATACTTTTCCTGAGTAATTGAAATCTGAGCATCGAGATTCCCGACAAAAAAAACAATAACTAAAAATATCATCCGGATTTTCATTCAAATAACCTGATCATCATTTATATTAAAATACATCGTTTAAACAACCGATCCAAAAACCTCATTCCTGCCAAACTTTCCAACCTGATAAACTTACCACTTGACAAACTTTCAACTTGATAAACTTTCAACTTGACAAACTTCCCACTTGATAAACTTTCAACCTGATAAACTTTCCACTTGACAAACTTTCAACTTGACAAACTTTCCACTTGACAAACTTTCCAACCTGATAAACTTCCCACTTGACAAACTTTCCAACCTGATAAACTTTCAACTTGATAAACTTTCAACTTGATAAACTTCCCACTTGACAAACTTTCCACTTGATAAACTTTCCACTTGACAAACTTTCAACTTGCCAAACTTTCCAACCTGATAAACTTTCAACTTGATAAACTTTCAACTTGATAAACTTTCCACTTGACAAACTTCCCACTTGACAAACTTCCCACTTGACAAACTTCCCACTTGACAAACTTCCCACTTGACAAACTTCCCACTTGACAAACTTCCCACTTGATAAACTTTCCACTTGATAAACTTTCAACTTGACAAACTTTCAACTTGACAAACTTTCAACTTGACAAACTCTCCCTTCCCTCCTCAGCCTTTCGATTAATTCCTGCGGAACGAGCTGGTAGCGCATCGGACGGAATACTTTTCCGGGCGGAGAATGCAGTTCTCGAGAGGCTTCAATTCCGGAGACGTTTGATTTGAGCCAGTCGAGCACGAGGTTTTTACCAAGAAGCGCGAAACCATAAACACTGCCGACAAACCGCGCATTCCACTCAAAAACATCAAAAGAATTTCCGTTGAGATAGCCCTGAATATTCAGAGGACCGTGATGCCCTGCTTTTTCAAGAGATGCAGAACATTTATCCGCAATTTCGTGCATAAAAGCATCGTCCGAGAGCCACATCTGCTTAATTATGCTCCCTGCTCTCTGCGCACGGGTGATGCAGCGGTTTAACTCTTTCCCGTTTTTATCAAGAAGCAGATCGATATTATAATAGTCATTAACCGGGTTGAGTAATAACGGGACGCCTTTATTATATCGTAAGTCTCTGTATTTCTGCTTCAGTTCGGGCGCTGCGGCAAAAGGCTGAAAAATATAACTGGTTTTTGAGATAAGCGGTAAAAGATCATTCTCCTCAAAGATCACAAAAACATCTTTGCTTGCGTGACCATTCCATCGGGGCTTTGCAATAAGCGGGAATCCTTTTTCGCTCAGTAATTGCTTTACCTCAGTTTCGGTAAAGGCAGTTTGAACAAAAGGCAGCCCATTCTGAAGGCAAAACCGGTATGTTTTATATTTATCGCCATAAACCGATGCCATGTTAATTGCGGGGAATGTGCCGGCGAGTTCGCTCCCGTTTACAATATCAGCCAGAAGCGGCAGCTCTTCATCGCGCCCGTTAATAATAAGATCGGGCTTCACTTCAGATAATATATTGTTTATTCTCTCCTTGAACTGCCCGGCAGAAGAAGTTTCAGGAACGATAAAAGCGGAATCCAGATATTTCAGACTGACAAATTCTGGATGGGAATTAGTCCCGATACAGTTAATACTGTCCCTGCCCGGAGCCAGGCAGTCCAGCACACCTTCAATAGAGCGGCTTCCGGCGCTTGTAAGCAATAAATTAATTTTTCGTTTCATTGCTAGCGTCACTCCCATATTTTTTTCTTTTTGCGCTTTTTAATACCGGAAGTCCGATATAATCACCAGTCGCCGGATTCCTGATCGCATTGGTTTGAGCCGCATTGTCAAAATGTCTGATAATTTCTTCAGCCCATTCATCATCAGTTTTTTTTGAGAATACATTTTCGATTGATTCGACCTGGGCGGGGTGAACAGCCATCTTGGCGTAAAAACCGTTTTCAAAAGCCCAGTTACATTCCTTAAGTAAATCTTCTTTCCAGCTTTCACCCCTGGAAGGAAGAATTCGCGAGGGGCTGTCGATAAGAAATACGTTGTTTATTCTTGCTTCGATCAGCAGATCGGCGATTATTTTCTGTAAAACAACAAGATCGTAATTCCTCTCAATCCCAAGCTCAAGGGACATATCCCCCGCACCGAATGCTATGAGTCTGTACCCCTTTTCATTTGCAAAACTCATGATTTCTCTTCTGTTTTCATATCCCGTAAGGGTTTCGATCAATGGTATTATTCTCCGGGTTTTCCGGTCATGAATTAAGCTGCATAACATCTGAACCGCTGCTCCGGAAGAGCATTTTGAGAGCATTATCCCGGCAGTATCCCCTGCATGATTGCCCAATATCTCCAGATCCTGCTCAAAAAAATCTGAATCGATTCCGTTTATCCTAACATAAATTTCAGTATGCTGTGCGAGTTTCCCGGCGGATTCATCCAGTACAGACCGCAGCATTTCTGCCGCCTGTTTCTTTGAATTATCGGGGATGCTGTCCTCAAGGTCGAATATTAACGCAGAGGGTTTCTGAGTGTGGAATTTACCCTTCAAAAAATCACTGACAAAGCGGTTTGATTTATTTGCAGGGACAAATAATAATGATTTCATTTCTTTTCATTCTATTAGGGATATTTTTTTACTATAAGAAATAACAGCGATTAATCAAAAGAGAAATTCCGTATTAATTGAGAGCGGTCATTGTCTGATAACTTTTTGTCATATAAAAACCTGATGACTGCCTTTTTGTAATTAGCAGACATTCACCCTCAGCAGGGTTAAAAATTAACTGAATAATCCGCATATCATTTTCTCTTCTGATTAACTCTCCGCCATAAGCGGAGACCTTTACATTATTTAATTAAAAGGATTTGATCGAAGTTATCATTCGGTAACTTTGCAAAAATTTGATTCTGCCTCCTTTAAAAGTGCTTTCTGTCAAGTCGCAGAATTTGTTATACGCTTCTTCAGCCTCGGGATTCCGGTCTGATAAATGCGAACTGACATAACTGAATGTTTTAATATAGCTGCAGAAATCTGCCGCGGTCCAGTACAAATAATTGTGGAAGCATAATTCATCGTTATAAGCGAATAATCCGCAGCTCTTTGCCTTCTGACGGATATCATCCCATTTGCTGTAAACAGGGTGTCTGCTGCCGCTAATCCTTTTATCGAGGTCAAGGATAAAGGCTAAAAATTTATTGAATTCAGCAGCCACCTGCCAGTATTCTGTGGGGAGCGGGGGAAGCTGAGGACCGAAAGCGCCGAGCACCCCTCCCGGTTTTAATATCCTGTGGATTTCATCAAATATTGTGTTGATATCCATCCAATGGATGGAGGAAGAAAATGTGACAATATCGGCAGTGGAATCAGCGAGATGTGTATCAGCACCTGTACCTCTGAGAAATGATACCGATTCGCAGCCGTAACGGCTCTCAGCGTATTTAATCATTTCTTCCGATGGATCAATCCCGATAATTCTCAGGGCATCAACTTTCCATACAGAAGTAGAATTACCCGGACCGCAGCCGATATCAGCAACGGTTAATGCATTGCCTCCCCCGGCAAGTTCTTTTAATGTAAGAATCAATTCGGGAGGCGGAATAGGTCTGAATTTGTCGTATAATTCCGGATATTTATTAAATCGGTTTACTATTTCCTGGTTTGTCTGATTTTCCATAATATATGAGTTTTTTTACACGTGATTTTGTTCCGTGAGACCCGTGGTTTAATTAAAATCTGCCGGGACATAGATACTAAACAGAAACAGCGCTTCGTAATAGCCTGATTAAAATGTGAAAATACAATTGATCATTACGTTAGAATTAAAATTAATAATTCATAACTGAATAATTATTTTCTGTTTTTCTGGAATTAAAAATAATTTATTTGCTTTACTTCCCAAGTGCGGTGAATCAAAAAAAATACGGCTGGATTTTTGTCCGAGTTGAATTTTTTATGACGGCGCGCACCATTCCGGCGCCATTCTCCTGAATAGAGGATTAATCCATTTTATCAGTCAGCATTTTTATTTATATTCATAAGTGAAATTAACTCTGAGGTGGTTATGATAAAATTCAGGATTTTATTTTATGTTTTGATATTTCCGGCAATCTTATCAGCACAATATCTTACCCCGCAATTCGGAGGCGAATACAGGGAAGTTTCAGAGACAAGCGACTGCCTTTCCGATGAACAGAGGGCGCAGTATCTCAAAGAGTGTTTTGAATCAATCGAAGAACTCAAAGCCCGGGGAATAATCAAAGAGGCGAAAAACCGACGCACAAGCAGGTTCTTTTATCTGGCCCGTTGTTGCATCTCCCGGAAATTCCGATTTTGCAGTTTATGGTATTTCCGGATTCATCGATCACGACCCGGCATACCCAAATCATCTGCTCGATTATAACGGCGGAACGCGCACATACGATCTGGACAACGGATATAATCATAAAGGTACAGATATATTTACATGGCCTTATCCCTGGCTGAGTATGGATAATTCGTCTGTAAGAATTGTTGCTGCAAAAGCCGGAGTTATCACGAATAAATACGATGGCTATTACGACAGGAACTGCGGGTTCGGGAGCGATAACTGGAATGCGGTTTATATAAGGCACGATGATGGTTCTGTGGCATGGTACGGTCACATGAAGAAATTTTCGCTCACTCCAAAAAATGTAGGTGAAACAGTTGCTGCCGGAGAATATCTCGGCGTTGTCGGAAGTTCAGGGAATTCCACGGGACCGCATCTTCATCTGGAAGTATATGATTCAGGCGGAAACCTGATCGATCCCTGGCAGGGACCATCAAACCCTTCTATTACATCTTCGTGGTGGTCCGATCAGAAGCCCTATTATGAGCCGGAAGTAAACAAAATCGCAACTCATTCTACCTGGCCGGTAACTCCCGACTGCCCCGGACAGGAAATCCCAAATTTTAAGGATGTATTTGCACCCGGGGAGACACTTTATCTTGTGTTTTACTATCATGATCAGCTTGTCGGCGATCAAAGCGTTTATACAGTCCGCACTCCTGAAAATATTATCTTTGCGCAGTGGAGTCATGCTATCACCGAACCTCACTATGCAGCATCATGGTGGGGCTGGAGCTGGGGAATTGCATCCAATCCGCCGCTCGGCACATGGAAAATTCAGGTGTCTTTTCATGGCAATATCTATGAAAAACTTTTCACTGTCTCGAATACAAGCGGGGTTGAGAATAGTCCCGGGCAGCCTGAATTTTCACTAAAGAATAATTACCCCAATCCTTTCAATCCCTCGACTGTTATTAATTATAATATACCCGAAGCGGATAATGTACGGCTTATAGTTTATAATGTTCTCGGGCAGCCTGTTGACGTTTTAGTTAATGAATATTTAGCTGCAGGCAGTTATAATACTGTTTTCGAAGCAGGGGACCTGCCCGGAGGGGTTTATTTTTATACTCTTTCTTCCGGAAGGTTTTGCAAAACCGAAAAAATGATATTAGCAAAATAGGATAGGGTTTTCCAGGTGCGAATAAATTTCGCGGATCTCAGCAATTTTCATTAAGGGATCAGACTTGGATAGTTGCGGGTATTAAAATTCCGGTGGCAAAAATGCTTCAAAGCCGGATAGTTTTTTTTCCTGTTATTTTCATTTCAGGAAACCGAACACTCTTAATTATACCAATTACTTTCTCCAAAAGATAAATATAGTGCAACGGGTGATAAAAATTATTATATTAAAGCAGTTAAAATTTAGTTGTAATAAAAAGAAAGGTATAATTGGTAAAAATACGACTGATGATCCAGGTAGGGCAATTGCTACTCGGCACAATGCTGCGCGAGTAGAGGAAAGTCCGAACTCCACTGAGCAGGGAACCGGGTAACACCCGGAGCCGCACGGATTTGTCCGTGCGTTATGGAAAGTGCCACAGAAAATATACCGCCCGCCATAGGCAGGTAAGGGTGAAAAGGCAGGGTAAGAGCCTACCGCCCGTGAAGTAATTTACGGGGTCCTATTTAAGGAGTACCTTAGGGTGCCAGGGTAAACCCTTCCCGGAGCAAGGTCAAGTAAGGAGGATATCCGCTTTGCGGAAAACAACTGCTCGTTGTTATGCCTCTGGGTGGACCGCTGGAATCTGTAAGTAATTGCAGATCGAGACAAATAATTGCCGCTCTTCGTTTGAAGAGAACAAAATTCGGCTTACATACCCCGGTCATCAGTCGATTTTACCGAACGGTAATATGATTAAAAAGCGATGGAAGCTTAAAGAACCGTTCGAGAAGCAGTCCGTGCTTGCACTGGCTGATAGTCTCAACATTTCTAATGTTTTGGCAGAGATACTTTTGCGTCGGAATGTAAGTACATTTTTTGAGGCAAAGTCATTTTTCCGCCCGGATATAGAATCCCTCCACGATCCCTACCTTATGGACGGCATGGAGAAAGCCTGTACCAGGGTTATCAGTGCCATTACATCGAATGAAAAGATCTGTATCTATGGTGATTATGACGTTGACGGCACTTGCTCAGCAGCGTTGATGTATCTGTTCCTCAAAGAACTGGGTGCGGATGTTATGATCTATATTCCCAACCGTATTACCGAAGGATATGGCATTTCGTCTCAGAGTATTGATGTTATCTATGGGAACAATGTCGGTCTTATGATTTCCGTTGATTGCGGAATTACTGCAGTTGATGAAGTTGCTTATGCAAACAGTCTCATGATTGATACTATAGTTTGCGATCATCACAAACCGAAAGAAAAAATTCCCGATGCCTACGCCGTTCTTGATCCGCTGAAACCAGGCGATAAATATCCGTTCAAATATCTTTCAGGAGCGGGGGTTGCTTTCAAACTTGCGCGTGCAGTTGCCAGCAAGATTGGCAGAATGGATATGCCGCTAAAATATCTGGATCTTGTTGCACTTGCCGGCGCCGCAGATATTGTCCCGCTTATAGATGAAAACAGGATTCTCGTAAGGAAAGGGCTTGAACTTATAAACTCCAATCCCAGGCCCGGAATAAAAGCCCTGATTCAGAGTGCGCGTATGGAACCGGGGAATCTTACTGCCGGACAGCTCGTTTTTACTATTGCACCGCGTATCAATGCCGTTGGCAGGCTCGGAGATGCAAGCAGAGCCGTTGATCTGTTTATAAGCGAAAATGAGGAAGAAGCGAAAAAACACGCTCAGGTGCTTGAGAGTGAAAATTACAAACGCCGTAAAATTGACGAGATCACTTTCTCTGAAGCTATGAGTTATGTGGAAACAAAACATGATCTTGAAAGACACATGGCTCTTGTACTGCATAATGACGAATGGCATCCGGGTGTGATCGGGATTGTGGCTTCGCGGCTTGTTGAGAAGTTTTACCGCCCCGCTGTAATGCTAACGACAATTGATGGAGTTGCCAAAGGCTCGGCAAGGAGTATCACCGGTTTTAACATCTACAAAGCTCTTGAAGCGTGTGAGGATCTGTTGCTTCAGTTTGGCGGACATGAAGCCGCTGCCGGACTCGCAATTGAGATCGATAAAATTGATGAATTCCGCGAAAGGCTCAACGGAGTGATTCGTGAAACGATTTCCAAGAATGATACTGTCCCTGAGATCACGATAGATTCTAAGATTCACCTTTCTGAGATAACTCCAAAATTCCTGAGAATACTTGAGCAGTTCGCTCCATTTGGTCCAGGTAATATGCGTCCGGTTTTTCTTGCAGAGAATGTCGATCTTATGAGTACTCCAAGGATTGTTGGGACAAACCACCTTTCCTTTTACGTCAAGCAGAATAGCGGTGATAAGGTATTTGATTCTATCGGATTTAATCTCGGCGGCTATGCACCGGAGATCATTTCGTCAAGAGCTCCTATTGATATAGTTTTTACTATTGAAAAGGTCGTTAAGGAAGATAAAACATATCCTCAGATAAGGCTAAAGGATCTCAAAGTAAAAAAGTAAGAAGATAATCCTTTCATAAACTTTTCTCTCCCTCTCATAAATCAACATGCTTTTTTAATTCGTTTCGTCCCGTTTTGCGGCTTAATTCTTTTTGATTATTATTTCTCTATTAATTCTTCTGCGATTGACAAACAAGGACAACAAAGCTATGATAATTCTCGGAATCGATCCCGGGATAAATAAGACCGGTTACGGCATTGTAAAATATGACGGGAATTCATTCTTATATGTAACTTCAGGAATAATTATCACAGGAGTGCAGAATTCAATCCCCTTCAAACTTGAAAAAATATTTTCCGTCATAAACGATTTAATAATCCGGCACAGCCCCGATGAATTTTCAATTGAAACAGCATTTTATGGAAAAAACATCCAATCTGCGCTGAAAATTGGCTATGTCAGAGGTATTTCATTGCTTGCCGCCCAGAAACACGGATTAAAAATCAGTGAATTTTCACCAAGAGAAGTTAAAAAAGCTGTGGTAGGGAAGGGAGCAGGCACAAAAGAGCAGGTTCTGTTTATGGCTTCAAAACTACTCAATGTCGAGCTTCCTGAAAAGCGTCTCGATGAAAGCGATGCTCTCGCAGTAGCAATTTGCAGGGGAATTAAATCGGGTACTTTCCAGGTAAAAAAGGGCGGATGGGAGGATTTTATCAGAAAAAATCCCGACAGGGTATTTTAATTTAATGGATTTAAAAAGGGAAGACCGCCCTCTGGCGGTCTTCCGACGTGTTTCGCCTTAAAAATTATTTTGCGTTTGAACCAACAACATTAAAATCGATCTCGATCATTTTGGCGACTTTTGTTCCAACGACATCGTTCTGTATTCCGAAATCGTTGAGGTTTACATCGAATTCTGCTCTGACCCCAAGAAGATCGCCGGGGGCTCTTTTCTGAGTCATTTCGCTTTCTTCGAGATATGTGGCTTCAAATTCAGCCGTGATATCTTTTGTCACACCCCTGAGGGAAAATTTACCGTTTACTTTTCCTTTTACCTTATTTGCGCCGTCAGCTTTGAGCTCTGAAACACCATTTATTTCAAATGTGACCTCAGGAAACCCTGCTTCATTCAGCCAGTTAGCACTGCGTAAGTGCTCATCTCTTAGTGAGATTCCTGTCTGCATTGATTTTACCGAGACAGATAATTTTCCTTTCAGAGTCTTACCGAAATTTGCCGGATCGAATGTGACAGATCCAGAAATCCCATTTGCTGTTCCAAAAATATCTTCAAGCGGAGTTTCGCTTGAAAATGACACCTGGTTTCTTCCACCCGGATCAGCGAAATTAAATTTCTGCTCACCTTTAGCTTTTACCGAAAAATTCTGTGCATTTATAGTTATTGCGAGAAAGAGCACTAAGAGTGCGGCTACAGTGTGTTTCATTTATATATCCTTTTTTTTGTTTTTGAATAAAAAAATTAATAATCCGCTTATGATTGATATAACTGCTGAAGCTGCGAAAGCAGCATCAAGTCCAGGTATAAATTTATCCTGCCAGGTTTTTGTCGGAGCAAGCCCAAGAGCTTTTTCAATATCGGTCAAAGGCATCTCCACGAACACTTTATTTTTGGTGAAGATTTCCATTCCGTAGCCCGCCCATACCGCAAATACTATTACTATCAAAATAATAGCTGAAATAAGTACATTTTTTTGTTTTTTGTTCATAAATTTCTTCCGGTTTATTTCGTTAACTAAAGATTATCAAAAATAGTTCAATATCAAAATAAAGTTATAACATATTTCTTAAATTATTTTCATTGAATATTTGATAATAAACAGAAAAACAAAATTTATGATTCAAAAAAATTCAAAAATTATTAGCCGGAATCGTGTTAGAGCAGTATTTTTAAAAGAATAATTTACCGTATTAAGAAAATTTGATTATACCTATTGTCTTTGATCACATTATCAATCTTATTTGTGCGCGGATAAGATATATTGTATATTTTACATACATTAAGACAACTATTTTTCCGACCGATTTATGCACCTGATTAGAAAAATATTTCTGCTTTTAGTTTTATTCCCTTTTGTTTTTTTTAAGGGGCAGGGATTAAACAGCATTTATTTTGGAGTTAACGAAGGACTCCCGACCACTCTCACTAAAGATGTGTTCCAGGATTCGCTCGGATTTTTATGGATTGCAACCGATGCCGGTTTATTGCGTTTTGATGGATATGATTTTAATTTATATAATAAACAGTTTGGCACCCAGTTTATTAAAAAAATTGAAAGCCTGAAAAATGGAAATCTCCTCATCCTTCACGATAATGGTATTCATAAAGCAGACTACTCATTTGATAGCACCCAGTTTATTCCTTTTCTAAAGGGGAGCAATGAGGCTACAGATTCAACCGTACAGTTCCCCAAGTCTCTTTTTGAATCTTCAACTGGAGAAATCTGGATTGGTGAACCAAGCGCTATTGTCAGATTAAAAGCCGGCAAGCTTAAGCGTTTCACAATGGAGGAGAAGTACAGAACTGACAACTTCAACCGCTCTTTTTCCTTCGTTGAATACAAAGGGATTCTTTTTGCCACTTCACAAAAAGGTTATCTATTCTGGTTCGATAGAAAAAATGAAATATTTCAGCCCCTGCAATTCAAAGAAAATGGTCGGATAAAAATTGATTGCCTTTTGCTTAGCGATGAAAAACTTCTTGCAGGCACTTCTGCCGGATTATACTCTATCCAACCCGATATTAAAAACCACAAAGCAATTATTACAAGGCTTAATCCGCTCCCTCTGATCTCGACCTTATATCAGTTCGATAAAAATACTTTGATAGCGGGTACCTGGGATGACGGAATTTTCAGGATTGAAGTTGGCAACAACGGATATCGTTCAACTAAACTGAAGAATAATCTCAGGGTTATAAATGGACTTGGCAGATCCAGCGGAAATTCTTTCTGGGTCAGCGGCGATGATGGGCTAAGCATTGTTAATGAACCGTTTTTCGACATCTTCCCGCTCAGTACTTCCACAAGGGTATATATCCAGTACATTTCCCGCGATCCATCTGGAAATCTTATTGTTTCCGATGGAGAACAAATATTCCGGATAAGCGACATAGATGGAAAACCAGAATCTGAAATTATATTTTCTGACGCAAAGGATTTGATCCTTAGTGTACTCCATGACGGCAGGAATTTATGGCTTGGATATAAAGATAATTTTATTGAGGTAGTATCCCCAGATAAAAAAACGACGATCCGTCTGCCTGAAAGGGGAAACCGTCTCGTAAAACAATTTTTCAGGGATGGTGAAAACAACGTCTGGGTAATTCAGGACGGATTAAAAGGGCTTTATCGTTTTGATCAGGAACTGAAAATGAGCTTTTGGGGTCCTGAAAAAGGTATTCATAAAGATGTTTTCTCTTTTGCGATTACACCCCGCGGGGATATTTTTATCGGCAGCAGAGGAAAAAGTTCATTCCTTCATAAATTTAATCCGGCTGATGGAATATTCGAGGATATTTCCGCAGGGGCAAAAACAAAATTATCCGGTGAAAGAATTATTTCGGTAATGGTTGCCGAAGGTGATAGTTCGATTCTTCTGGGTACAAATGATGGAATTTATCGTTATAATATTCTTTCGTCTGATATTTATCAGATTCCCAATACAGAAGGCGAGAATATTAAATCTTTGCTGAAGATTGATTCAGGTGAGATCTGGGCTGGTACAGACCGTGGTCTCGTAAAAATAGCTGGTGTAAAACGCGCTACTTATGATGATTCAGGCGGCTTGCCTGGTAATTCACTTTCCTATTATTCCCTTGTCTCTGATAACAGCGGGAATATTTGGGCAGGTACTTCAATGGGACTTGCATTTTCGACAAGCTTTGAGAAGAAAATATTATTTGCCAGGCACCCTTACCTTTATTATCTGAGATTTGAGGAAAAGATTCTCAGGGCTGATGAAGTCCGGACTGAAGGTTTCCAATTCAGATCAGGCTTCGAGGTGCAGGCCTCTGCTCCGGTTTTTCCATCTGCCAAGGTTATATATGAATACAGACTGCTTGGTTACGAGAGCCAGTGGAAGAGTGTGCGAGGAAAACAAAAACTTGTGTATTTAAATCTGAGAGACGGTGACTATGAACTTCAGGTCAGGACAACACAGCCTGGTGTATTTTCGAGTGAAGCAATTTCACTCAATTTCAGAATTAAACCTCCCTGGTACAGATCATTTGAAGCAATCATTATCTTCATTTTAACCGGTTTGATAATTTCAGTCTTCCTGCTGAAATGGAAGCGGACTTCACTTGAATCCAGACAATATAAACGAATCCAGAAAGCACTATTAGAAATATCAGAACGCGCGTTGCTTTCAAAAAATATTGAAATTACATTCAGTGAGATATATACAATAATTAAAAGCATCACTCACGTGGAAAACTTTTTTGTTGCACTCTACTATCCTATAAAACAGGAAATCCGGATTCCATTTTTTGTTGATAAGAAATCAGAAAATCCCGGGAAATTGAGTATGGAAGGAGGAGCGACAGCCTATGTTATCAGAACCGGACAAACTTTATATGTGAATAAGGACGAATTTAAAGATTTGGTGAACCAGGGTAAATTGCAGCTTATTGGTGAACCCGCTGAGTATTGGATTGGTGTCCCATTGAAACGTGAGCAGGAAGTTTTTGGTGCTCTTGTTATCCAAAGCTATGATCCGGGTAGAAAAATAACTGAAGTCAACAAGTCGGTTCTGGAGTTTATCGCAAGGAATTTATCTCAGACGATATACTCACTTCGACTAAAACAGGCTTACGACGTTTATCTGCAAAAAACAAATGTGCTTCTGGAAAATATAGCAGATGGAATTATTACTGTGGACATGTCCGGTAAAATATTGTCAGCCAATTCTTCCGCTGCAAGAATTTTTGAATACGATGAATCAGGTATCCTCGGACTTAACATAAGTGAAGTGATACCTGAACAGTTGACAGACACAGAAACAGATTTTCTGAAGTTGCTCGTAAAACTTGAACCAGGCGCCATTCCAGTTTCCGGCGAACTTCGCGGCAAACGCTCCGATAATACAATTCTTGCACTTGATTTATCGGTTACACTCTTAAAAACCGAGGATGAATTGTTTTATATCTGGAATTTCAGAGATGTTACCGACAAAAAAAAGGCGCAGGCTGAACTGTTTAAGCTTGCCCGGGTAGTCGAATCAATTGACGAATTTGTAGTTGTTGCTTCAGTTTCCGGCAGGGAAATCAATTACGTAAATCAGGCGGTACTAAAAAGGTTTGGTTACATCGCAGAAGAATTGATCGGCAAGAATCCGGTTGTGCTTTTTTCGCGGAATAATGAAAGCGGCATGTGGCGGGAGGTTTTAAATCAGACTCGCAAAGGTGGTTTCCGCGGCGACGTCATATCGATTACAAAAGATGGCACAGAATTCTGGACGAATCTTTTAACAACTGCTTTATACTCCGATAATAAACTTATAGGTCTCATTGGGGTTGCAAGGGATATAACTGAAAGAAAATCAGCCGAAAAACAGGTGCAGGAAGCTATGGAAGCAGCTAAAGCCGCATCTAAAGCCAAATCAGAATTTCTGGCTATTATGAGTCATGAGATCCGGACTCCTATGAATGGGGTTATCGGAATGACAAGTCTGCTGGAGGAGACCCCTCTGAACCATGAACAGAGCGAATACGTCGATATTATCAAAAATAGCGGTGAAACTCTTCTGACGATAATCAACGATATACTTGATTACTCAAAGATTGAAGCCGGCCGGCTTGATCTCGAAGAAGCACCTGTAAATATCTATGGTTGTGTTGAAAGCGTTTTTGAATTGCTGAAACCATTGGCTGAAAAGAAATCAATTCGGCTAAATTATACGATTGCCAATGATCTTCCATATTTAGTAAAAGGAGATTATGCCCATCTCAAGCAAATACTCATGAATCTTGCCGGAAACGCTGTGAAATTTACTAATGAAGGCGACGTTTTTATCAGAGTGCTGATCACTGACTCAAATGATTCAATAGTGGTTATAAGGATAAGTATCGAAGATACTGGTATTGGAATTCCGGACGATAAAAAAGAAAAACTCTTTAATTCTTTTACTCAGGTTGATTCATCCACTACAAGAAAATACGGTGGGACCGGACTCGGGCTTGCAATTTCGAAAAAACTTATTGACCTTATGCAGGGCAGGATCTGGTTTGAAAGCCAGTTTGGTGTCGGAACAAATTTTTATGTTGAATTTCCAGCTGAAATTGTTCAATTAAAGGCAGACGATGGTTTTGATCCCGGAGTGCTTAATGAAAAGGTTGCATTTATTATTGAGGATCCAGATAATGACAGAACAATTCTGAAAACTCTGGTAACAAGATGGGGAATGAATTATGTGCTTTCTGATGCCTCTAATGCTTTGGAAACGCTGCGTGCCACTCCCCGGATTGATATTTTTCTACTCGACCATGACCCTCCGTTATTTGATGGTATATACTTCATGAAAGAAGTCCGGATGAACTTTCCTGAAATTGGAGCGAGGGCAGTGCTTTTTTCTTCGATAGCACCTGGAAGGGATGAAAAAGACTGTATGAATGACCAGTTGATTGCCTGTATTGCGAAACCAGTTAAACATTCACAATTATTTGAAACTATTTATTATCATTTTGGAACTGGCCTTGCAACAAGAAAAACAAAGGACAAGGAAATATCGTCCGAAAAACTGAATGAAGTTTATCCTCTATCTATTCTTGTTGCTGAAGATAATATGATGAATCAAAAGATCATCTGGTTTTTTCTAAAAACTCTTGGTTATGAACCGGTAATTGTTTCGAATGGCCATGAAGTTATTAATATGGTTAAGGAGTTTCATTTTCATCTGATTCTTATGGATATCCAGATGCCTGAATTGGATGGCGTGCAGACGTCCAAAATAATTATTGATGAATTTAAAGATCGCCCTTATATTATTGCACTTACGGCAAATGCAATGGAGGAAGACCGTATCCGCTATTTGAGCATTGGGATGGATGATTATCTTAGTAAACCTGTCAAACTTGAAGATATCCGCCGGGTTTTAACGAGCTATGGTAAAAAAATATTTCTTGGGGAAGATACAGGAAAACCCGAATTTGTTGGCAAAACGGAAAGTGAGAACAGTGAAGATTATCCTCTTGTGGAATTTGCATCGCTCAGACAATATCTTATTGGAGATATAGAAGAGGATAAGATATTCCTGGAAGAACTTATTTCGACTTTTATTGCTGATGCAGAAAGGGATCTTATGAATCTTGAAAATCTTATATCGGAAAAAAATACTGATGAGCTCAAAAGGATCGCACACGGATTTAAGGGAATATCACTAAATATGGGACTAATGAAACTTGGAAAAACGCTGGCCAATTTTGAAAAATATGTGCTTACAGGGGCTCATAAAGCATATTCAGAGCAGTTCCAGGAGATAAAAAAATTATATGCTGATTCGCTTGACACTCTGGAGCAATTCAAGACCGGAATAGAATAGCAATCAGTTCACTGAAATTTCTTTTATTGTTTTCAACGCCCATATATTTATTTTTATACTTCCGGCTCAGTTTTATTAGTGAACAGGAAAAGTTAAATTATATCGGTAAATTCTGAATGAAAAACAATTATCATAAATTACTCCAGAGACAGATAAGAAAAAATCTCAATCCCGAAACTCAGGAAAAAATTGAGAAATTTCTGAAAATCGTTTCAGAATCTTACCATAATTTCGATTATGATAAAAACATAATTGAAAGATCCATGCAGATCAGTTCGGAGCAGCTGCTGGAGTCAAACGTAAAACTCAAAAAGCAAAAAGACCGCACAAACGAACTGCTTCTGAAGCTTAAAGAGGTGCTGAGGGATCTCGCAGGTGATTCAATAAACTCTGATCCTTTCATCGGAGAGGATGATATTCTTCAAATTACAGATTTTATCCAGAGTAAAGTACTTACCCGCAAAGAGGCAGAAGACGAAATTCTCCGAAAGGAAAGGAGATTTCGATTCCTTATTTCAAATATTTCGGATCTCCTTGTGATTATTGAGCAGGATGCAACAATAAGATTTATCAGTCCGACAGTGCTTCCGATTTTGGGCTATCATTACAGAGAAGTTGTAGGCAGGAAAACCGAGGATTTTGCTTCACCAAAGGATAGAAGAGCATTATATCTTTATTATAAAAAAGTATTGAGCAATCCCGGACTTGCCGAGCCTTTCGAAGTAAGGCTTATTCACAAGAATGGTTACGAAATTCACATGGAAGCAATCGGGAATAATCTTCTTGATGATGAAAATGTTGGAGGTATTGTTGTTGCTGTCCGTGATGTTTCTCTCAGGATTAAGTATCAGGCTGAGTTAATAAATGCAAAGGATGCAGCCGAAGCAGGTTCCAGAGCGAAAAGTGAATTTCTTGCAACAATGAGTCATGAGATAAGAACACCGCTCAATGGTGTAATCGGAATGACAAGCCTGCTGGCTGAAACAGAGCTTAACGATCTCCAAAAAGAATATGTGGATATCATCCGCAATTCTGGAGAAGCATTGCTCACAGTGATAAACGATATCCTGGATTATTCAAAGATCGAAGCAGGAAAAATGGATTTGGAGGAAGCTCCGTTAAATGTTATTAGTTGTATTGAAGAAACCATTGAATTGCTGACTTCTTCTGCTGAATCCAAAAAACTTAATCTGGCTTATTATCCTGAAAATGAACTCCCGGAACTGGTTCTGGGCGATACCTCGAGATTGCGGCAGATTCTTCTGAATTTAGTCGGAAACGCATTAAAATTTACTTCGGAAGGGGATGTACTCATTTCAGTGCGTCTTACGGAAGTTGAGAATGGAATTGCAACATTTTTATTCACAATACGTGATACCGGGATCGGAATTGCAGAGGATAAAATAGATTCTTTGTTTAACGCATTTTCTCAGGCTGACAGTTCGACGACAAGGCGATTTGGCGGCACAGGACTTGGTTTAGCCATTTGCAAGCGTCTGGTTGAACTTATGAACGGCACAATCTGGGCAAAAAGCACCCTTAAAAGCGGCTCAGAGTTTTTCTTCACAATTAGGGCGAAGGTGCTTTCTTATAAAAGTGAAACTCCCCTGGATATGGATATTCTTAAAGGGAAAAAAATACTTGTGCTTGACGATCATCTGACCAATCTGCGAATTTTGAGCTCAAGAATTTATTCATGGGGAATGATTCCCGTTACTGCCGAGTCTGCTTTGCAGGCGTTGACAATCGTTAAGCAAAATCCCGTTTTCGACCTTATTTTGCTCGATATGCAGATGCCGGAGATGAGTGGTCTTGATTTTGCAATCAATCTCAAAGAAAAAATGCCTGAAAAAAACGCCCCTGTAATACTGATAACATCCTTTCTGCTTAGCTCTGCCGACAGGGAGTTTATTTCCCGGGAATTTGTTGCAAGTATTAATAAACCTCTGAAGCATAATCAGCTTCTTGAAACAATTTATTATTTCTTTTTGAATGCGAAGAAAAAAATGATAGAAAAAGAGAAATCAATTGCAGATGATAAGCATCTGCTTGCAAATGAACTTCCGCTAAAAATCCTTGTTGCTGAGGATAATACAATGAACCAGAAAATTATCCTGCATATACTCAGGAAATTTGGATATGATGCCGACTTAGCGAACTCCGGTATTGAAGTGATGGAGTTCTGTGAGAGAAGAAGGTATAATCTGATTTTTATGGATATTCAGATGCCGGAGATGGATGGAGTTGAGGCAACAAGGCGAATTATCAACGAATTTGGCCAAAAGCGTCCTCTAATAATAGCACTGACAGCAAATGCGATGGAGGAAGACAGAAAATTCTATCTCGCATCAGGAATTGATGATTATATAAGTAAACCGATCAAATTTGAAGATGTGTTTGAAATGATTTCCAAACACAGGGAGATACTTCTGACAAAAGGAGATTAATCATTTTTCCTGATATCTGCCGGCTGTGGTCAAAAATTTCACTTTGTCTCTTTCACGAAAATCTACTATTAGCAGGGAGTACCCTGGTTTGGAATCGTGAGCTTCTTGAAGTTTTATGGGTATTCCCTTCCTGTAAAGTTCGTCCAGCAGTGAGTTGAGTTTTTCACGCTTAATATTTATTGTCATGGAAGAATCGAAAACGATGCTGTAAGATGGGTTGGTCCCGCATTTTGGACACTCTTCATCATCGAATGACAGAATTAGTTCTTCAGTTTCTCTGAGATATTCCTCTAAATCCTGATCCATTGTTTCGGGTGATTGTTAGAATGATTTTCATTGATCAAATATTAATAAATAAATAGTTCCGGGCAAAATTGTTTGCGAAATCCGGTTCTTTTAGTACTTTTCTGAAATTAGGCATTGTAATTTTAATTCTAAGAATGATATATGTAATTTAATAACACTTATTCAAAAATTTGGATTCAGATATGTCCCGGAAATTTATTTTCTCAATTATTTTTGCGGCATCGGTTTTTCTCCTGCTCATTTATTTGCTCCTGGATACAGGAAAAAGAAGAGTTGAAATCACAGTAAATACTGGAATTGAAAACAAGGTCGATGATATCTTTATTGCCGGAAGTGAAGAATATTTGGGAAACTGGGATGCTGGTTCGGTTAAATTATCCAGGATAAATGATTCTACTCATAGAATTTTGTTTGAGACACAGCAGGGTAAAGAGATCCAATTTAAGTTCACACGCGGTAAATGGGAAAACGAAGCTTGTCTTGAGGATAACACAATCCCACAAAATTATTCAATAATTATTAATGCTGATACTTCTCTGGAATTTCATATCTGCTGCTGGAAAAATGATGAGCAAAAAATATTTCCGGCAACAATAACAGGTGAGATAAGGCATTTAAAGGATTTCAGTTTTGGGAAGCTCGCTCCGAGGGATGTTCTTGTCTGGCTGCCCCCGGGATACGAAGAGGATACTTCCAGAGCATATCCTGTCCTTTATATGCACGATGCACAGAACGCGTTTAATGAAGCAACTTCAACTTTCGGAATCGAATGGGCAATTGACGAATCTTTAGATTCACTGATCCGGGCTGGTATCGTCCAGCCAATAATTGTAGTCGGAATTTACAATTCTTCTGCAAGACGGGAAGAGTATGGTGACGGGGAGAAAGGGCGCGAATATATGGAGAATGTTGTTAATATTCTGAAACCGTATATTGATAAAAATTTTCAAACCCGTCAGGAAAGCAATTACACGCTGACCGGAGGCGCATCCCAGGGTGGGCTTATTGCTTTCAGACTCTATTGGGAATTTCCCTCGGTTTTCGGCGGGGCTCTCTGTGCCGCTCCTTCCATTAAAGTAGCCGGAATTGATTATCTCTCGTATGTAAAGAATTCTCATCGAAAGGGGGAGAAAGGTAAACTATATTTTTCACTGGGAGGACGTGGGATTGATCAGCTATTAAAAGATGGCACCCTAAAATTAATTCATGAATTGAAGAATAGAAGTTACCGCGCAGGGCATGATTTCCAGTATTATTATAATTCTGAGGATGATCATGGTGAAGCGGTATGGGCAAGAACTTTTCCGGCTGCCATTAAGTTTTTACTGGAGGATTTGAAATGATCAAAGTGGCGGTTGGATCAAAGAATCCAGTAAAAATTGCAGCTATAAAAACCTCATTTGAAAAATATTTTGGGCACGTGAATGTCACCGGTTTTGATGCTCCTTCCGGAGTCCACGATCAACCGACCGGAAACGATACTTTTATTGGCGCCGAAAACCGGGTTAAGTATCTTATGCACGAATTATCTGCCGGATATGATTATTACGCATCGGTTGAAGGCGGTATTCATTTTTTATATGACCGGTGGTTTGCATTCGGTGCCGTTTGTATTGGTGACCCATCTGGAAATATAGGTTTTGGAACATCGCCAAATTTTGAACTTCCGCGCTCAATCTCTGACGAACTTCTCTTAGGAAAAGAACTAGGACAGGTGATTGATGAACTTGAGGGCAATAAAAACACAAAACATAAGGGGGGTGCAATAGGGCATCTGACAGGTGGAATTTTGAACAGGCAGGAACTTTACGAGTCGGGTGTTTTATGTGCGCTTATCAGATTTAATCATAAATTATTCAAATGAGAATCTCATTGTAAACTTTCCCGGCTTTATTTTTACAGATTAGATTGCTTTTGGGATGCTTTTTTTGTGTTTTATCTTTTGGAAGTTTATTTTTATTAATTAATTCTTTCCAGGAGTTTTTGAATGGAATTACAGGACGAAGTAAAAGCGATTGTTAGAAATTACAATCTCTCTTCGGATCTTAACACCAGGCTTCTTGACCTGATCTCGGAAACAGGGGAGTTGGCGAAAGAACTGCTTACATCCACAGATTACGGCAGGAAGGGATTTGTTAAACCTGAAAATTGGATTGCTGAGATTGGAGATATTATGTTCTCTCTTTGTGTTATAGCTAACCAGACTAATATAGATCTCGAGGAGGCTCTAAAGACCTCATTGAATAAATATGAGAAACGGTTTGAAATGAAGGGGGATATTTCCTCTAATTTTGCACCAGTCATTCCTAAAATAAATGTGCTGAAGGAGGACAGACAAAACAGTTTCTGGATTTAATAAGTTAATTATTTTTCATTTTGAAGTTCTTAATAAAAGCGGCCTTTTATTTTGATAAAATTAGTTACTATTAAATTGGCCGAATTATTTTGTTGTCACTGTGATCGGTTGATCAAAAAATCGTACAAAATAATAGAAATATAATTAATCTGCTTTTATCTTGATTAAATAAAATCAAATGAATATGAATTACTCTTCCGAAATGACCTATGAAGGTAAAACATTCTCTAAAGAAAATATGCTGAAGGGCGAATATGAAAATTGTACTTTTGCTGAGTGCGATTTGGCCGATGCTGATCTCTCAGGATTTCGCTTCATGGATTGCCTGTTCAGGGGCTGCGACCTCAGTCTTGCAAAGTTAAACGATACCGCTTTTAGGGATATTGAATTTATTAAGTGTAAACTTATTGGACTACTCTTTAGTGATTGCAGTAAATTTGGACTGTCAATGAATTTTTATGAGTGCAATCTTGAAAATTCTTCGTTTGCAAAACTAAAACTAACAAAAAGGGATTTTAGAGATACCCGCATTATAGGGGTCGATTTTACAGGATGCGTTCTGACCGGATCAACTTTTTGGAATTGTGATTTTTCCGGAGCTGTTTTCGATGGTACAATACTTGAAAAAACTGATTTCAGGAATTCCTTTAATTACTCAATTGACCCGGAGAATAACAAAATCAAAAAAGGAAAATTCTCTTTGTCGGGTTTACAGGGATTATTAACCAAGTATGATATATTTGTTGAATAATTTTTTCCTAAGCCATTTTTTTAGTTAATTCTCCGGAGTATTTTCCCGAAAATATATGCGCCTGACAGAAGAACAGTTAGCAATCATTAATTCTTCCGGCAATATTAAAATTAATGCCGTTGCTGGAAGTGGCAAAACCACAACTATAATCGAATATGCTAAACTTAGGTCTCCGGATTCCAGGATTCTTTATCTTGCATTCAACAGATCGGTAAGATTTGAAGCGAGGAAAAAATTCCAGGCAGCAGGGCTTAAAAATGTTACAATTGAAACAGCACATTCTCTCGCCTATAGATACATCATAAAAAAATCTACTTATACACTCAGGGTGAATGGCTATAAAATTTATGAAATCGCCTCTCTCCTCGGACTAAAAGGCAACGGAGATAAACATGCTGAGTTGATCGTTGCCAATCACATCAAAAAATTTATCTCAATTTTCTGCAATTCAAATGCATCCAAAGTTAATCAGATAAACTATCTGGATTTTGTTACCGATCCCGAGGCACGGAAATTTGTTGCTGCTTTTTATAAATATATTCTTGAACAGACCAGGCTGCTTCTTGCAAAAATGGATTCAGGTGAAATAGATGTCACCCATGACTTTTATCTCAAAAAATTCCAATTATCACAGCCTGAATTAAATTACGATTACATTCTTTTCGATGAAGGGCAGGATGCATCTCCGGCTATGCTTGATGTGTTTCTGAGGCAGAAGGCCGTCAAAGTTATAGTCGGTGATTCGAATCAGCAGATATATGGCTGGCGGAATGCGGTAAACTCATTGGAAATGGTATATTATCCTGTTTATACACTTTCCAACAGCTTTCGTTTCGGCGGTGAAATTGCTGCACTTGCATCAGACATCCTTGATATGAAAAAACTTCTTTTCACCCACGAAAAAGTAAAAATTACAGGAAGCGGAGCGGAGCTCAATTCCGGCGCTTCGGCTTATCTTGGAAGAACGAATCTGGGACTACTTATTAAGGCGATTGAACAGGTGGAAAGCAGCAAGCTTAAATCACTTTATTTTGAAGGTAATTTCAATTCATATACTTATGCTGAGGAGGGGACGTCTCTTTATGATGTATTAAACCTGAGCAACGGTGAGAATGACAGAATCAGAGATGTTCTCCTGAAGAGTATGAGCGATCTCTCAGAACTGGAGGAATACGTTGAAAAAACAGATGATCTGCAGCTTGGAATGCTTCTTGAGATTGTAAGAGAGTATGGCAACAGCATCCCCCGAATAATAAAATCCATTAAAGATTTGCACGTTGAGGATTCAGAGAAAGAAAAGGCTGAAATGATATTCTCAACTGTACACAAGTGCAAAGGAATGGAATATTCTCAGGTTTATCTGGTAGAGGATTTTATTACCGGGAAAAAATTGAGAGATATTATCAATTCAAAAGATGAGTCAATACCCGAAATTGAAAAGCTGAACGAAGAAATTAATCTGCTTTATGTGGCAATAACCCGCGCAAAAAATAAACTTTATATCCCGGAGAGTCTGCTTCCCGATAATTATCCTTCTTCACAGCACATTCAGAAACTTCCTTCCCGCCAGGCAAAAAGTACGAGATCAGATTCTCGCAATGAAGGAGTGAAAGGGTATGTTAAGGATTTTTTCAAGTTCGACAAAACAGATGATAGCCCTGCATTGAAAAGCACGGCGTTTAAGGATGATCATCACTGGACGAATCAGCAGGTGCTATTGCTGCAGAAGCTTCACGCAGGCGGAAGTACCCTGCGGCAGATTTCGAAAATACTAAGCAAATCTCCTGGAGCAATTCAAATAAAGCTAAATAAATTGCGGAAAGAGGGTTTATAGCCATGAGTGCATAATGATAGACCACTTTCTGCTCAAATTATTAAGCTCAAAAATTTGTTAATATCATTCTGTTAATTAGGATTATGATGCAAAAAAGTACTGTTTTATTTATTAAGGTCACTCTGGCAGTCTTGTTTTTACTCTGTCTGCTTGAGATGAAATATGGATTTTATATTTTCGTGAGATTCTCTGCCTTTATTGGGTTTGCAGCACTCGCTGTTAATTCATCGGGAAATAAAAGAGAGACAGAAATGGTCATCTATGGTGTTCTGGCATTGCTCTTCCAGCCGTTTTACAAATTTGCGTTAGGGCGGGATCTGTGGAATATAGTCGATGTGGCGGCTGCTTTAGGGCTTCTTCTCTCAGTCCTGATCCATATAAAAAAAAGGGCTGCGCATTAAAATCTGAATACAGAATTCCACTACCCGAATATCATACCAGCCATTCCTTTTTTTGAAACATGGAATGGATTTAAAGTAATTTTTAATCTCCTGATAACGAAAGCCTTTATTTAAGCCGAATAGACACCAGAGGCAGTGTCTCCACCTTCTCCTGTCCAGTTGGTGTGAAAAAATTCTCCTCTCGGTCTATCAGTTCTCTCATAATTATGTGCACCGAAGAAATCCCTCTGAGCCTGCAGCAGATTGATCGGCAGACGTCCGTTCCGAAAGCCGTCATAATAATTCAGTGCTGATGAAAGCGCAGGAGTCCACATCCCGTTCATTGCTGCTGCAGAGACTACTCTTCTCCAGGAATGATGATACTGTTCTATCTTTGACCTGAAAAAAGGATCGAGCATAAGGTTTTTTAATCCGGGATCGTTATCAAATGCATCCTTAATTTTACCAAGAAAAGCCGAACGGATTATGCAGCCGCCTCTCCACATAAGGGCAATGCCGCCATAATTAAGATTCCACTTAAATTCATTAGCAGCCTGACGCATAAGTACGTAACCCTGGGCATAGGAGACAATCTTTGCCAGATAAAGGGCATTTTTAAGGTCTTCAACGAATTCTTTTTTATCGTCCTGAAATACTGAGTTGGGACCCGGCAGAGATTTTGAGGCTTCAACTCTCTCCTCTTTCGAGCCCGAAAGTATCCTGGCGAATACAGCCTCACCAATTAAAGTAAGCGGGGCAGCAACATCAAGTGAGGAGATAACAGCCCATTTGCCTGTCCCTTTCTGCCCGGCTGTATCCAGAATTTTCTCAACGAGAGGTTCACCATCAGTGTCTTTATAAGCCAGAATATCCCGTGTTATCTCCACAAGGTAACTGTTGAGTTCTCCTTCATTCCATTGACTAAAAATCTCATTCATCGTGTCATAATCCAGATGCAGTAGATCTTTCATCAGATGATATACTTCACAGATGAGCTGCATATCCCCATATTCAATACCGTTGTGCACCATCTTAACAAAATGTCCGGCGCCATTTTCCCCAACCCAATCGCAGCATGGAACATTTACGTCAACTTTGGCTGCAATTGATTGAAAAACTGGTTTGACGAATTCCCACGCTTTCGGAGACCCGGCAGGCATAATTGAGGGTCCATTCAGAGCCCCTTCTTCCCCACCGGAAATACCAGCCCCAATAAAATAAAAACCTCGTTTTTCGAGTGTTTCCGCCCTTCGGATCGAATCGGGAAAATGAGAATTGCCCCCATCTATCACAATATCACCCGGTTCGAGATAAGGTATAAGCTGATCTATTATCTGGTCAACAATTTTCCCGGCAGGAACCATCATCATGAGTTTGCGTGGACGGACAATTTTTTGTGCAAGTTCCTGGAGAGAGGTCGTGCCTGAAATATTTTTGCCGCTGGCGCGCCCATTAATAAATTTGTTAATTTTTTCCTGAGATATATCATAAACTACAACTGAAAATCCATTCTTTTCCATATTGAGCACGAGGTTTTCTCCCATAACTCCGATTCCAATCATTGCAATGTCTGATAGTTTCAAGCTGTTTCTCCTTCTTTAATCTTTCACAATTCCAATTGGCAAGAGATTATTCGCCGGTGAAGAAATATAATAAAATATTTTACCATGAAACAGGAATTTGAAAAATATAACTGGATATAAAATCTGATTTAAAATGTGAATTATTTAGGCTGATGTCAGAGCTGAGGCTATTTTGATAATTATTACGGGGAAATCAATATTTCAAAACTATCAATTAATTAACAAAAAAAATCCATTAATGATTGTTGAGAATAATATATCAAATTGGATTTTCATAAAAATATAGGATTGAATATCTTCTTTTATTTAATCGTTATTGAACAATATTTATAAGTAAATTGTTATTAATTCATACATATAAAGGGGTACACAATGAAAAAAATGATCATCGCTGCACTTATGCTTTTTATAGCCGTTTTCATAACCAGAGCTGAGGAGAAAAAATCAGAAACAGATACCAAAAAGTATGCTTCGGGATGTCCGTATATACAAAAACAAGCTGATTCAGGAAAAAGTCTCGATTGTCCTTCTATAAAAAAAGAATCCACTTTGAATCCATGCCCATTTAGTGGGAAGTCGAAACAGCCTGAAGGAAGTATTAAAAGGGGTGAGTGTCCTTATAACATTGATAAATCTTCCGGTACGGATTGCCCTTATAGTGCCGGCAAGAATAAAAATAGTAATAAACTTCCTAAAGTTATTGATTCAGATTTCAGGAAAATCTGAGTAATTTTATCAGATGAATAAATCAAAATCATATAACAAGATAAAATTAGTAGTTTCAGTTTCCAGAAATGCAGCTACTTTTGTTATACTTCTGTTTTTCGTATGGTCAGAACTCAGTTCTGAGCTTTATTTGCTTATTTCTCCCATTTCCGGATCTGAATATCTCAGGTTACTTCTGTTTACTTTTATTGCAGGAGCATTATTTACACTGTTATTTTTACCGCTGGATTATTATTCCGGTTTTTATATCGAACATAAATTCGGGTTATCGAATCAGACAACCATCAGATGGTTTTTGGAAAGCATCAAAGGAATGTCAGTAGGAATTATTCTTTTAGTACCAGTCATTCTCGCATTTTATTTCTCAATTATTACTTTCGGAGATAATTGGTGGGTCATTTTTGCAGCAATTATCTTTGTGTTTTCAGTGCTCCTTGCGCGGATTGCTCCGATAATTATTTTGCCCCTTTTTTATAAAATCACTCCGATTGATGATGAAGACCTTCGGGCGAGTATTACCAGGATGGGATCACTTGCGGGACTTGATGTGAAAAATGTTTACCGTTTCGATATGAGTAAAAACACAAAAAAAGCGAATGCGGCATTTACTGGTATAGGTAAATCGAAAAAAATCATCTTAGGGGATACTTTACTTGCAGATTTTTCCAAAGCTGAGATTGAAACGGTAATCGCTCATGAAATGGGCCATTATAAAAACAAACACATTATCAAAGGGATTATTTTATCGACAATTTTCTCATTTATTTCCTTTTATCTTATTGCAACAGTATTCTCAGTTTTAATCAGTGTTTTTGGTTTCAGTTCAATTACTCAGATTGCTGCATTGCCTCTGATAATCCCGGTTTCAATGTTCATTGGGCTGGCAATTACACCCATTAATAATGCAATTTCACGCCGTTTTGAATATGAAGCGGATAATTATGCTGTTGCTTTAACTGATAATAAATCCATTTTCCAGGATACACTGAGGAAACTTACAGATAAAAATTTAGGCGATCCGGAGCCGCATCCAATTGTAGAATGGTTTTTCTACAGCCATCCTTCGGTTGGGAAAAGAATAGCGGCGATCGAAAAGTTATAATTATCATTCTTTTTGTTAACGATATAATAAGCAGTAATAATTTTATCAATCATCACGATATCTATAACGTGAGGATTGTTTGACCTTATTATTACTGCTTTAGATAGGTTTCGATCTAAGAAACAAAATCCTGCACATCTGATAACTTTTCACAGTGCCGTCAGATCAAACAATATTAACAGTCATCCTTTTAATCCTTTTATTTATATTTGTCTGATCTTATTTTTAGAGAATGAAAATCCGTTATTTAATTATATTGCTCATATTTTCTTTTGCTGCGGGTTGTACTTTTGAGGGTAACACTGAACCCGAAACAGTTACAATCGGCGCACCTGCAAACCCAAACCCTCCTAATAATTCTATCAATCAGGAGACAGCCCTTACATTAAGCTGGCAATCGGAAGAACTTTTAACTTTCGATGTTTACCTGGATATCAACAATCCTCCTGCAAGTAGAATTGTTAAAGACACATCTGCAAAAAATATAACAGTAAGCGGGCTAGTTTACGATACTGATTATTATTGGAAAGTAATAGGTACAAATGCCAAAGGCATCAGGTTAGAGAGTTCAGTCTGGCATTTTACCACACATGCCAGAGTTTTACCCGCTGAAGGATACGTGATGAAACTTTATTCGATTGAAACCAGTGCTCCAAGCTATGTCAATGTATTGTATCAGGTTCAGGATATTTACCTTCAGGGCGTTACCAACCTAACAAAGTCAGATTTTATTGTTTATGAAAATGATCAGTTGATTTCCTCCTCGGAATCGGCAGTACAGATAATAAAACGGGAACAGACTTCATATATTTATAAAGTTGTACTTATGCTCGATAACAGCACAAGCCTCAGTCCCAATCTTGCACAGCTCAGAACTGCTGCTGCTTCCTTTGTAAGCAAAGTTTTAGCCATTGGACAGATTCAGATTGCCATTTATAAATTTTCAGAAGAACCGGAATTGTTGATTGATTTTACTGACAATGAGCTCGCACTTGTATCCGCTATCCAGTCACTCGGTATTGGTATGAATACGACAAATCTTTACGGCGCAGTAGTTACAGGTGCTTCACGATGGACTGATTCATACAGCCTTGATGGAAGTGTTGAGGGATCGCTTGTACTTTTCACTGATGGCAGCGATACGCAGGGCTCTCACACACTGGATCAGGCGCTTGCTGCTTTATTTGATAAAAGATGTTATACAATAGGTCTTGGAAATGATATTGAGCCTGAGATATTACAGCAAATAGGTAACTCAGGTTTTTACTCAACTAATACAGTAACTAATCTTACCAGTAAATTCCTTGAAGTGGAAATATCACTTGGTAAAATCTCCAACAGTTTTTACCAGCTTCGTTATCTTAGTCCAAAACGAGGAAACTTTGACCATAATCTGAAACTTTTTATCCGGGATAATCAGTATCAGGGTTCACAATCGTATATAACAGGGACATTTAACAGCGCAGATTTTTATTCAATATCACCGGGGTTATATCTCAATTCCAGCGCTTCCAATCCAGCCGGGGTTACAAGTGTTTCTATTGCAAAAGGAGCCTCACTTGTTCTTGTTGCAGAATCCTTTCTTGCAACAAATCTGCCTTTTTATAGCTGGACATCGGGAAATACTTCAATTGCAACAGTAACTGCCGATCTTTTGGATAATTCAAGAGCTACATTAAAGGCGGTAGGAAATTCCGGACAATCTACTTCAGTGGTGGTCATTGATTTTAATAATGAATTGTCAAAAATTCTTACAGTAATAATCCAGTAAGGGAAAAATGTCAGTAACACCTGAAGATGTAATAAAAATAGCATCGCTCGCAAAACTTAAAATAGATGAAAGTGAGATAAGTCAGTACACATCTGAATTAAACAAAATTCTTGATTACATGAAGACACTTGCTGAAATAGACACGTCATCAGTTAAACCGCTTCTTAATCCGCTTGAAGGAATTAACGCATTTCGTGAGGATAAGAAGAAAGAGTCTCTACCAAGGGAGGAAGCACTCAAAAATGCACCTGCAACTGATGGTGAATATTTTCTCGTTCCAAAGGTGGTTAAAGGAAAGAATTAATGATTTATGGTATTATTCCTGCAAGGTTTGCATCAACAAGACTGATGGGAAAACCCCTTGCTGAAATTGGCGGAAAACCAATGATCAGACATACCTGGGAGAGCGCTTCGAAATCAAAGCTCCTTGATGATATTATTATTGCGGTCGATGACGATAAAGTATATAAAGTTGCGAGGAATTTTGGCGCTAACGTCATGATGACTCCCAAGGATATCGCCACAGGGTCGGACAGGCTTGCATTTGTGGCAAAATCACTTGATCATGCAAAGATAATTGTTAATATTCAGGGAGATGAGCCTTTCATTCCTGCCCGAATGATTGATGAAGCGATTGAACCATTGCTTTTCGATAAAAATGTATCAGTCTCAACTCTCGCATCAAGAATAAAAACGGTGGAGGATTATAAATCTTCATCTGTTGTAAAAGTGGTTTTTGATTACGAAAGTCATGCACTTTACTTTTCAAGATCTCCAATCCCCCACGTAAGGGATGCGAAAAATAATTTTATGAAAATTCGTGCTGCTGAAATTTATAAACATATTGGACTTTATGTTTACAGAAAAGATGCACTGCTAAATTTCACACGTATGGAACAGACTGACCTTGAGCAGACCGAAAAACTTGAACAGTTGCGAATGCTGGAAAACGGGATCAGGATCAAAGTTGTTGTGACAGAGCACGAAAGCCTTTCAGTTGATACACCGGAAGATCTTGAAAAAGCGCGTATCTTTTTCGAACGGCATTATAAGCAAAAAAAATAGTATTTTTAACCGGATTATTCGCGAGGAATTAATGGATAGAATCATCAGAGTTTTGATAGCGAAATCAGGTCTTGACGGTCATGATCGCGGGGCAAAAGTTGTAGCGGCAGCTCTTAGGGATGCCGGGATGGAGGTGATATATACAGGATTGCGCCAGACACCTCAGATGATCGTGCAGGCAGCAATTCAGGAAGATGTTGATGCAATAGGTATTAGCATTTTATCAGGTGCCCACATGACGATTTTCCCTAAAATACTTGATCTTATGAAGCAAAATGAGATGGATGACGTACTGCTTTTTGGTGGAGGAATCATTCCGAAAGATGATATTGAAGCCCTGAAAAGCCTCGGGGTTGGAGCTATTTTCACTCCAGGCGCATCAACTGTCGATATCGCCGGATATCTTAAGGAATGGGTGGAAAAGCATCCGCGTTTTGTTTAAACCTGGTAATAATTACCCTTAATAGCCGCAAAATTTTATGCAAAATATTTAAATGAATACCCTTAATTTAAATATATTTGGTTGCAATTATCTTGAATAAAATTATTTCAAATTCGGAAGTTACAGCAATTTACCAGTCCCGAAAAGCTATTTCAACCGGGGTGATTTCTTTGGGGCTTTCAGGTTTGTTAGCTGGAATAATTGTTGCAGATTATATTTTTCTGGATTTTAACTATTTCCGGCTTTTCTTCCACCCGTTACTTTTATTTGTCATTTGGCTGCTTCTTTCTTCCTGGTACAAAACCTTTTACAAACTTACTCAGACACATCTTATTTGCCGGTCGGGTATTTTTTATGCCTCAATCGAAATTGCCAGAATAAAAAGGATATACATCGATAAATATCTCTGGGTAGGTTTTAAACCGGGATTAGCCTGGAATGGAATTACCATAATATACAGGCTTTCATCTGAAATATACATCTCACCGGAAAATCAGGATGATTTGATCGCCAGATTGCTCGAATTAAATCCAAAAATTGAGATAGTGCCAGCCGTAAGTAAAAAATAATATGCCGGGCAATTATTCTGATTCTCAAAGATTTATTCGATGTAAACTTATCAGATCGAGAGAGGGATTCGGATTTGAATTCCTGATTATGACAATGCTTGTTTTTTAATTTTTTTTGAGGGAATATTGTCTATTCGAAAAATCATTATTGTCATTTTCATTTTTCTGTCTTTTGGACAAATATTCAGCCAGGTCACGGACACTACGGTTTTATATCAATCAGAAGACAAAGATAACTCTCCGTCTTATCATATCTATGATCCATTACAGCATCAGGAAAAAGCAATGAATGTTCTTTTAGGCTGGAGTATTCTCTCAGTCGATTCGGGCACAGCAATGATATTTTCTGACCGCATGCTTATCCGTAATTTCGGCTGGCAGAATATTGCATGGGGTGCAATTGATGCCGGCATCGCTCTATGGGCGAAAAGCTCGCTTGAAAAGAAGAGGGTGTTTGGAATTGACCCGGTTGAGGAAATACAGTATTTTAGAAAAGTGCTGCTCATAAATACTCTCTTAGATATTGTATATATTGGGATCGGTGCTGCTTTGGTGAGATCGTCGAATGAAAAACTTAACGGACACGGATATGGTGTTTTAATTCAAGGCTCATTTTTGTTTCTGTTTGATGGTATTAATTACCTTATTACTGTGCCTTTTTAACTCTAATTTCTATTTCTTCATTAAAAAGAGCATCTCGAATCGAATATACTGAAAAATTAATGCAATTTTCATATTTTCAAATTTGTAATTGTATTTCATGGTACTGATCATTTTACGGAAAATCTAAAATGAATTACAGGAGAATTATATGACTATATCCGTGCAGGATAAAACAAATTATTTCAAGGGCCTGGTTGTTTTGATCGGTAAGGATAAAATAATCAGAGATGAAGAAAAACAGTTTTTCAGAACTATCGGCGCTATCCTGGGTTTTGACACTGCGTTTTGTGATTATGCAGTCACAAATCTCGCCGAAAATAAATTTTTATCGGAAAATCCTCCGAAATTCACAAACCAGGATATCGCAAAGGCTTTTGTCAGAGACGGGCTGCTAATGGGTTTTGCTGATAAAAACCTGCATCTGTTTGAGCTTAACTGGCTCGAAATTGTTGCTAAAAAAAATGAGATTGATGAAAACTGGTGTCTTTTTAAACTCAAAGATTTCATTGCATTCGCCTCGGAAATGGATCGTTTCGAATTCCTTGAGATTCGAAAATTCTTATAAACCATAAATTATCTATGAAAGAAAAAAAAGTACTTATTACCGGCGGTGTCAGCGGTATAGGCCGCTCGATGGCCGCATTATTCGCCTCTCACGGGGCTGAGATACTTCTGCTTGATATAAATGCTAAGGGGCTTGATGAAACTGCCTTTTCTCTAAAAGCCAAAGGCGCAGCTGTTTCAACATATCAGTGCGATCTTTCAAATAGTGAGGATATCTACAGATGCACAGAATTAATTAAAAAAGAGCATAAGTTTATCGATGTGCTGATAAATAACGCCGGTGTTGTTTCGGGGAAAAATGTTTCTGAACTGACTGATCAGGATATTGAGATGACGATTAGTATAAATCTTCTGGCACATTTTCGCCTCATAAAGTCGTTCCTTCCCGGAATGATTGAACGAAACAGCGGGCATATCGTTACAATCTCTTCTGCCGGAGGGATGATAGGCACTGCAGGTCTCGTCGATTATGCAGCCTCAAAATTTGCCGTTTTTGGTTTGGATGAATCATTAAGAGCAGACTTTCATAAAAAGAAACTGAACATAAATACAACAGTTGTCTGTCCTTTCTATATTAATACAGGCATGTTTGACGGTGTGAAAACCAGATTCTCCTTTCTTCTCCCGATTCTTGATTTAGAAAAAACTGCCGCGCGAATTGTAAAAGCGGTTATTAAGAAGAAAAAAAGATTATATATGCCATGGATTGTTTACCTGATTCCAGTATTCAGATTAATGCCGGTCCCTATGATGGACTTTTTCGCCAGATTTCTGGGAGTGCACGATACGATGAATGAATTTAAGGGCAGAAAAAATGTCTGAAAATATAAAAAAAGAATTAATGGATTGTTTTGACCCTGCAACAGGGAAAGTAATTGGCAGAGTGCCTGTTAATACTATCGAAGATATTTCACAGGCAGTGAGACTTGCATCGACCGCACAGAAAGAGTGGACACTCGTTCCGATTGCTGAAAGAAGGAAGATTATCCGCAAAGTGCGCAGCAATATTTATACTAATGCTGATTTAATTGCACGTACAATTTCAGCAGATAACGGCAAAACGATCAACGATGCAATGGCGACAGAAGTGCTTCCGGCAATGATGGCAGCAGATTATTATGCCCGCAGGGCTCCAGCATTTTTGAAGGACCGGTCAACCGGTACCGGGAATCTTTTTTTTCTGTACAAACGAGGAAAAATTACAAGAGTTCCTTTCGGGGTGGTTGGTATTATCTCGCCATGGAATTATCCCTTTGCAATTCCTGTCTCAGAGATAATTATGGGACTTCTGGCAGGCAACGCTATTATTTTTAAGGCTGCATCTGAAACTCAGCTTGTCGGAGAAAAAATTAAAGAAGTATTTGAAAATTCCGGACTTCCAAAAGGTGTTTTTCAATATATAAATATACCGGGAAGAATTGCAGGGGATACATTTCTCGAATCAGGAATAAATAAATTATTTTTTACGGGCTCAGTTGCTGTTGGAAAGAAATTAATGGCGAAAGCCGCGGAAACCCTTACGCCCCTCTGCCTTGAACTCGGAGGAAACGATCCGATGATCGTGTGTGAAGATGCCGATCTTGAGCGGGCAGCTTCTGGGGCGCTTTGGGCTGGGTTTTCCAACGGAGGACAGTCCTGCGGAGGTGTGGAAAGAATATATGTTGATGCGGAAGTTTATGATCAATTTCTTGGGATCATGAAGGAGCGTCTGAATTCCTTCAGGGTAGGAAACGGAGTAAGTTACAATTCAGACATGGGTTGCATAACAACCAGGAAACAAAAGGAAACTGTAAACGCTCATATTACTGAAGCGATTGAAAAAGGTGCCAAGGTATTTGCCAGCTCATCAGTTCCAGAGGATTCTGAAGACGGACTGTTTATACCGGCTGTGCTTATGACTGAGGTTGACCATTCCATGATTCTTATGCAGGAGGAAACATTTGGACCGGTTATAGGGGTGATGAAATACAACGAAATAAATGAAGCAATCCGTTTAGCAAATGATTCGAATCTGGGACTTACAGCATCAGTCTGGTCAAAGAACAGAAGAAAAGCAGTCAAAATCGCCCGTCAAATCAATGCAGGGGCTGTAACAATAAATGATCATCTAATGAGTCATGGTTTAGCTGAAACGCCGTGGGGTGGTTTCAAGGAGTCAAGTATTGGCAGAACTCATGGGGAACTGGGCTTCGCTGAAATGACGCAGCCTAAAGTGATTGTAAACGATTTTATGCCTTTTCTTAGGAAAAATTTGTGGTGGCACCCATATTCAGAAAAGCTGTATCGGGGTATAAAAGGAATTGGCAGCCTTCTGTACGCTCCCCAATTGAGACAAAAATTTGCAGGCGCGCAGGACGTAATTTCAATACTTTTCAGAATGTTCAGGAAGTAGAACCATGAAATATAGGAAATTTGGTAAAACCGACTTGGAAGTAAGCGAAATTGGTTTCGGTGCATGGGGGATTGGAGGACCAACGATGGTAGGCGAGGTGCCAATCGGGTGGGGCGAAGTTAATGATACAACATCTATATATGCGCTGAATAAAGCTTTCGACCGCGGAATTAATTTTTTTGATACTGCGGACTTTTATGGACTCGGACATTCTGAAGAATTAATAGGCAAAGTTTTTGGGAATAGTGGTAAGGTTATTATTGCAACGAAAGGTGGACATGTCATCTCAGATGATAAAAAACCTGCAGTCGATTATTCCAAAAAACGAATTATTAAAGCTTGTGAAGAAAGTCTGATTCGATTGAAAAGAGATCAGATTGACTATTATCAGCTTCATTCAGCCCGCCTCGAGCATTTTTTACAAGGTGACTGTATTGAGGCAATGCATGAACTGGAAGCAATGGGAAAAATCCGGTACTGGGGTGTATCTCTCAATACTTTTAACCCCTTTCCTGAAGCTGAATATCTTTTTACCAATAATCTTGGCCACGGAATCCAGATAGTTCTGAATCTTATAAACCAAAAGGCTGCCATTCTTGCTAAGGAAGCATCTGAAAAAGGATTTGGCGTCATTGCCCGGATGCCGGTTCAGTTTGGTTTATTGACAGGCAAATTTACTGTAGAAACAACTTTTAGAGAAAATGATCATCGCCGATTCAGACTTACTCCGGAAATACTGGTAAAGGCTATCGAAGATTTGAAACCGGTATGGCAGATTCAGGAGGCTTACGGAATATCCAAAACAGAGTTTGCCCTTTCGTTTATCTTATCACTAAAAGGAGTTAGCACAGTAATTCCCGGAATAAAAACGCCCGAACAGGCAATTATGAATACACAGAATCTGATCAGGATCAAAGCAGAACATATGGAGATCCTTGCCGATCTCTATGACAAATCTTTAAGATATTTGCTCGATATGATGGAGAGGCAGGGCTGAGCGGGATTTTTAATCGTACACTTCAGCTTATTTAACTCCGGGACCTGTACAGATTATTTTTTGGTTCCATTTTTGACTGAATCGCAGATGTAAGAGGGACTGATTCTCAAGAATACTACGGGAACGAAAACCGTCTTATGAGAGAACGAGATAACGGTTTATTTTTACTGATCGGGTAAAGTTCCTCAATAGCTGTGCTCATCCATTTTAACTTTCCCCCTGAATGTCCAGAAAACAAAGCCGGTGTAAGCAGCAACGAGGGGTGTTGCGATAGCTGCGATAATCAGCATAATCCCAAGTGATTTTTCCGACGCTGAAGCGTTCGCCACAGTAAGGCTGAATCCGGGTTCCAAACTTGAATATAAGAGTGTCGGGTAAAGACCGGTCGAAACGACTATCAGGAGGAGACTGATAACAACTGCCGATGAAACAAATGCCAACCCATAATTTCTTTTTGAAGTCTGGCGCGTAATATTCATAACGGCTACTGCCATAAATACCGGAATCACAAACAGCCATGGGTTTGCCTGAAGTTTTTCAATAAGGTGAGGGACGTAAAGAAGAGTATAAAGAGTTAGTATGAGGAAAAAGAATTCAAATGCCCGGGCGGAATTCTTTGTTATTATTGTTAACTGGGCAAATAATCTGCCTTCTGTTTTCATCACAAGATAGAGAGCGCCATGCATCATAAAAAGAGAAAGTGTAGTAAATGCCACAATTAAAGAAAAGGGATTAATAAAACTGAATCCGGCGGAAGTTACATATTCACCCTGAGCATTAATAGGAATTCCCTGCAGGACATTACCTAGTACCATTCCGAGTGCAAGAGAGAGAATTATACTTGAGGAGCTAAACATAACATCCCAGAATTTTCTCCACCATGCCATAGGTTCTTTGCTTCGGAATTCTATGGAAACGGCGCGGAAAATAAGCATTACAAGAAAAAGGATGATCGGAATATAAAACGCCGAGAGCAATTCAGCATAAAGAGGAGGAAATCCTGCGAATAGCGCTCCGCCTGTGATAACCAGCCATACCTCATTTCCATCCCAAACCGGACCGATTGCATTGATTGATATACGCCTGTGTTCTTCAGACCGAAGAAAAAGATGCAACGCCCCAACTCCGAGATCAAATCCGTCAAGTATTGCATAACCTGTAACTGTTGCCCCAATAATCAGAAACCACCAGGTTGAATATTCGATTCCTAAAAATGTTTCCATACCAGCATCAGTTTCTAAGAAAAGTAATAAACCAGGCTCCCCGGAAATCTCCGAGTGCATATTCCCGTGCTTTGTCACCGGGGTATAATTCTTTTATTTTTGCTAAAACATCAGGCTGAATATCAGTATTTTCAACACCGTGACAGTTTAGGCAAAGAGGCATGCCGGTGAATATAGGCTTAAAATAATATATTTTATTATTGTCCTGGACTGTAACCGGTTTTAGCTTATCTCCAGTTGCGGCTCTTTTTTCAAATTCCTTCAACTTATCCAGCTCCAGTTTAGTTACCGGTTTGTCTTTCAGATTACGGTATTTCTGCGAAATTCTCCTGATATCGCAATTATAAACTTTTGACAAGGAGTCCATTATATTTAAAGCATTGAGGCTGCAGAAGTTTACTGCATGAGCCGTACCACCTTCTGCAATAGCATTTGAAAGATGCCGTAGAAGTTCTTCCTGAACTTTAGTGGAAACAGAATCTCCCATTCGGGCATATACTTTCTCGAATCTGTTTTCCTGAAGAAATACGCTCTGTTCTTCATCTTTTCCGTTGCAGGAAATAAATATTATTGTGCTTATTAACAAGTTGATTAATAATATCTTTTTCAATTGTATTCTCCCGATAATACTTCTTTTTGGCGTGAACGGTGTGATTCTTCCGAGTATGAATATGGACCACTCAGAATCTTTTTACTCAGCAGATATATGAATAAAAGGAATAAAAACGAGTAAACGATTGTAAACAAAATAAGAGAAAACCATATTTCAGATGCAGATACACTTTTCGAGATGGCATCGGATGTACGCAGTAATCCATATACAATCCATGGCTGTCGTCCGAGTTCTGCAGAAAACCATCCAATTTGATTGGCGATCTGCGGAAAAAGCACAGAAAATACAAAAATCCACATCAACCATTTCGAATTAAATAATCGTCCTCTCAATAACATAAAAAGTCCGAAAAGGCTTAATCCGATCATAATCATTCCAAGTGAGACCATAAGATGGTATGTCTGAAATATCAGATTCACGTTACCGGGACGGTTTTTGACCGGGAATGCATTCAGCCCTTTGATTGGAGTCGTAAAATCCTGATGGATAAGAAAAGTAAGTAATTTAGGAATTGCAATACCGGAAACTTTCTGATTTTCGTCATCTACCCAGCCAAAAACATACATATCTGCCACTGCACTTGAGTCGTAATGCCCCTCAAATGCAGCAAGTTTTTCCGGCTGGTTGATTGCAACACCATCTGCTGAACTATGACCGCTGATAAGTTGTAATAAAGAGAAAGCAGTTGCCGCTATTAAAGCTATCTTAAACCCTGGCTCGGCTATTTCTTTATATTTACCTTTCAGGATGTACCATGCGTTTACGCTCATTACCAGAAATGCCCCTGCAAGAAATGCTCCCAGCAGCACATGAGTCAGGCGATCGATCGAAGAAGGGTTAAATACCATAGCCCAAAAATCGGTGATCTCAGCTCTTGCAAATAATCCTTCCCTGACTATTTTATATCCGGCAGGTGTCTGCATCCAGCTGTTTGCAACAACAATCCAGATTGCAGAAAATATTGATCCAAATGAAACTCCAAGTGTTGAGATAAAATGCACTTTCGGGGAAACCTTATTCCATCCAAAAAGCAGCACTCCCAGAAATCCCGATTCGAGTGCAAAGGCAAATAATCCTTCAGCAGCAAGAGCACTGCCGAAAATGTCGCCGACGTATTTTGAATAAACTGCCCAGTTCGTACCGAATTCAAATTCCATAACAATTCCGGTGGCAACCCCTATTCCGAATATTAAAGCAAAAATCTTCACCCAGAATCGGGTCATTGTTTCATAGATTTTATTGCCGGTCCGGAGGTAAATTCCTTCCATTACGACAAGCAGGAGTCCGAGACCTATACTTAAAGGCGGATAGATATAATGGAATGATATTGTAAAAGCAAATTGTAATCTGGCAAGAATTTCAACATCCAAAGTGCAACCCCTGAAATTATTGGCTGATATGCCTTAACGTCAAATTATTCTAGTTTTAAATGTAGAAAGAAGTCAGTCAAATATCAATTATTTTAACATATGAAACATTACTAAAGAATGATGATTTGAAATCCGACATTCTAAAAATAATGAAACTTATCTTTTACGAAACGAAGTCACATCTATACTTCGGCTTTCAAAAATGAACTTATGATACTTCTGATCTTGTTGCAGCCTCGATATTATTCGGACTTTTTTTGAAATGGTTAAGGTTTGAAGTAAAATATTATGTGGCTATACCGAAAACAGCCTTTAATCCGATAATTTCACAGATGGATCGTGTCCATAAATTTTTTCGCGCTTATTGTCATATCGGTATGTCAGGTTCAGCCTGAGCGAAAAAAACGAATTGACGAGGCCAATTACAAATATCGATCTGAGAAAACGCATTATTATATTATCGAGTCGATAGAATTGAGAATATATCCAATCTGCTCCGTTCTGTAATTCAGCCGGTGTCATCATTAAGGGATGGATAACTACATGCCGGAAATCGTAGTGGCTGTAATCAGTATCAGCTATTCTTCCTGATTCTGTAAATTCCTTGTAGAGCGGTGTTCCAGGCAAAGGAGTCATAATATTGACCTGTATAGCATCAATACCAGTATTTTTTAGAAAATTAAGTGTGTTTCTAAAAACTGTTACATCATCTCCGTCCATTCCGACAATAAGTCCTGCAACAATACCAATGCCCGCATTCCGAATTATCTTTATACGTTCAGAAATGTCCCTTTCCAGGTTAAATTCTTTATCCATTTTGCGTAAATTGAGCGGGCATATATTCTCAATTCCTATAAACAGACCGAAGCAGCCCGATTTTTTTGCTAGTGTGAGTAATTCCGGATCATCTGCTATCTTGAGTGAACACTGGCTTACCCAGCGTTTTTTTAGAGGCATTATTTTCCGAAAAAGTTCTTTGGAATATTCAGGTTCGCTGATAATATTATCGTCAACAAAAATTAATTCACGTGACACACCTTTCAATTCGGATATAATATCAATGACTGGTCTCCGGGAATATTTGCCTTTATAAAAAGCAGTCACAGAACAGAATCTGCACTTATTATAGCAGCCTCTGCCAACCTGGATTGCGTTTATTGTTACGTAATATTTAGATATTTTTTTGATCAGATCGCGCCTGGGTATTGGAATCTGATCCCTTTCTTCATCAGGGGCATGTTTGTAAACTTTCTGAATTTTGCTGTTTTCAAGATCATAAAGGGCTTTTATCCATAAATTTTCAGCATCACCAATTATCACGCTATCGAAATGAGAAACAGTCTCTTCCGGACAGAGAGTGGGGAAATATCCGCCTGCAATAACAGTTTTACCTCGGGCTCTGAAAAAATCAGCAATCTCAAAAGCACGTGGAGCTAAAGCGGTCATAAAACTTATTCCGATGATCCCGGCATCTGTATTAAGATCGAGCATCTGGACATTTTCATCGCAGATATCAACCTCATAATCAGAAGGTGTGAGGGCAGCAACAAGAAGAAGGGGCAAAATACTAAAACGGAGCATGTTTCGTTTGGGAACAATTTGTTCCACAGAAGTGATTCTGTACTTATCCCCGGCAGGTAAAATAATCAAAATTTTTTTATTGGTCATCATTCCCTGATTGAATCTCCCCAGATTAAATTAAACAAAAGGTTTAATCATAAAACAGATCAATAATGGAAATCAGATACGCAAAAATACAAATTCTGATGACGGTTAAATCTATCAATTATTATCAGCAACTTCAAGTGGCAAAGATATAAAACAGATTTGATTAGAAAACGCCTGCTGACCGGGCAATGGTAAAAAAAAGCCGGCTCTTAAACGATCCGGCTTTGTCAGAATAAAATCGTTTAATCAGTTATAAATCGTTTTTCGATTTCTTCCATGATCTGCATTGCACTGTATGGGATTTTCGTTCCTGGACCAAAGATGGCAGTTGCACCGTGTTCATAGAGGAAATCATAGTCCTGAGCCGGAATAACACCGCCTACGATAACAATAATATCTTCCCGTCCTGCTTTTGTAAGTTCTTCAATCAGTTGCGGTAGAAGGGTTTTATGTCCGGCGGCAAGTGAACTCATTCCAATGCAATGAACATCGTTTTCAACAGCTTGTCGGGCTGTTTCTTCCGGTGTCTGGAAAAGTGGCCCTATATCAACATCAAATCCCATATCTGCGAAGGCAGTAGCAACAACTTTGGCACCGCGGTCATGTCCATCCTGCCCCATCTTGGCAACAAGAATCCGGGGGCGGCGCCCTTCTTTTTCAGCAAAGTCATCAGTTCTTGCCCGCACCAGAAGAACCTGATTCTCTTCCTTATCGCCGAATTCTCCGGAATAAACTCCCGAAATCGTTTTTGCCGTTGCCTGAAACCTGCCGGAAACTTTCTCGATTGCATTTGAAATTTCACCCAAAGAAGCGCGTTCTCTGGCTGCAATCACTGAAAGTTCAAGAAGATTCCCTTGGCCTGTTTCAACACATCGGGTGATTGCTTCAAGTGCTGCAATTACTTTTTGATTGTCACGTCCGGCGCGGAGTTCCTCGAGTTTTTTAACCTGTGACAAACGGACTGCAGTATTGTCAACCTCAAGAATTTCAATCGGATCTTCTTTATCGAGCTTATATTTATTAACACCTACAATCACTTCTTTCCCGGAATCTATCCTTGCCTGTTTCCTTGCGGCAGCTTCTTCAATACGCATCTTGGGAATACCTGCTTCGATCGCCTTTGTCATGCCGCCAAATGATTCAACTTCACTAATGTGTTCCCAGCCTTTTTTCAGAAGTGCATCGGTAAGCGCTTCAAGGTAATAGGAACCACCCCAGGGATCGATAACTTTTGTTATTCCAGTTTCATCCTGAAGGAATAACTGAGTGTTACGGGCAATCCTTGCTGAGAAGTCAGTTGGGAGTGCTATTGCCTCATCAAGCGAATTGGTGTGGAGAGATTGTGTATGCCCCATTGCTGCTGCCATAGCTTCAATACAAGTTCTGATCACGTTATTGAATGGATCCTGTTCGGCAAGGCTCCATCCGCTCGTCTGTGAATGTGTTCTCAGGGACATTGATTTTGGATTTTTCGGATTGAACTGTTTAATCAACTTTGCCCAGATAATCCTGGCTGCCCTCATCTTTGCAATTTCCATAAAATAATTCATCCCCTGTGCCCAGAAAAAAGAAAGGCGGGGAGCAAACTGATCGATATCAAGTCCGGATTTAATACCTGTGCGGATGTATTCGAGTCCATCGGCTAAAGTATAAGCCATCTCAAGATCAGCTGTAGCACCTGCTTCCTGCATATGGTAACCGGAGATGCTGATACTGTTGAATTTAGGCATATGTAGTGATGAAAATCTAAAAATATCTGCAATTATTTTCATCGAGTGTTCCGGCGGATATATATATGTATTCCGGACCATATATTCCTTTAGAATGTCGTTCTGGATGGTGCCGGAAAGCTGATCCCAGTTAACTCCCTGCTCCTCTGCTGCAACAATATAAAACGCCATTACCGGAAGGACTGCCCCGTTCATAGTCATTGACACTGACATTTTATCCAGGGGTATTTCTCTGAAAAGAATTTTCATGTCCTCCACGCTGTCAATCGCAACACCGGCTTTCCCGACATCACCAACGACTCTGGGGTGATCAGAATCATAACCACGATGAGTGGCAAGATCGAATGCGACCGAGAGCCCCATTTGTCCCGCAGCGAGGTTTCTTCTATAAAAAGCATTACTCTCCTCTGCTGTCGAGAATCCCGCGTATTGTCTTACAGTCCAGGGGCGGATGACATACATACTTGCATAAGGTCCCCTTA
>Ga0172369_10000895_pt1 | contig 44294 bp, 35 predicted proteins | sample LakKiv25m_FD_114539 | JGI IMG/M metagenome (GOLD analysis project Ga0172369, IMG submission 114539) | Freshwater microbial communities from Kabuno Bay, South-Kivu, Congo - kab_022012_11.25m | ecosystem: Environmental > Aquatic > Freshwater > Lake | place: Democratic Republic of the Congo...
CAAGTTCATGGGTCAAGACCGAGGCGCCGAGATCCGGCAGCACCATGTGCACCTGACGCAGCCACGGCTTGGCCATATCGACGCGGTGCGCACCCATCCAACGCTGCTTGCTCGCGGCGTCCGGGTAGAAAAAGACGTCGATGACACCCGGCGCGGCGGCGAACCACTTGCGCAAGCTCGCGTAACGGAAGGCAGCATCCTCCACGGCGCGTTCGCGATCGCCGGCGAGGCGGACATCGCGCGGCATGTGCAGCCTCAAGACGACGGCACCCGATGCGTCGTGCACGATCGCGTGCACGGGCAGCGCGTTCACGATCGCGGCCGCGGGAATGCGCCACCGTTCTCGCTCAGCACGCAGTTGGCTGCTCAGCAGCGCCGCCGCGGCCACGGCAAGCCCGATGCGCAGCGCCGGCCGTTGGAGAGCCACTCGCAGCGCCTGCCATCGCGGCAGCGGCGAATGCGCCACCGTTGCAGCGAGGGCCAACAGGGGAGCCCAGAGCGCAACATCCAGAAGGCGGAACGAGACATAGGGCCATGCCAACGCGACAGCATCTTCGTAGAGCGCGCCAGCGACGTATCCAAAAAGGCCATGAAACGCATAGACTTGTGGCTGCGTATAGAAGTGATGTAGAGGCTGCGCGGCGCTAGCCAAGACCAGCCCGTAGAAGAGCGTTGTCGTGCGAGACCGCGAGCCGGGCAGCAACAGCCAAGCCAGAGCGCCCAGGCCCGCGCCCACCAGAGCGGATGCACAAGGCCCGAGCAGGTAGAACCCGAGACCGTAGCCGATATTGCAGTTGGGAACCGCGAACATCGCCGCCAAGAATACGGCCAGCGGCAGACCCAGCAACGCCAGGGCCGCCACGGCGCGGCGCTGCGGCTCCAGCCGGCGGGAAAGGGCGGACATCATCACGTGACCGCTGCAAAGACCCGCGATTGGCGACAGCGCGAGGCACGCGTGGTAGTCGAGCACACCAAAACCGGGCACGAAACAGAGCAGGAGCGCAGCAATGGCGGGCAACAGCGCCACCACGGGCGGTGTGTGGAGCGAGGCGGGCAGACGGGGCATGGCCATGACGGGACACCTCGAACGCGAGCGGCCACAGTAGCCCGCCATCGTCGGCAGTGCTAGCATCGCACGCCCGGAGCCGCGAATGGGGGCACAGGCCGGTCGCCAACAGGCGAAACTTGCCCGCCGCGCTGTCCGCCGGCCGGTTCTTGAGGCTTGTATGTCGCCGTCGCGCCTGGTCCGCATCAGCACGGGGAACTCGGCCCAGGAAGTGCTGCTGGGCGAAGTGACGACCATCGGCAGGCAGCCAAGCAACTCCCTGCAAATCGTCGATCGACTGGTGTCCAAAGAACACGCAATCATCTCGCGTCGGCCCGGCACGGACTACTACGTGCTGAGTGATCTCGACAGTCGCAACGGCACATATTGCAACGATCTTCTGGTGGAAGGGACGGTGCTCTTGCGCCATGGCGACACCGTGCGCATCGGCAGCACGAGTTGGCGCTACGTCTCGGCCGTGCCCGATCCGCAGCCGCTCGGCGAGGACACCTCGAAAGAGCCCAGCCTGCTGGATGAGGCGGCCGCGAGCATTCATGCCACGATGCAGTTGGACGTCGCGCATGATTTTGCTGCGGCGGAGTTGGTGCTCGACGACCGGATGCTGCGCGTGGACTATGACAAGCTGCGCCTCGCCTACACGCTGTCGATTGACCTGCACGCCGCCCGCGACATCGACGAATTGCTGCAACGGCTCTTGCAGCGCATTTTTGAATGGCTGCCGGTTGATCGCGGCGTGGTACTCTTTGTCGATGACAAGGCGCGCGAGGGCGAGACTGTCGACAGGCTGGTCAAGGCAGCGGTGCTCGTGCGGCCGGGCACGAAGTGGTCCGACGCGACCGACATCCGGGTGCCGCGTTCCATCCTGCAGCAGGCCGTGGGGCGGCGCGAGGCGGTGCTGAGTACAGATGCCCGGCTGGATGCTCGGTTCGGTCATGCGCAATCAGTGGTTCTGCAAGGGATCCGTTCCAGCATGACGGTGCCGCTGCTGACCAGCGACCGCACGATCGGCGTGCTGCACGTCGACTCCCTGATTTCGTCGGGTCTGTTTGTCGAGAAGGATCTCGCGGTGTTGGCGGCTGTGTCCCGGCAGGCATCGATTTCGATCGACAACGTGCTGCTGCAACGCCGCGTCACGGAAGAGGCCGCGTTGCGTTCCTCGCTGTCGCGTATGCTGTCGCCCAACCTCGTGGAACGCATCGTGTCGGGCGACCTCGCCATCGAAAAGGGGGGTGCCGTCAAGCGCGTCACGGTGCTGTTCGCGGACATCCGTGGCTTTACCGGCCTGACCGAGCGCCTGACGCCGGCCGAAATGATCGCCATGATGAACGAGTACTTCGAGCGCGTGAGCAACGTGATCTTCAGTCACGACGGCACCTTGGACAAGTACATCGGCGACGCCGTGATGGCGCTGTGGGGCGCGCCGCTAGGCACGGACGACGACGAACTGCAGGCCGTGCGCGCCGGATTTCACATGCAGGAAGCCGTGCAGGTGTTCAACGATGAGCGCAAGGTTGCAGGGTTGGAACCCATCGGCGTCGGCATTGGGATCGCGACGGCTCAGGTGACGGCGGGCTATGTGGGCTCCTCACGCACGATGAGCTACACGGTATTCGGCCGCGGCGTGAACCTGGCGGCGCGCTTATGCGGCCTTGCGGCGCCAGGTGAAGTGTTGCTCGCACCGCAGACGTTCGAGTCGGTGCACCGTGAGGTCATTGGCGTCGAACTCACCGAAACACGGCTGAAAGGCATGGCCGATCCGGTTCGGCCCGTGCGGTTGGCGGGCCTGCGCCCGCGCACCTGATCAGCCATCGAGCGCAGCGAGCCGGTTACAGAGCGCGACGACGACCCGGGCCGCGGGTTCCGGAAACGCACGCTGCGTGCAAAGTCGCGCCCGCGCGAGCGTTGTCGCCAAGTACGCGCGGGCGGCGGTGACGCCACCCTGTGCGTGCGCCCACGAGAGCCACGCGGTCACCTCTGAGTCTGTCGGGGCTTGCCCTGCAACTGCGCGGCCCAACAGCCCGTACAACGCATCGGACTGCTGCGGCGCGCTGTTAGGCAATGCCAGGAGGAAGGGAAACGTCCACTTGCCCTCGCGCAGGTCGGCGCCGGGTGGACCGCGCCCCTTCTCGCCGAGCACATCCAGCAGATCATCGCGGACTTGGAAAGCAAGACCAATGTCACGGCCCAGGTCATGCGCAGCGGCCACTGCGTCCGGGCCGAGCCCGAGCAGCAGCGCGGCGCCGACAAAACACGCGCCAAAAAGTGGACCGGTCTTGGCGATGTGGACTGCGGTCATGTCCGCCAGATCAGGTCGTTCCAGCTCGCGCAGCCCGAGGTCGGCCACCTGGCCGCGAATCGTCTCGATCAGGGATTGTGAAAGAAGCGCAGCTAGTTGTGGTCGCAGCGACGGCGCAATCTCGGGCGCCTGCAGAATGCTTGCGAGCGGAGCGATCAGCAGCGCATCACCTGCATTGATCGCCTGCGCCGCACCGTGCCGCGTCCAAAGCGTCGGTCTGCCGCGCCGCAGCCGGTCACCGTCTTGGATGTCGTCATGCACCAGCGTACCGTTGTGAACGCATTCCACGGCAGCGCCTAAGACCGAGGCAGCCGGCAAAGGACCTTGCCCGGCCTTGACAATGGCCGGCGTCAGCAATGCGCGCAGACGCTTGCCGCCGGTCTCGAATTGGTGCTGCGCCATGGTTTGCAGCGTTGGCAGGCCAGCGGGAGGCGCCGGCGCACCCGGTGCAACGTAGAGGTGCCGCCCCTCCAGCAACGCCAGCAGAAGCACCTCGGCTGCCGCGCGATGCGGAGCGAGAAGTTCGTCAAGTGTCGCGTCAGGATCCACTGCGTTCTCCTGGCCTGCGCGGCTCACGCACGAGGGCCGAGGTCGTCGGGCAAGCGTGCGACGGCAGAACCCCCGCGGGTCTGCCAGGCAACCGCGGCCTTCGCCACGCAGTCGGGATCGTCCGACAGGGCCAACACGCAGTCGCCCGCACCCGCGCCCGAGGTGCGGGCGACGCAGCCGGCCGCCCGGAGGACCTGGTGCAAGGCGGCCATCGGTGGTGTCCACAGCCACGTGGCCGTCTGCGCGGCCCGCTGGAAGGCTGACTCGCAAGCCTTGATTCCGCGAAGCAGATCTGGTGCTGCTGCCCGCGGCCAATCCTCCAACAGTGCCTGTGCCGCGGCTTGGATGCGATCCAGGTCCTGGCCGGAAATCGCGCCGCGAGCGAGCGTCGCCGCGGTCGGCGCTGGTTCGCCGCAGTACAGGGCCGCCGCTGCCAGGTCTCTGGGCCACGGCAGACACTCCCCACGATCGGGCGAACGTCGGTACGCGACTGCACCGCCGTAGGCAATGGTGGTCACGTCGTAGCCGCTGCCGAGTTCTCCTTGGGCCTGCAGGTGGATGGCTCGGGCACAGGAGGCTACCGCCCCGGATGACCAGACTTCACCGCCCGGCTGCGAGGCCAGCACGGCGCGAACCGTGGCAATCGTCACTGCCGCGCTGGTACCGAGCCCCACTTTCGTGCCACCGACCGTTCCGGAGGCGCGCAGATCGAGATCGCGCATCAAGGTCAGCCCATGCTGCGACTCCAAGAAAGCGAGCGCACTGACGACAAAGCGACCCAGCCCGGCAATGGACTGCGCTGCCAGTGCCGCAACCGGAAGCTGCATGAGTGCGGTCTGACCAAAGGCCGTCAGCCGAATCGCCGGCCTGGCGCTGATGCCCGCGAGGCGGGCGTGGACCAATTCGCCGACCGCCACGGCAAGACACGCGCCGCCCTCACGCAGTACCGCGTATTCACCCGCGATCATCAACTTGCCGGGCGTGGGTGGCAGGGTGTCAGCCATGGGCTTCCACAAGGCGTGCGCCTTGACCAATCCGCGTTTGCAGCACCGCTTCGATGCCGTGGATTTCTCCCAAGGATTCGGCAACTGGCCGGGCGTCTTGTTCGGCGACGAGGACCACGACACTCGATCCAGCATCAATGGTAAAGCAACACTCCACGCCTTCGGAACGCAATCGGCGCACTTCGTGGATCACCGCCAACGTCGCCGGTTGCCAGTAGAGCAGCGCTGGCCGGGACGACATCATCGTCGCGTGCATGGCCAAGGCATTGCCCTCAACCACGGCAGCCAGTTGCGTCATGTCGCGCGCGTCAATCGCTTGTTGGCAGGCACGCACATCGCGGTGACAGAGCTCGATCCAGGGTGCAAACAGCGGCGAGTCGCGGTTCTGCTTCATTCCGAGTGTCGAGGAGACTTTCTTTCTTCCGTCCAGCACTTGCGCGACCAGGATGCGCAGCGGCCAGTGCTTCGCGTCGCGGAATGTCTGCGCATACGAATCGTAGCCATCTGCGCGTTCGCCGGTCTGCCAGAGGACGTAGCCACCAGAAACGGAACGTGCTGCCGAGCCAGAACCTGTGCGCGCAAGCCGGGACAGGGCCGCATCGTCGAGATCGAGACCGTATGCCGTGCTGGCCGACAGGGCCAAGGCGGCAAAGGCGGATGCGCTCGACGCCAGACCGCGGGCCGAGGCCACCGTGTTGACGGACTGCAGGCCAGCGAAGACCTGACTGCCTGCCATCTGCCGCACGGCATCGAGCACGCGCCTGACCTTGATCATGCCCGCTGCATCCAAAGGCTGACCATCCAGGATCATGACGTCTTCGACGAGTTCGGGCTCCGGTTGCACGACCGTGAGCGAACCCAGTTCCGCCAGCGTCACCGAGAGCGACGGCGCGAGCGGCAGGTTCAGCGTCTCGTCGCGCTTGCCCCAGTACTTGGTGAGCGCGATGTTGCTGGGGGCAAAAGCGGCCGCGCGTTGCAGCGTCATCGGTAGGTTTCCTTCGCCACGATGGGCAGTACCCACGAGGCAGCGACCTGCGCCGCCAGCGTCTCGGTGACGTGACGAGCCATGTCTTGCGTGTGACACAACGCGATCAGCGTGCCACCCAGCCCGGCGCCGGTCTGCTTGACTGCGAGCGCGCCGGCCGCGACGGCAGCCGCCATCACGTCCGCCATGCGCTGGTTGACCACACCGAGAGGTACGAGTGCGCTGGCGGCGCGCCGCATCGCGCGCCCGAGGTGGTCGACGTCTCCAACATCCAGCGCGTCAGCCGCTTCCATTGCGGCAAGCGTCGTGGAATCGGTCAACAATCTGAGTTCGTCTGCCGACATCGCGGCGCGATGGGCAAGGGCAGTCGCGATCGCGTCGCGGGTCGGGGCGCCTTCACCCAGATCGAGCAACACCCAGCGCGCTGCCGCCAACGCGGTACCCCGCGGTACGACGCGGCGAAATACGGCACCACCCTGAAACAACACAGCATCCGTCGAGCAGGCGGCGGCGGGGTCGAGGCCCGAGGAACGGCCGTGCACGACTTCTTCGACATTGCGCGCCATCACGGTCAGCTCGCTGCTGTCGGGCTGCCCGCGCTGCTGGAGAGCGAAGGCCGCGCGCAGTGCGGCGACGGACAAGGCTGCGCTCGAACCCAGGCCGCGCCGGATCGGCACTGAAGAGGACACGGAAACGCCGATTGCGCCACGTGCCCCAGCCAAGACACACGCGCGCGCCAGCATCTGGAGAGCGTCGGCCTCGACATCCGGCGCCAAGGGCTCGCCTTGCCAACATACTGCGAGTGCTTCTTTGTCCGATCCCAGCCTCTTGAGGGACACATCCGTACGAAATTGCTTCAGACCCACGACCAGCGCCGCCGCGCCATCCATGACGTGGTGTTCGCCGACCACGATCGTCTTGCCGTGCCCGCTGCCGATCCCCGTTCGCTGGTTCATCGGTTTGCGCCTCGATAGCTGGTCGCTGCCTGGCCATCTTCGTGCAGTGGTATCCGCGACATGCGCAGAATATCCGGCGAACTGCACAGGAACATGACGGTGCGCAGCGTCTCGATGACGCCTTCGATCTCGGTGACCACTGCCTCGACACCGGCCTGCGCTGCGACCAGGAAAGGCCAGGCCATGGCGCAGGCATTTGCCCCGAGAGCCAAGCACTTGGCGAGTTCCAACCCGTCGCGCAGGCCCCCCGACGCGATGACAAGGCGGCGTGGCAAGGCCGCGCGCGCCAGGACGATGCTGTCCGCGGTGGGGGTGCCGAAGTCCGCGAGGATCTCACCGGCGATGGCGCGTGGCGTGCGCTCGGCGTGGCGCAGTGCCTCAAGTTGCGACCACGAGGTGCCACCGACGCCAGCTGTTTCGACGCCCGCAATTCCCGTCGCCGCCAGTAGCTCCAACGTGCGTTCCCCAAGGCCGGCGCCGACTTCCTTGACAAGTACTGGCAGACCGCAACTGCCGACCGCGGCGCCGAGCGCATCGAGCACGCCCCGCCAGTCGCGATCGCCCTCGGGTTGGACGGCCTCCTGCAGCGGATTGAGGTGCACGAACATGCCGTCGGCACCGACAGCCTGCGCGAGGATCTCGAGGCCCGCGCCACTGAGCTGATCGCGCAGCTGGATGCCCCCAATATTACCGAGGATCAGCGCAGTCGGCGCCACGTCGCGCACCAGGAAGCTGGCCGCATGCTGCGGCAGCAAGTCGAGCATGGGTCGCTGCGAACCCAGGCAGAAACCGACCTGGCATCGCTCGGCTGCCATCGCCAGGACACGGTTGATCGCCGCAGCCTGGTCCGTGCCCCCCGTCATCGCGCCGATGAGGAGCGGCGCCCGCAGCCGCTTGCCCAGCATCGTGCAGGCCGTGTCGACGGCGTCGAGGTCGAGCTCCGGCAGCGATTGCGGCTCAAATCGAAAGCGCTGCAGACCATTGGAACGGCCCGGTCGCTGCACGCGCAAGTCTTCGAGCGCCAGTCGCAGGTGATCACTCTTGCGCCCGCCGCTGCCGCTCGCCTCGTGTGGCATCGTGTTCTCGACCTGCGGGCGGTGTGGCCCGTGCCCGCGGATGCTCGCTTGGCCTTCGCGTGGCGTCAATCGCCCGAGGGCTGGCCCATTGCGATCGCGATTGCGCGGGAGGGTTCAACTCTGCCATCCTGCGCCGCCATGGTCCTGCCGCCGTCGTCCAATGCTCCCGCCCTTGCCGCCTCGGACGTGCTCACGGAGGCCCTCGACGATTTGCCCGCTGCCGGGCTTGTCGATCTGCTCTCGCCGCATTTCGATGCCGAAACGCTGCCTTCACTGCGTCAGGCCCAAAGTGGCATGGCATACTTCGGCCTGCTGCGCGACCTCGTGCGCCTCGGTGAGGCCAACTTCGTCGTCCGCCTGGCTGTCCTGACGGAGTTCGCCAGCTCGGATCGCACGCGCTGGGACTCCGACAGCATCGCGAGTCAGCTCGCCTGGTTGACGCCGGAGGCACGCCTTGCCGTGTTGAGATCCTTGCGCAAGGGGGGCTGGCTCGAGCAGGTCGAAGGCTGTCACCGCCTCACGGATCGCGGCGAAGCGCTCTACGCCGTCATCAGCCGCGTCCTGGGCATCGAGCCTCAAGAAGGTGATCTCGCCCTCGGCGTGCTCAACGTCGAATTGTCAAAAGATCTCGGCCATGAAGCGACACCCGCTTTGCGCCACCTGCACCACAATTTGCGGCGCATTGTCGATGGGGCCGAAGAGGCGGTGCGATCCCACTCCGAAGTGCGTGTCCTGGAAGCGCAAACCCGCATCGATCGCAACCTCGCGTGGGCGCGGCGAGCGCGAACCTGCCTGGAAGGACTTGATCTCGCAGATGACGCCTGCTACCGCGTCGCGCAAAGCGTGGGTCAGACACTCGGCGAGCTGCACCAGTGGCAGGCGGTGCTGCAGCGCGCGATTGGCGATCTCGCGAACAAGCGTGTGCAGATCGGCACCAGCGGATTGTCGCTGACGGACGTGACATCCTTTCTCATGCGCTGTGACCTTCAGATGCTAGCCGACTTTGGCAGGCCCCTGATTTCCATGCCAGTGGCGCCGCTCTTTCTGATCCTGGACAACGCCCTGTCAGAAGCGGAGTACGAGTTTGTGCAAGCGCCTGATTACGTGGAACAAAGCTACGCTGTCGGCTGGTCCGAAGGCCCCCCCGAGGATTCGCCCGCGGGCGAACTGGAATTGCCCGAGTTCTTCGCGCTCGACAAGTTCGCCGCTGATCTCAAAGCACTGGCGGATAAGGGTGGCAGCCAGAAGCTGGGCACGTTCGTGCCGCGGCGTTCCTGGGCGGAGAGCGCGTACCGGCTCTCGCTGCTGGCCCTGGGCGAGACCGCTGGCGCGGCGCCCGCGGCTTCCGATGCGGATGCGGGTGAAGTTGCGGTATTGGCCGCCGTCGCGTCGCGGCCCTTCGAGGTGTGGGTGACCGGCGACGGGTCGGACAAGGATCGCATCTACTCTGACGCGGCCAGCGAGATCTCGCGCGGAATCGTCAAGCTGCGCGACATCACGCCTCAGTCCGCGGCGATGAGCGCATCGAAGTCCAGCGACGCATAGTGCTGCCAAAGGTTGCGGAACGCCTTGGTATCCGCGCGCTTCCATGCGGCATCCAGCGCACCCAGCCGCGCATCCAGGTGATCCAGCACGCGATCATGCGGGTTCAGTCGCCGCGCGTGCGCCAGTTCAGCCTGGGCCACGGACAGCCAACCACGGCGCAGCGCGTGCGCCGCCTGCAGTGCGTGCTGCCACAGCAAGAGGGCGCGGGTCGGTTGGTCCAGAAGCGCACCTTCACCAAGCCGCGCATAGAGTTCGGTCCAGATCCGCTCGGCGCGATCCCGCTGCGCCGCGACGTCGTAGTCCAGCGTACGCTCTGCCAGTGTCGTCATGCGCTGCGCCAGACCGTCAAAGCTGAAGCATGGCGCGGGGATGCGCGCGGCCGGGTCTTGCTCAGCATAGACCGGTTGCGATTCGGCCAGTGCCAACGCGTTGCCGACCGGCGCGCGATCGAGGGACTGTGCCGCGACCGCCAGGCGACGCAACTCCGGATGGCGCTTTGCGAACCATGCCTGGTAGGCGTGGCCGTGATCCGTGTCGCCCGTGCGAAAGGTCAGATGCGGGGCGACGACGTCGGGCCGGCGCCCCTCGGCGATGCGAAACGCCTGCTCGTTGAAGGCAAGTCCATAGTAATTGGACAGATACAGTGCCCCCGGAGCCAGAGTGCGCCGCATCTGGTTGTCGATGGCTTCGGGGGCGCGCAAGCGCGCCAGGTTGCACGCGGGATCGTGCCAGTTATCAACGAGTTGCCATGCGCACAGGGGCGCTGCGAGCAGCAGGGCCGCCGCCGACACGCCTCGCCGCCACGATGTGGACTTGTGCACCGCGATGCCGTCCGCACCGACCAGCACGCGGCCGAACTGCGCCACGCCGATGGCTAGAACAGCTGCAGCCATCAGGACATAGCCGTGATCGTCCGGGTTGCGCGTGTCGATCTGCATCAGCGCCTTCGTGCCCAGGCCCCCGAGCAGCGCCAGCCAAAGCGAAAGCAGCGTCCGATTCGGGCGCACAGTAGCGAGCGCCAGGCCCGTGGCCCCGAGTCCGGCGAGCCAGCCGCCCATGCCCGCGGCGATCATGCCGAGCAGAACGAGTCCATTGTCGAGCAGCGGCGCGCTCGCTTCAGTCACCGACTTCTGAAAGTGACGTGCGGTCAATGTATCCCACAAACCGTGGACGATCGCGGGATTGCCCCAACGCATCTCCGTGTCCGCCAGGCTGCGCAGCGACAGCGCCAGGTAGCCAAAGCCCAGCCAGATGCAGCCAACCGCCAGAAACAGCAGCCAGAGCCTCTGCTTGCGCCACAACCAGATCAGCGCCGGCCAGCCCGCCACGAGCACTGCGGGCAGCACGAACAGAGTCACGTAGTGGTGATTGAGGAGCCCCAGACAGATGGCCACGGCGCATTGCGCCAGTAGCGTCAAGTTCTTGCGCGCGAGGTGCGGCGTCTGCTGCACCGCGCTTGTGGCGCGCAGCGCTGCGCACAAGGCCCAGAGATTGCCCGCGAGTGCCACGGTGTACACCTCTGTGCGCACGCCGACCTGCCAGAGAGACCCGCTCGCACAAAACGCCAGCGCTGCTGCTGCCGCCCACCAGCCAGAATCGACCCCGCCCACGCACAGACGCGCGATGCGCACGATCAGCAGCAGGGACACGCCTGCGCCCAGTGCGCTCAACCACGCGGTTCGCGCTGCGTAGGGCCCCAGCGGGAGCAGGTCGGCCGACGCCGCCAGCGACAGCCACGCCGGGTGACCCGGCGGGTGGACGTTGCCCAACTCGCGCGCGGCCGCCACCAACTCTCCAGAATCCAACCAACTCATCGCAGGTGCGGCGGCCAGCGCCATCCACGTCGTGCCCAGGCCGAGCGCCAGCCACGCCACCGCGTCGCGAAGCAGCGGCGGTTCATGCGTGGCAGCCTGCAGGTCCGGGACAAGCTGCGCCACGGCGCGCCTCACGGGGCGAAGGTTTGCTCATAGACGGCGGATTGACCTGGAGATTCCTCGACGCTGACCAGTACGCGGCGAATGCGAAGGTCTGGCAACACCAGCGCGCAGGCGGCGAGGAGACGCGCGCAGAGCAATCGAGCAAGCAACTCGCTGGAAGTGTTTTCGATGTCGAGGAGACAGACGTCTCGTGCCGGGATGACGTACTGGTCGGTGCCAAACGACGCACACACCGACTGGCCTTCTTTCACGATACTCAGCATAGGGTTACGCGTGGGCAGCAGCGTTCGGTGGTCGAGCGCGTCGCACTCCGCCTTGAACAGTGGCTTGATGACCAGGAAGTCGGCGACGACGTGGCCGCCGTCGAGAGGGCCGTCGATCTCCAGGGTGGCCCGGTAGTTGTGTCCGTGCAGTTCCTCGCGCGTGCCATTGGCGAAGATCAAGAAGTGCGCGGATCCAAAGTTGAAGTATTGCTTGTCGAGGCGGATGCCAAAGCGTTCGGTGTGACCTTGCGCAGTCATGACAGGCCTCGACATCAGGTGCGCGATCCGCGGTAGGTGCAGGCGCTCGTGCAGGTTTCGCGAACGGTGACGGCGTACAGACTGGGCAGGCCGATGCAAATACGGTCCCAGATCCAGCGCGCAAGGACCTCGGAAGTGGGGTTTTCCAGTCCATCGATGTCGTTCAGATACCGGTGATCCAGAGCATCGAACACCGGGTTTGCGGCGGCCTTGATGTCTGCGAAGTCGATGACCCAGCCGGTGGCGGGATTGATGTCGCCGCGCACGGTGATCTCGCAGCGAAACGAATGACCGTGCAACCGCGCACACTTGTGGCCTTCGGGGACGAGCGTGAGGCGGTGCGCGGACTCAAAGCGAAAGGTCTTCGACAGGTCGAACGTCATGGCGCGCGGACTCTAGCCCAGGTGGCGGCGCACGTCACGCGTCACCGTGGGCATGGACGGCACCTGTGCGCGAGCGCTGATCCCACGCCGCGAGCACGGCGACGGTGGTCAGGAAGCCGATGTTGGCGTAGAAGAGCCACATGAGCAAAGCGACGATTCCCGTCAGTGCGCCGTACACAGCGTCCATGCGAATGATCTGGTGGACATAGACGGAGAACATGCGTTGACCAGTGAACCAGACGATGCCGAAGACCAGAGAGGCGATGGCGAGGCGACGAGCGTTGATCTGTCCCACAGACCAGCGAACTTGCAGGAAGAAGACGACCGCGACCGGCAGAATCTGGCCGGCAGTGAACAAGAGGCCGACCATTTGAAGCTGCCCGAACGAGAGCGTCGAGACGCCGCGCGACGCGACGTGCAGGCCCCATTCCGACAGTGGCGCAAAGACCGTCAGCAGCATGGCGGCAAGTGCGCCGAACAAGACCAGCAGCGACAAGTAGCCTGCGGCGCGCAGGGCGGAGCGCTTGCGCTGACCGAAGACGGCACGCACGGCTGCGTCAAGGCGCGCGAAGACGGTCAGGCCGAGCGAAATGGCGAGCACGGTGCCGAGCATGCCGTTGGTGCGGCGGTCTCGCACAAGAGCAGCAGCAAAGTCGGCGGGATTCCACGTGACGCCGGGAAGTGCTTGGGCCAGCCAAGAGGTCAGGCGCTGCATGGCGCCGCCGCGAATCGCAATGTCGAGGCTGGATGCTCCCGTGGCCTCATCGACGGCTCCGAACACGAATCCGACAAACGAAAGTGCGACGAACAGCGACGGCACAGCCGCAAACAGGCAGAACAGCGCGAGCGCGGCGGCGCGGTCGATGATCTCTGCCTTGGCGCAGCGTTGCAGCGCCTCACCGGCCACTGGCCAGCGAGCCGACAAACGACGAAACGGTCCACTGAGCGCAAACCACCACGGCCGCTCATTGCGGTAGCGCTTGAGATCGGGCGAGAGTTGCGGCATGGAGTCCGGGTGCTCGGCGGGGCTTTTCTGGCGAGGGTCAAAGCGAGGCGTTATCCTATCACCAATCGGGCCTCAGCATGCACCGGGCTGGTAGCGCGCGAGCTGGCACTCGGTCGCCGATTTGAATCGTCGTGCGGGATCGGCCAGCACAAGGAGATGGCATGGGCACGGCACAAGACATCTGGACGACGGGGGCTTCGACCCCATTGGCCCTCGGCGACCTGCTCCTCAACTTGGGCATCGCGGGGACGCTGGCGTTTGGCTTGGGGCTGCACTACCGCACCTTCGGCTCCACGCTGGCGAGTCGCGAGTCGTTCAGCAAGGTCTTTCCTTTCATTGCTCTGACGACCGCGCTGCTGATATCCATCGTAAAGTCGTCGCTGGCACTGTCTCTGGGGCTCGTCGGCGCGTTGTCGATCGTGCACTTTCGAACGCCCGTCAAGGAACCCGAGGAACTCGCATACATCTTCCTGGCCATCACGATCGGTCTCGGCCTCGGCGCGGATTTTCGCATCGCAACGGTTGCGTCGACCGGGCTGATTCTGGGTCTGGTGACGCTGGTCCAGCTGCGCTCGCGGCGCGTGGCGACGCGCAACCTCTACATCAACCTTGGGATTGCCAACGAGGGCAACGAGCCGACGTCGGCCGCGCTAGCCCCGCTGCACGCGATCCTGGCCCGGCACTGTCGCAGTGTCGATCTGCGGCGGATGGATACGGAACGCGAACGGCTCGAATTGACGTACTTTGTCGACGTGCGCGATGTGGCCGTGCTCGGCGGGTTGACCGCTGAGTTGGAGCGCGCGTTTCCCTCCATCCGCGTCACCCTGCTCGATCAGGGCCGCATGCCGAGCCTCTGATGCGCGTCCACGTCGCCCATCCGGCACCCGCGCCTGGCCGTCGGCAGGTCTGGTGGGCACGCGCTGCGGTCGGCGTCGCGCTGCTCCTGGCTTCCGCACTGGGCGGCGCGGCGTGGGCAGGGGCAACCGGCGAGACGCTGCGGCAGCGGGCCGCGGCCACCTGGCAAGCAGGGCAGGCTTGGCTGGGCGTTGGCGGCACTTCGGCGCTCCCTCTTCTGGCAATCGACATCAAGTTCAAGCACTTGCAAGATCTGCGCGATCGACGCGACGCATGGCTGAAGCGCGGTGCACGAACGGCACAAGACAAGGACGCCGTTTCGGCGGCCGTGCGCGTCGGCGTCGGCAGCCAGGACATCGGCGTGTCTCTGGCCGGAAGCTCAGACGACGGCGGACCGGGACAGTTGGGTCGGCTGCGCATCACCATGCGCGGTGAAGGCGACGTGCTCGGAATGAAGCGCTTCGTGCTCGACGATCCGCACCGAGCCGGCTTTGGCCATGAAGCACTGTTCTACGCGGCGCTCGGGCGTGCGGGGCTCATTGCGCCGCGGCTGCGAGCTGTGCGTCTTGAAGTCAACGGCACGAGGTGGGGCGAGGCCGTGGCCGTCGAGCAGCCCAGTCCGGATCACGTTGCCGCGCACGGCCGTCCGGAAGGCGCACTGGTCGGTTGGGATTCGCCTGTTGTCCCCGGCGACGACGCAGACGCGGTGACCTGGCTGGATCCGCGCCCTTTGGAGCCCAAGGTGGAAGGCGAATTGCGGCGCATGGCCGGCACGCCGATGGCGGATCAGGCGGCGCTCGCTGTGTCGTTGCTGCGCGACCTGATGCGCGGCAGGCTGCCGGCCGAGCGGGTCGTCGACGTCGATCGCACGGCTCGCTACCTCGCGCTGTGCGAAGTCTGGGGCATGGCCGACGGTCTGCAGTGGGGCGCCGCGCGGTGGTTGCTGCATCCACTGACGCTGCGATTGGAGCCGTTCGCCCGTCTGACACCCCGTTCCGGTCGCGTCGTCGATGGACTGGCGATGGCGCACTACCTGTTGCAGTCCAAATTGTTGCGCGCGCATTACGAAGAGGCCCTGCGTGACGAGGCGGGTCGCGTGCTGGCCCAGCCGGAGGCAGCGCGCCTGCTGGCTCGTGTGCGCGCCGGCCTGCCCAATCTCGACCTTGGGGACTTGTCCGCGCGGACCACGATCGCGCGCGCTCGCCAGGTTCTGGACGCACAGCACCTGCACCTTGCGCCGCTGCCGCCCAGCGCTGATCCACCCATTCCCCTCGCCGATGCCCAGGATTCCATGGAGTCCTTGCCGTTTGCCCACACCGCCGCAGCACCGATGTCCGTCGAAGTGCCGGCAGGAACCTGGGACATTCCGCGAACCGTACAGCTTCCCGAGGGTGTGCGCCTGACGGTGCGAGCCGGCGCTGTGCTGCGCTTCGGGCCAGGTGCTTGGCTCATCGTGCGCGGCGGCTGCGATGTGCTCGGCGTCGCCGACGCGCCGGTCATCCTGCGAGCCGCGACCGATCAGCCGTGGGGCGGCATCGAAGTCGTGGGGGCCCACGGATCGCGTTGGTCACACGTCCGAGTCCACGACGCCAACGGTGCAGGTTCCGGCGCATGGCAGCCCCAAGCTGCAATCGTGTGGATCGACAGTGAATTTTCACTCGATCACGCGCATTTCGCGGTCTCTGGCGGCAACGTGGCGGCTGTGCGCGCGCTGGGCGGCAGTGCGCACGTCAGCCATTCGAGCTGGGCCGGCAGTGCGGAGTCCGGGTTGGAGCTGAGCCACTGCGAAGCGAACCTGCAGGACCTGCGTTTCGACAACGTCGGCGGTGACGCGCTCGACGTGTTGGGTGGCCACGTGATCGCGACGGAGCTGACTGTCCGCGATGCCGGCGGTGCGACGGTGCGTGCGGGTGGCCGCTCCCTTGTGGACGTTACCAATTTGCAGGGCGATCGCGTGGCAAACGGCCTTGTCGCCCGCGATGGCAGCCTGTTGCGCGTGTCGGCCAGTCGCATCAATGGCGTGCGCCACCTCGGCTACCTCGCCTACAACCAGACAGCGGGGCATGGTCCCGCCCGTCTGGAAGCGCGTGCCGTGCAAGTCCAAGGGGCCAGACAAGATCACCTGTGCACAGGCGGGGCGGCCGTGGTCATCGACGGTCGCGACCAGGACTGTTCGGCCGTGTCCGTCCAACAACTCGTGGCCGCGGGTATCGCGAGGAGGTAATTCGTTCGTTTGGTGTGCACGGAGGAGGCTGCATGGATCACGTCTCGAGCGATCGCATTCTCGCTGCTGTCTTGCGCACGGCTCCCCGCATCCAGGTCATGCCGGACATCGGTCAGGTGCGTTATGAAGTGAAGTTCGTCGGTTCCGCCACCGATCTGCACCGCGTGCAACGCTGGGTCGCTGCCAGCAAATGTGGCCTGTATCCAGCTTTTCCGGATCGCATCGTCCACAGCGTCTACTTCGACACTGCCGATCTGGCCGCGTACCAGGACAACATCGCCGGCATTTCGCGGCGCGCCAAAGTGCGCTTTCGTTGGTACGGTGCACACACGGCGCCTTCCAGCGGCACCCTCGAAATCAAGTGCCGCAGCGATTCGATCGGCTGGAAATGGTGCTGGCCAATCACGCAACCGCTGGATCTGGAACGCATGAGCTGGCAGGGCTTCGTCGATGCCTTGAAACGGCCCCTGCCCGATGTGTTTCGGTTGACGTTGGAGGCCAACTCCTGCGTCGCGCTGGTCAACCGCTATGTTCGCTCCTACTTCGAGTCGCGTGACCGCCGCCTGCGCGTCACAGTCGATCGCGATCTTGCGTTCTTTCCGCAGCTTGGTCGCGCACGCCCCGCACTGACGTATCGCGCTCGTCATCCCGAGGCGGTTGTCCTGGAACTGAAATGCGCGGTTGGCGATCGGACGCTGGCTGGGCAGGCCTTGGCCGACGTGCCGCTGCGCGCCTCGCGCCACTCGAAGTACGCGGTTGGGGTCGAGTCCCTGCTCAACCTCTGACCGGAATCGTGTGTCGACACCGCCACCATCACGCCTCGCCTCTGCCGTTCTTGCGCGCTGCACTGGCAAGTGCTAAGAGCCGCGCCCGCGCAGGCAGCCTCTCGCGCACCGTCGGAGACCGAACATGAAGATCCACGAGTACCAGGCCAAAGAACTCTTTCGCCAATACGGAGTTCCGGCTCCCGACGGCTATCCTGCCTTCACCGTCGCAGAGGCGGATGCAGCAGCGCGTCGCCTGCCGGGGCCGGTCTACGTCGTCAAGGCCCAGATCCATGCCGGCGGCCGCGGCCTGGGCGGCGGCGTCAAGGTGTGCAAGTCCCTCGACGACGTGCACACGAAATCCCAGCAGATCCTCGGGATGCGGCTCAAGACGCACCAGACCGGTCCCGAGGGCCAGGAAGTGAGGCGCCTCTACATCGAGAGCGGCGTCGACATTCAGCGCGAACTGTACCTGGGCATGCTTTTGGATCGGGACAACGGCAAGATTGTCGTGATGGCATCCACCGAAGGCGGTATGAATATTGAGGACGTTGCGCGAGACACGCCCGAGCGCATCGCCAAGGTGTGGATCGAGCCAGCCTCGGGCTTGCAGGCATTCCAGAGCCGTCAGCTCGCGTTCGCGCTCGGTCTGGAGGGCAAGGCTGTCGGTGCCTTCGCGAAGTTGCTCAGCAATCTCTACCGCTTGTACATCGAGAAGGACTGCTCGCTCGTCGAGATCAATCCGCTCGTCGTGACGGGTGGGAACGACGTCATTGCCTTGGACGGCAAGGTGAATTTCGATGACAACGCGCTGTTCCGCCAGCCCGCGATCGTGGCCTTGCGCGATCTGGACGAGGAGGACGCCCGCGAAATCGAGGCATCGAAATTCGACTTGAATTACGTCCATTTAGACGGCAACGTCGGCTGCCTGGTCAACGGCGCTGGGCTCGCCATGGCAACGATGGATATTTTGAAGCACTATGGCTCCGAGCCCGCCAACTTCCTCGATGTGGGCGGCGGCGCGACGGCCGAGAAGGTTTCGGCGGCGTTCCAGATCATCCTGTCAGACAAGCGCGTGCAGGCGATCTTCATCAATATTTTCGGCGGCATCATGAAGTGTGACACCATCGCCGATGGGGTCGTCACGGCGGCTCGTCAGGTCGGCTTGGATCGACCGCTCGTCGTGCGACTGGAAGGCACCAACGTCGATCTGGGTCGCAAGATCCTGGCCGACAGCGGTTTGCCGATCATCTCTGCCAGCGACATGAAGGACGGCGCACAGAAGGCGACCGAAGCCGCGCGCAAGTACGCGGCCGGTCGAGCCAATCAGCCGGTCGCCGTCGCGTAGCCCGCGGACAGGCTTTTCGAGCCCGTCCCTATCCAACGGGGCGTAGCTGCAGGCACCCTCGCCCGCAGACCATAGGAGAAACAAATGGCTGTCCTGGTCGACAAGAACACCCGCCTGCTCGTTTCGGGCATCACTGGCAACACCGGCGCTTTCCACACCCGCGGCGCCATGGCGTACGGCACCAACGTCGTCGCCGGTGTCGTGCCGGGCAAGGGCGGCACGAAGTTCGATGACATCGTTCCGATTTTCAACACAGTGCGCGAAGCCGTCGAGGCCACGGGCGCCAACGCCAGCTCGATCTATGTGCCGCCACCGTTTGCCGCAGACTCGATCATGGAGTCGGCAGAGGCGGGGATTCCACTCATCGTCGCCATTACCGAAGGCATTCCGGTACTCGACATGGTTCGCGCCAAGGTCTTCCTGCAAGGCCGCCAGGTGCGCCTCATCGGGCCGAACTGCCCCGGCGTCATCACGCCCGGCCAGTGCAAGATCGGCATCATGCCTGGTCACATTCACAAACCCGGTCATGTCGGCGTCGTTTCGCGTTCCGGCACGCTGACCTACGAGGCGGTCGGTCAATTGACCGCTCTCGGTGTGGGCCAATCGACCTGCATCGGCATCGGCGGCGACCCCGTCAAGGGCACGGACTTCATCGACGCACTGATGCTGTTCCAGAACGATCCAGACACGCATGCGGTCATCATGATCGGCGAGATCGGCGGCAGCGCGGAAGAAGAGGCGGCCGAGTGGATCAAGGCCAATATGACCAAACCCGTCACGGCCTTCATCGCGGGCCTCACAGCGCCCGCCGGCCGCCGCATGGGCCACGCCGGTGCGATCATCTCGGGCGGCAAGGGCACCGGACAATCGAAAATCGCTGCGTTCGAGCGCAATGGCGTGCACGTTGCACCGACGCCGGGCGACCTGGCATCGACGCTGCTCAGTGTCTGGAAGCCGCGCCCGTAACGGCGCTGGCCTTGTCTTTCCGGGCCTTGCGGCCCGCCCGATGGAGCTGCGCACTGCCATGTTTCGTCCTGCGCCGCGTATCGGAAGATAGATCTCAAGGAGTTTGCATGGCTATCGAGAGCACCCTGTCCATCATCAAGCCCGACGGCGTCCAGAACGGCCACATTGGCCACGTCATCAGCCACTTCGAGACGAGTGGCATCACGATCCGCGCCATGAAGATGGTGCGCCTGACCACCGAGCAGGCCGAAGGATTCTACGCGGAACACAAAGAGCGTGGATTCTTTCGCGAACTGATTGACTTCATGACCTCGGGGCCGGTCGTCCTCATGATGCTCGAGGGCGAGGATGTCATCGCCAAGAATCGCGTGCTGATGGGCGACACCGATCCCGCCACAGCCGCCGCGGACACGCTGCGCAAGCTGTACGCCGAGTCCAAAGGCCGCAACACGGTCCATGGCTCGGACAAGCCCGCCAGTGCCGTGCGTGAACTGCACTATTTCTTCTCGGAGTGCTTCGAGATCGTGTGACATCTGCCGACCTTTCGCGGCTGGCCCGGAGGACACCATGCGTGAAGTTTGGATTGTCGGTGCGGCGCGTACGCCCATCGGTTCGTTCGCTGGCTCGCTCGCGGGACTCTCCGCGCCGCGTCTGGGCGCAGTGGCCATCAAGGCCGCGCTCGAACGTTCCGGAATCGCTCCGGATGCCGTGGAAGAGGTGTACATGGGCTGCGTGCTGCCGGCCAATGTCGGTCAGGCCCCGGCGCGCCAGGCCGCGCTCTATGCCGGTCTGCCCAAGCACGTGCCCTGCACGACCGTGAACAAAGTCTGCGGCTCGGGCCTCAAGACGGTCATGCTGGCGGCTTCGCAAATCAAGGCGGGCGACGCCGACATCGTCATCGCCGGCGGCATGGAAAGCATGAGCCAGGCGCCGTATTACTTGGACAAGGCGCGAGACGGATACCGGTTGGGCCATGGCCAGTTGATCGACGGCATCATCAAGGATGGCTTGTGGGACGTCTACAATGACTTCCACATGGGCAACGCCGCGGAAATCTGCGCCAAAGACAAGAACCTGGGCCGCGAGAAACAGGACGCCTTCGCGACCGAGAGCTACAACCGCGCCAACGCTGCGGTCACAGGTGGTGTCTTCAAGGCGGAAATCGCGCCGGTCGCCGTGCCCCAGAAGAAGGGCGATGCCGTGATCATCGACACGGACGAGGAGCCTGCACGCGGCAATCCGTCGAAATTCGCCGGTTTGCGCCCGGCGTTCGACAAGAACGGGACGGTGACGGCGGCCAACGCCTCGTCATTGAACGACGGCGCCGCTGCAGTCGTGCTCTGCTCGGCGGAGAAGGGCAAGGCGCTGGGCCTCAAGCCGCTGGCGAAGATCGTGTCACACGCGTCGTTTGCTCAGGCGCCGGAGTGGTTTACGACGGCTCCGATTGGCGCTATCGAGGCGGCGCTCAAGAAGGCGAACCTGACCGTCGCGGATGTCGATCTGTTCGAGGTGAACGAGGCCTTCTCCGTAGTTTCGCTGGTTTGCGCGGAGGGTCTCGGCCTTGACGCCGCCAAGACCAACATCCACGGCGGCGCCGTGGCGCTGGGCCATCCGATCGGCGCCAGCGGTACGCGCATCCTCGTGACGCTGCTGTATGCCATGGCCGACAAGAATGTCAGGCGCGGCGCCGCGAGCCTGTGCATCGGCGGCGGCGAAGCGGCGGCACTGGTGGTTGAGCGCTGATCACGTTCGTCCTCGATCCGGTCGGCGCCGAGGGCCGCCTGGGAAAGCCGTAAACAAAAAGCACCGATGGAGCTTGGACGAACGATGGTCCGACACGCTCCTCGACGAGATTCGGAGAGGACATGCGCAACAAGTGGCTTGGCATTCGCGCCCCCAAGGTGGAGCACTACAAGGGTCTTGAGGTCCACGCGCATCCCGCGGTGCATCCGGCGGCCGTGAGCATGCTGGAGCGACATGCGCCGCAAGGCGCGGAAGTGCTTGATTTGGGCGCGGGTGCTGGCGCTTTCACGCAGCGCATCGCCGACCACGGATTTCGCGTCACCGGTGTGGATGCGAGCGCGGCAGAGTGGACCTCTGACTTGCCATTCGTCCAGGCAGACCTCAACGGCGACTGGGTCTCCAAGGTCCATGGCAAGTTCGATGCCGTGTGTTGCCTCGAAGTGATCGAGCATCTTGAGAACCCTTGGAAGTTGCTGCGAGACATCCGCTCCGTTTTGAAGCCGGGCGGGCGGCTTGTCCTGTCGACACCGAACACGACGTCTTTCGTGTCGCGTCTCACCTTCTTGCGCATCGGAGAGTTCGCCTTCTTCGGCACGCCGGACCTCTCCTACGGCCATATCCGCCCGCTTTCGCCTTTCGAAACCCGCAACGTGGCGGCGCAGACCAACTGGCGCATCGTCGAGACCGTGGCCGCCGGGATGATCCCGGTCTTCGAGTTCGAGTCTTTCAGGCCGCGCGAATTCGCGACAAACGCCCTGCGCGGGCTCGCGTTCGTGCTGTCCAAGGGGGAAAACCGCGGCAACGTGATGCTGTACGCGATGGACATGCAGCCGTAGCGTCCACGTGGCATCACGCCGCTGCTGAGACTACCGGAGCAGCGGCCAGCGCCTGCGCACGCGATCAACCAGTTCCGTAATCAGACTGCCGTCCTCACCAAGGAACCAGGTTGGGCGCAAGACGATGATCGCCCAGGTGACCGCAGTGCCGATGCCCACCGCGGCCAGGGGGCCCAGCACCCCGAATCGAACTGTCAAAGGCGCCGTCACGCCCGCCAGCAACGCGCCAGGCAACGCCGCCAGCGGCAGCAGGGCCAGGCCGCGCACGACGCCGCGGCCGGACGCAGGGCCCAGCCGGCGCCTCACGATGCGGTGTCCGACGCCGACGCTTGCGTAACTCAAGCAAAAAGCGAGCGCGACACCGGGCAGGCCAAACCAGCGGCCCAATGCCAGCGTCAGAACGAGGCCGATCGCCGCCTGGGTGCCCTGCAGCAGGGCGTGGGTGCGGCTGTCGCCGAGCCCGAGCAGCGTGCCACTGTTGGCGTGGCCGAGCACGGCAAAGCCGAAGAAGGCTGCGAGAATGACCAACGACGAAGTGGATGCACGCGCAAAATCCGCGCCGAGCCAGGCCAAGAGCAACGGATGGGCTGCCGCGGCCAGTGGCAGACAAATGGAAAGTCCGACCGCAATCACGATTTTGCATGCCCGTCTGTAGAGTGTCGCCACCGCCATCTCATCTTGGCCCAGCGCTACGACGCGCGGAAACAGAAACTGCGAGGCTGCTCCCGTGATCTGCTCGATGCGCTGTACCAATGTGAGTGGCAGGGAGAAGTACGCCAAGTTCGTCGTACCGAGCGCCGCGGCAATGGCCAGGCGCCCCGAATACTGGGAAGCGGAGTAGAAGAACTGACTGACGAAAGCCCAGGAAGCATAGCGGCCCATGCCGCGTAGCACCTGCCAGGACGGGCGAGCCCACGCGATGCGCTGCGGATCGACACGACGCGCCGCCCAGGCAAGCGCCGCCCAGGACAAGGCCGACGCTGCGAGTTGCGCCGTCAAGACGCCCAACACGTCGCCGCGGATGGCGAAGTACCACGCGCCCATCGAGCCCAACGCGCCGGTGACGATGGCGACACGGCTTGTGACGTCGAAACGCTCGGCCGCGCGCAAGAACGCGTTGAACGGCGGGCAAAGGAGGTTGATGAAGAGGCCCGCCGCCGCCAACGCCAATGCACTGCGGGCTTCGGCTTCGAGTCCCGCGGGAACCTTGAAGACGCTGCCGACCAGGGCGGGCCCGACGAGGTAGAGCCCGAGGGCACCGCAGGCGCCGACGCAACCGTAGAAGGCCAGCACAGTCGCGAAGATGCGCCGGCCTTCGCTGGGATCTGGGGCAGCGCGCGCCCGGGCCATGTCGCGCACCGCGGCTGCGGTGACCCCGAGTTCCAACATCGACAAGAAGCCGATCGTCGTCATCGCCAACACGACGAGGCCGTAGCGATCCGTCCCGAGGCCGTGCACGACGCGCGGCGTGATCCACATGGTCAGTCCGACCGGCACCAACACACCGGCGACGGACCAGCCAATGTTGAGCAATGTCTGCCTCAAACTCACTCCATTGTTTCGCGGGGATGGACATCGAAGACTCTCAGAGGGTTCGGCCTCATCCCCCCGCAGGCTCCGATCGCGGCCGGCAGTGTAGTGTGCCGAAAGCGCGGAGACCAGTGCGGCGCCTGGCTTGACGCGTCCCACGCATCGCGAGGTAATGCGGCGCCACGGTCGGTTGTCCTTCGGAGGCGCATGCTCCCCATCATCAAGCCGGTGTTCGGTCCCGAAGAGGAGGCGGCACTCGCGGCCGTGATCCGTTCCGGTTGGGTCACGCAAGGTCCCCGTGTTGCTGAATTTGAACAGGAACTTGCCAAGTGCGTCGGCGCGGCGCAGACCGTGGCAGTGACCTCGGCGACCACCGGGCTGCACCTGGCCCTGCACGCGGCCGGCATTCGGGACGGCATGGATGTGATCGTCCCGTCTTTGTCCTTCATCGCCACGACCAACGCGGTGTGGATGGTGGGTGCGCGGCCCGTCTTTGCCGATGTCGCGGCAGACCTTCCGAACGTGACACATGAGACGCTGCAAGCCGTCTGGACACCAGCGACCAAGGCGGTCGTGGCCGTGCACCAACTCGGAGTGCCCTTTGACCGCAAGGCGATCGCCGACTTGTGCCGCGATCGCGGAGCTGTCCTGATCGAGGACGCCGCCTGCGCCATCGGCTCGCGCCTGAGAGGGCAGCCAATCGCCGAGGGTGCGCAGCTCTCTGTCTTCTCTTTTCATCCGCGCAAAGTCCTGACGATGGGCGAGGGTGGCGCGATCGCGACCGAAGATGCGACTATCGCAGAGCGTCTGCGGCGCTTGCGGCACCATGGCATGTCGCTCAGCGACCTCGCCCGCCACGGCCACGTCGGGCGCGAACAGTACTTGGAGCCCGCCTTCAACTACCGGATGACGGACATGCAAGCCGCGGTGGGGCTTGTGCAACTGCAACGGCTACCAGCAATTCTGGAGCGTCGCCGCGAGATCGCTCGGCACTATGATCGGTTGCTGCAAGGACTGCCCGATGTCCGTCCCATGGCGCCGCCTGAACGGATAGCATGGAATGTGCAGACTTATTGTGTTCGCCTGGCGAATCGCAGCGCGGAGGAGCGCGACGCGGTGCTGGCGACGCTGAACGAGCATGGCATCGGGGCGCGCCGCGGCATCATGGCGGCGCACCAAGAGGTCGCATGGCGCGATCAGGCGCACGCGCCGCTGCCGAACACGGAGGCGTGGGCGGCCGAGTCGCTGGCGCTGCCCGTGGCATACGACATGACGCTGGCAGACCAGGACCGGGTCGTGTCGACGTTGGACCTTGCACTGCGCGGAATTCGACAGCGTCCCGGTTCGTGTTAGCCTGCGCGGCCATGCGCGTGACCTTCATCCGCCATGGTGCGAGCGAGTGGACCGGCGGCTCCCGCCTCTGCGGCCAAACCGACGTGGCGTTGTCGGAGCTGGGTCACCGGCAAGCGGCGGCACTGGCCGAACGCTTGGCGGATAGGCGCTTTGATGCGTTGTGGTCCAGCCCTCTTCGCCGTGCGAGTGACACCGCAGGCTACATTGGCGCGGTGATCGGTCACGCGGTGGTGACGGACGCGCGACTCGCAGAGATGGATCTCGGCCAGTTCGAGGGTGCCCGCTTCGCCGACCTGCCGGTCGGCCCCGGAACGTTTCGCGATCGGTGGCAGAAGTCCCCGGCGACGGTTCGCTTTCCCCAAGGCGAGAACCTGCGCGAGGTGGCGCAACGCGCCTGGACCGTCCTGCAGGAGCTGTACGATCGCCACCCGAACGGGCACGTCGCCGTGGTTTCACACATGTTCACATTGTCCGCGCTGCTGTGCCGCGTGCAACGGATCCGCGTCGCCCGCTTTCGGGCCTTTGCCATCGACGTCGGATCGATCAGCACGGTGCAGATGGACAAGGAAGGGTTTCGCCTGCTTTTGCTAAATGATACCAGCCACTTGGCGGATGTATTCGGCGCATCGGCGCTGTGCAGCCGCGTCCTGCCAGAGCGGCGGTGAAGTGCCAGCGACGGCCGATTGGCACGCTATGCCGCGGTTGCCGCCATTGCGTATCCGCCTGACTGTGCACGCGAACCGTCTGCCGCGGCCTGCCGCAACAGCCGTGCCACATCCTCCACACTGCGCTGCCACGGATAGCGCGTCGCGACGCGCTCGCGGCCGCGCCCCGCACACATCGCCCTCAAGGCGGGATGCGCCTCCATCTCGAGGATCCCTGCCCGCAGTGCCTCGATGTCGCCGGGCGGCACCAGGAAACCGGTTTCGCAGTTGCTGACCAGCGCGCGAACGCCGCCCACATCGGAACCGATGACCGGAACGCCCGATGCGAGTGCTTCGGCGGCGGCGACACCGAAAGACTCCTGGAAACTATTGAGAATGTACAGATCGATCTGGTGGTACAGCAGCGGCATGCTGGCCACCGGCACCATGCCGTGATCGACAACGCAGCGCGCAAGGTGCGGGTGCGCGGCAAGATACGCCGTGACACGACCGCCATCGCCGCCGCGCCGCCCGGCAAAATGCAGTTCGATGCGTCCAGCGTGCGTGGCGAGTGGTTCCACGGCGTGCAACAACTCCCATCGGCCATAGGTTTCGGCGTCGGATTTGAAATGTCCGATGCGCAGCGCGGCGTTCGCGGCGCGTGGGGGCGCCGGGCGGCTCGGATGGAATGCCGCAGTGTCCACCCCAAAGGGCACGACGGTGATGCGCGACGCAAGTTCCGGATGGTACGTCGCAATGACGTCTGCCAACGGCTGCGCCACGGCGGTGATCGCATTGGCCCGCAACAGCAAAGCGGTTCGCCACACGCGCTCGAGCCAGGACTCTTCCAGGTTCAGTTCCTGCCGCACGTCGCTGCCCATGACCGTCACGACCAGTGGCCAACTCGGGTTGAGTGCGATCAGCATGGCAGGTCGAGCGAACAACCACTGCATGTACACGACATCCGGCTCAATCGCGTCCAGCACGGCGTGCCACGCGGCAGCCGCCGACCATACCGGCACCGTTCGTGGGGGCACCCGCACCGGATGCAACGTTACGCCGGGCAGTTGGACTTCCTCGTCGGCCTGCCCGAACGCCAGATGGACATCAAACCCTGCTGCCTGGAGGGCCAGCGACCAACGGGTCGTATGGTGGTTGGGCGCAAAAGCGACCATGGCTACGCGAAGACGCTTGGATTTCATGCACACCTTTCGCCCGACAGACGGCGCCGCAGCGACGGGCCCCGGAGCCCGCCACGCGACGACTGTGGCAGAATGCCACAACCCCGGGGGCCTGCTCAACAGAAAGCCGACGCGACGCCGAACCGCGCTCGCCGAGGCCAGCCGCCCGCCGTCGGCCGCCCATGGACTCTTCGCCGTTGCCACCCTCGTAGCCGCATGAAACTGCACTCGAAACCGACGATCAGACCCGTTTGCTCGTGAATCCTGCCCACTTCCGTCGCTTGACACGTCCGTCTGTTCCCGTAGCCTTCCCAGCCCAGCGGAAAAGCAGGTCGGCGCCATGTGCGGTATTGTTGGCATTCTGGACAAGCGCGGGCACGCCGCCCGCTTCCAAGATGCCATTGCGCGCGGCAGCGACGCGGTGTTGCACCGCGGCCCCGATGACTCCGGCACGTTTGTCGATGGACCTGTCGCCTTTGGCTTTCGCCGGCTGAGCATCCTCGATCTGAGCCCGGCCGGCCATCAGCCGATGACGTCGCACGACGGCACCTGGACCGTCGTCTACAACGGTGAAATCTATAACTTCATTGAGTTACGCGCCGAGTTGGCCCGCGCCGGCTCAATCTTTCGCAGCAACTGCGACACCGAAGTCCTGGTCGAGGCACTGTCCGCATGGGGCGTGCGTTGTTTCGAGCGCTTCAACGGCATGTGGGCCGTGCTCGCCTGGCACGCGCCAAGCCAGACGCTGTGGGCATGCCGCGGACCTTGGGGCATCAAGCCGCTGTTCCTGTCGGATCAAGGCGATTGGGTGGCATTCTCCAGCGATATCAAGGGCCTGCAGGCCATGGGCTGCGATGTCGGCGCGGTCGACCCGATCGCCGCTCGCCGCTTTCTGGACAACGGCGAACTCGATTGCGATTCGCGAACCATGTTTTCGCGCGTGCAGCGCGTGGATTCGGGGTTCCGCTACCGCTTGCGTGTGGGCGAGCCCATGCAGCGCTTTCGCTACGGTGATGGAACGGAATGTGTTGATATTCCGCATTTTTCAGATGACGAGCGCGGCGAGGATGCCTACGTCGATGCCTTTCGATCGGCGTTCCTCAATTCGGTTCGGCTGCGCCTTCGCTCCGACGTCGACGTCGGCACCTGCATGTCCGGCGGACTCGACTCGACCGCCATCGCCTGTGCCGCCAGTCGCTTTCTGAGCGCCGACCGTGTCACGAATTGCCGCCACGCCTTCACCGCCCTGCTGCCGGAGTACGACGAATCCCGCTTCATCCGCCCGGTGTTGCAGCAAACAGGCGCGCAATGGCACGTGACCGTCGCCGATGATGCCCATGTCCAAAGCAAAATCGAGAGCTTCTTTCGCATCCACGATGAGCCCGTCCATTCGCTGAGCGCACTCGCTGGCTTTCTGGTCATGGACCTGGCTGCGCAAGCCGGTGTCCGTGTCCTGCTCAACGGCCAAGGCGCCGACGAACTGCTGGGTGGCTATTCGTCCACGATCATCCCCTATTTGCGCTCGCTGCTCAGCGAGGACGGCGTTCGTTACGCGGCAGCGCAGTCGGTGGCCGAAGCGGGCGGTCTTGTCGCCGGATTCATGCTCATGGCGCGCGCCAACGCCGGTTTGGTGGCGCGGGCGCTGCCTGGGCCAATCGAAGCCCTGATGCGGGCAAAAAGTGCAAGCGCAGCGGAGCGTTCTCCCGGCACCGTGCACGGCTCTCGCGACGGCCCGCTGTCGGAGCACCAGACGCCGCTCAAGCCAGCCAGCCATCGCCTGCGCGCGACCCTGGATGATCAAGTGCGCCGCACACCCCTGCCCCTGTACCTGCGCATCGAAGACAGTAATTCTGCGGCGCATTCCATCGAGGCGCGCTTGCCGTTTCTCGATCCGCAAGTCGTGGCGTTGGCCTTGGCCGCTCCCGCGCGGCTGCTGCGGCGCGGCGGCCTCAACAAGTACCTGCTGCGCCGAATCCTGCCGGGCCTCGTGCCGGACATCGTATGGCAACGTCGCGACAAAATGGGATTTCCTGTGCCGCACGAGCGATGGCTTCGTGGGCCGCTGCGCGGTCTCCTGCGCGAGACTTTGGCACCCGAACGCGTCGCGGCGCGTGGCTGGCTCGACCCCGGCAGCGTGAAGCATTCGCTCGAGCATTTTGACGGCAGTCCCAAGACTTCCTTGCCCCCCACCCTCCTACGCGCATTCCTGCTCGAACGCTGGGCGCGCGACCACCTCGATGCCGTGCAGCCGCGCTGGGGCGCCGATGCCCACCGATGAATTAACGAACATCGATGCGGCGTTGCGTATTGTGTTGGGCGCTGTTCAGCCGCTGCCGACCGAGACCGTTGACTTGGCGGATGCCCTGGGCCGCGTGCTGGCGCAGGATGCGCGGGCGGATTTGGACCAGCCGGCCTTTGACCGCGCGGGCATGGACGGCCTGGGCGTACGGGCCATCGACTGCCTGAAACCCGGGACCGTGCTGCGCGAGATCGGCGAGTCGCGAGCGGGCGCGCCGTTTTCAGCAACACTGGAACCGCAGACGTGTATCCGCATCTTGACCGGTGCCATGGTGCCCCCGGGCGTCGACTCGGTCGTGCCGCAAGAGCGCATCGAGGCAGCAGGTACGGGCCTCTGGCGTCTCCTCGATGCAGCCCCAGCGGAGCGGCACATCGCGCGACGCGGCAGCGAAGTTTCCGTTGGTGAAATCATTGTTTCTATGGGTGAATTGCTCGGCAGCGCGCGGCTCGGCGTGCTCGCGGCATTCGGCCATGCGCAGGTCCCGGTTCGGCGCCGGCCGCTGGTGGCCGTGCTGCCGACCGGCGATGAACTCGTGCCGATCCATGCGCGGCCGGGACCGGGCCAAATCCGTGATTCCGATCGCTTCACGCTTGAGGCGTTGGTGCGTTCGGCTGGCGCGCAGATCGTGCCGTGCGCGGCAGTCGGCGACGATCGCACTGCCCTTTGCGCAGCGATCGACGCGGCCTGGCACGATGCGGACGTGCTCGTACTCTCGGGCGGCGTGTCGGTGGGTGTCTACGACTTCGTGGCAGCTGCCCTGCGCGATGTCGGCGCTGCCTGCCACGTGCACCGCATCCGCATCAAACCTGGAAAACCATTCCTCTTTGCTAGCCGCGGCAACAAGCTCGCCTTCGGGCTGCCGGGCAACCCCGTCAGCGCATATGTCTGCGCGGTGCTGTATCTCCAGCCGGCCTTGGCGGCGCTGCAAGGCGCGCGTCGGGTCGCATGGCAAACCGTGCCTCTACCATCGCTGGCCGCGCTGCCACCTGTGGGTGCGCGCAGCGAGATCGCCCCGGCGCGGCTGCGCACCGTGGAAGGCCGCGTCGCCGTCGAGATCCTGCCCATGCGCGGCTCGGCGGATCTGGCGCACTTTGCCCGGGCAGACTTCCTCGTGCTGCGGCCGGCCCAAGGTCCAGCGCTGGCTGCCGGTGATGCCCTCGACGTTCTTTTGTAGCCGAATTGGCACTCGGATTCACGCCGCCAAGCCGTTGACAGTCACGCTGCGCATTCAGTATCGTTCTGCCCTTGCTACCGGGGGGTGGCAGACCTGTGTGATCTCGATAGACATCGTGTCCAACAGCGACGGTGATCCCTCACCGCACCACGTGCCGACGGCACATTCGTCAGGAGTTGAACCATCATGAAGCGTTATTCAACCATCGCACTCGCGATCGCCAGCGCGTGTGCTGCGTTTGCGCTGTCGGCATGCGGCTCCGATGCCGGTTCGGGCGGCACGACCACACCCACGGACATCATCACCGGTGCCGACGCGCCGAGCGGCGCCGATGCAGCCAAAGACACCGCCACCCCACTCGACACCGTAGCGGCCGACGTCAAGAAGCCCTGCGACGGCGCCTGCAAGGCCCCGCAAACCTGCGACACCAAGACCGACAAGTGCGTCGATCCGCTTCCGTGCGACAACAAGTGCACGGCCACCGAGACTTGCGACAAGACGACCAACAAGTGCGTCAGCGCTTGCACGCCGGCGTGCAAGCCCGGCGAGAACTGCACCAAGGGCGGCGACGGCAAGTTCAGCTGCGTTGCAGCGGCCTGCAAGTACCCGGACAAGTGGGGCCCGAACCTCCAGAAGGTCTCGGCTCTTGCCATCGCCGACACGACCGTTGGCTGTGACCTGAACGGCGACACCAAGGCAGACAACAAGCTCGGCAAGGTCGTCAGCCTCTACAAGGATGCCAACACCAAGCTCGCCGAGACCGTCAAGGACGGCACGATCGTCATCCTCCTGGACGCACACACCGGTTTCAAGACCGACAACTCCGCATTCGACATCGACTTGCTCATCGGCAAGTTCGCGAAGGGCAGCGCTTGCGATCCGACGGTTGCAACCTGCGACTACACGATCGACCCGATCAGCTACAACACCTCGACGGCGGCGACCGGCTTCTGCCCGGCGCTTGTCTCCTTCGAGGGTGCCAAGGACAACGCGGGCAAGCTCATGGCTGGCGGCGACAAGCAGAAATTCGTCCTCAACGTGCCGGTTGTCGGAATGAACCTGAACCTGACCGTCTCCAAGGCCTCGATCCAGGGCGACACGACCGACGCCACGACGTGGAAGTCCACGAAGAACGGCATGTTGTGCGGCGCCATTACCAAGACTGACCTCGATGCGGCCATTGACGCCATCCCGGCGGACACCCTCGCGCAGATTGGCGATGCCGCGACCGTCAAGTCGCTGGTGGCAGGCGTGCTCGGCAAGCCGGACGTTGACGTCGCGGGCACCGGCACGGCGGATGCTTACTCGGTCGCGCTGACGCTCGAGACCATTCCGGCCAATGTGACCGGTATGTACGTCGCCAAGCCGTAGATTTCGCGGCAGACTGACAAGCGACATGGCTGGCGGCGGGGTGCTTCGGTGCCCCGCCGCTGGCTTTTTTGGCGCCGGCAAGGTCGGCGCGAAAAGGTGCACGCAAGCTTGACACGACAGGCGACCTCCCCTAATCTCCCGCGTCGCTGTGAGGCGAGGCCGCGTGAGCGGGTCGAGTCCAGCGCCCGTCGGGCGAATAGCTCAGAGGTAGAGCTTCGGCTTTACACGCCGCGGGTCGCAGGTTCGATCCCTGCTTCGCCCACTTGGTGTCTCGTGTCAGTTGTGCGAGATGTGTCTGTGCGAGACGTGTCTCTGCCAATGGAGTGGTAGTTCAGTTGGTTAGAACGCCGGCCTGTCAAGCCGGAGGTCGCGGGTTCAAGTCCCGTCCGCTCCGCCCTGGTTCGTTCGTGTCTTTGCGTTGTTCCAAACGGCTCATGTGTCAGGCTCATGTGTCAGGCTCATGTGTCCCCTGAGGTCGACTGACGGTGATCCATTAGGACCGCGAACCTCCCACCTCCAGCCGCGGCCTACGCTGGCACCCCCTCGACCCTTTTCAGTTCCTGCGATCGCTGCCCGGTCGGACGCCGCCCGTTTCAAACGGGATACAGGCTGGTCGCATAGACGTCTGTCGGCGCTGCGCGGTAAGCGCTCGGTACACTGGTCAACCTCACCAGTGCGCGCCTTCCAGCCCACCGCGCCACGTGCTCATCGACGCGAATCTGGCTTCCAGATGCCAAGCTGAGCAGCGCGAGCGGATCCAAGCCCGGCCCGGTCGCCGCCGCGTCGCCCCCGCAAGGATGATCCGACACGACAGCTGCCCGGACTTCGAGTTTCGGCTCTGGAATGTGAGAAACTTGCGCATGCATGCCAGCCACCGCATCGAGCATGTACGCGACGACGCCGCGCGGGTCGCCGTGACAGGCCATGCGCACTTCGATGTGCGGCCCGGCCGGACCAGACACCTCCGCACCACACTCGCGCAGGCCCCCGAGCGCCGCGGCGAGAATGTGTCGCGCAATCTGCTCAAGGGCCTCTGGACCGTAGGTGACATCACTCTGACGCACCTGGCGCACCTCGATCAGCGCCCGCACCGATTCCATGTCCGTCGACCAGTGCTGCCGCGAAGGCAGCGGCGGCGCAGCCGCAACGACCGGCCGCCGCAGCAGATCGCAAGACGGCGGTCGCAGCGAGTGGCGCATTCCGGGCCGCTGCGCCTCGAGCGCGCGCTTGTGCCGCTGGCGTATCAACCGCAGCGCGTCGCGCACGGCCCGCGTCGATGACGGCCGATGCTCGGGATTCTTGGCGAGCAGCGGCATGAGCCACGCTTCGAATCCCTCGGGCAACGGCACCCCCGGCAGGCGTTCCTGCAGGGAGGGCGGCGGCGTCGAGATCTGGTGATGGCACAGGTCCACGGGAGTGGCGCCCTGGAAAGGCGGTTCGCCACTCAGCAATTCATACGCCACACAGCCGACCAGATAGAGGTCCGTGCGCCCGTCGACCGGTTTGCCGCGCACCTGCTCGGGGCTCATGTAGGCGGGCGTGCCAATGATGCCCGCGTTGTCGGCCATCGCAATCGGGCCTGGCACTTGGGCAATGCCGAAATCGACCAACTTGCACTGACCGGATGTGCCGCCTCGGAGCAGCATGATGTTCTCGGGCTTCACATCGCAGTGGATGACGCCCGCATCGTGGCAAGCGGCAAGGCCCGCAAGAAGATTCTCGAGGACCTGCAGCCCGGTACCCACGTCGAGTCCGCGCCCCTGGCGCAGCACGCGATCGCGCAGGCTTTCACCTTCGACCAGCGCCATGTCGATGAGCAAGAGGCCGTCGCCTGTCCGGCCGAAGCGATGCAGTTGCACGACACCCGGGTGCATGACGAGGCGAACGAGGCGAGCTTCTTGCAGAAATCGCTGTGCACTCTGAGCGTTGCTTGCGTACTCAGCCTTGAGCAGCTTGAGCGCGACGGCCCGCTTGGTCAGGCGATCCCAGGCGCGAAAGACGGTACCCATGCCGCCGACGCCAATTTGTTCAATGAGTTCATAGCGATCATCGAGCACGTCGCCGGCGCGGCCCAAAAATGCGGTCACCATCTCCAGCGGCGCGCCGTCAGACGGGCAGGTGCGACGGTTGCCGCGAAAGTGTCGGCGACACTGTCTGCAGAACAGCAAATCGGATTGGAGTTGGGCGCTCTTCATGCCGTGCCGGGCCGGCCGGATCTTGACCGACCACAGCGACACTAGGCTGCCTTTGCGCGGAGGCAAGAAAATCGCCGGTCCTGGGACTTTACACAGGTCTCTCGCTGCACTACGAACACGGCGAGAGCGGCACCCATGATGGCGCGCCCTCGCCGTCCTGAGCGCTGCGCATGTGCGGAGAACGCGAAGGAGTTATCCCAAGTTCGCGAATCCCCATCAGGCGGTCCAGATCCACCATGCGCATTGTCCTCACCAACGATGACGGCATCCACGCCCTCGGCATTGCCGTTCTCGCCCGCGTCGCCGAGCGCTTCGGCGAGGTCTGGGTCGTGGCCCCGGACACGGAGCGCAGCGGCGTATCACACGCGATCACGCTCTTCAAACCCTTACGTTTGCGACAGATTCGATCGCATTGGTTCGTCTGTGACGGCACACCGACCGACTGCATCTACCTTGCCATCAACCAGATGGAACTCAAGCCCGATCTCGTGCTTTCCGGCGTCAACCCCGGGCCGAACCTTGCCCATGATGTCTTGTATTCAGGCACAGTTGCCGGCGCACTCGAAGGTGCACATTGGGGCATACCCAGCGTGGCCGTGTCGCATTGCAGCAGCCAGGAGTCGGATTTGGCGCAAGTCGAACCCTACTTGCACGCCATCCTCGAGCCGGTGATCGCTGCGGCGCAGCACATGAAGGTGGCACTGAACGTCAATCTGCCGCCTGTGCAACGCGCGCCGTACAAGCCAACGCGGGTCACCCGATTGGGCCAGCGCTTCTATTCGAACGAGGTCATCCAGCGCAACGACCCGCGCGGACAGCTTTATTACTGGATCGGCGGAGCATCCGTGCACATGCCTGACGTCCAAGGCAGCGACTGCAACGCCATTCGCGACAACCACGTGAGTGTCACGCCGCTGAGCGACGACATGACGCGCCATGCTGCCTTGGACGATCTGGCCGGGCATCTGCCGCAGGAGCCGGAGTCGCCCGCCGCGCCGCGCGGCCCGTGGATCGCCGACCGCGCGGCGCCGTACGTGCCGCCGCCAACGGCGCAGCAGGAGCATCAGGACCGTCCGCCGCCGAACGAGTAGACCAAGGGCCGCAGCCAGCACACCGGCCAGGAGCAGCGATGACCATTGAAGCGTATGTCCACCTCATCCGAGACGTGCCCGACTTCCCGCGACCAGGAATTTTGTTCAAAGATATCACGCCATTGCTGCAAAGCGGCGCGGCTCTGTGTGCAGCGATCGATGGCCTTGTCGCCGGCACACGGGACATGCAGGCGGACGTGGTGGTCGGAATCGAGTCGCGCGGCTTTCTCTTCGCTGCGCCGATGGCGTACGCGACGCAGAGCGGAGTGGCCCTCATCCGCAAGCCCGGCAAGCTGCCGGCGTTGACGGTGCGACAATCGTACGCTCTCGAATATGGTTCAGATCTCATCGAGATGCACGCGGACGCGATCGCGCCGGGGCAGCGCGTCCTGATCGTCGATGACGTGCTGGCGACAGGCGGCACGGCCCAAGCGGCAGCAGACCTCGTGGCCAGCGTGGGCGGCACCGTCGCAGGGTTCGCCTTCCTGGTCGAGCTGGGATTTCTCGGCGGCCGTCCGCGGCTGGGCAGTGCTCCCGTGTTTTCGCTGCTGACCTACTGACCTGTCATCTTGCCGCGTTCCCTCCGCATCGCCGAAGTGTACCGCAAGCCGCAGATCAGGCCGTCCAGAAACCATTGACAGCCACAGCTGGGCTGTGCATTACTGGTCAGCCGTGTCGGCCTGCGCCGTGTGGATTCGAACCCTTCGGGTTGCACTCTGGGTTTCAGGCGCGGTCGCGGCCGCAGACTCGGTCATCGCAGGAGGGGAATGAGCCAGTTCGAGGTCATTCGTGACCTGGGCGAGACGATGAAGGAACTCCTCAAGGAGTCCTTCAAGGGCTCCGGCTTCACCACTGTCAACGTCAGCACCGATCGTCCGAAGAAAGACAACATCAAGACGCTGCCCATGGTGAGTACCTACATGTACCACCTGGGGTTTGCGCAGAACTACAAGGAACGCAACGAGTCTCTGGTCTCCACCCACGACAAGCAAGGCCACATCGTCGAGTTCTTCCGCGACGCGCCGATCTACATGAACGCGTACTACGCGATCTCGGTGTGGGGCAATTCGCCGAGTGAAGAGAACCTGTTGCTGGGTCTGTGCATCAAGACATTCCTCGAAAACACGATCTTGACGGGTACGGATCTGAAGGGCGAGTCCTTCTATCCGGACGACAAAGTCAACGTCTACCCGAACTTGCAGTCGGACCACAATGACGTCATGTCATTCTGGCGCGCCATGAATGAAGAGATGCGGCCGGTTTTGTTCTACTACGTCAAGTTCCGCGTCGAGTCCGATCGCCGATCTACCGAAGTCCGCCGTGTGCTTGGCAAGGAAATTGCAGTGCACCGGTGACGGCGAAGGCCGTTGCGTTTGAGTCAACAGTGTGTGAAGTCTTGGCACTGTGTGAAGTCCGGGCACCGTGTGAAGTCCGGGCAGTGCGTGTGGTTTCAATGGTGCGTGTGGCTTGAACAGTGCCTGTGGTTTCAACGGAGTCTGTGGTTTCAAGAGTGTGTCTGGTTTCAACAGTGTGTGTGGTTTCGACGCTCCGGAGAGCGGAGCACAGCGGAAGGCCACGGTGGCCTTCATGATGACAGCGGCTTTCAAGAGGACGGCGGCTTTCACGAGGCATGTCACTGTCGCACGAAAGTTCCCCGCATTGCAGGGGTCGTATCGGTGAAGCGGGTGGCAATACCAGCAAGGGGATGATTCAATGGCAACTTCGTACCTTTCGCCAGGCGTATACGTCGAGGAAGTGGACCGCGGCACAAAGCCGCTCGAAATGGTCGGCACGAGCACCGGTGCTTTCCTTGGTGAATGCACCATCGGTCCAGTGAACGAGCCCGTGCTTTGCACGAACTGGTCGCAGTTCACAAAGCATTTCGGCGACTTCCAGAACAGTGAGTACCTCGCTCACGCTGTCTATGGCTTCTTCAACAACGGCGGCTCGAAGTGCTTCGTGCTCAACGTCGGCAACTGGGAGGAAGTCTCCAAGGCCGGCGAGGGCAAGGAAGGCAAGGCCAAGCCAGCCTCACGCGCCGCGCTCTACATCGGCAGCGACAACGGCCCCGGCACGCGCACCGGCTTGAAAGCTCTGGAAGACGTTGAGGAAATCAACATCGTCTGCGCGCCTGGCCAGACCGACCCGGTCGTGCAGGACGCGGTGCTCAGCCACTGCGAGAACATGCGCTACCGTTTCGCGGTCTTGGACTCCCCGGAAGTCATCGAGAAGGGCGGCGTCGACAAGCTGCCCAAGCCACGCGACTCGAAGTATGGCGCCTACTATTTCCCGTGGGTGGAAGTGTACGACCCCTTCAAGGGCAACATCTTCCAACCGCCGAGCGGCTACATGGCCGGTATCTACGCGCGGTCGGACGGTGAGCGCGGCGTGCACAAGGCGCCGGCCAACGAGATCGTGCGCGGCGCGCTCGGCCTCAAGTACAACATCACCCGCGGCGAGCAGGATCTGCTGAATCCAAAGGGAATCAACTGCATCCGCACCTTCCCCAACCGCGGCATCCGCGTGTGGGGCGCGCGCACGATTTCCTCTGACGCCTCCTGGCGTTATGTCAACGTGCGTCGCTTGTTCAACATGGTCGAGCAGTCGATCGAGCTCGGCACGCAGTGGGTCGTGTTCGAGCCCAACGATCAGCGCCTGTGGAAGCGCGTGACCCGCGACATCGGTGCGTTCCTGCTGCGTTTGTGGCGTCAGGGCGCGCTGTTCGGCAAGACGCCGGAAGAGGCGTTCTTCGTCAAATGCGACGCGGAGACCAATCCGCCGGAAGTGATCGATGCCGGCCAGATGATCTGCGAGATCGGCATGTGCCCGGTCAAGCCCGCGGAATTCGTGATCTTCCGTATCGGCCAGATGCCGGCCGGTGGAGACGTGTCCGAATAGACGGTGGGCGACGTCTCCGAATAGTCGGACGGCCCATCAGACGTGACGGCAGCCCGCGCGGAGGCCGTTCAAAGTGTTCGAGTTTCTAGAGATCGAGTTTTCAGTGTGCGACGGTCATCGGCAGGTCCGCCCTTGGGTGGGCCTGCCGGTGGCGGAAGCCCAGCCACACAGTGCCACGGCGCCAGACGGCTTCGTGGACTGACCAGATGCAGCCACGATTCAACTCACCAGTCGATTCGAGGTGTTCTGGGTGGCAATGCGAGGCGTGGGGCGGGTGTCCCGCGGTTCGTGGTGTCTGCCAGTCAAGCCACACGAAGCCCTGACGGGGCTTCAGGAGTCCTTCCATGCCGAATCGTAGACCATTTGACCACATCGGAAATTTCAATTTCAAGGTCGAGATTGAAGGCGTCACCCAGGGTGCGTTCCGCAACGTCGAAGGCCTCGACAGCGAGACCGAGATCGTCGAGTACCAGGACGGCGACGACCTGATTCTGCGCAAGCGCCCGGGCCGCACCAAGTACACGAACGTGACCTTGAAGCGCGGCTACATCAACAACACCGAGCTCTGGGAGTGGCGCAAGGCCGTCATCGAGGGCAAGGTCCAGCGCAAGTCGGGTTCCATCATCCTGTGCGCGGACGACGGCTCGGAGATCATGCGCTACAACTTCTTCGAAGCATGGCCGACCAAGTGGAAGGGCTTCACCCTCGATGGCAAGGGCACGGAAGTCAACGTCGAAGAGCTCGAACTGGCGTTGGAAAAGATCGAGCGCGGATGAGCCATCCGATCTCGTGAGTCATACTGGTGGACCCCGTCCTGGCTTTGCCGGGGCGGGGTTCGCCGCTTTTGTCGACGTGTTTCCATGGGTAGGGACAGGCTTCCATGCCTGTCCGCGTTCGCCGCTTGAGGAACCGGACAGGCGCAGAGGCCTGCCCCCGCCCTCAACGACTTGCCCTACCCGCGCGCTTGTGTTCTCCTTTCCAAGCTCTGCGGCCACGGATGGGCCCGGGCGCCGCAGGCTCTAAACATCGGCCGCAAGGCCACTAGGAAGCCATGTCATTCATCACCCAATTCGAGTTCACGCTGCCGCGCGGTTACGTCGACAAAGACGGCAACGTCCACAAGAAAGGCGTCATGCGCCTGGCGACCGCCAAGGACGAGATCCTGCCGCTGCAGGACTACCGCGTGCAGAACAACCGTGCGTACCTGGTCATCATTCTGCTGTCGCGCGTGATCGAGACGCTCGGCTCCTTGAAGTCGATCAACCCGTCGGTCATCGAGTCGCTTTTCTCTACGGATCTCGCGTATTTGCAGGACTTCTACCGTCGCATCAACGAGGAAGGCTCGGCGATGGTCAAGGCAAAGTGCCCGGAGTGCGGGCATCAGTTCGAGGTGGACACCGGCGGTGATCTGGGGGAATCGTAAGCTACCCCCTGGATCGGCTCTACCAGGAGGTAGCCTACATCGGGTACCACTTCCACTGGTCCTTGGACGAGATCCTCGCCATGGAGCACAAGGAGCGGCAACTCTGGGTCAAGGAGATCTCCGATATCAACAAGGAGATCAACAAGTCGCGCAAGTAGGCGGCGAATGGGACAGCGCATGCTGAGGGCGAGGCCGCCATGGTGATGACCAGACCACCCGGAGTCGTGATGGAGCGCGGGACCGCCCGCGCCGCGCCGCTCGGCCTTCTGCCCGGTGGCGTGCCCGTATTTCTCGGCTTGTGCGAGCGCGGCCCCACCAACGAGCCGGTGCGCATTACCAGCACGGCTGAATTCCACGAACAATTCGGCAAGTTGGACGTTGGCACACCCTTGGCAGCCAGCGTCGATGGCTTTTTCTTGAATGGCGGCGTGGAAGCATACGTCGTGCGCATCGCCCACCTGTTCGAGCGCGGCCGTCGCGAGATCGCGGCCAAGTCCTCGGTTCGCCTGAGAGATTCCGACAAGCAGAACACCTTGTTGGTGCAGGCGGCTTCGGAGGGGATGTGGGGCAACCAGATCCGCGCGTCGGTGACGGTGCCGGCAGCCGCGATCCAGACGCTGGTGACGACGGATTGCCACCCAGGCGACTTTTCCGCCATGGTCAAGAGCACCTACGGATTTGCGCGCGGCGCACTGGTGCGCATCTTCGACGATCAGCAGTCGGCGTACCGCGTGCTCAGCCACGTCGAGGGCCAGCGGTTGTGGTGGGCAGAACGTGAGCCGCTGGAACAGACCTTCCTGTCGTCAGCGCCGACCCAGGTCGAGCCGATCGGTTTCGATCTGACCGTGGAGACGCACAAGAGCAGAGAAACATATAGAAATCTGAATCTTGCGCGTCAGTCGCCTCAGTTCGCAGAACGTGTCGTCAATGGCCAGTCCAAGCTCATCACCGTCACGAGTCTCGATTCTGCGACGCCGTTGCCGGGCAACCTGCCTGTGGAAGTCAGCCACGCGCCACTGGAAAGCGGCATGGACGGCCTGTTCACGGTTGCCGCAGAGGACTTCATCGGTGCCGATCTCGGCCCGGGAAACCGCTTTGGACTTGCAGGGATTGCCGAGTTGGAGGCAGCCGACCTGGTGGTCATTCCTGATCTGCCCTGGTGCCTGCAGCACTCCGCAGGCTTCAAGTCTGTGAAAGACATCGAGATCGTCCAGCGCGAAGTCGTCACACAATGTGAGGAACGCAAGGATCGCTTCGCCATTCTCGACTTTCCGCCCGAGACGACACCCAAGGGCGCCATGCAGTGGCGCCGCCTGTTCGACAGTTCTTACGCTGCCTTCTACTACCCCTACCTGATTCCGAGCACGGGCACCGCTGCGATTCCACCGAGCGGTCACGTTGCGGGTATCTATGCGCGTTGCGACCGCGAACAGGGCGTCTTTCGCGCGCCGGCCAACGAGGCGTTCCAGGGCGTCATCGATCTCGAGTTGTTCCTGCAGCAGCAGGACATCGCCATGCTCAACCAGGAAGGCATCAATTGCATTCAGGTGTTCTCGCAGCGCGGCATTCGCGTGTGGGGTGCGCGCACGGCCGCCAGCGATCCGGTGCTGCGCTTCGTCAACGTCCGCCGGACGATTGCGGCGATCTCGCGTTCACTGCAAGTTGGCCTGCAGTGGGCGATTTTCGAGCACAACGACGCGGAACTGTGGCAGACGGTCACCCGCGACGTCTCCTTCTTCTTGGAGACGATCTGGCGCCAAGGGTATCTGAGTGGGGCCTCGGCGGATCAAGCATTCTACGTGCGCTGCGACGAAGATCTGAACGACGAGAAGGTCCGCAAGAAGGGACAATTGCTGGTGGATGTGGGCCTTGCGCCCTTCCGGCCCGCCGAGTTCATCGGCATTCGCGTGGTACAAGAAGTTGACGTGCTGGCGCGTGAGGACGGCGCGTAGCCGACATGCGCTTGGCCGCGGCATGCTTCTATCGCGCGGCCGCTCATCCAGAGGCTCCGCGCCGCGACTTGATGGCACGGAAGGTGCAGGCACTACTCATGCTGCGCTCGGCGCAGGCGTTGGCACGCAAGAGGACAGGAGGCGATATGGTGGCTGTGGCAAACCGCAAGCGTTCCGCACGGATGGTGGCTGCCGAGGCACCACGCAGCACGGGCTCCTTGATCCAACTGCCCGCCGGGGCTCCCGAAGTGATCGAGCCGGACAACCAGCCCCACCTGGCCGTGGCGGCCATGTCGGAGCAGACCAAGCCGAAGGCGACGACAACAACAACGCCGACCAAGAACAGCACCAAGTCCGTGCCGGTCAAGGCGCCGCCGCCCGCGGTCGTGCCCGGCGGTGACGACGGCCCCAAAGACAAGGAAGACGACTACAAAGGCCAGGATCCCAAGGGCATGGGCGGCGCAAAATCGCACAGCACCGGCCGCACCGGCGATCCGGATGTGGCCTATGCCTTCTCCGTGAAGATCGGCGAAGTGCAGTACGCGATGTTCTCTGAGATTTCAGGGCTTTCATGGAAGGCTGAGCCGATTCCGGTGCGCAGCGGCGGCAACAACGAGTACGGCCTCAACATGCGCGGTCCCGGCAAGTTCGAACCGCTGACGCTCAAGCGCGGCTGGTTCGCTTCGACCGGAGAATTCTTTGATATGCTAAAGGAATCCCTCTCCGGCGAGGCGCCGCGCGGGACCAGCCAGACCGGGCGCGTCAACATCACGGTGACGGTCCTCGATCGCAAGTACCACGAAGTGGGCAACTACGATTTCGCCAATGCATTCATCATCGAGTACAGCGGCCCGGCCCTCAACTCGATGTCCGGGCAGATCGGTTTCGAACAGATCCGTATGGCATACGACTACTTTACCTACCGGCCCAAGTGAGCGGAGAAGAGACTCCAGCGCGACGCGCGATTCATGAATGCGTCCAAGGTGATGCGGTTTCCTAGAGGTGCAACTTGGCAGCAGAGCCTACAGCGACGACCGGCCGAGCGCCGGTAGATGGTGCGGCCGACGACGCGCTGACGCTGCACCAAGGCATCGTCCGCCGCTGGGAGGGCGACCGCGCACTGGCTGCGGTTCGATCGGAGGGCGCTGGCGACGCGGTGCGTGGCGCTGAACGGCTGATTGCGGGCCTGCCCGGTCTTGCCACGCTGACTGGCAGTTTCGGCCCGGTTGCGTGGGACCTGGCCACGGCGATTGCTGAAAATCCACAGTTTTTGCAGAGGTTTTCGCTCGATGCACGCGCGATGAGCGTGGCCGAACTCGCCGACCTCGTGCAACTCGTTCTCGAGGCCGAGAAGCCGGCACAGGACCTGGACCTCGAAGCGGCGCTGGAGGCGGCGGGCGCGCATTCGGGCAGCACGCACGCTGCCTCGGCCACGAAGGCACCGACCGGCCTGGCGAAATCGGCCGCACCGCGGTCTGCGCAGAGTAGGTCGGCGCCGACAAGGTCGGTCGCGCGCCGCGCGCCAGCCGCCGGTGTGACGCGCAAATTGGCGACAGTCAAGCGTCTTGTCGCGGAGTTGCGAGCAGCTGAGGTGCGGCGGGTGTTTGGCAGCGAGGCGGCTCCCTCGGGGGAGGCGCAGACCGACCCCAGACTGGCGGAAACGCCCGGCCGCCAGGTGGGGTCGCGAGACCCCGATGGGATGGGGTCTGTGCGCCCTACTGCCCTGGGGGCGGCGGAATTCTTGCCCGGCACGCAGCCCGCGACGCGGACCACGGCTGTCATGGCGACGTCGGCTGGCGCGCGGCCCATGGCCGTTGGGCGCTCCGTGCGTCGAACGGACATGGGCCAGCAATGGTTGAATCCATTGGCGAATGCCGCCGATGTGGCCGGACGCGCTCCCCGTGCGCTGCGCATGGCCGAGTCGGCGGCGGAATTGGCGTTCTTGCAGCCATCCGCCGAGGGCGGGGCAACATGGAGCGGCGCGTCAGCGATGGGTGGCGTGCCCGCGGACGGTCTCGGCAGCGAGTCGATCGCGGCAGCGCCCCACGGAGCAGGTCGGAGCGCGGCGAGCCCGCCCGTCGCGGCGACGCCGGCAAGGCTGGCAGCCGGGGCCCAAGCCGCCAGATTTCCAACACAACTTGTGCGCCCGCCGGCAGACAGTTCGCCACGTGCTTGGGCAACTGCACAGGGTGCACAGGCGGCCGCGCCGGCGGCATGGGCGAGGTGGGTTGCGCGCGGCGGTGCGCCAGACGCACATGCGGGTGTGGCACGGTCGGCGCCTGCTGCTGGCGGTGCGGTGCTTGCTGCTGGCGGTGCGGCGCTTGCTGCAAGAGGGCGCGGTGCAGGCGATTCCAGCGCAACGGCTGCCAGTGCAAAGGCTTCCGGCGCGAAGGCGGCCAGCGCAGAGGCTGCCAACGTACGATCGCAGCTTGCCACGACTTTCGCGACGGCGCTGCCGTCCGGCGCGGCATCGACGGCGGACCCGCACTCGGCGAGCGAGCCGACAGCCATTCGGGGCGTTGTCGCTGCGCGCGCGTCGGCTTCGCCATTGGCGGCGTTGACGCGATCCGTGGCGTTTGCGGCGCAGCGTCTGGAGCGCTGGTATGGGGCGCAGCGGCCCCTGCAGTCCTCGTCGACGACAGATCGCACGTCGGCAACTGCCGCGCCGGCCAATGGTTTAGCAACTGCGGGTGATTCGCAAGCCATTGAATCTGCCCAGGCTGCGGGCGCGGCACGGCGCCAAGGACCGTTTGACCGGCCGAGTGTTGCGACAACGCGATCGGCGAGCGGCGACCGCTACGCGGCGCTGTTTGGCGCCGGGACTGCCGACGTCGCGGCGCTGGGTCAATTGTTGCCGCGCTGGACGGCGTGGCTGGCACGCACCGATCGGGCACAGCAGGGCAGAAACGAATTCGGCGCCGGTTCCGGAGCTGCGCCGGGTGCCGGAGCCTCGTGGCCCAGCCACGTCGCTGCCGGCTATGCCGCAAGCGAGCCCGGCGCGGGGGATTTGCTCGTGCCAGTTGCCACCGAGGCGTGGGCCGAGGACAGCCGCGAAGCAGAGGCCGTCGCTGGCACGTCACCCGCGTCCATGCCTGGGTTCGCGCGATTTGCCCCAGGGCGCAC
>Ga0172369_10000896_pt1 | contig 44269 bp, 41 predicted proteins | sample LakKiv25m_FD_114539 | JGI IMG/M metagenome (GOLD analysis project Ga0172369, IMG submission 114539) | Freshwater microbial communities from Kabuno Bay, South-Kivu, Congo - kab_022012_11.25m | ecosystem: Environmental > Aquatic > Freshwater > Lake | place: Democratic Republic of the Congo...
AGGAATGATCCGTGTCCCTGCGGCAGCGGAAAAAAATACAAACATTGTCATGGTAAATAACTGAGGTATATCGTATGAAGAAAATTGAAGCCATCATTCGCCCTTTTAAACTTGACGACGTAAAAGAAGCCTTGCTCGAAGTCGGAATAAAAGGACTCACCATTTCGGAAGTCCGCGGATACGGAAGACAAAAAGGACACAAAGAAACTTATCGCGGCAGCGAATATCATATTGAGTTTGTTCCTAAAATTAAAATTGAAGTTGTCATACCGGAATCTCAAACTGAAAAGGTTGTTGAAACAATTATCCGCACGGCAAAAACCGGGCAAGTTGGTGATGGAAAAATTTTCATTTCTGATATTACCGACGTCATTCGTATTCGTACTGAGGAATCGGGAGAAGAAGCTCTTTAATGATAAAAGCAAGGTTGTCATATCTTTCGTCGCTGTTCCTTTTGGCTCTTCTATTATTTGGCCTTAACGGATGCGGCATCTGGAATGACTTTACCACCTATTTTAACCTCTACTATAATACCAGCACACTTTTTAACGAGGCTGAGACCGCAATAAAAAATTCCGAGAAAGATGTTTTTGCGTTAACGGAAGCGAATGTGCCGGGCATTGCCGCCTCACCCTTAAATAAAGTGATTGAAAAATGTTCCAAGATACTTCAGTTTAATGCTGAAAGTGATTTTGTTGACGACGCTTTATTTATGCTGGGGAAATCGTTCTACTATCAAAAAAATTATCTCAAGGCGATGAGAAAATTTCAAGAGCTTATTGCTAAACAACCTGATAGTAAATACGTACCCGAAACCGAACTTTGGATTGCCAAAACTTATCTTCAACTAAAAAATTATCCATCGGCAGAAAAGATTCTAACCGAGGTTATGCAAAAAGCCATTGCCGATAAAGATGAAGATCTTCAGGTGAAAGCAAGCATCATCGAAATAAAATATGAAATCAGTCAGAAGCGCTATTCGGATGCAGTTAAATCGCTTAGGAGATTAACAACAGTTTCTGATGACGGCGAGCTGAATGCTCAGGCAAAATATCAGGAAGGGGAACTCTTGATGCAGCTTGATCAAAAAGAAGAAGCCGCCAAAGCGTTTGCCTCGGTAAGTGATTTTTCGCCAAGTTTTGAAATTGAACTGGACGCGAAAATAAATTATGCGAAAATTATTCGTTCGCTTGGCAAAACAGACGAAGCACTCGAGCAATTTCTCAATCTCTTAAGTAAAGATAAAAACTCAACTTCCTTTGATGTCCTCAACTTTGAAACCGGTTACACTTTCCTCGTTATGAACAAATACGACGATGCTCTTTCTTTCTTCGGTATTGTTGATACCGGTTATTCTAATTCAACAACTGCCGGGCAAGCCCGTTTCGAGATGGGATACATCTATGAAAAAATTAAAAATGATTATGACAGCGCCGCCATTTTTTACACAAAAGCTAAAACGGGTGCTTCCACACAAGAGTACGCATCATTAATTAAAAACAAAGCCGAAACATTCACCAAGTATCAAAAAATAAGTGGTGAGTATATCGATAATCTTGTGAAATTAAAATATGCTACCGACACAACAGCTTTTCTAAGGGATTCAGTCGCTTATGTAATTGCAGATTCAATAGCAAAGGCCGAAGCGCTGGAAAATCAAGGACCAATTCCCACTTTACAGGATGTGCAGCAAGGGCGGACACGGAATTTTAGCAATGTGAAGAATACGAATCAACAAAAGGATGAAAAAAAGAAAACTGTGCAATTGCGGATGCCGGTGCGTCCAACAATTTCAGCTGATTCTATCACTACACTTCTTGTTAAAAATAAATTTGAATTAGGAAATATTTTTTACACCGATCTCGATCGTCCCGATTCCGCCTTCTTCTATTACAACGATCTTGTAGAACACTACGATTTAAAAGAAAAAAAACCGCAAGTACTCTACGCGTTAGCGACCTATTATTTACCGCGCGATTCCGTGAAAGCCGACAGCCTGTTGAACTATATTTATGACAACTACCAGCATGAAAGCATTGTTAATGCTGCAGCGGAAATCTTGGGGAAACCAAAAGTTGATTTTCAATTTGACCCTGCAAAAGGATTATACCGGGATGCCGAACTTTCGATGCAGCATGACTCGGTAAAAACTTCGTTGAAGAAATTTTTATCTATTTCGAAAAATTATCCTTCATCGGAATATGCCGCCAAATCACTCCTTGCGGGGGGATATCTCTTGGAAGAAAAATTGATTTTAGCGGATTCTGCGGCCTCGGTGTATGATAGTCTGGTAACAAAATATCCGAAATCTGCTTATGCCCAAAGTGTAGCGCCGAAACTGACGGCATATAAACAAGAGAAGGCAAGAATAAAAGCCGCACTTGAAGATTCCTTAAAGAAAATTGAAGCGGAAAAACTGAAAAAGAAGACTGAGGACTCTTTGAAAATCGTCGCTGAAAATTTGAAGAAGAAAACGGAAGATTCGTTGAAAATTGCAGCTGAAAATTTGAAGAAAAAAACTGATGACTCTCTCAAAGTTGAACCTGCTAAACATCCGGAAGTACCAAAAAGCGATTCCGTGAAAGTGCCGGAAGCGCCGAAGAAGGAAACTCCCGCTCTTCCCGATTCTTTGAAAAACGAAGAGGGCAAAGATCCGCCGGAAACATCGTTTATTATGCAACGGAATTTTAAGGACGAAAAGATTTTAGAACGACTGAATCAGGGTGATTCAGTCTTAAGGTTGTTTCGTTCTCGTCGTTATTCATAAACCATTGTAAAGCGAGCCAAATGGAACTGGGATTGCTGTTGGACAAAATTGTTCCTTTTCTGAAAAGACGAAAATTCCTTTCTGCTTTCCTTTACCTCACGTTTTTACTGTATTTCAGTATACCGGCGTTTCAAATCCCTTTACTCGAATTCCAACCGACCTGCGTTTCATCCCTTATGGAACAGCGTGCAATTGAACACGCAATGATTTTTTATCCGCATGAAAGCTGGGCGTCGTTCGGTTCCATTAATCAAAATCTTTTTCGCGCTATCGTTTGTATGGAAGACGGCAACTTCTTTAATCATAAAGGCGTTGATTGGGAAGAACTTGAAAAATCGATAAAGCTGAATAAACGGAGAAGAAGAGCCGCACGAGGCGGAAGCACTATTACCATGCAGCTCGCAAAAAATCTTTACTTCACTACAAACAAAAGCGTGTTCCGCAAAGCCAAAGAAATGCTCACTACCTTCCGGATGGAAAAGGAGTTGAGCAAAAAAGCAATGCTTCATCAGTACGTTAATATAATTGAGTGGGGAGACGGCATTTTCGGTATTGAAGAAGCAGCATCAAAATATTTTGGTAAAGACGTTGCATCGCTTTCCTCAAACGAATGCGCCAAACTTGCCGCCGTTATTCCTTCTCCGCTGGTACACGCACCAAATGTAAATTCCCGTTACGTCTCTTTCCGTTCCGGCATTATACGCGGAAGAATGGGTGACGTGCAGCTCTTTCCGGAGAAATGAACAGAAAAGAACTTTTAGCCGCTATTGAAGAGGGGGAAACCATTCATATCGAATTCAAACGTCATTTTTCTTCACATGAAAAAATTGCAAAAGAATTGATTGCCTTTGCCAATACAAGCGGCGGTTACCTGCTTATGGGTGTGGATGACGATAAAACCCTTTACGGTGTTGCAAGCGAAAAAGAAGAAACTGAACTTATTCTTGAAGCGGCTCAACAATACTGTGAACCGCCTGTGAAGCTTACGTTTTTTTATCGTCAGGTTGAAGGAAAAGAAATCGTAATTGTTAAAGTTGACGAGTCCGCGGACAAACCGCATCGTATGCAAGATTATAAAAGCAAATTGGAAACCGACTCCGCGGAAGTGTACGTCCGCGTGAACGACAAAAGTGTTCTCGCAAGCAAAGAGATGATTCGCGTATTACAGCATACAACGGGAGACTCAAAACTTACCAAGTACGCAATTGGAAGTTTTGAGAGGGCAGTGTTTGAGCATCTTGAAAAATATGAAACAATTTCGGTAACACAGTTAAGCGAAAAGTTAAACATTTCTGCTCGGCGGGCGTCACGAACCCTTGTAAAAATGGTTCGCGCGCACCTACTGCTCATACACACAAAAGAAAGCGGTGAAGATTACTTTACGTCGGCGGGATGAGCAACCATTGCTTTCCGCATGACGAATATATATAGTTAGTCTAAAGTTTTTATCGAGATGCCGGTTTAACCAAGAAGCATTTGATTGCTTGATTTCTGTTTGATAAATCCGAAAATAAAAAACGCGATTAAAGAGAATTTTGGGAAAACGATTTTGCTCATAAAAGAATGAATCATTATGTTGTCCTACAAAAATCAAACAGCGTAATGAGAGAATAAATAAACATTATACGAGGGAAGTATGAGTGACATAAAATTATTCGAATCAAAAAAAATACGTTCTGTGTGGAATGAACTTGAGCACAAGTGGTATTTTTCTGTAACCGATGTTGTTGAAGTACTAACCGATAGTGTAGATGGAAAACAATATATAAAAAAACTTCGGCAACGTGATAAACAATTAAATTTCTACTGGGGTACAATTTGTACCCCCCTTGAAATGATTGCCGGCGATGCAAGAGAAGCACTTGAAAATGAAACCGGTCGGAAAGTTGTATCTAAAGAAAATTTTCTTCAAGTGAATGAAAAAAGGAAACGGAAATTAAAATAGTATCCGATGAGAATAATTCTATCATTCCGAAATGAGATATAGCTTACGGGCGGTGGTAGATAGTTTTCTCAAGCGTTTTCTCCCTTTATTTTTTATCTTGTAGCATCGAAATCCAATTTGTTTTTGTTCATTAAACCGGACTAACATTTGAGCTTACTTGACAGACGGAAATTTGCTCTTGGAAAGAGAACAAGCAGAAGAAACGCGCTTCTTCTTTCTCGGCTTGTTCTCATTCTTCTCCTGTTGCTGGCCGGCAACTCCCTCGTCTTCAGTTATCTGATGAGTCTTGAACAAAAAAGTTTTAGCTGGATAACCGCACTCTACTGGACGGTTACCAATATGTCCACGCTTGGACTCGGTGACATCACTTTCCAGACCGATCTCGGCAGGCTCTTCAATATTTTTGTTTCCATTTCAGGCCTTGCGTACATTCTTGTCTTGGTTCCCTATACCCTTGTAAAACTTTTCCAATCAACTGAGCGTATTCACCGCGAACTTCCCCGCACAATAAAAGACCATGTTATATTAACAAACGATGATCACGTTTCACAAACGTTAATAAGAAAATTGAAACAGTTTAATGTTCCCTACGCATTGCTCATTCCCGATTTGAAGCAAGCGGCGGAATTAACCGACAAAGGAATAAATGTTGTGTCGGGAGATTTGGATGATTCTGAAACGTACACAAAGGTTCAGGTGCGGCAGTCAGCCGGCGTTGTGCTAACCGGAAATCATTTTGTGAATGCCTCATCTATTTATGCCATACGGCAAGCAGATAGCGAAGCCACTGTTATTTCGCTGGCAGATTCCGAAAGCGGGGAAGAAGTACTGCTTTCCTCCGGTGCTACCAATGTTATCAAACTGAGCGAGATGATGGGAAAATCGTTGGCACGACGAATAACCGCCGGGGACGCGCTTGCGCATGATATTGAATCGTATGATAGATTGAAGATTGCGGAAGCTACAGTAAAAGGAACTCCGCTTGTTGATAGAACATTGCGGGAATCGCGTCTGCGGGAACTAGCCGGAGTTTCCGTGGTGGGTGTTTGGAACGAAGGAAAGTTTACCATAGCAAAAGCGGATACTAAGATTTTGGAACGCTCGGTGATGGTGCTTGCCGGCGCTCCTGAACAAATTGATATGTACAACGAAATGTTTTGCATTTACAACGTTACTACGGGACCGGTGCTTGTTGTCGGTGGTGGAAGAGTAGGTAGAGCGCTCGGTAAAACGTTGGAAGAGAGAAACATTCATTATAAACTAATTGAAAAAAATGAAAAACTCGCCGTTAATGATAACTATATCGTCGGCGATGCATCCGATAAAGAATTGCTGCTTCGCTCCGGTTTAATGACTTCCCCTGCTGTGGCAATAACTACCGAGGATGATAATTTGAATATTTTTCTCACAACGCTCATCCGGAAATTCAGACCTGATATTCAAATTATTTCCCGGGGAAAACTTGACAGAACCGTTGATCTTTTATATAAAGCCGGGTGCGATTTTGTTATGTCGTATGCCTCAATGGGGGCTAATAGTATTTTTAATCTCCTTAAGAAAGGAGATATTTTAATGATTGCCGAAGGAGTTGACGTTTTTAGAGTAGAAGCGCCGAAGAAACTTGTCGGCAAGACCATTCGTGAATCATCAATCCGTGAAAAAAGCGGCTGCAGTGTAGTAGCGCTTGTTTCGGAAGAAGAAATATCGATAAATCCAAATCCGTCTGTTACGATTGAGGAAGGGAAATCCACTGTTCTTATCGGCAACTTTGAAGCTGAGCGAAAATTCTTCGATCAGTTCGTCTACTAAATGTTGCATTTTCTTTGATTTTGAGTAAGAATCAACCGATTTTTTTACTTTCTTTCAAATTTTTTAATTCTAAATTTTTTAGTTGCAATTCTAACTCTTAAGTTTACTCATAAACTTTTTAGATTTTATGGAAATTACTTTTCATTTCAGCAGGCTTTTCATTTGTAAGAAAGTAAATTCAAAATGAACCCTGCTTACTTGCGCGAATTAAAGAGAAATCATTCTTTCCATTCTCATTTCATATCTTCCATAAAATCTCTCCCAAATCAACTTAATTTTCATAATCAGCATCAATTTAATTGAGGTAAGTATGTCAGAGTATATTCAACGGTTATTGGCAGACGTAAAAGCAAAAAATCCTGCGGAACCGGAATTCCATCAAGCGGTACAAGAAGTTGCGGAATCGCTTGAAATTGTGTTAGACAAGCATCCCGAATACAAATCGGCAAGAATATTAGAACGCATGGTTGAACCGGAGCGGGCAATCATCTTCAGAGTACCGTGGATGGATGACCAGGGCGAAATTCATATCAACCGCGGATACCGCATTGAGTTTAACAGCGCTATTGGTCCGTATAAAGGAGGACTCCGTTTTCACCCTTCGGTTACCATGGGCATTTTAAAATTTTTAGGATTCGAACAGACATTTAAAAACAGTCTTACCACACTTCCCATGGGAGGCGGTAAAGGTGGTTCCGATTTCGACCCCAAAGGGAAAAGCGATAACGAAGTAATGCGCTTCTGCCAAAGCTTTATGTCGGAATTATTCAGGCACATCGGACCGAATACAGATGTTCCCGCCGGTGATATCGGCGTTGGCGGCCGCGAAATTGGTTTTCTTTTCGGACAATATAAAAGATTAAAAAATGAATTCACCGGCGTGTTAACCGGAAAAGGAATTAATTGGGGCGGCTCGCTTATTCGTCCTGAAGCAACGGGATTCGGCGGAGTTTATTTTGTAAATGAAATGCTGAAAACCAAAAACGAATCTCTTGACGGAAAAGTCTTTGCCGTTTCCGGATTCGGCAACGTTGCTTGGGGAGCAATCACCAAAATAAATCAACTTGGCGGAACAGTTGTTACTATTTCCGGTCCCGATGGATTTGTGTACGATAAGGAAGGCATTTCAGGAGAAAAAATAGATTATCTCCTTGAGATGCGTGCAAGCGCAAACGATACGGTAAAAGATTATGCCGATAAATATAAAGCAGAATTTTATGCCGGCAAACGTCCGTGGGGAGTAAAAGTTGATGTAGCAATGCCTTGCGCAACTCAAAACGAACTTGACCATAACGACGCAAAAGAACTGATCAAAAACGGCGTGAAGGTTGTCTGCGAAGTAGCCAACATGCCTACCACGCTTGAAGGATATCATATTTTTAAAGATGCCGGAATACCGTTTGCGCCGGGTAAAGCAGCTAACGCCGGCGGTGTTGCAACCTCGGGACTTGAAATGTCGCAAAACAGTATGCGTTTACCGTGGTCTGCGGAAGAAGTTGACAAACGTCTTCATGAAATTATGGTTCGTATACACAGTACATGTCTTGAAACTTCAGACCGGTTCGGAACACCTGGTAATTACGTGAATGGTGCAAACATTGCGGGATTCCTTAAAGTTGCCGACGCCATGATGGATCAAGGATTGGTGTAAAGCGTTATTCTGAGTTATTAGAAAAGCGGGATACATTCCCGCTTTTTTTATATCTAAAATGAACATTACAATGGGTTATGAAAATGACGAATGAGATGGTTTTTATTATAGCTGACATTAGCGGCTACACGAAATATATGATAGAAAATGAAACTGCGTTAATTCACTCGCAGGGTGTCATAAGCGAACTCTTAAATGCGGTGATTCAAGAAGTTAGAATTCCTCTTAAAATTGCGAAGTTTGAAGGGGATGCAGTATTTCTTTATGCTGAAAAAAGATCGGAGAACACCTGGGACAAAATCGGCAAAGAAATTGGAGGAAAACTTCTTCGTTTTATGCAGGCGTTCGACTCGAAGCTTCAACAACTTGTAACTGTTAATTCTTGTCCATGCGGTGGTTGTAAGAACATGCATCTCCTCCGTCTGAAAATTATAGCGAACAAAGGGACGGCATTAAAATATAAGATTGGAAAATTTGCCGAACTTTCCGGGAAGGACGTCATTATCGTCCATAGACTTTTAAAGAATTCGATTACTTCGAATAAGTATATTTTGTTAACCCAAACCGCACAAAATTTTCTTCAGGTAAATGGCGAGTTTACTTCCGTGATTGAAAAGTATGAAGATGTTGGGGAGATACCGGTCTTGTACAAAATTTTTAAAGAGGAACTGGAACTTATTCAAGTAACGCCAACTATGCGTTACCTGCTCGATTTCTATTTCAAGAAGAAATGGTCTTTTTCACATATGTTTAAGTTAAACAGCAGGAATTAAAGACTGAGCATATCCTTAAATTTAACGGACTGTCTTCTCGATACTTCAACCTTTTGACCGCCTTTTAATTTCACAAGCAAACCGCCGTTAAGCCATGGTTCAATATTTTCAATCCATTTTAGATTTACAATGTGTTTACGATTTACACGGAAGAAGGTATGGGGATCAAGCCGTTCGTCAAGCGAGTTCAAGGTGCGCAGAATGAGCGGTTTGAAATCATTAAAATAAAGGCGCGCGTAATTTCCTTCCGATTCAAAAAGTCTGATTTCAGCAAGTTTAACAAACCAGCAGCGGTCGCCGTCTTTAACAAACACCTGATCATCTGCGGTAAGGTAAGATTTCTCAACAACAGCCGCCATTTTTTCTTGTTTCATTTTGTTGGTTACCCGCTTTAATGCTTCCTCCAAGCGATGGGGTTCAATCGGTTTAAGAAGATAATCAAGGGCGTTAAACTCAAAAGCTTTTAAGGCATATTCATCATACGCTGTTGTAAAAATAACATCCGGTGCGCTTTCAAGTTCCTCAAGAAGTTCGAATCCGTTTTTACCGGGCATCTGAATATCGAGAAATATTAACTCGGGATTCAACTGAGTAATCTTTTCTGCCGCGTCCTTTGCGTTAACCGCTTCGGCAATTATCTCAATATCTTTGAAGGGGGTTAAGAGTCTGCGCAATTCTGTTCTTGCTAAGCGTTCGTCGTCAACAATAATAGCTTTCATAAATTACTGCCTCCTGCCGGAAGAATAATTTTTACTTTAACGTGTGAATTAATATTTGCGATAGAAAAATTTGCTTGCTCTCCATACAATAAATGGAGCCGCTGTTTTGTGTTTGAAATTCCATATCCTTTTGATTTCACCAATGCATCCTCCGGAACCGAACCCGAATTTTCAATTTCAATTTTTAGAAAATCATTTTCTTTTTCCGCCGATACATTAACAAATCCTCCCTCAGGCAGTTTGGAAATGCCGTGCTTTATCCCGTTTTCAACCAGTGTTTGCACCATCATAGGAGGTATTTCAATATTCCGGCAGTTGGGAGAATATTCAATTTTGTATTTCAAGCGTTCCTCAAACCTTACCTGCTCCAGCCCGAGATAATCTTCCACAGTTTTAATTTCTTCTTCAAAAGGAACGGTTTCCGTCCGCTCTATTTTAAGCGAATACCTAAAAATATTTGAAAGTTGGGTAATTGCTGTTTTTGCTCTAAAGGGATTTTCTTCAATCAATGCCCGGATACTATTTAAAGCGTTAAACATGAAATGAGGATTGAGCTGCGACTTCAGTGTTTTCAATTCAAAATCTTTTACTGCAGCTTCCCACACAAGCCGTTCAATTTCGGACCGCTTGTAGTTTTCAAAATAATGAACCAGAAAATAGATGAGCGACCAGAGAAAAATGAGAATCCCGGTGTTAAACATAGTAGCGAAAAATCCGGCAATTTTAAATTGTTGAAATTTAAGAATTGAAGCGCCAAAGGTAATGGCAACCATAACGAGCGTATTTATAAACGCCAAAAGTAGAGTGGAGGAAAGAACTCTATAGAGAAGTTCTTTGGGTGATTTCTCGATCCATTTTCTTTTTTTAATTACCGCGCGCAGCACGTGAGTAAGCACAATTCCCACAAGCGCAAAGTAGGGAAACGTGATCATGCGCTTCCAGTTGAAGCCGTCAAAGCTTACATAGAGAAAGAAATTGAAAATGTAAAACCCGCCCCATCCGCCGAGCTGGCAAATCCAATAAATCTTGTTTCTATTTTTTAAGAGGTTGCTAAACATGACTTTGTTTTTAAAACTGCAGCTAAAATTAGCCGATTGCTCCGCAAGCGAAGGATCATTCTACACTGGCGGCAGTATTACTTGATAAACGGAAATTAAGCCTCAAAACCGATGAAAAGCTAAAAATTCTGCGTCCGGTGTATAAAGTTAAAACTTTAAAAGTTATATTTGAAAGAGAATGATAAAAGTCTTTAGAAAGTAGCTATGGCTGACCAAGAACAAGAGCAAATAAAAAATAAACAAGAAAAACAGGGGGGCCGTCAAGGGAATTTCAGAAAAGGGAGACCCGGCGGGAAAAAACCGACCAGAATTGTTCCCTCAAAAGTTTCCATCGTTGTTCCTCTCTACAACGAGGAAGAATCGCTTCGTCCTCTTTCCACCGAAATTACGAAAGTTTGCACCGATAACCGGATTGAGTTTGAAGTTGTTTTTGTTGATGACGGAAGTACGGATAATTCGCTGAAAATGATCAGGGAAATCTGCCGTACGGACAACCGTTACAAATACGTAAGTTTTCAAAAAAATTATGGAAAAGCCGCCGCTCTGCAAGTTGGATTTGCAAAGGTTTCCGGTGGATATGTAATTACCATGGATGCGGATTTACAGGATGATCCGAGAGAAATTCCCAATCTTCTCAGAAAAATTAATGAAGGATATGACCTTGTTTCCGGCTGGAAAAAAGTTCGTCACGATCCTTTTATCAAAAGACATTCGTCAAAATTTTTCAACTTTGTTACCCGCTTAATGAGCGGAATTAAACTTCATGATTTTAACTGCGGGCTAAAAGCCTATAGACGTGCGGTTGTTCGGCAGATAAAAGTTTATGGTGAATTGCACCGCTATATGCCTGTGCTGGCACATTGGCAAGGATTCACCGTGACGGAAATTCCGGTTCAACACCATCCGCGCAGGTACGGAAAAACAAAATTTGGAATCTCAAGATTTTTTAAAGGTTTCATCGATCTTCTTACCGTTACTTTTGTTACCCGGTATATCAAGCGTCCTATGCATCTCTTTGGATTTTTAGGTGCTTTCTCATTTTTTGTCGGATTTATAGTTAATGGTTACCTCAGTCTTGAATGGATTTACGGTAAACCACTCAGCAACAGACCGATGCTCTTTCTCGGTATGCTTTTAATTATCGTTGGCGTGCAATTTTTCTCGGTTGGCCTTTTGGGCGAGATGATGGTGCACAATATGCAAAACGATAAAGAATACACGATTAAGAATCGCAACGTTTAGCAATGCTCTTCGGAAATAACTCATCAGAATATTTACATGCACTACGATCCTGTTAAAGATGTTTTCGCTTCAATAATTAAGCGATTTCCGGCCACGAGAAAAATATTTTACAAAACATTAGACATAATGTTTTTAAGGTCGTGGTACGTTCGAAATGAGCTAATAAAAATTAGAACCGAATTCGGAAGCGAACCAATATCGATATTCGACGCCGGAACAGGGTACGGACAGTATTCCTATTTTATGAAGAAGAAACTCCTTCCGAACACTATTCATGCGGTTGACGTAAAAGAAATTTGGATCAATGACGCGAAAGAATTTTTCAAGCAAAGCGGAATAGGGAACATCACGTTTGGAGTTGAAGACCTTACCGGGATTTCACACGAAAATAGATTCAATCTGGTTGTTTGTGTTGATGTAATGGAACATATCGCGGAAGATGTGAAAGTCTTCTCGAATTTTTACAGAGCGTTAAAACCTGGCGGGTTTATGCTAATCAACACTCCGTCAATTTTTGGCGGAAGCGATGTACACGATGATGAGGATGAAAGCTTCATCGGAGAGCACGCCAGACAGGGTTACTCATTCGAAGATTTGAAATCAAAAGTAGAACCCCTCGGATTTACCGTTCATAAATCAAAATATACGTACGGTTTCTGGGGTGATAAAGCATGGAGATTGGGCATAAAATATCCGATGCAATTGTTGAATTTTTCAAAATTGTTCTTTGTGATTCTACCGTTTTATTACCTTCTGACGTTTCCTTTTACGTTAGCAATGATGTATGCGGACTTTACGTCCACAAATAAAGTTGGCTCGGGAATTTTGTTCATCGCGAAAAAATAATTTTAGGTGAAAGCAGTTTATGGCAAAAACTAAAAAAGTCAGTAAAAAAGAGAGTAAATCGGATAGGCTTTTAGCCAACTTCAAACTGGAAAACGTTCTTCCGGAAAAATATCATCTCCTCACCGTTTTGGCAGTTATCATCCTTCTTTTTTTAATTTTTCTCAACCCCCTCTATTTTGGAAATAAAACATTCCAATCAGGGGATATTTTCGCTTCCGCAAGTATGAAGTCTTATGTAGAAAAAGCAAGGGATGGATTTACTTTGTGGAATCCCTACATTTTTCTCGGTATGCCGGCATATGCACTTGGGACGGAATCAACCTGGTTTAATCTTATTTATGTTCTTGTTACGGGACTCCGTAAATTTTTTACAAACTTTTTCTCAGTCGAATACACGATGTGGAGTTTTTATCTGATTGTCTTAGCTGCCACGTCATACATGTTCATGAAGCATTTGACAAAGAATACTCTTGTTAGCTTGTTTACCGCATTGGCTACTTCGTTCAGTACAGGGATCATCGTTTTTCTTTACATAGGACACGTAACAAAATTAACATCATTATGTGCGGTTCCGCTGATGTTTTTGCTGCTGTTCCGTTTTCACGAGAAAATTAAATTGATGGATTTCTTTTTACTTGTGGTTGCGCTGCAAATTTTTGTTCAGGGATTTCATGTTCAAATCATTTACTACACGTTACTAGCGGTGGTGTTTTATTACGCGGTTTATTTTTCTCATGCGTTTTCAACCAAGAATGTTGAACTGAGAAAGCAGTTGGTGAAATCACTTTTTGTCGCTGGAGCCGCGGCACTTATCGCCGTTGCTATTCAGTCAGACAGTCTCACGCAGATGTATGAGTACACACCGTATTCAACCCGGGGAACCAAAAGTTTAGTTGAGAGTGAAGCGGGAAACACCGCCCAGTCAGCTTCGGAGTATTATGATTATCACACCAACTGGTCATTTTCGCCAGGAGAAGTTTTAACATTTATTGTTCCCTCTTACTTTGGCTTCGGAAATTCTGTATACCAGGGCCCGCTCACGGAAAATCAACCTGTTGAAGTGAATACTTACTTCGGTCAAATGCCGTTTGTTGATGTTGCAATGTATATGGGAGTGGTTATTTTCTTTCTTGCCCTTTTTGCCATGGTTACAAGATGGAAAGAACCGCTGGTGAAGTTTTTAACTCTTCTTTCGGTCTTTGCTTTACTTGTTTCCTTCGGGAAGAATTTCTCGGTAGTGTTTGACTTGCTTTTTTATTACCTCCCCTACTTTGATAAATTCCGGGTACCTTCAATGAGTTTGGTGCTGGTGCAAATGAGTTTTCCTATGCTTGCCGGACTCGGTCTGATGAAAATTATTTCTTTGCGGGAAAGTACCGATACGAGTATTGTAAATATTTTAAAGTACACCGCATATGGGGTAACGGCTTTTTTTGTAATTGTACTTTTATTTAACAAAGGAATCGGAGATTGGTTTATTACGCGCGTAAATGACTATGCAGGTGCAATTGAATCAACCCGAAGTCAACAAGCGCAGCAGCTAAGGGCATTGGCGGAATATTCAGCGGATATGTTTGCCGGTGATTTATTGATCGCTTTCGCATTACTGACTGTCTCCATCTGGAGCGCGGTACTTTATATCAACAGAAAGTTCAGCAGCGATGTCCTCGCAATTTTGCTTATCGCTGTAATCTTAATTGATTTGTGGCGTATTGACGGACGCGGCGCAAAGTATGTAGAAAACCCTGACATTAAGAGTCAGTTTAAAACTCCTGAATATGTAAAGATTATTCGTGATCAAAAGGATAGCGAACCGTTTAGAATTTTTAATTTGAAACAAGATGGATCGCTTGGGTCGGTTAATCAGAACTCTAATTTTAATGCTTACTTTTTACTTGAAGACTTTTATGGTTATTCAGGAATTAAACCGAGAGCTTATCAGGACTACATGGACGTCGTTGGGCCGGTAAATCAAACATTGTGGCGGCTGATGAATGTAAAATATCTGGTGATGGATACTAAGGGAAACTATACGGGTTTATCACTGCTCGGTGGTTCCGGTAAAGAGTTTGTTTACAGAAATGAAAAAGCCCTCCCAAGATTTTTCTTTGTTACCCGTGTAGAACAAAAACCTGCTTTGGATGTACTTCAAATGGTAAAGAAAGATGAATTTGATCCCAAAGATGTTGCTTACGTGCAGGATGAAAAAGTCTCTGCGGATAAGCCGGATTCAAGCGTCTCGATCAATGTCACAAAATATACTGATGAAGTGATTTCACTTAAAACATTGGCATCCGGAAATAATTTTATGGTGTTCAGTACAACCTATATGCCGAAAGGATGGCACGCAACACTTGACGGAAATGAAACCGCCATCTACCGAGTTGATCACGCGATTATGGGCATAGTTGTCCCTAAAGGAGTGCATGAAGTCGTTTTCAAGTACAACCCGAAAAGTTTTGTAATTTCTAAGTATGTGGCTTTATCACTAAGTTCAATAACCATTTTGGGATTGCTTCTAAGTGTTGGAGTTGAGTTGAAAAAAAGAAAAAATGCAACAAGCAAAGATGAGTTAAAGTCATAGTTTTGATGCTAGCAATACTAGAGAGATATAAAAACAATGTCCTTATAAAGAACTATACTCAAGTCTTTAGTGTAGACGTTCTTGTAAAACTCTCCAATTTTATCCTCTTGCCTGTCTACCTCAAATTGATGACTCAGGATGCCTACGGGTTATATACCTATCTTTTCGCATTAATTTCTGTTCTTTCTTTAGTGATGAATTTCGGGTTATATATTGCGCAGAGTAAATTGTTTCAAGATTACCAGGACGAAGAAACGCAGGGCAGTTTGTTATACACCATCAATGTTTTGCTTGTCGGTTTTTTGGGTATATCGCTTCTTCTCATCTACTTTTTAGGTTTGGATTATCACCTTGTAGCCCTTCTGTTTAAAAATAAAATTGATTATAGCAGTTATCGCAATTCTATTTTTCTGGCAATAGGAGTTTCTGTTTATTCTTTTATGCTGTTCAATTATTTTCTTACGAGCCAGAAGATAAAATATGTGCAGTTTTATAATTTTTTAAGATTGCTCTTCATTAATGGGATTGTAATTACTCTCTTGTACCTCGTGAAATCTGATGCGGTAATGATCAGACTAAAGTATACTTACTTGCTCGAGTTTTGTTTCCTCTGCGTTTTCGGACCAATTTACGTCCGATCCATGAAAAGAAAATTTAACAAAGAGTTTGCACGAAAATCTTTACGGTTGGCTACTCCGGTGATGCTTTCGGCAGTTTTAGGTATCGTTTTGAATTTCAGCGACAAGTTCTTTATTGAGAAATATGGAAACTTCAAAGATTTAGCAGTCTACAATTTGGGATTCACTTTGGCGGGCATCATTCCTATGATGTTCATGACATTCCAGAATATTTGGCTTCCTCATTTTTTCAAAGAAAAAGATTTACAAAGAAATAAAGCAAAAACATTTGGTGTAATTATTAAAATTGCGGTGTTTTTTCTGCTGCTGGCGGTAGGAATTATTATCACGTTCAAACTCTTACTGCTCTTTCATATTATTGATATGAAGTACGACAAAGTACTCTCCTTATTACCCATTTTATTAATGACGCAAATTTTTGCCGCGATAACTCCATTGTATAGTAATTATATAGTCTTTTTTGAAAAGACGGTCATAGCCTTATTTATCGGGGTTCCGCTTGCCGGGGCGAGCATACTCTTAAATCTCTGGCTGATACCTTTGTACGGACTGTACGGTGCAGCCTTTTCCTCTTTTTTAATTAATTTAAGTTATCTCATCGCATATTACTTTATAGTTACACAATTGATAAAGAAAAAGACAGTGGTTAGTTAATTTTGTAACTTATTATGTTAGCAGTTTGAAAGAATAGTATGTCCATTTCATTTAAAGAAAAAATCAAAACATTAACCCAAATTTTAATTGAGCCGGGTGTTTTAAGATTTTTATTTTCTATACGAAATTCCGGTTACCTGATCGACATTGGATGGTTCGAGACATTGAAATCAAAATCTTCTGTGGATAAGTATCTCAGTCCGATTCCCTGGGTGACTTATTCATTTATTGATTTTATTGATGAACGATTGAATAAAACTATAACGGTTTTTGAATATGGGTCCGGATTCTCAACGCTCTATTATGCTCGTAAAACAAAAAAGGTGGTCTCAGTCGAACACAATGCCGAGTGGTTTGACAAAATGCAAAAACTCGTTCCCCAGAATGTAGAAATGATTTACTGTGCTGAGGATACAATCGGGACATATAGTAAAGTAATACATGGTAGAGCCGAGCAGTATGACTTAATAATTGTTGATGCAAATGATAGAGCCAATTGTATAAAAGAATCTATTTCAAAATTGACTTCAAAGGGTGTGCTTGTTCTTGATGATTCAGAAAGAATCGAATACCGTGAAATATTTAAATTCTTAAATGAATATGATTTTAAACATATAAGTTTTTGGGGGATATCTCCCGGATGTTTCATAAGAAAAGCAACTACAATCTTTTACCGGAATACCAATTGTCTCGGGATATGAGAACCTATGTACAAAATATTTAAGCAATGGGTGTACAAACACCTTATCCCCGTGATAAGGGTGATAGTCTATTTGAAGTGGATGAAATATCAAAAACAGAATGACTCAATTTGTATTGTCGTTGGGGCAGGTAGATCTAAATTTAAAGGATGGTTCGAAACTGATATTAACACATTAGACGTCACCAAAGAAAAGGATTTTAAGAAATATTTTTCAAAAAGAAAAATAAACAAAATTCTTGCTGAACATGTTTTGGAACATTTGACTGATGAACAACTCAACCTAATGTTAAAAAATTTTTCAAAGTATTCCGAGAAAAATGTCGCTATCCGGATAGCTGTTCCCGATGGTTACCATTCAGATATTAATTATTTAAATAAAGTTAAACCCGGAGGAGATGGTGAGGGTGCATTCGATCATAAAAATCTCTTTACGTACAGATCATTATCCGATGTATTCGAGAAATACGGTTTTGTCGCTTCTCTAATAGAATATTGGGACGAGCAGCGATTTTTTCATCGCGGTTATGAAAATGATGTTTGTGGATTTATTGAAAGATCATTCGTGAATGATGAAAGGAATAAAGACGGAATACCTCACTATACTTCATTAATCATTGATTTTACAAAAAGGTCGAATTGATGAGTCAGTTTGCACCAATCGCACTATTTGTGTACAATAGGTTGTGGCATACTGAACAGACGGTAGAATCATTACTTGCTAATACCGAAGCGCAAGAAAGTGATTTGTTTGTTTTTTCAGACGGCGCAAAAAACAATGCTGAGCAAAACAAAGTAACAGATGTTCGGAATTATATAAATTCAATTCGAGGATTCAAATCTGTTTCGATTATTCAAAATGAAGTAAATTTAGGACTCGCTAACTCAATTATTAGTGGAGTTACTAAAGTTGTTGAGCAGAAGGCAAGAATTATTGTTCTTGAAGACGACATGGTTGTTTCAAAGTACTTTTTGGAGTATATGAACACTGCATTATCGATGTACGAGCTGGATGATGAAGTCATAAGTATACACGGATATTGTTACCCGGTGCCAACCGAATTACCAGAAACCTTTTTTCTAAAAGGTGCTGATTGCTGGGGGTGGGCAACATGGAAACGTGGATGGAGACTTTTTGAAAAAGATGCAAACAATCTGTTACGCCAAATAATGGATAAAAATTTAGGGAATGAGTTTGATTATAATTCCTCAATGAACTACCGAAAAATGTTGATGAAGCAAATTAAGGGGGAAATAGACTCGTGGGCAATTCGCTGGTATGCTTCGGCTTTTTTGCAAGAGAAACTAACGCTTTATCCGGGAGTTTCTTTAGTTAATAATATCGGAACCGACAGTTCAGGGACCCATTTACGTTACACGCAACATTATAAAACCGCGATATCTGATCGTCCAATACAAATAATGAAAATTCCTTGTGAAGAAAGTTATTACGCAAGGAAGACTTTTGAAGAATATTTCAACTCGATCCACCTCTCTTTTCTAAAAAGAGGGTTGATTCTTCTTAACCAATTTCTAAAAGACCTGTTTTGATATTTTGAAATTATAGTATATGTTCGTATAAGTTGTTTGTGAAATTAGAACCATTTATCTGGAGGAAAACTATGAAACAGTTATTTTGGGTGTCTTTGCTACTGGTTACGATTTTATTTATGAGCTGCACAAAAGAAAAAACAAATTTTGTGAGTTCTTCAAACGGCCAAGGAAAGGTTTTACTCAAGGTTGATAAGGAAAATGCCCCGTCGAGCGTAGTTCTTATAACTGCAACATTGTCAAGAGAAGGATTTCAATCAATAACCTCCTCACTTGATATAAAATCAGATTCTTCTGCTGAAATTAAATTAAATGACATCCGTGAAGGCGATTGGAATTTGATGGTAGAAGCAAAAGATAGTTTAGACAAAGTTTTATTTAGAGGAGAGACTATTGTTACCATTATTTCTGATTTTGTCACACAAGTTAATTTAACCTTAATTCCCACATCATCTGGGTTCGGAAGTGTCTATATTTCTGTAACTTGGGGTCAAACTGTTTTTATATCACCCTGGAGCGATTATACCCAAAATCCGATTTTTACTACTCAACAAAGTCCCTTATTACCAAATGATGTTGCTATTCCTAAAATTGTTCTTGAGAATGGTGGTTTAAAAATGTATTACCAAAATGTATTCGCCAAAGCGAAAGCCTATATTGGGTATGCCGAATCTGTCGATGGATATAAATGGTACACTCCTTACCCATATTCAGTTTCTCCAAAGGATTCAATTGGAAATTATTGGGATTCTTATACAAGAGGAATCGGTCCGGTTTATAAATCGGATAATCAATATTTGCTTTATTATTATGGTTTCGCAAATGTTAGTAATTATTGGCAGATAGGACTTGCGATTTCATCAGATGGAATACACTTTACTAAATTGCAAAATCCGGTTTTAAATGCAACTGGAACAGAAAGACTTGTTGTTGCTGGAGATGTAATTAAGGTCAACAAGACTTTGTATATGTTTTATACTTATGGAAATCCGAATATCGCTTCTTATATAGAAGGGATTTCTGTGGCAACCTCACTCGATGGAATTAACTGGACACGAACTTCGAAGAATCCAATTCTTTTCCCGACCAAATCTTGGGAGGGAACAGGTGTAGGACATCCTTCGGTGATTTACGATGGTAATGAATTTAGAATGATTTATATGAACGCGTTAGGAACTGGATTTGGTATTGCTACTTCCAAGGATGGAATTAACTGGGTTAAAAATCAAAATAATCCTGTGTTTACAAGTAAAGATACTTACCAAAAGTGGACGAGTGCAGTTTATTACCCATTCTTGCGCAAAGTAAATAATAATTACATGCTTTACTATACAGGCGTTGATATGTATGGCAAACTTTGTATTGGAGTTGCTACTAAGAATGTGTGGTGATACTTAATGATCATAAAGAATGCTTAAAGATTAGTAGAATAGATAAAACGAAATAGAATTCCGAGGAAAATTTTTTGTAGAGAATTCTTGGGGCCACTTAAATTCCTTATGGTATTTAATTCGCAATTTAAAGAGCATTAATAAAGTTCAAACGTTGTTTAGCTGGAACAAAATTGCTCTTGATCGGATTGAAGAGTATAAAAAGAATTACCAACTATGAATAAGAAAGTACTGGATAATCCCCAAGTAACTGATAATCGGAATTATGACTATTCCGGTTTTGAAGAAATTGAGCGTCCGGAATATGACATCATTTCCGGTTTTGTTGCTCAAAATTCTTCCGTAGTTGATTTAGGCTGCGGTAACGGTACGCTGCTTCAAAAACTCCAAAGAGAAAAAAACTGCACGGGAAAGGGAATTGAACTTTCGCCTTCCGCTGTGGAAGTATGCCTAAAAAAACATCTTGACGTATTGAACAGTCGTATTGATACGCCTTCTACATTTGAAGCTAATTCCTTCGACTACGCAATCTGTAATGTTACCATTCAAATGGTGATGTATCCTGAAGTGCTCCTTACAGAAATGAAACGCATCGCAAAAAAACAAATTATCTCCTTTCCGAATTTTGCCTACTATAAAAATAGAATTGATATTTTGTTGAACGGCGTAATGCCGCGTCCCCAGTTATTTGGGTATTCTTGGTATAATACAGGACATATACATCAACTTTCACTTATTGATTTTCAGCATTTGCTTGAGAAGGTTGGCGGACTGAAAGTTGTTTCGCAATATTTTGTTTCCACAGATTCCGGATGGAAAAACTTTCTTATGAAACTTTTTCCTAATCTTTTTCAACCCATAACCATTTTCTTGCTTGAAAAAATCGATGAGTAGTTTTAAAAGATTTCTCGATAAACAAATGTTTGAACCTTCCTGTATTGGGATTTTTATAAATCCGTTTTTTATTGCAAGAAGGGGATTGCTGACTCACATCAAACAATTGAGCAGCCGTGTAACCGGAAAAACGTTGGACGTTGGATGCGGTACAAAACCCTATAAGAAATACTTTGCCTCCACTGAGTATATCGGACTTGAAATCGAGACAAAAACAAATGCTTCCGAAAAAAAAGCAGATGTTTATTATGATGGAGAAACGTTTCCCTTTGACAATAAACATTTTGATTCTGTTTTGACAAATCAAGTATTAGAACATGTTTTTAATCCGGTGAAATTTCTTTCTGAAATCAACCGGGTCTTGAAAATGAATGGCGTCCTGTTGCTTACTGTTCCTTTCCTCTGGGATGAACACGAACAACCTTACGATTACGCCCGTTATTCATCATTCGGAGTTTCGCACTTGTTGAGCCAGCATGGATTTGTGGTTCTCGAAGGGAGAAAAAGTGTGAACAATGTTAGTATGTTTGCTCAATTAATAAATGCCTATCTCTATAAACTGGTACAAAAAAACAAATTGTTGAAACAAGTGGTTACGCTCTTTATTTTTTCGTTTATAACAATTTTGGGAGTGGTATTGGGAGTTATTTTTCCAAAAAGTTCCGACCTTTACCTCGACAATGTTATCCTCGCGAAGAAAGTAAAAGATGTATAACTTCTGCACACTTTTTGACACCCATTACATCTCACGCGGAATTACAATGTACTCTTCGTTGGAAAAACATTGTGCCGATTTTCATATTTATATTTTTGCCTTCAACGATAAAGCATTGCACATTCTCAAATCGCTTCAGCTAAAACATGCTACAATTATTTCTTTACAAGAGTTCGAGGATGAAAAACTCTTAAAAGTAAAACCTACTCGTTCCATTGGAGAGTATTGTTGGACTTCCACTTCCTCAACCATTCTTTATGTAATTGAAAAATACAAAGTTGAGAGTTGTACCTATCTTGATGCCGATCTCTACTTTTATTCTTCTCCGAAACCTATTTTTGATGAACTCGGGACGAATTCGATTTTACTAACAGAACACAGGTATACCAAGCTTCACAACAAAAGTAAAACGGCAGGGAAATATTGTGTACAGTTTATCACGTTTAAGAATGATGAGAGAGGACTTAAAGCATTACGATGGTGGCGTGAACGTTGTTTGGAGTGGTGCTTTGCCTACTATGAAGATGGTAAGTTCGGTGATCAACTTTATCTTGAAGATTGGACTGAACGATTCGAAGGTGTTCATGTAATGAAACATCTTGGCGGAGGTTTGGCTGCGTGGAATATACAGCAATACGACATCTTTGAAAACAACGACAAACTTTTTGGCAAAGAAAAAGGTGGCGGAGAAGTATTCGAGGTTATCTTTTATCACTTTCATTATTTAAGATTTTTTACTGACAATAAAATTGAGCTGGGAAGAAGACCTCTTTCCAATGAGGTCCTGCAATATTTTTATAAACCTTATATTCGCTTACTTGAAAAAACGAAAGCAGAAATTTCTCATATTGATTCTTCTTTCGATCCTCATGGAAGCAGCGAAAATAAATTTGTCTGGAAAACACCGATTCTTTATCTCTATAGGAAGTTACGGGGAACATATTATATCTTTGCAAAAGAAAAATTTCTGAAATCATAAAATGGCTTATATCATTAATTTAGAAACGCATTCGGATAACCGCGGAAATCTCACGGTAATTCAAGACCAGATTCCTTTTGACGTCAAACGGGTTTTTTATATTTATGGCGTTGATGATTCTGTTAGAGGCGGACATAGGCATAAAACAACGGTGCAAGCGGCAATTTGCATCCACGGAGGTTGTATTGTTTCCAACCACGACGGTGTGCAGCATGAAGATTTTCATCTTGACCATCCGAGCAAATGCCTTATTCTTGAAACAAAAGATTGGCACACGATGCATCATTTTTCCTCTGATGCCGTCCTTCTTGTTTTTGCTTCAACCAAGTTTGATGCTGACGATTATATTTTTGAGGACTACGCATGCTAGAGTATGAAAATCTCGGGAAATTGAACGCTCCATTTTTTGAGGAATATAAAAACTCATTTGAGAAAACGTTGAATTCCGGATGGTACATTCTTGGAGAAAATGTTCGGAAATTTGAGGAGGAATTTGCTGAATACAATACATGTAAGTATTGTATTGGGGTTACCTCCGGACTTGACGCTCTCATTCTCTCTCTTAAAGCGTTCAATTTTAATCCCGCGGATGAGGTAATTGTTCCATCAAATACGTATATCGCAACCATTCTTTCCATCGTTCATTGCGGATTAAAACCCGTTCTTGTTGAACCGGATATTCGCACGTACAACATTGATCCAAAGCGAATTGAAGAAAAAATTACTTCGAAAACGAAAGCGATCATGATTGTTCATTTGTACGGCAAGTCGTGCGATATGAATCCCATCCTTTCCTTAAAAGAAAAACATGGTCTTATTTTAATTGAAGACTGTGCACAGTCTCATGGAGCAAAGTATCATAGTAGATTTACAGGTACCTTTGGTGAATTCGGAGCTTTCAGTTTTTATCCGACAAAAAACTTAGGCGCTTTGGGTGATGCCGGAGCTATTGTATCTAATGATGATAAGCTTGCTCAAGCTGTAACACGTTTGAGAAATTACGGCTCCGATAAAAAGTATTATAATGAAGTGGTTGGATATAATTCACGTCTGCATGAAATGCAAGCCGGGTTTCTCTCCATCAAATTAAAACATCTTAATGAAATCAACACACATAAACGAAAGTTAGCCGACATATATTTCGATAATTTGAAAGATGACTTTATCAAACCGGTCAAAGATGATAATTACTTTGATGTATTTCATATTTTCAATGTAAGACATCCGAAGAGAAATGAATTGAAAGCTTATCTTTTGAAAAATGAGATAAAAACAGAAATCCATTATCCGCTTCCTCCTCATAAGCAAAAAGCAATGTCGGGTATTATACTGGAAAATGATTTTCCTATCTCGGAGGAGATTCATAATACGACATTAAGTCTACCCATTTCATTTGCCCACACACCCGACGAAATTTACCGGGTTGTTGAAGTGATGAACAAATTTTAGCATGAACATTTTTACATACAAAAGATTTTACCGGATCATTTATCGGTACGGAAATTATTTTCTTTCGCCGGTAATAATTATTTATATGCTTCCGGCAATTTTTACCTTTCAGTACAAAGTGAGTCAGAGCCTTTATTTAGCGGCCTTATCTCTCATCCTTTTTTTTAGTAATAGATTTTTCTTCCGGCTCAGGAAAATTCTTCCAATGTCTATTGAAGTAAAGAATGATGGAATCCTCTTAACAGATTTTTCCGATAAAAGTAAAGAACTATTTTTTCCGTATCTGAAAATTACGGGTCTAAAAGGAGGCGTGTTTGAAGGGAGATCAAAGGGATTAATGAAAATCGAAACTAACGAACAGACCGTCGGATTTTTTCACCAAATTTCCGGAGCAAGTATTCTTATTACCTCACTCTTACACAGAATTCCAACCGAAGTTTATACCGCGGTTGCACCGAAAATTTCCTCTCGTTTAAAATAAAAAAGGCACACCGAAATGGTATGCCTTTACTAACTCTAGCAAGAGGATTGTTTATTTTTTCCCTAAGATAGCATCTTTTGCTTGCTTAGCTACTTTAAATTTCAAAACTTTTCTTGCAGGAATTACGATTGACGCACCTGTCTGAGGATTTCTTCCCATTCTTTTCTTACGGGCGGAAACAACTAATTTTCCTAATCCAGGAATAATAAATTGTTTCTTTGCTTCTTTATATGAAAGAGCAACCAATTCATCTAAGAATTGACCGGCTAATTTCTTAGTTGTTCCGGTTTTCTTTGATAGGTGGTCAAGCACTTGGGATTTTGTAAGTGATTTTGCTTCTGCCATAATATCATACCTCTTGTAATGTTAGTTAAAAGTTATTTCATGGGAAAATTAAAAAGATTTTTAATCAAATAAAACAATTATTTTAACTTTTTTTTGATTCCCAAAGTGGCGTTTACCCTTGTAAAATTTGGACGAAATAAGGTTGGCGTGTCTATCTTTTTAGATGTTCAACAATTCTTGCGAGGATTTCGGCCGAGGTTTTGCGGTCAAACTTTTTTGCATACGATAATTCACACCTGTATGTGGAGAGATTCTCGAGTATTTCACAACCGCTTTCTGTGTAATGAACGAATTTTCCCGCTCGTCCGTTTTGCAGCAACTCCTTCACTTCTTCATTTTCGTCGCCGAAACAGAGTATTGGGTTTTGAGTGCGAAAATATTCAAAGAGTTTCCCGGGGACATGACGTTTCTCCGTTGTACAGACAAGTAAAACATCGGAGTTACAGAGTTTAGTAATAACTTGATTGTAAGGAAGAAAACCCAGAAACTCAGTAACTGATTCCAAGTTGTTTTGTTTGATCGACTCTTTAATCCCGGGACTCACCGTTCCGATGAATTGAATTTTGTAATTCTTTCCTTCGATGATTTGGTTCCTCAGATATTCCCAAAGTCGAATTGGATTTTGGTAGTCGAAAATATTTCCGGCATGAGTTATTACGATAGCCGAATTATCCCGCTTTTCTTTTTCTTGCTTCGCAAACGCGTCCTCATTATATCCCCAATAGAGAACTGTCGATTTCTCTTTAAGGGAAGGGTGCTTTACAATAAAATCCGAACGGGTTGTTTCCGTTACAAAAACGACATGCCGCGCGTGTGACATGACGCTTTTTTCAAGTGACTTATCAATATTCAGCGTTAACCAATTGCGTTTGAAATCTTGGTAGTAAACAATATCCACCCAAGGATCGATGAGAATAGGGATATGAGGAACGTTAAACTTTTTGCTCAATCTTTTCCCAATAAGATGCGTTGAATGAGGCGGGCCCATTGATAGTAGTGCATCAAACGTTTTGTGCTTCATTATTTTTTTAAGAAAAGAAACAGCATACGGATACCAGCCGACACGCGCATCGGGAACAAATAAATTCATGCGGAGCCAAATGGAAATTTTATGTGCAATGCTTTTATTCTCACGTGAAATGGTTTCCGAGGCGATAAGTGGTTCCCCTTCAGCTTTTCCGGTAAATTTTCTGTAAAGATTGAATGGCTCGAAGGATTTTATTTTATGTACTTCAACAGTTGGTGGAATTTCATCAACCAACGAAAAATCTTTTTGCGTAAAGGTATCTTCTTCAACCGTAGCAACAGTTATCTTCCAGCCTAATCTATCAAGATGCCGAATCAAATCGAGAGGAAAGTGGATTGACGCTTTACCGGACGGCGGCCAATAGTAGGTTAAGAAGAGAAGTTCTTTCATTATAACTTTGAACCTGCAAAACGAATGACAAACGCTTCCCCTTGATGTCCGTTTCCTTCATCAAGCAGCAGTTTTTCTTTGGCGAATACTTTGAAGTCGAGATCTTGAAAGTCGGTAACAATTTCCTCCAGTGAGTAAAGAACGTCAAGATTCTGCGGCCCACCCGACTTCTTTCCGAACTGTTCCTTTTCAAACGCTTCAAAAATTATTGTGCCTCCCGGTTTCAATGCTTCAATCGCTTTTTTATGAAGGAGTTTTCTCTCTTCTTCATTTTGATGAATGTAAATTAAACCAACGGCGTCGAACGTCCCTTGCTCAAGTTGAATGTCAAAATAATTTCCACTTTCATAGTTGATGAGAACGTTATGTTGTCTCGCAAACTTTAGGGCTTTTTCTTTTGCTTTTTCACTCCAATCAAGTGCGAGAACATCCCATCCTTTTAAGGCGGCATAGACTCCATTTCTTCCTTCCCCTTCGCCGAACAAAACAATTTTGCCTTCTTGGAGCTCATCGAGCTGTTGTTTGAAAAATTCATTTGGCTTTGTGCCGTAGATGAAAGCATCTGTTCCGTATCTTTCATTCCACATTTCTCTCATAAATCAAATCCTTTTTAGGATAAAAATAATCTTTTTACATTTTAGCGGAAAAACATCCTAAAACCTTTCCGAAAAACTTCTTATTTTATGGACGAAATTCTCCATAGAAAAATAAGTAATAGCAATGAATAAATTAATGCAATTTAGTTCAAAAGAACTTTTTGGAAACCGCATTAAAAATTTCCAGAAAGTAATGCGCTTTAAAGTGCGTGACATCCTTTTAGTGTCAAGCTTGTACGATTTTTATCTTTTTGAGGAAGATGGAAGATTGTACGACCTTATCCGCCAGGAATACCAGGTGTTTAATCTCAGCCATGCACCTGAAATTACCCATGTTTCAACCGGCGCGGAAGCGATTGAACTTGCTTCGGAAAATCATTTTGATTTGATTATTACCACGCTTCATGTGGAAGATATGCACGTTACTAAATTTGCCGAAATGATCCGTCAAAATGGAATTGATACTCCTATTGTAATTCTTGCGTACGACAATCAAGAACGAAAAGATTTAACGACGAATTATGATACATCCGTCTTTGAGAGAATTTTTATCTGGCAGGGAGACTACCGCATTCTCATCGGTATTATTAAATATGTTGAAGACAAAATTAACGTGGTGAACGACACGGAACTGGCCGGTGTGCAGGTAATTATTTTGGTAGAAGATAACGTCAAGTTTTATTCCTCTTACCTTCCGTTAATTTACGCGGAAATATTCAAACAATCGCAGCGGTTAATTTCCGAAGGGGTCAATCTCACACATAAATTTCTTCGCATGCGCGCAAGACCGAAAATTTTATTGTGTTCAACCTACGAAGAAGCCTGGGAAAACTTTGAAAAATACCGTGAATATATTTTAGGAATCATTACAGACATTAATTTCCGCTATCATGGCGAAAAAGACGCAGAAGCGGGAATAAAATTCGCGAAGAATGTTTTAGCGTCTCACAGCGATATTCCTATTTTGCTTCAATCAAGCAATGCCGAGTTTGAGAAGAAAGCTACTGAAATAGGCGCTTCATTTGTGCTGAAAGGTTCGCAGCGCCTGCTGCACGAAGTAAGCGAATTTATGATGAACAATTTTGGCTTTGGTGATTTCATTTTTAGAATCCCCGAAGGAAAAGAAGTCGGAAGAGCCAATAATTTAATCGCCCTTGCTGAAATGCTGAAAATTGTTCCAGAAGACAGTGTGAAATTTCATGCTGAACGAAATCACTTTTCAAACTGGTTGAAAGCGCGAACAGAATTTTGGTTGGCGCACCGCCTTCGTCCGAGAAAAGTTACAGACTTTGCTTCGGTGGAAGAATTGCGCCAGGATTTAATTGCATCAATAAATCTCTTTTTGGAAATCCGCCAAAAGGGATTAATCACTGACTTCTCAAAAGACACATTTGATGCGGAAAATAGTTTTGCAAGAATCGGTGGCGGCTCACTCGGCGGAAAAGCACGTGGTTTGGGTTTCATCAATATGTTAATTACCAACTACGATATCGCGACCCGTTTTGACAACATTAGAATTTACGTTCCCTCCGCGGTTGTCCTTGGAACCGATGTCTTCGATCAATTTATGGAAGAAAATAAATTGACGAATCTTGCATTAAGTAATGCCGATGATGCCGACTTGATGAAAATTTTTGTTGAATCTAAATTCTTCCCGGAAGATGCACTCAGGCAGCTGAAAGAATTTTTGGAAATTGTTATTGAGCCGCTTGCCGTTCGCTCGTCAAGTTTGCTGGAGGATTCACAGTTTCAGCCTTTTGCCGGAGTTTATCAAACTTATATGATTCCAAACAGTGCCGATAGTATTCAACAGCGTCTTGAAGAGCTGCTGCAAAGTATTAAAGCTGTCTATGCTTCAACATTTTTTAAGACGGCAAAGAATTATATGAAAGCAACGCAATATCGTCTTGAAGAAGAAAAGATGGCTATTGTCATTCAGAAACTTGTTGGAGTATCGCGCAACGATAGATTTTATCCCGATTTTGCCGGAGTTGCAAAGTCCTACAATTTTTATCCTGTGGCTCCGCAGAAATCGCAAGATGGAATTGCTATGGCGGCTTTGGGCTTAGGAAAGACTGTTGTTGACGGTGGTAATTCGGTTAGGTTCTGTCCTAAATATCCGAAACATTTGTTGCAGTTTTTCTCAGCAAAAGAAACAGTTAAAACTTCGCAGCAAGATTTTTATGCGCTTGATTTAAAAGGGAAAGTTGATCACTCAACTTCTGAAACCTATGATACACTTGTTAAAAAATATGAGCTGAATGCGGCGGAAACGGATGAGGCGTTAGGATTTGTAGGTTCAACGTACTCAGCGGAGAATGATTCTGTCCATGATGGTATTTCACGCAAAGGAAAAAGGGTGGTAACTTTTGCACCAATTCTGAAGAATAAAATTTTCCCTCTGCCGGAAATTCTTGATTTGCTGCTTGCAACCGGAAGCTGGGGTATTGGTACACCGATTGAAATTGAGTTTGCGGTAAATATGAGCACACCAAAAGGAAAACCAAAAGAGTTTGGTATGCTGCAGATGAGACCACTTGTCCTTAGCCGGGAAGTTGAAGAAATTCACATTGGTAAATATGCAAACGAGGAATTGATTTGCTTGAGCGATCAAGTTCTTGGCAACGGAACGATCAATGAAATCTACGATGTTATTGCCGTCGACTTCCACAAGTTTGAACGTGCGAAGAGTAGGGAGACTGCCGCTGAAGTCAGTCGTTTAAATGCGAAACTGATAGCGGAAAAGCGGCAATACATTCTCATCGGTGTCGGAAGATGGGGAACGCTTGATCCTTGGCTCGGTATCCCGGTTACATGGGATCAAATCTCCGGCGCTGCGGTTATTGTTGAATCGGGATTTAAAGATTTGAATGTAACTCCTTCGCAAGGATCGCATTTCTTCCAAAATATCACCTCATTCCGTGTAGGGTACTTCACCGTTGATTCTTTTAAAGAAACTGATTTTGTTGATTGGGATTGGCTTACATCGCAAAAACCGATTGAAGAATTAGAGTTTACAAGGCATCTCCGTTTTGAAAAACCTATCGTAGTTAAAATGAACGGCCAGCAAAACAAAGGTGTGATTATAAAACCCGAAATGAAATAAGAAAAAAGCTCACCCGTAAAGAGTGAGCTTTTAATTTTTATTTTAATTTGAAAAGAACCGGTAGAACTATTTCAGCTTTCACGGTTTTACCCTTTAATTTTGCCGGGGTAAATTTGGTTTCTTTTAATAACCGCTCAGCGGTTTCGCCGCAATCTGATCCAATATTTTTCAAAATTTGCGTCGCGGTTACATTTCCGTTTTCATCGATAAAAGCTTTTACCAGTACTTTTCCTTCTACACCCTTCTTTTTTGCTTCCGCCGGATACTTGATTTTTTTCAGGAAGGATTCCAGTCCGCCTATAATTGCCGGCATTTCATCCGCATCGGTATAATAGCAGTCCTGTTGTCCTTCAGTTTTTTTCTTTTCATCGGGTGCAAGATTAAATTTAAAAGGAATAATTACTGAAACGGCAACCGGTCGCCCGGACTTCATCGCCGGGGTAAATTTGTATCTTTTAGCAGCCTGAAGTGCAGCGTCGTTGAAGAGTGGATTAGTGCTTCGTTCAACATCAACCGAGGCTGGAGCGCCGGATTCGTCAACTTTAACTTTTAACCACACCATGCCGTTAAGATTTTTCTTGATTGCTTCCTCAGGGTAAACGGGAATAGCCTGACTTAAGACTTTCGGCATTTCGTCAACTTCCTGAAGCCTACTTTTTTCGGTTGAGTCTTTTTGTTCTTGTTCGCTAAGCGTAGATACTTGGGCAATCTCTTTTACTTCCTTTAATTCACTTTGAGCAAAGAGAAAATTTGAAAAAGAAGGGAATAGATAAAGGATAAAAAAGAAGAAAACTATTTTTTTCATCATACACCTCATTATAAATTATTAGTTGAAACCGGATGAACTTCGATGGTTGGCATCGCGTGATAAAGCATCTCTATTGTCTGCTTCTGCTCCTTCAACTGCAACGCTGTTTCATGAAGTTCTTCTTTGTATTTATTAAGTTGATTAAAAAAAAGCATCCCGACCACAACGATGATTATCATTACCGCATACGTTAAATATGCCGGCATTTTTAAGGTGAAAAAATTCGAGAAGTGGGTGCCTTTCTCATTCACTTTCGGAAAAGAGGAAAATATCTGTTGATTCAACGAAACGGGAAACTCTTGACCATCTTCGCGAAGCGTAGTTTGAACAGAAACCACTGTGCTGAAATAATTTTTACACGTCTCGCAGCTACTGAGATGATCAAAAAGATTTTCGCGAAATTGGATTTCCAGATCATTCTCCAAAAATTGATGGATAAACATTTGATACTCATTGCAGCTCATATTTTCACTCCAATTCTCTTAGCAATATTTCGAATTAGTTTTTGACGAATGGTGAACAGTCTGCTCTTAACCAACTCTTTCGATGTTCCTGTTGCTTGCGCTATCTCTTCATAACTTAAACCCGAATATTCGCGGAGCACAAACAACTCTTTTTGGTCTATCGGAAGTAGTTCCATCTCTCTTAATACAACTTGTTTCATCTCAAGTTCAGCAAACTCACTCTCAACAGAATGTTCACTCTGCAACTCTTGATTCTCTTCCAACGAGTCTTCTTTCCGCAGTTTCTCTTTTCTAAAAAAATCATATACTTCATTGCGTGCTGCGCTGATAAGCCAATACCGTATACGATCCGGCTGCTTAATAGTTCCAAACTTTTCAAACAGCCGCATGAAGACATTTTGAACGATGTCCTCAGCCGCCATTTGCAGTCCGGTCATTTTGAGCACGTAATGGTAAACGGCTTTCTTATGCTCGTGATACAACTGCGAAAAGAAAAGTAAGTTGTTGGATTTCATAATCAAAAATTCTTTCTATTTAAAAGATGCGCAAAACTTCTAAAAGTTGGATAGAATTTTGAGGAATTTGTGTAATTTATTTCCCAAGAAAGGAATCAACTTATGTCAATTGTAGAGCTGCTTAACATTCAAATTACCGGTAAACCGGAAAAGGGGACGATAATTTTTTTGCATGGATTTCCCTTCGACCAATCAATGTGGAAGCATCAGATTGAATATTTTAAAAACGATTACAGATGCGTTCACTACGACATTCGCGGATTGGGGAAATCGTCAATTAGCGACGGACAGTTTACGATGGAAATGTTTGTCGATGACTGCTTCGCGATAATGAATGAATTGCATATTGTGATGCCGATTATCTGCGGAATTTCTATGGGAGGGTATCTCACTTTTAGGGCTATTGAGAGAATGCAACAAGCGTTTTCGGGAGCAATTCTTTTTGACACTCGGGCTGAAGCAGATGGCAATGCGGCAAAATTAAAACGAGCCGCGGGCATAAAACTGATAAACGAAGAAGGTTTGGAGAATTTTATTGATGGGTTCGTCGCGGGCTGCTTCTCGGAGAATTATAAACAAAAGTATCAAACAGAATACGAGAGAATAAAAGAACGCAGCAAGCTTTCTCATCCGGTGGGTGTGAAGGGATGTTTACTTGCAATGCAGGGAAGAACCGATGTTTCAGCTTCTTTGGGAGAAATAAAAATTCCAACGTTATTCTTATGCGGTGAACTTGATCCCCTGACACCGCCGAAGGAGATGAGAGAAGTTTCCACGAAAATAGAGGGATCCGTTTTTGAAATTATTCCCGGCGCCGGACATATTTCACCGCTTGAAAATCCTAAGTTCGTAAACGGAGCTATGAAAAAATTTTTAGATGGTTTTTGTTAATTGCTGTTTGATGACTTCATCAAGATAGGGATGAAATTTTTTAGGAAGATTTTTGTACTTCGATTGCAGTTTTTCTTTTATAACAGAAAATTCTTGCGGGGATAGTTTTTTTACATCTTCCTGGATGTTCGTAAGAAAGGTTTCAACTTTGCCCCGTACTTTCTCTAAGACTTTCTTATCTGTTGTCCCGGCAATTTCGGCAACGCAAGTCGCTATATCGAACTCATTTTTTACAAGAAATTTGAAAACCAAACCGCGCAAGTTTTCTGAAATTACCGTTCTGTTCACTTCCAGTTCATTTGCTGTTTCGCTAAACGCCGAGTGCGAAAACTGTTTTTCGCGGAGTGAATCAAGCACCAATTCTTCGTAGTGAAGCCGCTTTTCCTTCACCACTTCTTCCGGGAGATCGGCAAGTTGAATGATGTTTCTCCTTTCGGCACTCGCGAAAACAAACGCTCTTTTCAAAGCTGATTCAAGTTCACGAACATTACCGCGCCATTCATGCTGAACGAGCATTTCCATTGCCGCTTTTGATATTGTCAATCCGCCATTTTGTTGTTTTAATAAACCGGTAACAACTTCCGGAATATCTTCCTTTCTTTCGCGCAGCGGCGGGAGTTGAATGGGGAAGACATTCAAGCGGTAGAACAAATCTGCCCGGAATTTTTTCTCCGCGACAAGCTGATCAAGTTTTTTATTTGTAGCGGCAATAACTCGTACGTCAACCTTACTTGTTTTTGACGAACCAACTTTTTCGAATTCTCCGCTTTGAAGCACACGAAGTAATTTTACCTGAAAATTATCGGACGTCTCTCCGATTTCATCAAGAAAAATTGTTCCTTTATCTGCCGCTTCAAATCTGCCGATTTTATCTCCGGCAGCTCCGGTGAACGCTCCTTTTACATGGCCAAAGAGTTCGCTTTCGAGCAGTGTTTCCGAGAGCGCGCCACAATTTACCGCAACAAACGCATTATCCTTTCGTTGGCTATTTTGATGAATGGCTTTTGCTATTAATTCTTTTCCTGTACCGCTTTCACCCAAAACTAAAATGGTTTCATTTGTCGGGGCGGCTTTTTTAACAAACGCCACAACATCTCTCATCATTTTAGAGCGGTAAAGAATTCCGTGGAAATTTTCTCCTCCTTTTTCGGCAACTTCAGGGGTATAAGCAATATCGTTTTGGTCCTGCTTCTCAAGCAAAGCAATTTCTTTTTGAAGAAGCGAGATTTTTTCTTTTAAGATTTCCTTTTCTCTCAGTGCGGCAGAATCGAACTGGTTTTTTAAATCGCTTAATTCATTTTCTTTTTTTGAGAGAAGATGTTTAAGCGATGTAGATTCAGATACGGCATCGGCGAACTGCGAGTTTTTATCTTTCACAACAAAAATGAATTCCGCAATAATCAGAGCGACGAGTGGAAAAATCAATGTGCTGAAATGAAGTTCGTAATTCCAGAAAGTAAACAGCATGAATTCCATGAGGAGGATGGCAAGGGCAAAAACCGGTAATACTTTTCTGCATTTCACCGGGTCTTGTTCCAATCGAATTAGTACGAACAGCAAAAAAATGAAATGAAACGCGACCGACGCTTTCAACCAACCGTCATTCAACGGATTATTGAGAAGAAGATTTGAAACGGCAAAAGCGTGAAATGCGATTCCGGGGAGGAATGCATCGAAGGGAGCGTCAAACTTTTTTGTAAATTTTTCATCGGAAACGCCGATCAATAGAATTTTATCTTTCAGTGTTTCAAGCTGCTCCGGGTTATCTTTTGCAAGCGTGAAAAAATCCAACAGGTCAAAGTGTTTAAATTTTTTCCATGAGGATGAAATATTCACCTTGATGAAACCAGTATCGTTCGATTGTGCGACCGCCGCAGAAAATGCTTTCTCTTCTCCAATTTTCATGGGAATAGTCAGTTCGTTTGCCAGGCCCAAGTGCCCGGTGATGATAGATGAATCAACCAACTTTAAAGATGGAAACTCGATTGTTTCATCCGTATCGGTTGATGAGGTGGTTGAGTAATCAATGGGTAGCGACCCAAGCACAACATTTCCGGCGCCCTTGATTTGAGAAATGAGGAGATTATCGTAAATGGTTTGTGCGGAATTTTTTGAACCGAAAAATATTTCAATTCCAATTTTTTTAACATCGAATTTTTTGAGCTCATTTATTAAAAGAGCGTAGTAACTCCTTTTCAACGGCCAGCCGCCAAGTTGTTCAATATCGTTTGCGGAAATAGTGATGAGGACAATCGACGAATCGGGGGCAACTTGTCCCCGCAGATTTCGGAAAAGTGATGCAATCTTTGTATCAGATGACTGCCGCAATCCCGGGAGGATAATCACTCCAGCCAATACCAATGCCGTGAGGAGTGATTTGAAAACGAATCGTTTATTCCTGAAAAAAGGAGTCATTCATCTACTTTTCGAATTAAGAAATATTTTCTTCTTTGCATTGAAAATATAAGAATTTCGAGCTAATTTATTATTGAGCTAAATGGATGACTCTTGGATACGTCATTCCAACGTTCTCAAAAGATTATAATTGTTCGAAGTGGAATTACAATGGATTTTTCTCAAATAGGTAAGCTGATTCTCTCCGCCGGAGTGGTGCTGGTGATTATTGGTTTGCTGCTTCTTGCGTTCGGGAAGCTGAGTTTTTTAGGGAAGCTGCCGGGAGATATTGTTATTCAAAAAAAGAATTTCACATTTTACTTTCCGATAGTCACCTCCTTATTATTAAGCCTTATTGTTTCGCTCCTGCTTTATTTTTTAAAAAAGTAAAGCCCGAGCGAGTCGGGCTTTTTGTTAGTCAATTAGACTTTTAATTTCTTTTTGCAAAATCTCTTTGGCAATTAAGCCTACATGCTTGTTTTGGACATTACCTTTTTTGTCGATGATAAATGATGTCGGAATTGCAGAAACGCCTCCGTAAGCATTTACCACTTTCCCATCACCGTAAACAACATGGTAGTTGATGCCGTAGTTCTTTACGAAGCCAGGTACGTCTTCTTTAGAATGGGTATCAAGTGAAATGCCGATAACGACCAAGTCTTTTTTAAATTCCTTTTGAAGTTCAATCAAGTCGGGAATTCCTTTTCTGCATGGCGGACACCACGTTGCCCAGAAATCAAGGATGACAACCTTATTTTTAAAATCAGATAATTTAACTTCCTTTCCGTCAAGCCCTTTTAGGGTAAAGTCGGGAGCTTTTCTTTCTTGCCCGAGTGATTGAGTCGATACCGAAAAAAGTACGAAGAGCAGTAGAAGAAGAGAGGCTGAAAATTGTTTCATGGTTTTCCTTAAAATTTTTATAAGTAAGATGCCCGAAATTACAGAACGGTTCATTGAGCGGTCGTTTGTTCCGCTTTATTGTAAAACGGTGGATAAGGCCCTTTTTCCGGCTCCTTTTTCATATTGTTCATGATGAAAAAGAAGAGGAGTAAGAGAATAAATAATGCGGTTTCTATCCTGCTTTTTAATTTTGGATCAAGAGACGGTTTCTTTTGCTGAATTTGTGTTTTCCCAATTTGCCGGGATTGATTTTTTTTCTTTTCTTTTGCCATTACGTTTCAATCTAAATAATAATTTTTACTGCTGGAAAATATAAAATTAAATCGACTTAAGTAAACCATTTTAGCGGTAACACATCTACTTACCGTGCAATTGCGTAATTTTGAGCTACTCAGTTTAGGAATTAGTTATGAATGATTTACTCTTTTCTCAGTTTCTTGGTCCAAAAGGAGAAAATCTTACCACGCTTAAATCGTTGGTAGATAAACTTCTTGATGAACAAAAAAAGTGGCGTTCCGGGTATGTGCCGGAAGACGGATCGCTTTATCCCGAAGCTGAATTGGACAAGGGAAAGCTCGTTGAAGAATTTGAGCGTTTTCTTGAAAGAAGTAAAAAACATTTTCCTTTTTTCCATCCGAGATACGCCGCGCAAATGGCGAAAGATCCGGCAATTCCTTCTATTCTCGGGTACTTAACTTTCATGCTCTCAAATCCAAATAACCATGCTTACGAAGGTGGACCCGTTACAACCGAAATGGAAATGGAGGTTGTTGAAATACTTTTGAAAATGGTTGGTTACCAGCGTGGATGGGGACATTTAACAAGCGGCGGTTCGCTCGCCAATATGGAAGCGCTTTGGGCTGCAAGAGATTTTTATCAAAAGGGAACCGTCTACTTTTCAGAAGTTTCGCACTATTCGTGGAAGAGAATTTGTAAGATTCTGAATATAGAATCATTCAAAGAAATAAAAGTTGATAAAAATCTTCGAATGAATTGCGCCATGCTTGAAAGCGAATTAAAGAAAAATCCCGCGATGGTTGTAATGGCAAACCTTGGCTCAACCGGAGCGGGAAGTGTGGATGATATTGAAGCAATACTTACATTAAAAAAGAAATATAATTTTCATTTGCATGTGGACGCGGCTTACGGAGGTTTTTTTAGAACAATTCTCTTAGACGACAATTACCAATTGGATGAAGGCGAATCGAAAGCCAGCGCTCACACACGAAAGCAATTGGCACTCCTTGCAGAATCCGATTCCATTACGATTGATCCTCATAAACAAGGATTCATTTCCTACGGTGCCGGTGCGGTATTATATAAAAATGAAGCTTTGCGCGACGGTATTTTGAATACCGCTCCGTACACTTATCATAAATTAGACAAACCAAACATCGGAATGTTTTCTTTGGAGGGTTCTCGTCCCGGTGCCATGGCAGCAGCTTGCTACTTAACCTACAAAGTCATTCCGCCCAACAAAAACGGCATTGGATTACTACTTACGCAATCCGTTGAAGCATCACAAAAATTTTACGAGTTTATCGAGGAAAGTACACAGTACCAAAATTTACATTATCCTGACCTTGATATCAATTGTTTTTTCCGCAAATCCAAAGCGAATACCGTGCGGGAGATAAATAATTTAACACTTGAAATTTATCAAAAACTTTCCGTTGAGGCTGAACATCCTGAATTCATTCTCTCTAAGTTTGTTGTGCCACCGGAGATTGCCGAAACAATTCTTCCCGGAGTTGCAAACCCGGAAAAAGAAAATCTTGTTGCGCTTCGAGCTGTATTTATGAAGCATTGGTACGTCTTAAACGATTTTTATTATATAAAAAAGTTAGTAGATGTTTTAGAATTAAACGCGAAGCAGTAATTTTCCCGTAAAGAATACAAGAGCTATGTATGATTGAAGTCCGCGGTCTTAAAAAAAATTTTGGTGAAAAGAAAGTTCTCAACGGCGTTAACCTCTCCATCAACGAAGGAGAGACAATTGTTATTATCGGACGCAGTGGTTGCGGTAAGAGCGTACTGCTGAAACACATCGTCGGGTTACTTACACCGGATGAAGGTACGGTGAAAGTGGAAGGAAAAATTATTTCTGAGCTTTCCGAAAAAGAACTTTATACGATAAGGCAAAATTTTGGTTTTCTTTTTCAAGGTGCGGCGTTGTTTGATTCATTGACTGTCGGAGAAAACGTCGCTCTTCCCATGGTTGAATCGGACACCAACAAATTTTCTAGAACAGAAATTAAATCGATTGTTGAAGAGAAACTTGAGTTGGTCGGCCTGCCGAAAATTCAAAATCTGAAACCAAGTGAGCTTTCAGGCGGAATGAAAAAAAGAGTGGGTCTTGCCAGAGCACTTGTAACAAATCCCAAATACATCCTCTATGATGAGCCAACAACCGGGCTTGATCCGATTATGTCTGACTCCATCGACAATTTAATTAAATCTCTCACTGAAAAATTAAAAGTTACTTCAATTGTGGTAACACATGACATGTTCAGTGTGAAAAATGTTGCTCACAAAGTCGCCATGATGCATGACGGGGTTGTTCATTTTGTTGGTAAACCTGAGGAACTCGAAAATTCCACCGATTCGGTAATTATGGAGTTCATTAAGAGGACTGGATTTTAACGGTTAAATTCCAAATTATCCTAATAAAAATGCAGAAAAGAGGCTTTTAAGAAGCTTCTTTATTTTGATAGCCCCCCCTCAATCGTTATTTTTGAAACGAAGTTTTTTATTCCACTTACAAGAAAATTATGTATGAAATTCAGTAAATCCTTTATTCCTACTTTAAAAGAAGTTCCCAATGACGCCGTTGTTACCAGCCATATTTTAATGCTTCGTACCGGAATGGTGCGTGCGCTTAGTGCCGGAATTTATTCATTCTTGCCGCTTGGTTACCGGGTCGTAAAAAAAATCTCTGAGATTATCCGCGAAGAAATGGACGCGATCGGCGGACAGGAATTTCATCTTCCCGCTCTTAATCCAAAAGAAATCTGGGAAGAAACCGGAAGAGTGGAAGCGTTTGGTGATATTCTTTTTCAAGTGAAAAACCGTGAGTATGTTCTCGCTCCGACTCATGAGGAGATTATGACCTATCACGCTCGAAAGGTGCTGAAATCATACAAAGAGTTGCCCCAAATCTGGTATCAAATTCAGACAAAATTTAGAAACGAAGCAAGACCGAGAAGCGGTGTTATCCGCGGACGTCAATTTTTAATGAAGGATGCCTACTCGTTTGATTCATCGTTTGAAAATTTAAATACCTCTTATCAATTTCATGATCAAGCGTACCGCAAAATTTTTGACCGCTGCGGATTGAAATATTTTGTTGTAGGCGCGTCAAGCGGCGCGATGGGAGGAACAGGTTCTGAAGAATTTATGGTGAAATCAGACGCCGGTGAGGACACGGTGGCATACTGTGAAAGCTGCGGTTATGCTGCCAATGTTGAAGTGGCTTCTTCCAGAATATTGCCGAAAGAACGAGCCGCCGAAAGCAAAACTGTTTACGAAATATCAACGCCAAAAGTAAAGTCGATTGATGAACTTTGTGCGTTTTTAAAAATTGATGAGACCGAGTGCGCAAAGTCGAGAGTGGTTATTTATGATAATAAACCGGTGCTGGTTTTAATGCTCGGAAATGATGAGTTGAATGAAACGAAAATTGAGGCGGTGCTTGGAGGCGCTGTTCGCCCGGCTCATCCGGAAGAATTAAAAGATATTACCGGAGCTGATGCCGGTTCTATTGGTCCCGTTGGATTTACGGGAAGAATCATTGCCGATCTTTGTTTAAGAGATTTGAACAATTTGTTCAGCGGTGCAAACAAAAATGATTATCACATTGGCGGAATTGATTTACAGCGCGACGTAAAAAATATTGAGTATGCTGATTTACGTATTGTGAAATCGGGCGAAGGTTGTCCGAAATGTGAAAAGAATCTTGAGGTCTTTACCGCAATAGAACTCGGACATATTTTTAAACTTGGAACAAAGTATTCGCAATCTATGGGAGCGATGTTCCTTGATGAAAACGGAAAAGAAAATCCGCTTGTTATGGGAAGTTATGGTATCGGCGTTGAGCGCGTAATGGCTTGCTTTATTGAGCAGCATCATGACGAAAAGGGAATCATTTGGGATAAAACACTTGCTCCGTTTGATATCCACATGCTCGCGTTAAATTTAAAGAACCAAACCATTGTGGAAGCGGCGGAAAAAGTTTATGAAGAATTGCAAGCTGCAGGATTCCAAGTCCTCTTCGATGACCGCGTTGATGCCGGAGCGGGATTCAAGTTTAACGATGCCGATTTGCTCGGCATGCCAATACAAGTAATTCTTGGTGAGAAAAAGTTGAAGGAAGAAAAAGTTGAAGTGAAAATTCGTGCAACGGGAGAACGGTTTGATATCGCCTTGAACAAATTAGTAGCCAAACTGAAGGAAATTTATAAGTAACGATGAATGACATTTACAGATTTTCAGAAGAAAATCTTTTACGCCAAATAGCAAAAACAAAATACGAGCTTGGTTTTTACAAGGTAAAGTTTTATGTGAAAAATGGAGTTCCTTGCGAAGATCAAACTGAGTCGGTAAGTTACTTTTACCTTTATCCAAGCGGCGGAACCTTGCGCGACAACAATTTTAATATTGTTTTTTATTCTTCCAAGTTTGATACATATCGAGGGTTCACTCCTCCGGTTTAAGATGATTTATACAATTTTAATGTTTCGGGGTAGGTAGGAACAAAATGAAGACATTATTGAAAATTACACTTCTTTTTCTTTTCACTTCCTCGGTTTTTCCACAGCCGTTTCAATTCGGGTGGATCACCGATCTCCATATCGGTTCTAAAAATGCTGATACAGATTTGATTTCTGTGGTGCAGGATATTAATTCAAAAAAAGAAATAACGTTCGTGGTTGCTACCGGAGATATTACTGAATCCGGCAAGGAAGAAGACCTAAATGCCGCGAAGAAAATTCTTGATGGACTTACCGTTCCTTATTTTATTATTCCCGGAAATCATGATATAAAGTGGAGTACAACCGGAGGAGAATATTTTTCAACACTTTGGAAGGATGATAAGTTTGTTTATAAGTATCAGAATAGCGTTCTCATTGGATTAAACAGCGCAATTGCTTGGAGAGGCGGCGGCGGTCATGTTTCTCCCGAAGATTTGCATTGGCTTGATTCGGTTTTAACCGCAACTCCAAACTCTAAAGAAATTCTCTTTTTTGCTCATCACCAACTTGATAAAGAAGTGGATAATTGGTACAAGGTTACCAATGCACTGGCGAAAAAAAATGTGGTGGAAATTTTTGCGGGACACGGACACGCGAATCGAGTTTACAATTTTAATGGATTGCCGGGTGTGATGTCGCGTTCAGCACTTACGGCAAAATCGAAAAGCTGGGGATATACTTTGGTTGACGATGAGAAGGATTCACTCTTTTTCTATGAAGTCACAAAAGATTCAATCTATAAACGATGGCATGCCGTTGAAAAAAAACGGTACGATTATTCCGCGTTTGATTCAACTGATTTTGAAAATTATTCAGCGCAGATTGTATGGAAAAAAAGTTTGCACTCAACTCTTGTTGCGCCCATTACCGTTTCGGGTTCAAACATTCTTGCTGCCACAAAGAAGGGACAAATTTTCTTTTTTGATGAAAACGGAAAGCAACTCTGGACGGCGGATTTAGGCGCCGAAGTACTCAGCAAACCCGTAATTGTAAATACCGTTGCGATTGTGGGAACAATGAAAGGAGATTTGTTCACGCTTGATTTAAGGAATGGACACGTCATCCAGGTGATTGGTATCGACGATCCGATTACCTCGCCAATCTCAACGATGGAAATAACCTATGAAGGGGAAAAATCAACCGCGCTGATTTTCGGAACGGCATCCGGAAAACTTTTTGCATACGAACTCCAATCCTTGAATCTTCTGTGGAGCAACTCCGACGCTTCGGCTATGATTGAATCGAAACCTCTGATTCAAAACGGCAAAATAATTTTTGGCTGCTGGGATACCTATCTTTATTGTGTTGACGCAGCTACCGGTTTATTAAATTGGAAATGGAATATCAATCCGGTATTTAATTATTCACCGGCCGCATCACCGCTTGTGTCCGATAGAAAAAATGTTTTCTTTGCTACTCCCGACAAAGCCATCACCGCAGTTGATCTTCTTCTTGGAAAAACTTCCTGGCGTAAAACCAATTACGACGCTTGGGAATCAATTGGAATAAGCAACGACAAAAAGCAGCTTTATGTGAAAAGTCAGAATGATAGGTTTTATATTCTTTCCGCGTTGAACGGAAAAAAACTGCAAAGCATTGACTTGAAATTTGGACTGGATACCGGACCAATTCAACCGCTGCAAATTGACGGAACAATTTACTTTGGCGGGAAGAACGGAATCATGTACGCAATTAACGGTGATGGAACTTTTGCACCGCAATTTTTTATGGGAACGGCACGGTCTCACTCGCTTCAAGGGTTGGAAGATAATCGAATAGCAGCGTCAAATATGGATGGAACTCTTGTTGTGTTTCAGGCGGAGCAAAAATGAGAAAATATGACGGCGTCATTTTCGATATCGATGGGACACTTACTTCCACGAATGAATTAATTTTTTCCACTTTTAATCATATTACCAAAAAGTATTTGAATAAAACAATGACCGATCAAGAGATCATCGCATTGTTTGGTCCGACAGAAGAAAAAATTCTAGAAGATTGGTTCGGAGAACAAGCTCCGGCTGTGAAATCCGATTACTATAATTTTTATAACGATAATCATCACCTCGCTGATATTTATCCCGGTATGAGAGAACTTCTTCAGTTTCTGAAAGAGCAGAACATTCTCCTTTCAATTTATACGGGAAAGGGAAGAGAGGCATCGTTAATCACTTTAAAGAAACTTGGCATTGATCATAACTTCGATTTGATTATTACCGGCAGTGACGTGGCAGAACACAAACCTTCTCCTGAAGGAATACAATTGTTTGTCGACAAATTTCAGCTTCAAAAAGAAAAAGTATTAATGGTTGGCGATGCTCCGGCGGATATTTATGCCGCTCGTTCAGCGGGAGTTGATGTGGCTTCCGTTTTGTGGGATAGTTATGCGTACGACAAAGTTCTAACTATGAAGAGTGATTATTTGTTTCATTCGGTTGAAGAGCTTCATCAATTCTTTTCAGCAAATCTTTAAAATGAAAAAGGGAGAATCACTTCTCCCTTTTATCGTTAGTAAATCTTATTTACATATTGAACGGATAAACAAAACTTATCCGAGGTTCAATTTTCTTCTGCGGTTTGTAACCGATAATTTCTTTGTCGCTATTTCTTACCGGGGTATAAGTCCACTGATAAACCATAGAAACGATCAAATATGAGTAAGGTTTGTAACCCAACTCGGTAAAGAAGTAGGAACGATCGTTTAATTTGAAAACATCGGCTCCATCAAGAAAAACTTTGTCATATCCCGCACGAGCGATAAATGAAAGCCCGCTAGGATTCACTTCCGCGGTCATATGAAGAATCCCGCTGCTTTGATTATCAAATTTCTGCAGACTTCCGATGACATTAAAAGTTCCCAACGCTGAAAGACCTAATTCGCCATAATATCCATTCTCGGCTGCTTTCATATACTCGAGTGAATTTGCTTTACTCAAGCCGCCAGCGGGAAAGCGTTCGATTTCATAAAGCGAATTAAAATATGCCGGCATATATTGGTCGTTGTTCCAACGGCGTTCCAACTTTGCTGAAGCATTAAAAATTCCGAGTCCGTTTAATCCTAATATAATTCCCGAAGAAGCGCCGGTTCCGAAATTCATTATTTTAACGTAATCAAAATAGAGTGAGGCGTTCGCTAATCTAAAATTGAAGAGCGGTAATCCGAGATCGAGTCCGGTGATTTTAACAGACCCTTTATCGTCAATATTATTTGATTGATTGTTGAAAACTTTTCCGGC